>WPCI01012902.1_pt1 | contig 22590 bp, 20 predicted proteins | sample 5399871 | NCBI WGS metagenome assembly WPCI01 (sample SAMN12869469, study PRJNA574797) | sludge metagenome | isolation source: wastewater treatment of pH7 | place: China:Beijing | collected 2019-05-20 | reverse complement strand
ACATTTGTTTAGTCCTTTCAGGATTAAAGTGGAAGTATGGGCAGCCACCCATGCTTCTTTTATTTTACCCAAAAAAGCCCATGAAATGAACGGAATTTCGTCATTTCATGGGCTTTTTTAAGGGACTTATGTCACAGCCCCCTTAAGCAGTTGCTTTCTTCAATTTCTTTTCCTGTTTAACGGCCTTATCAAAAATTGGCAGACTAAATTGTTTGTATAGTGCTCCTGCCACAAAATAGGCAATGTTGAAGTCTACAAGGCTGTGAATTAAGCCACCAATTCCCATTAAAATAAAGACCGTATAAAGATAACCTTGTGAATAGAAGGTATCTGGCATATTCCCCATAAAGTAAAAGACCGACACAACCACCATCTCGACTGCTGAATGAATGATCCCAATCACTAAATTAAAGGCTTGGAATCGCCCATTCGCTAACGTGAATTTACCATTTTTTAAAACAAGCTCCGGATGTTTCTGTAAATAATTAGCTCCAATTAACGCAAAAATCAAATGTGAAAAAGCGCGTAATGCAATGATTGGTGTTGTTGAAATAAAAAAGCCAAAGGTTGTTCCTAAAACGACCGCCACCGCGACTAATGGTGAAAAGAACATGGCGATAAAGACGGGCACATGACTCGCTAAAGTAAATGAAGCTGGTCCGATCACGATTTTAGGCATGACCATTGGGATCAAGATCCCCAAACCAATCAACAACGCTGAGATCGTCAGGTTTCTAACAGAATTATTTTTCATTTTATCCTCCTCGATATGTCAAGACACTTAATTCGTTCTCTAGTTTAGTTTAAAACGTCAGAAGTGTCAAGACACGATGGCGGTTAAAATGATTTTTTTCGAGAAAGTTTCATCAGTTTTCAATCGAAGCCAACTGGGCTGTCCATTCTTCAGTTGTCAGCTGATGTTTTTTCACATAACGATTATTCGTATGTTTTGCACAATTAATTGAGCAGGCTCCTAAATATTTTTGCTCATTTTCTTCGGAAACTAAGATTTGGCGATTGCATTCAGGATTGCTGCAATTGATGTAGCGTTCACAGGGCGTTCCATCAAACCATTCTTTTCCGACGATCTGTTTATCTACCTGATTGATCTCTACGCTGATCCGTTCGTCAAAAACATACATTTTTCCATCCCATAATTCCCCGCGCGTTGCTTCGTCTTTCCCATAAGCCGCGATTCCACCATGAAGCTGGGCAACATCTTCAAAGCCTTCCCGTAAGAGCCAGCCAGAAAATTTTTCACAGCGAATCCCACCGGTACAATACGTCACGATTTTTTTATCCATAAACTGCTCTTTATTTTCCCGAATCCACTCTGGCAGTTCACGGAAATTATGAATCGCTGGGCGGATCGCTCCACGAAAATGCCCTAAATCATATTCATAATCATTCCGGGCATCGATCACAACCGTCTCATCGTCTAATAAGGCTTCACGAAAGGCTTGCGGATCTAAATAATTTCCCTTTAATTGATGCGGATCGATATCTTCTGCTAACTGTAGCGCGACTAACTCCGTTCGGGGACGGACGAATAATTTTTTAAAGGCATGACCTGCACTTTCATCGATCTTAAAGTAGGTATCTTTAAACCGCTCATCTGCTAACATCTTCTCCATATAACGCTCCGTCGCAGCTTTTGTGCCAGAAAGGGTCCCATTAATTCCTTCTGGAGCGACTAAAATGCGCCCTTTAATCCCTAAGTCGCGACAAAAAGCCCGATGCTCTTGCGCAAAAGTTTCTGGGTCCTCGATTGTAGTATAGTTATAGTAAAGTAATACACGGTAATCCATCATGGTTCCTCCTAATTCTTTGTTTCCTTATTACTATAGGAGATGGATATCTTTTTTTCGAACTTGATGCTTGTGGCTTTTTTTACAAAATCACTTTATCCAAGAAGAGTTCCAGCTATTTTTAATTAGATTCTCCTAACATCTCGATAATAAATTATTCTAATAAGCCCCGACCCCCTATTTTTAACTTTTGAAAACGAATACAATTAGTTTAGAATTAATAGCTATTCGAAAGGATGTTTGTTATGAAAAAATTACCTAAATCGATTGGACCTTATACCGCTTATCGCCGAAATGGCAATTTTTTAGTCACTTCTGGTCAACTACCAATCAATCCAGAAACCAATCAAATTGAGGCCACAACCGTCTATGAACAAGTGCTTCAATGTCTCTCAAATATCGAAGCGATTGTTTCTAATGAAGGCTTTCAATTTGAAGATGTCATGAAATTGACTGTTTATTTAACGGATCTTTCAAAATTCTCTGAAGTAAATCAAGCATTTGAAGAAAAACTAGCCGCGCCTTATCCCGCTCGTACAGCAATCGAAATATCTAAACTACCCATGAATGCTTTAGTGGAGATCGAAGCGCTCGTAATGGGTGAAAATTAGCCAGCGGAACATTGGGCTACTAGCCGCAGCACCCGTTGATTTAAAGGAGGAAAGAAGATGACTATGACAAATGAACGCTTGTTTATCCAAGCATTAAAAGAAAATGTTTTACCAGCGACTGGCTGCACTGAACCGGTTGCTGTAGCGTATGCTGCGGCAACTGCCAGTGCATTCATTGAGAAAACGACAATCGAAAATATAACCGTTCGAGTGTCACCCAATATCATGAAAAACGCGATGGCCGTGATCGTCCCTGGGACTGGTGAACCGGGACTAGCGATTGCGGCGGCGGCAGGAATCATCGCAGGAAATCCCGACAATGGCCTAAAAGTGATCAATCAAATCCCGCCCGAAACTTTACCTGCCATCAAACAATTGGCCAGTTCGGGAAAAATTACTGTCGAGGTTGCTTCCGTGGAAGATGATTTGTATGTCGAAGTTGGCATCATAGCTGAAGAAGAAAGTGTCACAGTCTATATTGCCGGTGGTCATACGAATATCTTCAAAATAGAAAAAAATGGGCAGCTAATCAAAGATGATCCCAAGCCTGACCCTCATGCTCTTTCTGAGACAAAACAAGCATTACGAACCTATCAACTGAAAGATATTTGGGATTTTTCCCTGAACACACCATTGGAAAAGATTGCTTTTATGGCGGAAGCTGGCCGCTTAAATATGCGTTTAGCAACCGAGGGCTTAACTAAAAAATACGGTTTAAAGTTAGGCAGATCACTAAATCAGGCCAAAACCATCGATTTTGGTTCAGGAATGGAAGCAGATCTGTCCACTAAAATTTTAGCTTATTCTACAGCCGCTTCAGATGCTCGGATGGGAGGTGCCTCCTTGCCGGCAATGTCTAATTCTGGTTCGGGAAATCAAGGCATCTCTGCTACCGTCCCGGTCTGTGTGGTCACTGAACATTTTCATGCTTCTGAAGAAGAGCGTATCAGAGCCTTGACTTTGTCTCATTTGACCGCTATCTATATCCATGCCTTCTTACCGGTTCTTTCCGCTTTTTGCGCAGCGGACTCTGCTGCAATGGGTTCGGCCGTAGGTATCAGTTATCTGATGACAAAGGATTATGATACTGCTGCTGCGGCTATTAACAATATGGCAGGAGATGCACCAGGGATGATCTGTGATGGGGCTGGCTGTGCTTGTGCGATGAAAGTCGCTACTGCCGTCTCTTCCATGTACCGTGCAGTCAACTTAGCACTACAAGGCGTTCAGATCCCTGCCACCAATGGTTTAGTTTGCCAAGATGTGAATGACACGATCAAAGGCATCGGCAGATTAGGAACCGAGGGGCTCAAAGCAACCGATCAAACGATTTTGAGTATTATGGTGAATAAATAACTTGAATAAAACGTCTCTCTCGTCATGTTCATGGAGACAAACTTGAATAAAACTCAAAAAGCACGTGCAATGAAGAAAAAAACATTGCATGTGCCTTTTGGAATAAGTACTTATAGCCCGAAATGTTTCGCCTTAATTAACGGGTTAGTAACTCACCGTTTTAACAAGAAAAAATGTAAAATGCTGTTCTTTAACGGAACGTCTCCGATCTTTCTATTTAGTCGGAAGTCTTACTAAAAACTATTTTCAAGCCAGCTCTTTTCAGCTGTCAAAATTTGCTGCAAGATCATTATTATCGCTACTTTATTTTTCATTGGTTCAATCTTAATTTGAAGAGGCGCAAGTCTCTTGTTTGCCCAACCATATTTTTGCTGACTAGCCTGCAGATCGTTAACGATTCACTACTCTTGCTGCAAAAAATTTTGATGATATTCATCCAGCAATTCAAGAATTTGTTTGGCAATGATCCCGTAATCTTTATTTGGAAGATTCGCCTCAGAAACCCGTAATTCACCCGGCTTGGTTCCAAAGCCTACACCGTCCATCAAAACAACGCCATTTTTTTGCGATAAATTGTAAAGAAAATCAACTTGTTCAAAATGAGCGGCTAAATAGTTGCTGAAATCCGGCCCATAAAGTTTTTCTGCTAGTTGGTAAAGATCAATCAATGCATAATATTTACTATTTTCTTTACTCGTGTTTGGCTCTAGCATTAAACCCTTGAACAATGCTTGATAGCGCTGATCGATAATTTTTTTAGTGTCTTCAATATATGCATCCTTTTCTTGCGTCACTAAATGTGTCAATGAAAAAAGAACTTCCATGATTTGCTGCGGCGTCGACAGGCCAGCTGTATGATACAGCCCTACGGAACGACTGTCTGCGACCATACGATCAATAAATTTCAACTTTTCTGGCTCTAAGGTATTGATCGAGTAGCGAGCAGCCAATTCTTTTTGATCGATCAAAGCAAGTTGATTGATCAAATGATCAAAAACGTTCTTTTTATTGGCAGCAATCACTCCTAGTCGCCAACCGGTAGCACCAAAAAGCTTGGAATAGGAATAAACCAGCAGCGTATTATAAGGAGCTACACTATAGATGGTTTTAAAATCTTCCACAAAGGTCCCGTAAACATCGTCAGTAATTATCATCAATTCAGGTTTTTCTGCAATAACTTTCTCAATTTCTGCTAAAGCCGCATCATTGAAAGCCATTGCCCCTGGATTTGAAGGATTGACCGAAAAGAAAGCCTTGATCCCTTCTCCTTTTAATTTATCGACCTCTGAGGCTTGGATCTGCCAATTGTGTTCCTCATTAGAACGTAAATCGACCTCCACTAATTCATAATCATTCAATTCAGGAATTTGTAAATAGGGAGTAAAAATCGGTGTATTTATTGCTATCTTATCGCCCTTTTTAATTAATTTATTTTCCTTCAAAGAATTAAAAAGATAAACAATTGCTGCCGTTCCACCTTCTGTGGGGAATAGATCTGTTTGTTCAGCTAATTTTTCTCCTCGATACAAGACCGATTCTAAATACGCATTGATTACACGCTCACTATTTTTTAAAATTCTACTAGGTACAGGATAGTTATTACCGATTGCCCCATCTGCCAATTCCTTAATAAACTCAGCCTGATCGATATTTAATGCATCATGAACATAGTTTACGGCATCCAATAAAAATTGATCGATTTTCTTGGTTTTAGGCGTTAAAAAAGTCTCGAAGCGTTCAAAAATCCCTTCAAGCTGGATATATCCTGCTAAATCTCCCTGAGAAATCGTCCGTTCAGACTCCTCCACACCAAATTCAATGATTCGCGTAAAGGCTAACCGTGCTTTGGCATTGATCCAATTGGGATTCCCCCGACCCGCATTTAAGAAAAGATTACCCTTTTGATTGTGTTGCGCCAGCTGCAGCAATTCGCTGCTAATCTCAAATGCTCCTAATTTTTCTAAACGTTTCTCTTCTTCTCGGCTCGTCATAACCTTCACCACTCCTTCGTTCTATTCTGAAACCTCTATCCTTACCAACAAGAATACAGGGGAATCAGCATTTTGTTAACTAACAAGTGATTTCAAAGGAAACAATCTTCTAGATACGCAGAAACCCTTTTGACTTAAAAGCCAAAAACAACTAAATAAGACCTGTTTTCTTTTTTCTATACATGAAATAACCTGAAAATATTTCAGAAAAACCATTGTACTTTTATCCGTACTCTTTTATAGTTAAATTTAGGTATTAAAAAAGAATATTTTTGAATAAAGGCCCATTTTATTGGGTCTTTGTCGTCTTTACGAAAAGGAGTGCTTTATAATTAAAAGGTATCGGGATTTGTTGCATGAGGAGTTTAAACATTATTCAAAGGAAAAGCTACAAAAAGATTTATTGGCCGGCTTGACTGTGGCAGCAGTTGCGTTACCGTTAGCCTTAGCCTTTGGGGTTTCTAGCGGAGCTGATGCTGCCGCTGGGTTGATTACGGCAATTATTGCTGGGGTGGTCATCGGTAGTCTTTCTGGCGGTTTTTATCAAATTTCAGGACCCACTGGGGCAATGGCGGCGATTTTGGTCGGTATCATCGCTACCCATGGTTTGGCAGGGGTACTCGTTACAACCTTCATCGCTGGCACCTTATTACTGTTAGCGGGCCTATTTAAATTAGGTAGTTTGACCTCATTTATTCCTTCGCCGGTTATTACAGGATTTACTTCAGGCATTGCGATTATCATTGCTCTTGGACAAATCGATAATTTTTTTGGAACAACGTCTAATGGTGAAAATGCCTTAGCCAAATTGCTAAGTTATCAAACCGGTTTTCAACCGCATTTACCTACTTTAGTTTTAGGATTAATCGTTTTGCTAGGCTTAATCTTCTATCCGAAAAAATGGAATCAAGTATTGCCTGCTTCACTGGTTGCGATTATTTTAGCAACACTTGCTTCAATCATCTTTAAGTTGCCAGTAATGAAAGTCGGCAAGATCCCAACTTCATTACTAACTAGCGAACGTCTTCACTTGTCCGCCCTGAATTTAGCGTCAATCAAACAATTATTTTTACCGGCAATCAGTATAGCCATGCTGGGTATGATCGAAAGCCTGCTTTGTGGTGCCTCTGCAGGCCGTATGACGGGGAAAGATCTTGACAGCAATCAAGAGTTAATCGCGCAAGGAATCGGCAATATGATCTTACCATTTTTTGGAGGGATTCCGGCAACTGCAGCGATCGCCAGAACTAGCGTCGCCATCAAATCCGGCGCCCAAACTCGACTAGCCGGTATTTTCCACGCGCTTTTCTTATTGCTATCAATGATTATTTTTGCACCAATCATGTCGCAAATCCCGATGGCGGCGCTAGCCAGTGTCCTGCTAATAACTAGTTGGCGCATGCATGAATGGGATACTATTCGAACAATGATTCAACAAAAAAATCGAACAGCAATCCTGTTGTTTTTTGTTACCATGCTCAGCACCATCATTTTTGATTTAAGTATCGCGATCGTAATTGGAATTATTTGCAGCTGTATTTTCTTTATTGCCAAAAGTGCAAAAATTTCCATTATTACCGAAGATATCGATTGGCAACGGATGAACCTGCCGCATTCAGCTGCTGGCTCTGGCTGGTCGGTGATCTATATCACTGGTCCTTTATTCTTCATGTCTGCTAATCAGTTGAAAAAAGAATTGGATCAAGTCGTGGATAAAGAAGGCTTGATTTTCTCGCTACGGGGCGTGCCAAGTATTGATTTGACCGCATTAGATACCTTTGCGGATTATTTTTCAGTCGCTAGGTTGACGAAGCAAGAATTAGTCTTCACCTCGATGCAGCCAGAAGTTGAAAAACAATTCCAACAGCTGTGGGAAAAACAAAATGATTGTCCGATCCAGCACCCCACTGTTGCTCACGCGCTCCATGCGCTGCATCAAAAATAAAAAGAGTGGTTTCCCACTCCTTTCTATCCTTGTTCTCTTAATACTGCATGGCAAAAACAGCTTATCCTAACCGATAAGCTGTTTTTTTAGATTTATTGATCATTCTGTGGATCAGCTTGTTCTGTCTGATCGGCCTCTGTTGTTTGCTGCGGATGGCTTGCTAAGTATTGTGCTTCACGATTTTCTGCGTTTTGTTGCAAATTATAATAGTAGAAACTAATGTCGTTATTATGGAATGACCCTTCTGGGAAGATCTTCCGAGTACTTTCCGGCATTTCATATTTGGCTTTATCCACTGATGAAGCCACGACTAATCCCTTCGTTGGATCGACGGTGGCATCTGCTAGATTCATGACTTTGCTGTAATCCCCGTTGTCATTGCGCACATAAGAACCTAAGTTTTCTGCCGCTGGAGCCGGAGTTCCATCCGTTTGCCAGTTGATCGGATTGATGGCTAAAGCACCTTCATCCCAGGTTGGCAATTCACCAGTAAAGTTTGGCGCAACCGTATTGTAAGAAACAACTACACCGGTATCGTCTGGTCCGGTCGCAAATTTTACTTGTGGATTATCATTCATTTCTTGTTGTGTGACCGATTGTCCCAAGACATAAGCTGCGATCATGCGGTCACTAACGCCTGGATTATTTTTGAAATAATCGTACATGATCGCTTTAATCATTCGCGCTCCTTGCGAATGACCCACTAAAATAAATGGTCGATTATTATTTTCATGTTTGATGTAGTAATCAAAGGCGGCAATTACATCGGCCTTCGGCACACCATCGACATATTCGTTCTGTTCTGCTTTTGATTTTGTTAACAGCCAATTAGCATCCAGCTGACGATAATAAGGGGCAAAAATATTGCCGCTCGTATCAAAGGCTGAACCCTGCGTTGCTAAAAAGACCTGTGCCCCAGCTCGCATGGTGGGATTATCGATTTTAGCGACCGGTGAAGAATTCTCGTTTTTCTGCGCATAAGCCGTTGGATACAGCATAAAAACATCGGCTTGACTGGTTAATTCCGTTGGTTTAGCCAACCAATTGTCCGCATTGCTATAATCGCTAGCAGTGATTTTCTCACCAGCTTTTTCAGGATCTTTTGCTTTAATACTTGTCTTACGCGTTTCTTGTTTTGGTTCTTCTTTTTTATTCATGGTGGTGTACGCATAATAACCGCCAGCACCAAGTACAATCACTACTACTAATCCAATGAGTAATTTTTTCATCGTGTCCTCCAAAAACAAATTTATATCTTCTATTATAGGTGACTAGCCTTTTGTTTGCCAAATATTGTGGGGATTTAATGAAAAAACAAAAAGAGCCGCAGCTCTTTTTGTCCTTCTCAACTATGATACTACTTATTTTTCCTTATTCGCCTCTAGAGAATTTGATAAGCGCGCAAATTCTGCCAAAGAAAGGGTCTCCCCGCGACGTTTCGGATCGATTTCTGCTTGCTGCAAGCTAGTTTCTAACCAATTCTTTGTGTCTTCATCTTTGCCATAGCTGTTCAATAAATTATTCCACAACGTTTTGCGGCGTAAAATAAACGCTGCTTTCGTCAATTTAAAAAATTCGCTCTCGTTGGCCACTGCCACTGCTGGCGTTTCCCGCCGAACCAAGCGTAAAATCGCTGAATCCACATTGGGTTGCGGAACGAAGACCGTCTTCGGTACGATAAAAGCTGTGCTTGCTTCCATGTAATACTGAACGGCGATCGATAAAGATCCATAGGCTTTGGTTCCCGGTTTTGCCGAAATGCGATCCGCAACTTCCCGTTGCATCATCACAACCATTTCAGCAACAGGTAGCTCAGATTCTAAAATATGCATCATAATCGGTGTCGTAATGTAATAAGGCAGATTCGCCACCACTTTAATCGGACCTGCTTGATCAAAATATGCCGTCTCTTTTTTTAAATCTACTTTTAAAATGTCGTTATGGACAACTTTAATATTGTCATAAGGACTCAGAGTATCAGCTAAGACTGGAATCAAACGATCATCAATCTCAAATGCTAAAACTTGATGGGCCGCACGAGCTAAATGTTCCGTCAATGCGCCAATCCCAGGCCCGACTTCAATCACATTGGTTTGATCGTCAATCTCAGCCGTAGCAACGATTTTTTTCAAAATATTCGGTTCGGTCAAAAAATTCTGACCGAGACTCTTCTTAAAAGAGAATCCATGTTTTTGCAAAATTTCGCGGGTTCGCGAAGGGGTTGCGATATCTTTGTTCACAGTGTTTCCTCGACTTTCTTCATGGCCTCATGGAGCTGCGCTTCGGTGATCCGAAACATCGCTAAACGTTTTTCCAGTTGTTTGGCATTCGTGTAGCCGATCTTCAGTTCTTCTCCTAAACGCTCGCGACGTTCACGGGCTTGAGCTCCCGCTATTAAACCATAATCTAAGAGCGTTTGTCTAGTTATTTTCGGCTCAGTGCTCTCCGCGGGTGTCACTACTTTATGCAGCGCTTCGATGATTGCTTCATCGCTGGCATGCTCTACTCCAAGACTGGCTCCGCGTTTTTGTGGAGCCGCCATTCTTCTGGCTAAAAAGGCATGCTTAGCATCTGGGATAGCTTCCATGATCGTCTTTCGGATCTTTTCGCCGGAAAAGTCCGGATCGGTAAAGACGATCACACCCCGAGTTGCTTGTGCGTGTTCGATTTGTTCTAAGATTGTTTCATTAATCGCCGAGCCGCGGGTCTCGATCGTATCGACCTCAAAAACTTCTTTTAATCGTTTTGTATCATCTTTGCCTTCAACGACAATGATTTCTTCGATTTTTTCCTTATGCTCTCTAATCATGGGCATTAATCCTAAACAAACGATGCGCGTTTTCGCTAGTTTGATGGGCGACTTCTTCCAGTGGTAAATTCCGTAATTCCGCGATTTTTTCTACTACATAACGGGTATAGCCCGGCTCATTGCGCTTGCCACGATACGGCATTGGTGCTAGATAAGGAGCATCGGTTTCGACTAATAATTTATCCAGCGGTACAATCGTCGCCGCTTCTTGTACATCCAGCGCCTTTTTAAAAGTCACAACGCCCGAAAATGAGACGTGCATGCCGAGATCTAAGAAACGTTTGGCCCATTCTCCACTGCCGCTAAAACTGTGCATGATCCCGCCAATCTCACGGATGTCTTCCTCTTTTAAAATTTTATAAGTATCCTCCAAAGCATCCCGGGTATGGATACTAATAGGCAAATTCATTTCTTTGGCAATCGCGATTTGCCGGTGGAAAACTTTGGCTTGTACTTCTTTAGGATCTTCCATCCAGTAGTAGTCCAAACCAATCTCACCTAATGCTACTACTTTAGGTAAGGTCAATTTCTGAATCAGATCTTCCTCAATTTCCTTCGTATAGCTGCCGGCCTCGGTCGGGTGCCAGCCAATAATCGAATAGATCCCTTCATATTGTTGATTTAATTCTAGGCTTTTTTCTATCGTCGGTGTATCAAATCCCACGACGGCCATTTCGGTTACTCCAAGCTCCCTGGCCCGCTCCACTGTTTCGGGGATTTCATTTTCAAATTGCTCCGCATTTAAATGCGTATGCGAGTCAAAAATCATCGTATGTTCCTCTTTTCTTACTTAGTCCATAACTATTTATCGTCCTCCTTACAATAGCACAAATTTTAGATTTTCTCATTCTCTACGAAAATCCGTCAAAGGTCGGATGTTCTTCTTAAAAATTCGCTTTATACTAGCAACTAAGGAGGGATTTTATGCCTAATTTCCAACAAAATTTTCCTAATACTGCTCGCTACTTAAAACAAAGATACCCAGAGAAAGAACCTTTGAAAAGTTTTTGGCACTGGACAACGCTAGCTCTTCTTAGTCTGCTATGTATCGCTACTATCAAACAGCAGCTATTCTTGCTAGGTCTGCTAATTCTCGCAACGGCGTTGGTCAAAGGTCCCGCCATCTTACTTTTTGGGATGCTCTATTCCTTTTTAATCAGCTTATTTCCACCAGCCGGAATACTGCTCTCAGCCCTTTTCTTCTTATTAAATATTCGCTTATTAACGAAAAGTTGGCGCGTAAATCTAGTGACTTCGCTATTTTATTTATATCCACTAGGCTTAAGTTTACTGCGCTACTTTACCCATTGGGACGCACCTTGGCAACTTGCTCTCGAATTACTGCCTGGTTTATTGCTGCTACACTTTGTATTGCTACAGGTTTATTACTTCCATCCAAGCGCTCGCCAAGTATCTTGGACCGTTTTCGCTACTCCATTTGAATTGCTTTCGCTAGTCTTGCCGAAACGTTTTAAAAAGAAGAGGACTATTCAAGCTCGCCCGAAAAGTCTTTAAAATTTCTTCTTTAAGTCGCCTAGGCTACTCCAATACTTAGCTGGAACGTATATAATTTGTAGTTAAATATAAAAACGAGATTTTAACAAAATAATTGTTAGAATCTCGTTTTATTTAAGAAATATTTCCTTTAAGAATTCTTAGAGTCAAACTTTCTGTCGTAACCAATTAGATAACTTCACTCTTTATCTAACCCTAAATGTTGTACGCTAAAAAGATAGTGTCCGTAGTTTACTTAAAAAATCATTTTTTTTAACACTGCTAAACACTGGTCTTCGGACTGGATCACCATTCAACAAATCTCTACTCATTTGTTTCATTTCCTCAACATACTCAGAACCAAAATCTTGTTCAATCTCTTGATAGGCCTCTTTTAAATAAAACCCACGCTGATTGACACTATGGGCATCCGAAGCCATCATATAAACAAGGCGATTCGCCAACATCAATTTTGCCGTTTTTTGAATTTTCTTGCCAAAAAAACCGACAACACTCGGAGCGGTTATTTGTGTCAATACTCCCATTTCTAAAAAAGGAATAAGGCGATTGGGATCTTGTCTAAATACTGCATTTCGCTCTGGGTGAACAATTATAGGCGTATGTCCCTGACTCAGTAGCTGATAAAAAAGTTGCTCAGTATACATCGGTACTTCCATTGTAGGAAACTCAATTAACAGATATTGATTATCCAAATCTGCAAACAGGATTTCTTGATGTTGGATAGATTCCATTAATAAGCCCGTTATCCGAACCTCTTGGCCTTCAAAGAGTGTCAACCCAATCCCACAACGATCAATTTCCCGTTGCAGATCTTGAACTGCTAGAATAATCTTTGAAGCCGGATTTTCATAACGCCCGTTGTTATGATGCGGCGTACATAAAATATGAGTAATACCTTGCTGAACAGCTTCTCGAGCCATTGCTAAACTAGCTTCAAGATTTTGTGGGCCATCATCTACTCCTGGTAGTATGTGACAATGTAGATCAAGCAACCGAATCACTCCAAACTATGCGTTTTTTTCTTCTTATAGCTATTTTACCAGATGTTTTCTAGCAATCGTATCGCTATTCATTAACTTTTCACAAAAACAAACGCTGGATAGAAAATTTAACAATCTCTAATGATAAAATCAGTCCCAAATACTTTACTTATTTTCAGAGCAATTAATAACCGCATGCGCCACAAAATATTTATCTAACTAGAATACGAGATAAAAAATCCTCCTAAATTAGCTTGAAGAATCTAATTCAGGAGGATTTTTGCAATTTTTTGACTCCGACCGTTAACTGTCAAACTAATCTTTCACTCTAAATGTCGGATACTCCTGAGCTGTTTTCACCTTTTCCACAAGGATTCCGCGTGATGGTTTTAGCTTAAAGTTTGAATCCTTTATTTTAGCGATACGTAGTTGAAATTTTAGCGGCTGATTGGCCTCTTGTTCCAATAGATATTTACCTCCACGTAGATCAGGAAGTAACCCTATTCCCTGTTCGTCTGTAGATACTGTAAGCTGTTTTCCATCCCGCTGGATCGGCCGTTTTCCATTAGCTGTATACAACATAAACGTTTGCCCAGAAATGGCTTGTTGTGCGCTATCTTCCAATCGAAACTTCAACTCATAACGATGGCGACGAATCAAAACATTTCGTAGCCAGTAGCGAATCAGCCAGATTAATAGTAGCAGACTGATCAACGCCGCCAGTCCAATCAACACTTGGCGCAACAAACGATTTTGATCAGATTGCTGTAATTCTTTCTTCATCTCTGGCTCATAAGGAATTCGATGACCACGAACCAATAGGCGATGACTGTTAATCATATAAGGTGTACAAGTCATTAACGTCACTAAATCTTGTCCTGCGACAATTTGCATATCTTGTGTCTCCGTGGGCTCAATCACCTTGATTTGATCCACCTCATAAGCATGCGTCTCATGATTCACTTCGAGATAAAAATGATTGCCTTTTTTTAATTTAGGTAAATCGGTAAATAATTTTGCTTTAGGCAATCCCCGATGAGCCGAGATCACACTATGGGTATTGGGTCCACCAATGGGATAGGAGGTTCCTTCCAAATGAGTGGCTCCTTCACTTAAAAATAAATCAGTTGTTTGATCAAAGACAGGTAATTTTAGATTGATTTTCGGAATTCGGATAATTCCAATCGTATGTTTTTGGAAATAACTTTTCGTTGGTTTGACCGTACTCTTCTTTTTCTTCGCATCAAACGGATCAGCTCCTGGATTCGTACCATTTTTTGCGATCTCTTGATTTTTCTTTTCTTGCTCGGCTTCAATTTTTGCTAAAGCAGCCTCATTTTCTTGATTGGCTTGCTTTTGGTAATAAGAGACCAGCTGTTGATCCACCAATTCATTCACCACATCGCTTACGAAGGGATAAAGTAGCGCCAGAACGCCCCCGACTAATACTATTAACATCACAATATCAGTAAATAAACGACGACGCCCCGTTTTCTTTGGTGCTGATTGGTTACTTTCCGTTGCCCTTTTAATTTTCTTTTTCATAATCTCACCTTTTTATGTAAGAAATGCCGGTGAAAAGAAAGACCATAGTCTACCCTTCGCCGACATTTTTGTTACAATCAGTTTTTATCCTTCGATCTGTTTACGGCCTTTTGTAAAATAAAGAACAGCACCGCCAACTGCAACAATCCCGACTGCTACAAAAGCAACAATCCCCATGCCACCGGTAGAAGGTAATGAACCTTTATGTTTATTAGAAACCACCAATTCAGTTGTTTGATCGTCCGCTACAAAATCAACAGGCTCATTTGATAAAACATAGCCCTCTGGTGCCTTGATTTCTTTTAGTTGATAAGTAATATCCTTACCATCTGCATCTGTTTTTGCTAATCCAGAAACGGAAAATTCACCTTTATCATCTGCTTTCAAGACTGTGGCTGTAAACCCGTCTTCACCCTTAGTTCCCCAAACTTGTTTGCCATCTTTTGTCCCTAAGATTTTCCCATCAGGATTTAAGACATTAAATTCAGCACCTTTTAAAGTTTTTCCGGTATCCGCATCTTTTTTAATAAATTTCTTACCGGAAGTTTTAACAGTGTCGTGGTCTGATTCTGGATGGAAATTGTTATCAAAAATGATTTCATTGTTAATATCTGTGCCTACTTTAGCATCTGGTTTCACTGCCATTTGAATGGTAAAGCTGATTGTTTTGCCAGCATTTTCTTTAATCTTGTTTAAGTCAAAGTTCACAGTGAATTGATTGTCTGCAGTTGTTACTCCTGTTACTAAATCACTAGCAGCTTCGTCGTCAAGTTTAATATTACCTTTGATTTCAGCTGTTGGATCAGCATTAAGCAAATACAATGCTGGGTCATATTTATCAATTAATTTAAATTCGGTGTAATCAGCAATATCTTGTGGAATCAATTGTGTAATCGTAAATTTAAAGACTTGATCGCCATCAACATCATGATCCTCAGCATCTTTTGTTGGTTCAGGTACTTTGTAGTTATAAGCACTGATATCATTCGTTTTGTTTTCTAGCTTGTTTCCGTCGATATCATAGTACATATACGTAACTTCCATGTCGGTACTTACATGGGCAACTACCATTGGATTTCTATTTTCACCATAATGGAAAATTTCATCTTTTCCAGATTGTTTATTGTTAGTCGAAACATCTGAATCAATTTCATAAAACTCGTAATCGCCAGGTTCTAAGACTAAACCACTAACTGAAACTTTACCTTTTGCATCAGAAGTAAGTGGTTTTTCCTGAGCAGCTGCTTCAGTTAAGTCAAATACATTGGTGTCAGTATTATAATACATACCAGCTTTATTTTTTAAAATGAATTTAGCACCGGCTAGACTACTTTCTTTACCATTTTCCACACCATATTTAGTAAAGCCTAACTCTAAAGTTTTAACTAAATTTTTAGGGTAAACATGAACGACTTTTTTTTCTTCATTCGCCGCTCCGTTTGTTCCTGTATAGTCGGCCTCATTGTAGACCGGTAAGTCTAAGATAAAAGGTTCTGATTTTGATTGAACCACACCGGCTGGCGAAGTGGTTTCTTTAAAAAGATAGATTGCATTTCGCAGCTGTTTCTTTTCATCTAGGCTCTTTTTAGCTAATTCCTGTGTCGCCTCCCCTGTACTGTCTGTCTTTGGAAAGGTATTAACACTTGAACTTGCAGATATTTTATAATTTACATTCAGAATTTCCGTTTGTGCAGCCGCTGTTTTTTCAGCATCACTGCCAGGTGTTTCATCATACGCTTTCCAATAATCTTTAGTTACGTCATACGCAGTAAAAATTGCACCCGCTAAAGGTTCCCCTCCAAAATCGACTTCATCCCCTGAATTAGGTTTAACCTCAGGTAAACTATCGTATTGGCGTTTATGAATGGTGACTGTTTGAGTTGATTTCGTATCTTTTTCAGCAGCCAAGATCGATTGTCCACCAGCTAAACTTCCAAATACTGGTAATACCATAATCAATGTAGCAACTAGGCCCCATAATTTATTTTTCATTCAAAACTACTCCTTTATCTTTTTCTTATACAGAATAACTACACCAGCTAAAATACAAATGATCCCTAATCCGATCAAAGAGTGGCTAATGATTTCACCCGTTTTTGGATAACGCTTTGTTTCTCCCGAAGGTGAAGTTGGTGATCTGGGTGTACCGGGTTCAGGCGTTTTCAAGTTAACAACTTTTAAAACTCCCTTGCACCTGCAGTATAACTGCCTTTTAGAACTGAAAAAGTCATCGGTTCAGGATTTAACTTATAACCAGTTGGAGCAGTCAGCTCTTTTAGCTGGTAATCTCCGTAACTCAAGCCATTGATTTCAAAATAACCGGCTTGATCCGATTTTAGTACAACTAACCCCTCGTCATGCGAATCATCACTCCAAGCAAAACCTTCTGCTGTTTTGATTAAGACTTGTTGCTTTTGATTCAAGACTTGGAAACGCGCACCCGCTAATTTTTTCTCTTGATTGTTCAGATCAACTTTCACAAAACGCCGGCCGCCGGTCACAACATCCACATCACTGTGTAACGTTTCATGATCGGTTTCTAAAGTAGCCTCATTGACAAATTGATCAGTCTCGGAGCTTGTGGTGACTAACTTCATTTTATAAGTGACTGTTAATGTTTTGCCAGCATACTTTTCTAAAGCTTTGAGATCAGTAAAATTGATTGTGAACCCATGTTTTTCTGTTGTTAATTGATAAATCGATGAATCTAGCGCAGTCTCACTTTCAGTTAGTTCTAAGCTTCCATTTTGATAAACTAAGGCTAGATCAGCAACATCACTAATAATAAATTTCTTGTAGTCAAGAATATCTAACGGAACATCAACAGTTATTTTAAATGGTACAATGTCCCCAAATTGATAGCTATCTTGTTCCCCAGGAATAGTCTTTTTCAGTGTCGGTTCAGAATGTTCGACTTCTTCATTTTTAGGATATAAATGGATCGTTGACAATTCTTCACCGGCTTTTGTCAAAACTGGTAAAACAACAACCATATTTTTAGCTTTTTCTTTAACGATTGCTGGTGCAGCTGCTTCATGGAAGAGATAGATTGCATCTTTTCCGTTGGTTTTAGCAGGTAAGGAAAAAGTAGCTGTACCATCTTCGCCATCAACCGTAGCTGTTTTTTGTGTATCTAGCGCATTACCTAGATTAGAATCAGCCAATTCACTTAATGACTGTTGCGCTTCTTCGACCGTCTTTCCCTCGTTGCGTAGTTGATAAAATTGATCTGAAACATTATAAGCTTCAAATGTAACACCGTTTAATCCACGATAATCACTAAGCAAATCAGCATGTTCACCTGATGTGTCGCCAGTATTAAGACTAGCTTCTGGCATTTCACCTTCAGGAAAAACAATTTTGTGCAAGTCAAAAGTAACCTGAGTCTCCGTTTCTGCCGCGGTAGCTTTCTGTGTACCTAGCATTACTAACGGTAACATGAGGGCCAACAGGGCAAGATATTTACGTACGCCTTTCATTTATGCCACCTCCTGTTCTTTCCGCCACCAGAAGTAGATTCCTACGACAGTGAGGGCTAGCAATCCACTGGCCAAAATTGGCCAAATACCGGAACCACCGGTTGCTGGTAATGGTGATTTCGGTATGTTCTTCACTTGGAGTTTGATTTGATTATTTTCAGCTCCCGTGACTAGAACATCCTTTTGCTCGTCCCCGTCAATCGTTACTTTACCTAACTCATCAATAATCATTGTGATGGGTTTGATTGTACGATAACCAGCCGGTGTTTTAGTTTCTTCCAATGTATAAGTACCAGGCTTCAACTCATCAAATTTAAAGGTCGGGCCATTGGCTATGACTTTACTATAGTCAGGACCTGTTAAGGTAAATTCGGCCCCTGCTAAGGCTTGTTCTTCTTCATCGACTTTCTCAACAGTTAAATCGAATGGTTTCAAGGTATTGATTAGCTTGTCATCAACTATCGGATTATCACTAGACCATTCAATTTGTAGTTTACCATCAGCAGCTTGAATGACATTAAATGTCCAAGGTCCGCTTGCTTGATACCCATTTGGCACTGTCGTTTCAATTAAAGTATAACTACCTATAGGCAACTTAGAAAAATCTACTTTCCCATCAGCTGTTGTTGTAACATTCTCGTTATACCCATTATTACCAGTAAGATGGAAGCCAACCCCAGCAAGTGGAGTTTTTTCGTCGTTTCCTAGTTTAGTAAAACTCAAGTCTGTCATTAACAATTCATTTGTTACTTTTAAAACTTTTTGATTAGATTCAAAAGTAATGGTTCTAGGATTAGCATATTCTGGGTCAGCATAACCTAAGACACGTTCTCCCCCGCCATCAATCATTTCTAGGATACGGTAGTAAATCATTTTACCATTCGTCTTTTTAGCTACATCAAATTTTTTCGTTAAGTCTTTACTATCTTTAGCAATCTTAAATGTATCTACATTTTCCCAAGTTGTCTGATCAATACTCTTTTGTAGTTGTAGCGTAATATCTTGACGCAATTGTGGATAAGCTTCATCACCCTTCCATTCTTTTTCAACTGAAAGACTAAATAATTCAGGAACCACTTGCGTTTTAACTTTGTTTGTATCATTAGCGAACAGAATATCATTGTCTTTTTTAAAAGCCACATGGTGTTAGTATTAAATCTTAGACAACTTTTCGTAGAGACAAAAATAAATTAAACTTAGCTACGAGAGGATGATTTTTTATGACCCGATATGAAGAAAATTTTAAACAGATGATTGTTGAACTGAATCAAACTGGACGTTCCGTTCGAGGGTTGGCGAAAGAATATGGCTTATCTGAAGCGACGATTTACAAATGGAAGAATTTATATTTGCCTAATCAGTCCACAGGACTGACTGGAAAAGAAGTGGCTGAACTAAAAAAAGAAAATGCTCGTTTGAAAGAGGAACTTGAAATCTTAAAAAAAGCCGCAGCCATATTCTCTCGGAAAACCTAAATTCGCTTATTCAGTTTATTGAAAAATGGTGTAAGGACTACACTGTTTCTTTGTTATGTCGGTTATTAGAAATCCCTAGAAGTGTCTACTATTTTTATAAAAACAAGCCATTGACAGCTACAGAAATCAGAAATAATACGTTGAAAGAGACTATTTCGACAGTTTTTTTTACGAATAAACAGCGCTATGGTGCCACTAAAATTCATCAAGTTTTATTAAAAGATGGCATTTCAGTATCTCTTAAACATGTCCAAAAGCTAATGAAGCAATTAAATTTAAGATCGATTGTAGTAAAAAAATTTAGACCTCAAAGGTTAAATAAAGCGATTATTTCAAAAGAGAACATATTAAATCAGGACTTTTCTACTAAAACTATTTGTGAGAAATGGGCGGCTGACATTACATACATTCCTACTAAGAAAAATGGCTGGTGTTACTTGTCTTCCATCATGGATCTACACACGAAAAAAATTATTAGTTATACATTTTCAAAAAGAATGACGGTGGATTGTGTCATTCAAACGTTGAATAAAGCAAAACTAAAGTATCACATTCCGGAAGGAATGATTCTACACACTGACTTGGGCAGTCAATATACAGCAACAGAAGTAGAAAAATGGCTTGAAACCAACAAAATAAGGCATTCCTATAGTAGAAAGGGAACACCTTATGATAACGCAGGAATCGAATCTTTCCACGCCTCATTGAAAAAGGAAGAAGTTTACACGACTAGCTACTCAAATTTTGAAGAAGCAAATCGTGCACTATTTAGCTATATTGAGGGATTTTATAACCGGAATCGACTTCATAGTTCGATTCACTATCTAACCCCTCAGGAGTTTGAAGATTTGGCAAAAGAAAAAATGACATAACCGTCTCTACTAAAATGTGTCCAAGATATTGACTCAAATCCATGTAAACACACTCATGAGCTTCAGGAATTATGCCCAACAAGGGTAAGAAATTTTCATCAAGTGAATAGTATTCTATCTCTACTTTCTCCATTTGGAGCGTTTGTTCGATACAATCACATAGGAAAATTGGAAGATAAACTTTTTTTATTTTTCGCGCTCGTATCAAGTAAAGTAAACTACTTCTAGCCCGATCTAAATTAATTAATTCATGATAATATGGCTGTTCAACCAGTTGTTCAAACTCAAAATACCCACCAATCTCTTTCATCTTTTTTTCCTTTCCAAAAACCTTTATTTGTGGATGAATACTTTATTAATCAACTTTGTCGCTTTAAACAACTCTGAATTTTTCAATATATAAGAAATTACCACAAAACTGATTGAACCAATCGCTATCTTGATAAGCAACGTTGATAATGTCCCTGCCGCTAAAAATTGGGTTGAAAAATAAATAATCCCCCACATAGTTAGTCCTGCAACCAATGTCGTAGCGATATCCTTCAATTGATCCCAAACTGAATAATTCAAAATTTCTTTTGTGTAAAATCCATTGGCGTAAATTAATAAAAAATCAACGATTAAGGTAGCCCAAACCAAGGCTAAAACACTACGAAAAATCACCAATGAAACCAATAGGAAACTAATCGCGATTACCTTTTTTATTATTTCCAAAATTAGAAACCGATCTGTCCGACCAACGATTTGGAGAATATTCAAATTTAACACGTGTAACGGGAAAAACGAACCAGCAATACAGAGGAGTTGAAAATAAGGAATTGCCGGCAGCCATTTCTCACCAAATAAAATATTGAAGAGTTCATAACCGCAACTAGATAGACCAAACATTACTGGCACCGTAAAAAAGACTGTTAACTTTAAAGTACTCTGAAACCGAATCTTTAATTTATTTTTATCCTCTTTTACTTTGCTTAATGCTGGAAAACTAACCTTTTGGACAGCACCTGATACTGATTGAGCTACAACATCACTCATTTTTTGTGCATTGGTATAAAACCCTAATGTCGCGGCAGGAAAAAATCTACCTACCAAGACAGAAGTACCATTCAAGTATGCTGTATCCATTAGTCCTGAGACTAATAGTTTCCAACTATAGTGAAACATTTTTCGAAAAACTTGCCAATCAAACGTCAAACTAGGCCACCAACGGTTGAAAGCAATAAAAAAAATCGATAATAACATTTGATTAAATACTTGCTGCAGTACTAAGCTCCAAACTCCAAAGCCCATATAAGCAAGTACGATAGCGATGCTTCCTGAAATAATCATTGAAATTGTGCTAATGATTGTTTGCGTCTTAAAATTAAGTTGAATAGACAACTTAGTTCGATGGATAAGAGAGAATGCACTGAAAACAATTGTAAGACTTAATACTCTCAGCATAGAGGATAAAATTTCTTTTTGATAAAAAACTGCTACAAAAGGTGCAATACTGAAAAGAATAATATATAACATCCCCGCTGCAAAAAGATTAAAGAAAAAAACTGTCGAAAATTCAACATTCGTCGGCTTTTTTTCTTGCAATAACCAGACTTGAAAACCGCTATCTATAATTACGTTAGAAATACCAATAAATATCGCCAACATACCTACCAAACCAAAATCACTTGGAATTAGAATTCGAGCTAAGACAATCTGAACAATAAAAGAAATCCCTTGCCTCCCTATGAGCTCTAATCCTGCCCAAATGAACCCTTTGTTCATTTTTTTTTCTAAATTTTTCTCATCCAAACTAGAATTTCCGTCATCGTTTCTCAATTTATGTCCTCACTAATCTGTTTTTATAGAGCGGTATTCTTCCTTAGACCAAATAATTTTATAGCTAATCTTTCATTACTTATTTCTCTTATTCACTTAAATTTTTTAAACTTACTGAATTAAAGATTTTATCTATTAATGATCTAATAACAGGTTACTCCCCTAAGCGATCGAGCTATAAATATTATACTATTATTATGTGTAGTATTCATAATTTTGGGAAATTTTAAGTATCACTTCATATTTATTATATACTAAATTATTGGTGTTAGTATTAAATCTTAGACAACTTTTCGTAGAGACAAAAATAAATTAAACTTAGCTACGAGAGGATGATTTTTTATGACCCGATATGAAGAAAATTTTAAACAGATGATTGTTGAACT
>WPCI01351210.1_pt1 | contig 22593 bp, 18 predicted proteins | sample 5399871 | NCBI WGS metagenome assembly WPCI01 (sample SAMN12869469, study PRJNA574797) | sludge metagenome | isolation source: wastewater treatment of pH7 | place: China:Beijing | collected 2019-05-20 | reverse complement strand
AACCCCTGCAGACATCTGCAGGGGTTTTTTGTGTCTGGACCAGAAGAACGCCTTGGCGCTGCAGAACTGTAGGTGCGAATTTATTCGCACATGAAAACAATCGGTGTGCGAATAAATTCGCACCTACAGATAAAGGGTGGTCCCGTTTTTATTAATAACCCAAGGTAGCTCCATCAGGATTGCGCGGGTCGGAGTAGCCATGTAGACCGTCATACTCGATCTGGATGGTCTGGGTTTTACCCATGGCTGCACGCAATTCAATTTGGTAGCCGAGCTGCTCCAGCAGTTGCAGGGTATCGGGGCTGAAGCCCTTTTCGATCCGCAATACATCCGGCTGCCACTGGTGGTGCATACGGGGTGTGGCTGCGTTTTCAGCCGGGTTCATGCCAAAATCCATGGCATTGATGAGCGTCTGCAACACTGTGGTAATGATGCGGGCGCCGCCAGGACTGCCGGTGACCAGCCATGGCTTGCCATCACGCAACACCATGGTTGGCATCATGGATGACAGTGGTCGTTTGCCGCCCTCAATGGCATTGGCATCACCACCGACCAGACCATAGGCGTTGGCGACTCCCGGCTTGGCCGAGAAGTCATCCATTTCATTGTTGAGCAGTATTCCGGTGCCTTCGGCAACGATGCCGCTGCCAAAGTTGAGATTGAGTGTATAGGTGACGCCGACCATGTTGCCCTGGCCATCAACTACGGAAAAGTGGGTGGTCTGGTCGCTTTCGTGGTCTGCCGGGTTACCGGGAGCTATGCTTGCAGCATCGCGCACAGCACCGGGTTTGATGCTGGCAGCCAGCTGTGCGGCGTATATCTTGCTGATCAGGCCTTGTTGCGGAACCCTGACGAAATCCGGATCACCGAGAAACTCCGAACGGTCGGCATAGGCCAGCTTGGCGGCTTCGGCGATCAGGCGTACGCTTTCGGCACTGGTGGCTCCCTGCTCATGCAGGGGGAAGTGTTCGAGGATATTGAGAATCTGCAGCAGATGAATGCCACCGGAGCTGGGTGGGGGCATGCTGACCACTTCAAAACCGCGATAGTCGCCACTGACTGGCGTGCGCTCTATTGCTCTATAGTTGGCCAGATCCTGCATGCTGATCAGCCCGCCATGACGCTGCATCTCCTCGACAATGGCTTCGCCTATCTTGCCTTCATAGAATGCCTTGCCGCCTTGCCTGGCGATCAGTTTCAGCGAGCGGGCGAGGTCTTTCTGGACCAGCTGCTCACCGGCCCGCAACGGGCGTCCGTCCCTGAAGAAGATCTCTCTGGTTGCCGGCCACTGTCCCAGCTGTTCTTGCTGTACGGACAGCATCTTGGCTAGGGTATGGCTGACGGGAAAGCCTTTATTGGCCAGCCTGATGGCGGGGCGTATGACTTCTTTTAGGCTCATGCTGCCCCAGTTATGCAGGGCATGCTCGAGACCGGCGACGCTGCCTGGCACACCTATGGAACGGTGACTGTAGATGGATTCACCCTCAATGACATTGCCCTGTTCATCAAGATAGAGATTGCGGTGGGCAGCGGCAGGAGCTGTCTCACGAAAATCCAGCGCATGATTGCTGCCGGTTTTTGCATCATGCAGCAGCATGAAACCGCCACCGCCGAGGTTGCCGGCGTTGGGCAGGGTTACCGCCAGGGCAAAACCCATTGCCACGGCCGCATCAACCGCATTGCCGCCCTTTTGCAGAATTTGCAGGCCGACTTCACTGGCCAGCCGGTGTTCGCTGGCGACCATGCCGTTGCGTGACTGCACAGGGTGAAACACATCCAGTTCATAGTCGTAATGCCGGGCGGCCAGCTCGGTTGCTGACGGAACCACGGGCGCGGCTTCACGTGCCTGTATCGACACGCTGAATATCGCGGTGAACAATGCGCCATAGAGCAGGCCCTGTTTGCAGATTTTCATACCATTCTCCTGGTTATGTCACTGTTTCAAACTAGGGGAGCCGGGCAGGGGGTGCAAGCTGTTTTGTCCGTTTGAGCGGGGTACGTTAGTATTGGCCGACAGTTTTTCTGAGGAGTCTACAATGAGTGAGTTTCCGGCATGTCCATCGTGCAATGAGAATATGACCTACCCGGATGGTGATCATCTGGTATGCCCGATGTGCGGACATGAGTGGTCCGAGGATACGGCTGATAGCCAGTCTGCACCGCAATACCGTGATGCGCACGGTACCCCGTTGCAGGACGGTGACACTGTCACCCTGATCAAGGACCTGAAAGTGAAAGGCAGTTCCACCGTGCTGAAAATGGGTACCCGCATCAGCAATATCCGCCTGGTGGAGGGGGATCATGATGTGGATTGCAGGGTCGACGGACAGAAGCTGCTGCTCAAGTCCTGCTTCATGAAGAAGGCCTGACGGCAGTCAGCAAAAAGCCCGGAATTCCGGGCTTTTTGCTGTTACAGGCAGTGCTTTGGAGTACCACTAAAGATCAGGCGCTCGCCTGCTGTGCAGGCAGGTCGTTTCTGCGCCTGCGCTGTAGCCAGACAACCAGTGCGAGCAGGGCAAAGCCAGGCAGCCACATGATTTCCTTGCGGATGCGTTCTTCCGGACGTTTGGCGCTGATGATCACCTGATCGAACTCAAGGCCAAGGTCTGCGGCCGGGCTGGCAAAATCGACATGGTCAACGATCAGCTTGCCATCCTCTTCCATCAGCTCCAGACCCAGGGCCTGCATACGCTCCTCACCGGTTGCGCCATCGGGTACCGGCAACATCATGACCAGGCTTTTCATGTTGCCGAACTGGTCTTCGCCTTCGACACGCAGGCGCAGTTGCGATTTCGGCTCGGCTTCACCCATGGCCTGAACGAAGGATCCGGGAGGGATTTCCTGATATGGGTCGTGGATCTGGTCGAGCCAGAAACCGGGACGGAACAGGGTGAATGCCACCAGCAACAAGAGGACGCTTTCATACCAGCGGCTGCGCACGACAAACCAGCCCTGGGTGGCAGCGGCAAAGATCAGCATGGCCAGTGTGGCGATTATGAATACCACGATGCCGTGGAACCAGGTGACATTCATCAATAGCAGGTCGGTATTGAAAATGAACAGGAACGGCAGGGCCGCAGTACGCAGACTGTAGAAGAATGCCTGCACCCCGGTACGTATCGGGTCACCCTTGGAAACCGCTGCTGCGGCAAAGGATGCCAGGCCCACCGGCGGGGTCACATCCGCCATGATGCCGAAATAAAACACGAACAGGTGCACGGCAACCAGCGGTACGATTAGGCCGTTTTGCTGGCCGAGGGTCACGATCACCGGTGCCAGCAGGCTGGAAACCACAATGTAGTTGGCGGTGGTGGGCAAGCCCATGCCGAGGATCAGGCTGAAGATGGCAGTCAGCGTCAGCATCAGCAGCAGGTTGCCCATCGACAGCAGTTCGACCAGATCGGCCAGTACCAGGCCAACCCCGGTCTGGGAGACCGCGCCGACAATGATGCCGGCGGTAGCGGTGGCAATGCCGATGCCGATCATGTTGCGGGCACCGATGATCAGGCCTTCACGCAAATCGGTAAAGCCTTCACGGGTGGCAGCACCCATCTCGCCGGTTTCACCACGCATCCAGGCCAGCAACGGGCGCTGGGTAATCAGGATGCCGACCAGCATCAGGCTGCCCCAGTAGGCGGACAGGCCGGGCGACAGGCGCTCGACCATCAGGCACCAGACCAGCACCACGACCGGCAGGATGAAGTGCAGGCCGGACAGCAGTACGCGGCGTGTTTCCGGCAGCTTCTCGATGGGTGCGTCAGGGTCTTCCATTTCCAGCGGTGGACGGTTGGCGGCAACCTTCAGCAGGCCAAGATATACCGCAACCAGCAACAGGATGATCACGGTCAGGGCATGCTCGCCGAGCAAGGGCTTGAGCCAGCCGAGGCCGTAAAACACCGCCAGGGAAATGCCCGACAGCAGCGCGGCACCAAAGGCGAAGCCGGTCAGGCGACGCAGCCAGGGTTTGTGTGCCACTGTGCCGATGGGCTGCATGCCGAGCTTGAGGGCTTCCAGGTGCACGATATACAACAGGGCAATATAGGAAATGGTCGCTGGCAGGAAGGCATGCTTGATGATTTCCACATAGGGCATGCCGACGTATTCGACCATCAGGAAGGCGGCCGCGCCCATCACTGGCGGCATGATCTGACCGTTGACCGAAGAAGTCACTTCCACTGCACCGGCTTTTTCGGCAGAGAAACCGACCCGCTTCATCATTGGAATGGTGAAGGTGCCGGTGGTCACCACGTTGGCGATCGACGAGCCGGAAATCATGCCGGTCAGTGCTGAGGAAACCACTGCGGCCTTGGCCGGACCGCCACGCATGTGGCCGAGCATGCTGAAGGCCAGCTGGATGAAATAGTTGCCGGCACCGGCGCGCTCGAGCAGGGCACCGAACAGCACGAACAGGAACACGAAGCTGGTGGATACACCCAGTGCGATACCGAACACGCCCTCGGTGGTGATCCACTGGTGGTTGGCCAGTGCGTTGAGGCTGACACCACGGTGGGCCAGCAGGTCAGGCATATAGGGGCCGGCCAGGCTATACAGCATGAACAGTAGGGCAATGATCGCCAGTGGCGGGCCCAGGGTACGGCGGGTGGCCTCCAGCAGCAGCGGCAAGCCCATCAACGCGACCACCAGGTCGGCGGTGGTCAGGGTGCCGGGACGCAGTGCCAGTTGCTGATAGAAGACGAACAGGTAAGAGGCACAGGCTACCGCGACCAGTGCCAGCACGATATCGGCCAGCGGTACATGATTTCTGGGTGAGCGCTTGAAAGCCGGATAAGCCAGAAAGGACAGCAGCAGAGCAAAGCTCAGGTGGATGGAGCGGGTCTCGGTGTCATTGAGCACGCCCCACTTGAGGATGAAAGGCAGCGGCGAGGCAATCCATAGCTGAAACAGTGACCAGCACAGGGCAATCCCGGCTATCAGGATGGCCATCATCCCGGCGGGTGAACGCGCACCGGATTCCTGTGCCAGCATCTCGTCCGCGTCAAGTGTATGTGGTTTGCCCATGATTCTGCTCCGGCAACAATGGCTAAAGCCCCTTGATGGCAGGGCTGTCAATAAATGGAGGTCCGCTTGTGGCGGTCCTGTCCGGGGAAGGGATTACCCGTACAGAGCGGTGGTGCCGGTCTGTACGGGCTGCGGGCTTACATCCAGCCGCGTTCCTTGTAGTAGCGCACGGCACCTTCATGCAGAGGCGCGGACAGACCGGCCTTGATCATGTCTTGTTCGTCCAGGTCATTGAACGCAGGGTGCAGGCGCTTGAAACGCTCGAGGTTGTCAAATACGGCCTTGACCACCTGATAGACCAGCTCGGGGCTGGTGTTGGCACTGGCGCTGATGACGGCCTTGCCACCGATGGACTGGGTCGGGGTATCGTTCCCCTTATATAGGCCGGCAGGGATTTCGGCCTTGGTGTAGTAGCTCTTCTCGGCCAGCAGTGCATCGATTTCAGGACCGGTAATGGGTACCAGAACGGCATCGGTGGTGGTGGTGGCTTCCTGGATGGCGCCATTGGGGTGACCGACGAAATAGGTCATGGCATCAATGTTGTTGTCATTCAGGGCGCTGGCCTGTTCGGCGGGCTTCAGCTCGGCTGCCAGGGAGAACACGGAGCGGTCCCAGCCCTTTTTGGCCATGATTTCGTCCAGGGTGTCACGCTGGCCGGAACCGGGGTTGCCGACGTTGACACGCTTGCCCTTCAAGTCATCCAGCTTGGCAATGTGGGCGTCACGGCGGGCCAGAACGGTGAATACCTCACTCTGCAGGGAGAACAGAGCGCGAATGTCCTCCATCTTGCCGGCAAAGGGTGGTAGGCCTTCCAACGCTTTGTACTGGTGGTCGGACTGCATCACGCCCATGTTGAACTCGCCACTGCGGATGCCGTTGACGTTGGCTACACCGCCGCCACTGGCCGGCGCGTTGCACTTGATGCCGTGGGTCTTGGTGTCGCGGTTGACGAAGCGGCAGATGGACTGGCCGGCCACATAGTAGACGCCGGTCTGGCCGCCGGTGCCAATGGTGACAAATTTCTCGTCAGCTGCCTGCACATTGGCGCTCAGGGCCATGGCAGCAAGGATGCTTGACAGGGCCATGGACAGGGTGGTGATTTTTTTCATGGGATTGTTCCTCGGTTTTTATTTGTTGAGTGCCCGGTAAAATCCGGCTGAGCCTGTCAAGGCGGATCATTCTGGCACTTGCAGTGGTTATACCTGATTGGCGGTGCTTATGAAACCTTCGTACCAGGCACCATTGGTCGAAATGCGGGTGGATGACTGCAGGAAAATGTAAAAAATCACGCTTGATTGTGTTCAAGTGGCAAGCGGAATACTTTCGAGTTGCGCTGATAGTTATAGAGGGCTGCCTTGCGTCGGGGCAGATCGTCAATGGTGCAGGGAATGAAACCGCGTTCCTGGAACCAGTGGGCGGTCCGGGTAGTGAGCACAAACAGCGACTCAAGGCCCATGCCCAGCGCACGCTGGCGAATGCGCTCAAACATGGCATCGCCATGGCCGCCATGGCCGCCGTGACGGTAGTCGGGGTGCACGGCCAGGCAGGCCAGCTCGCCGGTCCGTTCTTCAGGGAAAGGGTAGAGGGCGGCACAGGCGATCAGCAGGCCATCACGCTCGACCACGCTGAACTGCTGGATTTCCTGCTCCAGCAAATCACGTGAGCGGCGCACCAGCAGGCCCTGTTCTTCCAGCGGGCGGATCAGTTCGAGCAGGCCGCCGACATCCTCGATGGTGGCTTCACGTACCTGTTCAAAGCCGCCCTGGTCGATCAGGGTGCCGCAGCCGTCACGGGTAAAGAGTTCGCTGAGCAGGGCACCATCGCGCTGATAGCTGATGATATGGCAGCGGGCAACCTGCCCAAGGCTTGCATCAATGGCGGCTTGCAGGGTGGTCCGGACGCTGGTGTTACGAGGGTCCTGCAGGTAGTCCCGGGCTTGCGGCAAACTCATTTCACGGATCAGGTCGCCTTTGTCATTCAGCAGCCCCTGTTCGGCGGAGAACAGGATCAGCTTGTCTGCCTGCAGGGCAATGGCTGCCCGGGTGGCGACTTCCTCGCACGACAGGTTGAAGGTTTCTCCGGTCGGTGAATAGCCGAGATGGGACAGCAGCACCATATTGCGCTGGTCGAGCAATTGCCGGATGGCTTCATGATCGATGCGGCGTACTTCGCCCGTGTGCAATAGGTCAACGCCATCCACCACGCCACAGGGGCGGGCGGTGACCAGGTTGCCGCTGACAATGCGTACCTTGGCACCCTGCATGGGCGACGCCGCCATATTGACTGAGAGACGGGCCTCGATCTGGCTGCGCAGCTGGCCGGCCGCACTGATGATGCAGTCCAGGGTGTTACGGTCGGTGATGCGCAGATTGTGGTGATAGCGCGACGGCAATTGCCGAACTTCCAGCGCCTGCTCGATCTGCGGACGCGAGCCGTGTACCAGTACCAGGCGCACGCCAAGGCTGTGCAGCAGTACCAGGTCGTGTACGATCGCGCCAAAATTGGCATGTGCAAGGCTTTCCCCCGGCAACATGATGACAAAGGTGCGTTCGCGGTGGCTATTGATGTAGGGCGACGAGTGGCGCAGCCAGTTTACGTAATCGTGCATGATCCGCTGCCTGGGTTTGATGATGCCGACACTATAGCAGAACCCCGGCATCGGCTTGCCGGGGTCGTGACGGGATCAGAGGAAAACCAGCTTCAGGATGCTGAAGAAGATGATGGCCAGAATGGCCCCGGCCGGCAGAGTGATGGCCCAGGACATGAAAATGGACAGGATCACGCGCAGGTTGAGGGCGCTGATACCACGGGCCAGGCCAATACCGAGAACGGCACCCACCAGTGTATGGGTGGTGGAAACCGGCAGGCCGAATGCCGATGCGGTGACCACGGTGGAAGCGGTGGCCAGTTCGGCGGCAAAACCGCGGCTGGGTGTCAGCTTGGTGATTTCCTTGCCGACGGTGGCAATCACCTTGTAGCCGTAGGTAGCCAGGCCAATGACGATACCGATGCCGCCCAGAAACAGCACCCAGGCAGGAACGGCAGTTTTTGCACCCAGCTCGCTCAGCCCCTGGTTCTGGATGACACCGGCAATTGCCGCCAGCGGACCAACGGCGTTGGCCACATCGTTGGCGCCGTGGGCAAAGGCCATGGAACAGGCGGTGAACACCATCAGGATGGCAAAGGATTTTTCCACGCTGTGGTAATAGGCGCGGCGTGAGGCGTTTTCCGGCAGCTGGACGCGGCGCAGCAGCAGGATTCCGGCCCCCATAACCAGCAGACCGACACCAATGGCAAGCAGCAGGCTCTGGTCATTATTGAGATTGACGCCGACATGCTTGAGCCCTTTGGACAGTGTCATCAGGGCCACCATGAAACCGGTCAGGAACATGTAGATCGGCACATAGCGCTTGGCGCTGGCAAAGGGGTTGTCGGTATTGATGATCAGCTTCTGCACGCTCATGAACAGCAGGAAACCGAGAGTACCGGAGAGGAAGGGCGTGAACACCCAACTGGCAGTGATGGGCAGTATGGCGTTCCAGTGTACCGAGTCTACCGAGACGCCAACAGCAGCGAAGCCGACCACCGCACCAATGATGGTGTGGGTGCTGGAGACCGGCCAGCCACGACTGGTGGCAATCAATAGCCAGGTTCCGGCTGCCATCAGGGCCGACATCATGCCAAGCACCATCAGGTCGACTGACATGGCATCGGTCTTGACGATGCCGTTCTTGATGGTGTCGGTAACCTCGCCCCCGGCAAAGTAGGCACCACAGAACTCGAACACCATGGCGATCAGGATGGCCTGTCTGATGGTCAGCGCCCTGGAGCCAACCGAGGTACCCATGGCATTGGCGACGTCATTGGCGCCCACACCCCATGCCATGAAAAAACCAAAAATACAGGCCATGACCAGCAAGATCATGCCGTAATCGGTAACAAGAGACATAAGATTTTCCGCTTCGTAAAAAAAGAGCGCGCCAATCAGCGCGCAAGCAGTTGTTCCAGGCGGTTGCCGACACGTTCGGCGCGGTCGGCGACATCACCAATCCATTCGATGATGGTGTACATGAACATTACATCAACGGGGTGAAGGGTCTTTTCCAGTGCGAATAGGCTGCGACGCACTTCAATCTGTATCCGGTCGGTGTCATGCTCGATGTCTTCCAGCTCTTCGATCATTTCGGTGACACGGCGCACTTCACGGTTGCCGAAGCCGGTTTCGAGAATCTCGTCCAGCTCGTTCATCGCCTTGAGAGCCTGTTCGCAGGCCTCGACGGTACGTTGTACGTAAGTGCGGATGATGGGCTGCAGCGGTTCGGGGATGCTCATCTGACGGCCAAGCATGAGGCCGGCGATATCTTTGGCGCGGTTGGCGACTTTGTCCTGTACACTGAGCAGCTCCAGCAGATCGGAGCGGGGTACAGGCAAAAACAGGCTCTTGGGCAGGTGTACACGCACATCGCGCTTGAGTTTGTCGGCTTCTTTTTCCAGCCGCACCATTTCCTGTTGTACCTGTTCAACACGGGCCCAGTCTTCGGCAATGACCGCCTCGAAGAAAGGAACCAGGTTGGCAGCGCACTCGTAGGCCTTGGCAATATGCTCTTGCATCGGGCCGATCGGCGAGCGCCCAAACAGGCTGACAAAGGGGTTAAGTGACATGGCAATAATGCTCAGTAACGAAAACTCTGCGGATTATACGTTGTCTGTATGGCCTTCGCCTAGCTCTGGACGCTATTGGTAACACACAGACGGCAGATGACGGGCTGTGTCCATTGCCTGGACGGGAGTATTCATGCTGCCAGGTTACAGGAAGATCATGGATGTCGTCGTCCCCGGGCCTGCCTGGTGTGGACGGCCCCGCGATACAAAATCAATGCTTTTTTACGTTAATATCACCACAGATCCAGAACTTTACCGGAACCGGAATGGCTACAGAAACTGAAATCAAATTACGGGTAAGCCCGCAAGACATGGACAGGCTGGCAGCCCATCCCCTGCTTGAACGCTATCGCAGCCAGCCGTGGCAAAGCCGCGAACTGCTGAATGCCTACTTCGATACGGAGGCGGGTGATCTGGCCCGGGCCCAGGTGGCTTTGCGCATCCGCCGCGATGGCGAACAGTTCATCCAGACCCTGAAAAGCAAAGGCGCCAGCATGGCCGGACTGTCCGAGCGCCATGAATGGGACTGGTATATCGACAGCGACCGGCTGGACATGGACCTCCTGGGCGATGAATGCTGGCCGTACAGCTTGCATCAGCTGGATAAACAGCAGCTGACAGAGCTGTTTCGTACCGATTTCACCCGTAAAAGCACCGAACTGGCCTGGGAGCATCGTGGCGTCCCGACTCGCGTTGAAGTGGCGCTGGATTCGGGCAAGGTTGCTACGGCCTGCGGCGATGAGCCCATTTGCGAGCTGGAGCTGGAGTTACGTGAAGGCCAGCCAGCCGCTTTGCTGGAGCTGGCTCTGCAGCTGGCGGCAGACATTGCCCTGATGCCCTGCGACATCAGCAAGGCCGAACGCGGCTACCGGTTGTTGCAACCGGGCAGCTTTGAGCTGAATGTCTGCCCGGCGCAGCTGGTGGCCGGGCAGGATATCGATTCGGCCTTTGCCGCCCTGATGCAGGAACAGCTGGCTGCCAGCCAGCGTCTGGCCGAACAGTATCGCCACACTAGCCAGTGGAAACTGCTGCAAGGCTGGTTTGACCAGCTGACCGGCATGCGTGCCCTGCTGGGTAGCATGGGTCAGCTGGTGCCGCGTAAAAGCAGTCATGGCTTACGCCTGGTGCTGGATGCCTTGCTGGCAGACTGGCAGCCCGTAATCAGGGCCGGCATGGCTGGGCGTGAGCAGCGGGATGCCGCGGTGGCCCTGTTTGCTGCCGAACTGCAGCAGGCCCGCTGGGGCATGTTTTCGCTGGAGCTGGCGCTCTGGCTGCATGACAGTGGCTGGCAGACCGGGCGCAATGAGCGGCTGGAGCGTCAGGCAAAAGCACCGCTGGAGCGCTGGCTGGTACGCTTTCTACAGGAACAGGCGCAGGAGCTGGGACTCGAAGCCTACAAGCTGAAGGCATATGCGCTGAATGAACAGCAACCGCGGCTGGAGCGGATCATGGTCTGGCTGGAAGCTGCGCGGCATGTGCTGACAGCCACCGGACTGGATGACACCCTGGGAGCGCTGCGCAAGTTGCATGACAGCCTGCAGGCCGACGACCCGGATGCTCGGAGCCGGGCGCTGTTGCAGACCTGTGCCGATCCGGGCTGGAAGGCCTTGTTGCGGGGCAGCTACTGACGTGTCGGCCGAGACCCTGCCATACCGCGAATGCAGTTGCAGGGCTCGGCCCATGACCGTTTCACGGATTCTGGCAAACATGCGCTGTTGCGCACAGAATGTGCTGAATGATTTGTTTGAGGAAGTCGATGCATGAGCTTTACCACGCCAGGGCATGATCGTGTGCTCGAACTGGGCAACATTCTGAATGCGCTGGTCGAACAGGGCCATATCGATCAGGCCATGGCCGAACAGTGCCTTGCCAAGCGCCCCCTGGCCGGCGCAGGCAAACAGGCACTGCATCCGCTGGAAGTGATCGCCGAGCAGCAGCTCGATGACCTGAGGCGGCCGGGCAAAAAGCTTGACCTGGAAACACTGGCCCAGTGGCTGGCCGACTGGGCCAGCCAGCCCTATATGCGCATCGACCCGCTGAAAATCGATGTTGCCGCCGTCACGCCGTTGATGTCCTATGCGTTTGCCCAGCGTCACAAGATCCTGGCGGTGGCCCAGGACCATTCCAGCGTGACCATTGTCAGCAGCCAGCCATTTGTGTGCAGCTGGGAAAACGATCTGGCCCATGTACTGCGCCGCGACATCCGGCGCATGGTGGCCAATCCGGCCGATATCCGCCGCTTCACCACCGAGTTCTACCGGCTGGCCCAGTCGGTATCCGGGGCCAGTGGCCAGGAATACTCCAACGTCAATACCGGCAACTTCGAACAACTGTTGCGACTGGGAGCGTCCGACCAGGAACCGGATGCCAACGACGCCCATATTGTCAACATTGTCGACTGGCTGTTCCAGTATGCCTTCCAGCAGCGGGCCAGCGACATCCATATCGAGCCGCGCCGCGAGCAGGGCAAGGTACGCTTCCGTATCGACGGCGTATTGCACACCGTTTATCAGTTTCCGCCGCAGGTGACACTGGCGGTAATCAGCCGCCTGAAAACCCTTGGGCGCATGAACGTGGCGGAAAAACGCAAACCGCAGGACGGTCGCATCAAGACCTCGACGCCGGAAGGGCAGGAAATCGAACTGCGCCTGTCCACCCTGCCTACCGCCTTTGGCGAAAAGATGGTGATGCGGATTTTCGACCCGGATGTGTTGCTGAAAAGCTTTGACCAACTGGGCTTTTCTGCCGATGACCTGGCCCGCTGGCAAACCATGACCCGCCAGCCCAACGGCATCATCCTGGTGACCGGCCCGACCGGTTCGGGCAAGACCACCACCCTGTACACCACGCTCAAGCAGCTGGCCACCGAGGAGGTCAATTTGTGCACCATCGAGGACCCGATCGAGATGATCGAGCCCGCGTTCAACCAGATGCAGGTGCAGCACAACATTGACCTGACCTTTGCTAGCGGCGTGCGTGCACTGATGCGCCAGGACCCTGACATCATCATGGTCGGCGAGATCCGTGACCTGGAAACTGCCGAAATGGCCATCCAGGCGGCACTGACCGGCCACCTGGTGCTGTCCACCCTGCACACCAACGATGCGCCGGGCGCGATCAACCGCTTGCTGGAACTGGGCGTGCCCTATTACCTGTTGCGTGCATCGTTGCTGGGCGTGATGGCGCAGCGACTGGTGCGTACGCTGTGCCCGCACTGCAAGGAGCCGGGCGAGGTGTCCGTGGAGGAATGGAACACCCTGACCCGTCCCTGGAATGCGACCATGCCGAAACAGGCCTATCGTGCGGTCGGCTGCATCGAGTGCCGTGAAACCGGCTATCACGGACGTGCCGGGCTCTACGAGATCATGGTACTGAATGATCGCACCAAGAGCCTGATCACCCGTGAAACCGACCTGGGCATGTTGCGCAAGCAGGCATACCGCGAAGGCATGCACAGCCTGCGCCTGTCCGGCGCACAAAAGGTGGCTGCCGGCCTGACTACCGTGGCCGAAGTATTGCGGGTCACGCCTCACCACGAAAATCCGCAAGGCTGAAGCGTGTGCATTCTGGTATTTGACTGGCAACCGGGCAGTGCCGAGCCGCTCCTGCTACTGGCCAACAGGGATGAGTTTCATGCGCGTCCCACCGCTGCGCTGGCGCAGTGGTCCGATCAGCCACGCATACATGCCGGACGTGACCTGCAGGCCGGCGGCAGCTGGCTGGGCATTGCGCCGGGCCGACGCTTCGCCGCCCTGACCAATATCCGCAACATGGAACCGGAGCGACCCCGTACGCGTGGCGGACTGGTCAGTGCCTATCTGGCCGGCGATGAACCGCCAGCTACCTGGCTGCGCCGGCTGGCTGGCCAGACAACGGAATACAGCGGCTTCAACCTGCTGGCCGGCACAGCCGACGAACTGTGGTTTTTGCATTCAAAAGCGGCAGCACCGCAATGTCTGGCTCCCGGCATCTACGCTCTGTGCAATGCCAGCCTGGATACACCCTGGCCCAAACTGGTGCGTTTGCGTAGCGCGTTCAGCCAGGCCGGGCGTGAGAATGACCAGATATTGTTTGCCCTGATGCAGGACAGCTGGCGTCCGGCTGACGACATGCTGCCGGAGACCGGTATCGGGCTGGCGGTCGAGCGTCAGCTGTCCAGCATTTTCATCTGTGGTGACGAGTACGGTACCCGCGCCACCAGCCTGTTGCGCATGGATACGCAACAGATCCGGCTTACCGAACGTAGCTTTGCCGCCGGCGGAGTGTTTGTCGGTGAGTCCAGCCTGGCCGTGACATAAATCGTGATCAGGATGCCCGGGCGAACCGGGTGTCTTGCCGGGCGGGGCGACAAGCCTTGCCAGAGTGCGCCGTCAAGGGCGCACTTCAGGGCTGTTCCGGTCAGATATCCAGCACGATCTTGCCGAAGTGCCGGTTGGACTCCTGGTAACGGAAGGCCTCGACAATCGCGTCCAGGTCAAAATGCCGGTCCACCACCGGGCGCATGCCGTTGGCATCAATGGCCCGTATCATGTCCTGTTGTTGCTGGCGGCTGCCAACCAGAACGGCCTGCATGCGCAGCTGTTTGCCCAGTGCGGGGACAAGCGGCAGTTCTCCGCTGACGCCGCTGAGGATGCCGATTACCGCGATATGGCCGCCAACCCGTGCGGCCGCCATGGACTGTGCAAGAGTGGCTGGCCCGCCGACATCGAGGGTGCAGTCGACACCACCATTGCCCGCCAGCTTGCGGGCGGTGTCCCCCCAGTTGGTGTCTTTGCGGTAGTTGATCAGGTGATCGGCACCCAGCTCGCCCAGGCGCTCCAGCTTGGTATCACAGGACGAGGTGGCAATCACTGTGGCACCAAGCATTTTGGCGAATTGCACGGCAAAAATGGAGACCCCGCCGGTACCCTGTACCAGTACGCAATCACCGGCCCTGACTCCGGCATCATCGACCAGCGAACGCCAGGCGGTGAGCCCGGCAGTGGTCAGAGTGGCGGCTTCGGCATGGCTCCAGCCGGCCGGGGCGCGGGTAAACCAGGTGGCTGGTGCGGTTACCGCCTCGCGGGCGTAGCCATCGATACCGTCGCCGGGGACCCGGGCAAAGCCTTCGACGGTGGCGCGACCAGCCAGCCAGTCGGGGAAGAAGGTACTGACGACCGCGTCGCCAACCTTGAATTCGGTCACGCCCGGACCGACCGCCGTTACTTCGCCGGCACCATCGGCCATGGGAATGCGTCGCTCGGCCGGCCCCCAGAGGCCACTGACCACTACATAATCATGGTAATTGAGCGAGTTGGCCCGCAGGCGCACGCTGATTTCTCCGGCAGCGGGTGCCGCGTGTTCGCTGCTGCCAACCACAACCTGGTCAAAACCGCCGCCCGGCTGTATGAAAATGGTCTTGTTACCCATGGGAAACACTCCTCAATCGTTGAAACAGTTTCTTCAGGCTGGCGGATTGCAGGCTCAGATCTGCACTCCGGCACCGGGGTTGAGCACCTTGCCCAGCCCCATGTCCTCCAGCGCCAGTTGCAGGGTGCTGTGTACCAGATAGGGGCTATCCAGTTGCATGGCCTGTTGCAACAGCTGTCGGGCCTGCTGGATGGGCATCTGGCGCAGCAGCCACTTGACCCGGGGCAGGTGGGTGGCGTTCATCGACAGGCTGTCAAAGCCCATCGCCATCAGCAACACCGCCGCTGCCGGATCGCCGGCCATTTCCCCGCAGATGCTGATCGGCCGCCCGCACTCGCGGGCAGCTGTCACCACCTGCTGCAATGCCTGCAAAACGGCGGGGTGCAGGTAGTCGTACAGGTCGGCAACGCGGGCGTTGTTGCGGTCAACCGCCAGCAGGTACTGGGTCAGGTCGTTGGAGCCGACGGAAATGAAATCCGCCATGCCGGCCAGATCACGTGCCTGGTACACCGCTGACGGCACCTCAATCATGATGCCGACGGCCGGCATGGTCACGGCATGACCTTCGTCCACCAGCTCCTGCCAAGCCCGGTGGATGTGGTAGAGCGCGTCTTCCAGCTCGTGCACGCCGGAAATCATCGGTAGCAGGATGCGCAGGTTGTCCAGCCCGGCACTGGCCTTGATCATCGAGCGGACCTGGACGGAAAAGATCTCCGGATGGTCGAGCGAAATGCGGATGCCGCGCCAGCCCAGGTAGGGGTTGTCTTCCTTGATCGGAAAATAGCTCAGGGGTTTGTCGCCGCCAACGTCCAGCGTGCGCATGGTGACCGGCCGGGGATGAAAGGCAGCCAGCTGTTCGCGGTACAGTCGAACCTGCTCGCTTTCGCTCGGGAAGCGGGCGGTGCTCATGAAGGCTACTTCGGAACGGTACAGGCCGACACCCTCCGCACCGCGTTCCAGTGCACGGGGCACATCGGCGAGCAGGCCGGTATTGGCCCACAGCGTCAATGCATGGCCGTCCGGCGTGATGCAGGGCAGCTGGCGCAGGCTGTCCAGCTCGCGCGAGATGGATTCTTCTTCCTGCAGTACCCGCTGGTATTGCTGGCACAGCACAGGGCCGGGGTTGGTGAAAACGTCACCGTGATAGCCATCAATGATCAACTGGATGCCGTCAAGGCGGGTATAAGGCAGATCCTGTGCCCCGACCACCGTCGGGATGCCCATGGCGCGGGCCAGAATGGCGGTGTGCGAGTTACGCGAACCGGCAACCGACACCAGCCCGGCCAGCTTGCCTGGCGGCACTTCGCCGAGCATGCCGGGCGACAGTTCCTCGCTGACCAGAATGCAGTTGTCCGGGTAGTCCAGGGTTTGCTGGTGTGCCTGCTGCATGTGCGACAGCAGGCGGCGGCCAAGGTCCTTGATGTCGGCGGCCCGCTCGCTGAGGTAATCGTCATCCATGCGTTCGAAGCGTTGCAGGTGTTTTTCCACCACCTGGCGCAGCGCGCCCTGGGCCCACTGGCCGCTCTTGATCAGCCGGCGCACGTCACCGGCCAGGGCGTTGTCGTCCAGCAGCATCAGGTAGACATCAAACAGCGCCTGCTCCTGTGGCCGCAGGCGCTTGACCAGCCGTGCGGACAGCAGCCGCACCTCTTCCCGTACTGCACCCAGTGCCTGGTCCAGTATGATCAGCTCGCCGGCAATGTCATCGGTGGTGCGGTCGGGTACCACGTCCAGATCGGCACGCGGCAGCACCACCACGGCCGTGCCCATGGCAACGCCGGGTGCGCCGGGCACGCCGGCAAAGCGGGCTTCCTGGATGCCCTTGCCGCGCTTGCTGCCCAGCCCGCGGATCGACCCGGTGGCTTCGGCATGGGCAATCACGCCGGACAGCTGGGCGCTCATGGTGATCAGGAAGGCCTCGTCACCCTCGTCGAACTGGCGGCGTTCTTTTTGCTGCACGACCAGCACACCCAGCACCTGCCGGTGGTGGATGATCGGCGTGCCTAGGAAAGAGGCGTAGCGCTCTTCGCCGGTTTCGGCAAAGTACAGAAAGCGCGGGTGGCTCATCGCGTCTTCCAGCGTGATGGTTTCACCACGACTGCCGACCAGCCCGACCAGTCCCTCACCGGGGCTCATGCTGACCTTGCCCACCGCCCGCTTGTTCAGGCCTTCGGTCGCCATCAGCACGTAGCGGTCGGTTTCGGCGTTGTACAGGTAGACCGAACAGACATGGCTGTTCATGGCTGCACGTACCCGGCGCACGATGATGGCCAGCGCCGCCGGCAGGTCGCGGGCAGCGTTGACTTCCTGGGAGATGGTGCGCAGCATGCCGAGCATGTTGCTGGCGTTGGCCTGTAGTTCGCCCATGGTCAGCCGGTGGCCCGTACCGGCATCTGTGGTGCCAGTTCTTTCAGGGCGCGGCGGTATACTTCGCGCTTGAAGGAAATCACCTGGCCCAGCGGATACCAGTAGCTGACCCAGCGCCAGCCGTCGAATTCCGGCTTGCCGGTCAGATCCATGCGTACCTGGTCGTCGCTGGCGTTCAGGCGCAGCAGGAACCACTTCTGTTTCTGCCCGATGCAGACCGGCTGGCTGTTGCGGCGCACCATGCGCTGCGGTAGCCGGTAGCGCAACCAGCCACGGGTACAGCCAAGAATGTCGACGTCCTGCGGGTGCAGGCCGACTTCTTCATACAGCTCGCGAAACAGCGCATCTTCGGCGCTTTCGCGCGGATGGATGCCGCCTTGCGGGAACTGCCACGAGTTCTGGTGAATGCGCCGGGCCCAGAGGACCTGGCCCTGGTCATTGGCCAGGATGATGCCGACATTGGGACGAAAGCCATCTGTATCAATCATTGCAGCTTTCCTTGAATAGTCTATTGAACCCATTGTTCCACAAAGAAAGACAGCACGGCAATGAACAAGTTGCCGGCCATGGGCAGGAATGGAAAAAATCGCTATGCTTGCCGCAACTCACCGGCACACAACAGGAGAAGCAACCATGAAGCTGGCAATTTTTGACCTGGACAACACCCTGCTGGCGGGTGACAGCGATCATGCGTGGGGCGAGTTCCTGTGCGACAGGGGGCATGTCGATCCGGTCGAATACCGTGCGCGCAATGACCAGTTCTATGCCGACTATGTGGCCGGCCAGCTGGATGTGCTGGCCTACCAGAATTTTTGCCAGGAAATCCTGGGCCGCACCGACATGGCTACCCTGCAAGAGTGGCATACCGACTTCATGCAGAATTACGTCGAACCGATGATCCTGCCCCGGGGTGAAGCGCTGATTGCCCAACACCGCAAGGCCGGCGACTACATCATGATGATCACCGCCACCAACAGCTTCATCACCGGGCCGATTGCCAGGCGGCTGGGCATGGACCACCTGATTGCCACCGAATGCGGCATGAAAGACGGCCGCTACACCGGGCAGCTGACCGGTGTGCCGAGCTTCCAGGCCGGCAAGATCACCCGGCTCAACAGCTGGTTATCCGACAACCAGGCCAACCTGCTGGACAGCCACTTCTATAGTGATTCACATAACGACCTGCCGCTGCTGGAAAAGGTGACCCGCGCGGTAGCGGTAGACCCCGACGACCGCTTGCAGGCCATTGCCCAGGAGCGTGGCTGGGAAGTGATCAGTTTGCGGGATTAACTATTTTTGCTGCCCTGGGCTCCGTGCAGACTGCGGGTATAGTGTTAGAAAGGACGGTAAGGAAAATGACAAAACGTTCTGTTAAGATATACGCAAATAGATAATATTTGAGGTGTAATAAATGAAGCGTTTTTTCCTCGCAGCAGCCATAGGTCTGACTTCACTGGTTGCCCAGGCTGCCGACATGGGCATTTCCGCCCAGGAAGCATACGAGAAGATCCAGCAGCAAAAGGGCAAGGTATTGCTGATCGACGTGCGTGATCCTGTGGAGATCATGTTTGTCGGTTCGGCCGACGCGGTGGACGTCAACATTCCTTTTCTGCTGGTCGACCGTACCCGCTTCAATGAAGAGCGTGGCGTGTTTGCCCTGGACAGAAACGAGCAGTTTGCCGACATGGTCAAGGCCGAGCTGGCCAGGCGCGGGCTGGACGAGAATACCGAAGTGATCACCATGTGTCGTTCCGGCAGCGAGCGTGGCGAGCCCAGTGCCAAGGTATTGCGTGACGCTGGCCTGCCCAATGCCCGTTTTGTCGTGCATGGTTTTCAGGGTGATCCGCTGAAGGACGGCCCGCAAGCCGGCATGCGTCTGCAGAACGGCTGGCAGAACTCCGGCCTGCCCTGGTCGCGCAGCATGAATCCGGAAACCATTTACCGGGTCGATCGCTGAAAATCCAGGTTTCTCTTTGCTCCCCGTGGCTTCCATGCCGGTGCCGTGTACTGCCGGCACCAGCACTGGGGATCATGATAGCAACTGTGCTGCTTGCCGGAGCATGGCGGCGGTTTTATCCCAGCCCAGGCAGCCGTCGGTGACGGAAATGCCGTAGTGCAGGGGGCCGTCCAGGGACTGCTGGCCATCCAGCAGGTGGCTTTCAATCATCACGGCGCGCAGGTTCTGGTTGCCGGCACGGCGCTGGCGCAGTACGTCGGCCAGCACCTGCGGCTGGCGTAGCGGGTCCTTGCCGCTGTTGGCGTGGCTGCAATCGACCATGATGCCGGTATCCAGACCGGCCTGCTGCAACGCCAGTCCGGCTTGCCGGACACTCTCTACATCGTAGTTGCTGCCGGCGGTGCCGCCGCGCAAAACCAGATGGGTGTTGCGGTTGCCGGCAGCCTGCAACAGGGCAACCCGCCCGTTGGCATCCACGCCCATGTAGTCATGGCCATGGGCGGCCGCGCGTATGGCGTCCAGTGCGACCTGCACGCTGCCGTCGGTGGCATTTTTGAAGCCGGTCGGCACGGCCAGCCCGCTGACCATTTCGCGGTGAATCTGTGACTCGCTGGTGCGCGCTCCGATGGCTGCCCAGCCCAGCAGGTCGGCAAAGTAGGGCACGGTCAGCGGCTGCAACAGCTCGGTGGCCACCGGCAGGCCGAGCTCGGCCACATGCAGCATCAGCTGGCGTGACAGTGCCAGCCCCTCGTCCATGCGGGCGCTGCCGTCCAGCAGCGGATCGTACAGCAACCCTTTCCAGCCGACCGTGGTGCGCGGTTTCTCGGTGTAGATGCGCATGGCCAGCAGCATGCTGCCGGACAGCTCTTGAGCCAGTTCAGCCAGCCGCTGTGCGTAATCCATGGCAGCTACCGGGTCATGGATGGAGCAGGGGCCGATCACCACCAGCAGGCGCGGGTCCTGCCCGTTGAGGATGTTGCTGATGTCCTGGCGCTGGCTGTCGATGCGCTGGCGCAGGCTGGCCGACAGTGGCAGGCGCTGTTGCAGCTCGGCCGGTGTCGGCAGGGTGATGCCGGCTGTTGCAGGCAGGTTGTGTGACGCGTTGTTGTGCAGGGCGGGTTGCGGGGTATTCATGGTCAATGTCCTGTTTTATCTGTGTTGTCGTAGCAAATTGGGAAGACGGCTGCGCAGATACAGATAAAATCGCCAGGAGCAGGTGTAGAAAATGTAAGGGATGGATGTGTTCATGTGGTGTACTCCAGATCAGAAAGCATAAAAAAACCCCGGGGCGGGGAGCCGTCCGGGGTTCTGGTGTTTCGATGGCGGCTACCCTTGCGAATGAGGGCCGCCCGACAACAGGTATCAGGCTAGCCCACGGCTAAACCAATACGCATAAAAATAGTTGGCAGCTGCGCACGCCACTACCTCGGCCGGCTGGCCGATCTGTGTATTGGGCGTAAATGAATGCGTCTGATGCATGCTGCTCTCCATTGAATGAGCTCTAACATAACGCAGCAGGCAATGGTGCGCAAACCTTTTTTGCCTGGAAGCCGCAGGGTGGCAAAGCGCCACGTTGGTGATCGGAGGGTGAGCGGGGTTTCCGCACCTTGTCGTGAGGGCAGGGGGCGGAAGCGGACTGGGTGACAATATTGAGCGGTATGGCGGAAGCTGTTGCAAAGATTGATGTTAATCATTATTATTTGCTAAAAGCTTCTAGTCAGGAACTTCTGCCATGTATGTCTGTTTGTGCAAAGGGGTCACCGATCACAAGATTCGCCAGCTGGTGGCCGATGGCGCGCGCAGCTGGGCTGAAGTCCGCCAGCAGACCGGCTGTGGCACTCAGTGCGGCAAATGTGCCTGTGAAGGCAAGGATATTGCGCGTACAGCCATCACCACGCAAATGGCTGAAAATGCCAAAGATCTTGCTTACGCAATCTGATCTAACTTCCCGCTGCACATTTGTTGGCAGCCGCCTTATCCGGGCCTTTTCCCGTCACCATCCGGCTTCGCCGGAAGATTTGCGGTCGGCATGTGCCGCACAGCAGGCTTGAGCAGTTCTTCAACACCCTCTTTTCTGCTATCCTGCCAGCATCCGTCCTTAAAGCAATGCGTGGTCCTGCACGGGCCCGGGCATGCTTTCAACTTGCACCAGGAGGCAGTCATGCAAGGTAATCCAGTCGTCATTCAGGCACTCAACCGCGTGCTGGGCAACCAGCTGATCGCCATCAACCAGTACTTCCTGCATGCCCGCATGTACAAGGACTGGGGTTTCGAGCGTCTGGACAAGCTTGCCTACAAGGAATCCATCGTGGTGATGTGCAACGCCGATGAGCTGATCAAGCGCATCCTGTTCCTTGAGGGCCTGCCCAATCTGCAAGAGCTGGGCAAGTTGCGCATTGGCGAGAATGTACCGGAAATGCTCGGTTGCGACCTGGCGCTGGTCGAGCAGGGGCGCGAAGTATTACTGCAGGCCATTGCCGGTAGTGAGGAATCCCGCGACTATGTCAGCCGCGACCTGCTGCGCGAGATCCTCGACAAGGAAGAAGAGCATCTGGACGTGCTTGAGACCGAGCTCGACCTGCTGCAAAAACTAGGTACGGAAAACTACCTGCAACAGCAGGTCGAAGACGACTGAGCCAGTTGCTTATATTTCGGGTACCTGGCATATACACCCTGGCCCACATCGCACACCACGAAAAAGCAGGCGCTGCAGTACCATTAGAGCCCGTCATGCCCGATGGCGGGTTTCCCCGATTTCCCTAAAGCCGACCGCGTGCTGGCTAACCCTCCCTCTCTCTCTACGTCTTTAGTATAGTTTCTGGCGCGTTGTGATCCGTGCACATGAAAGATGCCGAAAAACAGTTATATTCTTGCGGATTTTTCTAATATTTTTTGGCAGCCTGCATAGCCATCGGATTCATAATTATGGTGCGGCTGTGTCAGGGAGCGATACTCTTTTCATGTACCAGAACAAATTGTGGCATCTGGCCGTATTGGCGAGCTTTTGCTTTATATCCACCTGGCTACAGGCAGCCCAGCTACCCGGTGACCGCGACCTGGCCCGCGAGCGCCAGCAACGTCTGTTGCAGGAGCAGCAACAGCGGCTGGACGAACTGCAAAGCCTGCCCGGTGCCTTGCCGGGCCCCAGTGTTGATTCCCTGCCTGCCGATGGCCACTGC
>WPCI01412070.1_pt1 | contig 22631 bp, 19 predicted proteins | sample 5399871 | NCBI WGS metagenome assembly WPCI01 (sample SAMN12869469, study PRJNA574797) | sludge metagenome | isolation source: wastewater treatment of pH7 | place: China:Beijing | collected 2019-05-20 | reverse complement strand
GTTCCGCGCAGGAGCCATTCGAAGCAAACCGGGATCCCGTTCCCCGCGTCAGCGGGGGTAGTTCCGCGCAGGAGCCATTCGAAGCAAACCGGGATCCCGTTCCCCGCGTCAGCGGGGGTAGTTCTCTATCTCATGATATGGAGCGATGGCGTCAAGGCCGTTCCCCGCGTCAGCGGGGGTAGTTCCAATCCGCCGCAGATCAGACCACTCCAGCGATCCCGTTCCCCGCGTCAGCGGGGGTAGTTCCTGCACACCATCCTGAACGGCCCATAGACCACCCCGTTCCCCGCGTCAGCGGGGGTAGTTCCTTGGATCGATGTTGAGGAGATGCTGCCATGAGCCGTTCCCCGCGTCAGTGGGGGTAGTTCCCTATGCCGCGAGAATGTCAATGATCGGCTTTCCCGTTCCCCGCGTCAGCGGGGGAGTCGCATAATGAAGGTTGGCCGAGTCACCGGGTAACATCTGCTCGCATAACCTATCGGCGTCTAGAAGAACTTCGCGGGCGTTCACTGACTATTACGTAGGCGAACAGTTTGCGGATTTTTTGCTCGAGCTGTTCGCGATCGTTTACGTCTTGGGACAGCTGTAGAGTCGGTGTCTCGTTCGCGACGGTTGGTACGAGTTTCCTTCTGAGGAACGTGGTTCTGTACTTCCCAAAGGTCCATGAACCGTCACGGTAAACGCCGACGATCTGGGTGTTCATGGGTTCGTGATTGTCGATCGGGAGATTCAACCACCATCGAGGACGGGTGCCCTTGGATCGGGAACGGCTTGGTACTTTACGCGCGAGGTTGAGCGACAGATGTCCGACGATTGAGCTCCACCACTCCAACCCGTCGGTCTTTCGATCCTGACCGGATTCCCTGGGCTGCGGATTCTCTGGCCCTGACACATTGGTATCATCTTCGATTCCCATGTGTTCAGAATACAAGAGGCTGCCATCAATTCAGAAAAGAAATCACATATTGTTATTCATGACAGGATAAATTCACTTTTCGATACTGACAACTTCATATGAGGAGCGGATGAGGGCCGCGCTCTTGCCCGCTTTCGGCACACCGGGAGGAAATCCCGCAGATTCAGTGCAACAGCTCGAAACTCACGCAGCCTCGTACTCTGGACTTGGCACTCGTCACGTCCGTGACACGAGACCACCGTGGTCCCTTCCACAGCGCGCGTATCATTTCGGACAAGGCATTCTCGTCTCCCTCAAAGTGTGCCGTCACGTCGCCGTCGTTCTCGTTGCGGACCCAGCCCGTCAGGCCGAGCTCCTGCGCTTTTCCCATGGTCCAATAGCGGAAGCCAACGCCTTGAACCATTCCTTCAATACGGACGTCAATCGCGGTTGTCATGGCTCGATTGTAGGGGGACGATGGGAAGGTGGGTGGAACAACCGTTGTTCCACCCACCTGCAAGTCAATTACTCCGCAGTCTCGTCCTCCGGCGGCAAGCACGCTCGCATTGCCTCGAGAGATGGCACCACGTACCAGCTACCGGTTTCGGGAGTTGCAAATCGAGTCAGGGCATCGCGCACTCCGTCGACTCCGGCCATCTGGCGCAGCATTGTCTCTTGGCGCCACTGATCCTGACTGAATCCCACAAATACTGTCCCGTGATCGGTAGGGCTTCCATACGCGGTGTTGCGGCGGAAAATGTCCAGTTCGGTATCGTTCACGGAGACTGTTGTGCGGGACACGTGACTGCTTGGCGGCTGGACGTCGTCGTCGAACTCGATGGAGTCGGCCTTGGTGCGGCCGATAACATCCTCTTGCTCGGGGACCGGAAGGTTTTGCCATCTGGGCAAATGGCTCCAGATCTGAAAGAGCAAGATGGTGTTTCCAGAACCGGGTTGGTCTGGCGGCACGGAAATGAGCCCGGGTGCATCAAGTGCGTGGGGATTCTCGGTGCCGTCCTCGAAGCCGGTGAGATCGCGAGAATTGCGGTAGACCCAACCTGCCGTATCGGAGACCACGTGGGTGAACGGTGCTAGGTCGGTGATGGCTCTAACACTTGCATCGAAGACCACCGAGTGGTCAGATCCCGCGATCCAGATCCAGAGATCGCGCTGGGTGGCGGGCATCGTGAAACCGTCCCTGCCGACGATCGGTTCGGTGAAATCCTTCACCGCAGGAACTTGCTGGGCGGGAGCAATCGAGGCCCAAAGTGAAGGGCGAACACCGAGTACGATGTTTGCGCCGTGCGTCGTCGGATGATTGAGAAGGGGCTCCAGCGCCTTTGTCAATCTGTCCAGGTTCGTGTCCTCGCGAAGATTGAACTCGAGGTAAATGTGCTCGGAGGCGCCGAGGCTCAGAATTCCGGGTTGAATGGTCACCCTAAGATTGTAATGCGTGCTGCGATACCAAGAGTCAGATTTCCATACAAATGCTGTTTGTTCCATCCAACTGTTCTGTCCGGCGACGACGACGCCGCCCGAGTTCCAGCTGAGCGCACCTTCGCCCCATCTCAATCATAGGTGGGTGCAGAAGCCCCTTTGGCGGAGGGCTGCTTCCCTGCGGCGAGGAAAGTAGCAATGATGACGGCAAGGGCGGAGATGACTGCGGCAGCCGAGACCGGCACTCTCGTGACCAGGTCCACGATCATCGCCGTGACCAGCTGGCCGGAGACCATGGCGAGGGCCAGTCGGAATGTACCCAAGCGTCGCACGGACCACGCCGCGCAGAACACGATTCCCGCGCCAGCTGGACCACCGAGATACATCCACCAGTCGTGAGTACCGGGGAAGTTCAATTTCTCGAAGCTTCCGAGCAGGAAGCTCACCAAGACGATGGCGCTCATGATGGTGGCGCCGCCAGCGACACTGGTGAAGGTGGCAATCAACGGATAACCGGACCGCGCGGTGACAGCTCCGTTGCCCGCGTTTTGGAACGAGATGGAGGAGCACGCGAAGAAGATCAGGAGGCCAACGCCGACCATCGCCCAGACGCTCGAGACTCCCGTACCACCCGCGCTGATCGCCAGCGCCAACCCGATGAGCACCACTCCGGCGGCCGCGATTCGTTTTCCGGTAAGACGGATCTTCTGAGGAAGTCCCACACCCAAGCGGTCAAGTATCAGTCCCATGATTGTCTGGCCACCCACGGCGCAGACCGAGGCAATGGTTGCTCCCACCAGCGGGATGCCCCACGCCATGGCGATGACGATCGGAACACCGCCCGCGCCCACTCCGAACCACCACCACTTGCCCTGCGTGCGCAGGATCCCGAAGAACTTTTGGAGGTTCCCCTGGGCGACGATGATCACTACAACCGTCAACAGGGTGCCGAGGTACGAGATCCAGCCGGCAAGAAGAGGACCCGCGCCCGTGGCCGTGAAGGCGCCATTGAAGATACCTTGGATTGATACGAACACGCCCGCGAGACCGGCAACAAGTATCGAAGCTGTTAGCGCCTTGGCTGGCGTGGGTGTGGCAGGGGCCGTGCGGTCAGTCATAAAATCCTGATTTCTGGGAAGAGGTCGCGGCGGCATTGCCGAGTTCGGCGCGACAAAGCCGCCGGTTGGTGCGATGATCCCAACAGCTCAGTGTATCGGCTTGGTGCGGATGTGCTCGTCGCGTGGCACTACAGAGAGTGTCCACGCCGTGTGGATGAATGCTGCTAGGCAGGGAGAACGCTTTCAATTGCCGTGATGATGTCGTCACTTTCGGGATCGATTTGCGGTGCGAACCGGGCCACGACCGAGCCGTCCGGGGCTACGACGAACTTCTCGAAGTTCCAGCGGATGTCGCCGGTGTACCCGTCGGCATCGGGAAAGGTGACGAGCTCGCTGTACAGCGGGTGGCGACCTGTGCCGTTGACCGCAACCTTCTCGGTCAGGGGAAGGTGACGCCATAAATTGCCGAGCAGAACTCTGCGATTTCCTGCGTGGTGCCCGGTTCCTGACCCATGAACTGATTGCAGGGTACGCCGATGACCGTGAAACCGCGTGGTGCATAGTGCTCGTGCAGCCTCTCCAGTGCCGCATACTGCGGAGTCAATCCGCACTTGGACGCTGTGTTGACCAGTAGAACAGCCTTGCCTCGATATTGAGCGAGGTCGGCTAATCCTCCGGTCAAGGCATCGATCTGGGCGCCAAGAATGGACATGGTCACTCCTTGCCCTTCATGAGGCGGATTGCCGCACGTGCGGCTTCCCCTCGGTGAAGCCAAGTCTAGTGCTGGTTGGACATCATGTAACCACCGAACATTCCCACCATCCCGCCACGCGACTCAGTGCTGGGCCGTGGCGCGAAAGGTTCCGGAGTAGCCTGACTTGGCAACATCCATCAAGGAAGGCGGAGAATCATCCCGCGTGGGTGGGGAGCACCCGGGAGAGAGTCAAAGTGCCTACACCACCGGGGATCATCCCCGCATGGGCGGGGAGCACGATGGATTGAATATTCTGCCGACGGAAAATTGGGGACGAGACGGGGTGTTATTTCAAAGGGATGCACGCCTCTGCTCGCGTAAGGGCCCGGAATGCCCCACCTACGGCACTGGCTGGCGCCCCCAACCGCTGGGCCAGCTCTCCACCTGCGGTCCCGTGGAGAACGGCGTCTCCTCGCGCGCCTGCAACTGCGTCTTGGCTGATCACTGGGGTGTGAGTGGTTTGTCCACGTCCGGGGATGTCCGTCCGCGGTTCCGTAATCGCGCGCCTGCCCGGCAAACTGAATCGAACGATCGGTGGCGTCACGTATGTCTCCAAGTTTGTGACAACTATCTTCGCAATACGTGTAGTGTGGGCATGCAGTGTCACCATCGAGCCACATAGCCCAATTGCGTGATGCGATCACCCCGCGTGGCCTGTGAGAGTATCCCCACGAGGAGCAACCTCGAACGCCCACATCGTGACACGCAGAGTCCCACGGATTAAGACGAGCGATACGCTGGATTCATGACACGCACCATTGATCTCGCCGTAATTGCTGGCGATGGCATCGGCCCCGAAGTTGTTGCTGAGGGCCTCAAGGCGTTGGGCGCTGTACTGGACGGTTCGGACGTCGTCGTCGAAACCACGGCGTACGATCTCGGCGCGCAGCGTTGGCACCGCACGGGGGAAACTCTCACTGATGAGGACCTCGAATCGATCAAGAAGCACGATGCAATTCTGCTCGGCGCCATCGGTGATCCATCCGTCCCCTCGGGTGTGCTTGAGCGTGGTTTACTGCTGAAGCTGCGTTTCGCCCTCGATCACTACGTCAACCTGCGCCCCAACAAGTACTATCCGGGAGTTCCCACGCCCCTCGCCCACCCAGGCGACATCGACTTCCTCGTGGTTCGCGAGGGCACCGAGGGCCTGTATTGCGGCAATGGTGGAGTCGTCCGCGAGGGCACGCCGCACGAGATCGCCACCGAGGTGTCCGTCAACACGGCTTACGGTGTGGAACGAGTGGTGCGTTACGCCTTCGAGAAGGCCAATGCCCGCCCCCGCAAGAAACTGACGTACGTTCACAAGCACAATGTTCTGGTCAACGCCGGTCACCTCTGGCGCCGTACCGTCGAGGCTCTGAGCAAGGAGTTCCCGGAAGTTTCCGTGGACTACCTCCATGTAGACGCAGCCACAATCTTCCTGGTAACCGATCCGGGTCGTTTCGATGTGATGGTTACAGACAACCTCTTCGGCGACATCCTCACCGACGAAGCGGGTGCCGTCACCGGCGGTGTTGGACTGGCTGCCTCTGGAAATATCAATCCCGAGGGCAACTTCCCGTCCATGTTCGAGCCCATTCACGGTTCGGCACCGGACATCGCCGGTAAGCAGATTGCAGACCCGATCGCCACGATCGCATCGGTCGTACTGCTGCTCGATCATCTCGGTATGGCTGACGAAGCCCGCCGCATCGAGACCGCGATCGACGCCGACATGGCGGATCGCGCGCGGGCCGCCGCCGCAGGCAATCCCTTGCAGCGCTCCACCTCCGAAGTGGGAGACGCCATCGTCTCCCTTCTGACAAAGTAGTTTTTCGAACGACGACGATGCGGACAGCAGTCCGAGATCGCCCGCTTTTCCTCGTTGAGAGGGGAAGCGGGTGCTCGCATTGGTCGCCAGCTCAGTAGGCCCAGAATATATGGGGCCCACTGGGTAAACTTGATTCAGTCACTGAGAAAGGGACTGTCATGACAACGTCGTACACACCCACGGCCCTCGAGACCGCCGCTGCCGTGCCGCTTCCGGGCGCCGCAGAAGTTGCTGGCGAGTTCGCGCGCCAGCCGCATCCTTCCCTTGCCACCCCTTTTCAGCGCAAGGCAAAGATGGACAAGCTCCTCTTCGGCAAGGATTTCTCCGACTTCCAAGCCCATGCCACGTGGACACAGGAAAAGGGCTGGCACAACAAGGTCATCGAGCCATACAGCCCGCTGGTCATGGATCCGGCCGCAGCGGTGCTGCATTACGGGCAGGAGATTTTCGAGGGGCTGAAAGCATATCGGCACGAGGACGGTTCCATCTGGACATTCCGCCCCAGTTACAACGCGGCCCGTCTGAACTATTCGGCTTCGCGCCTGGCGATGCCGCAGATGTCCCATGAGGATTTCATTGCCTCGATCGTGGGGCTGGTGAATGCGGATTCGGAATGGGTTCCCGATCTTCCCGGATCCTCCTACTATCTGCGCCCGTTCACATTTGCTTCCGAACCCTTCCTGGGCGTGCGTGCAGCCCACCAGTACGAGTACCTGGTGATCGGCTCGCCGTCCGGCCCCTACTTCCAGCACGGGTACCAGCCGATCAACGTGTGGGTGGAGCGCGAATACCACCGTGCCGGACCGGGCGGGATGGGGGATGCCAAGACGGGCGGCAATTACGCCTCCTCGTTGCTGCCCAAGGTGAAGGCTCACGATGAAGGCTATGACGAGGTGCTCTTCCTTGACGCCGCCACGGACACCAACCTGGACGAACTTGGTGGAATGAACGTGTTCGTGGTGATGGCGGATGGTTCCTTGAAGACACCGAAGCTCACCGGAAACATTCTTCCGGGCTGCACCCGTTCCTCGATCATGCAGCTACTGCGCTCGCAGGGCGTGACGGTCTCCGAGGAGACGATCTCGCTGCAGGCACTGCTGGACGGTATCGAGTCGGGCGACGTGGCAGAGATGTTTGCCTGCGGTACCGCCGCCGTGGTCACCTCCATCGGATCACTGACCGGCGAAGGCTTCCACGTGGAAATCCCAGCCGGCGAAAAGACGAAGAGCATCTACGACCAGATCACGGCGATCCAGCTGGGGCAGGCGGCGGATACCTTCAACTGGCTCTACCGTTTGGCGTAGTTGATTTCTCGCTGAAGGAAGGCCGGTGCATCTTGCGGTTGCGGACGTACCGGCCTTCTCTCGATGCGATCCGAAACGGGTAAGAATTGCCGTGAATCCGTTCGAGAAGTGACCAGCTCACATATTGAATGGATCAATACCGTAGGCTGAGCAACCATACGCCCGATTCTTCATCGCTTCACGCAGCGGTTTCGGAGACGGGTGACCGGAGGGGATCGCGAGAAGGGCTGGCAACAGAGCAGTGCCGTTCACGCGAGATGACTAGAGGAACAGTATGAAAATCGATGTGTACGACGTGACTCTGCGCGACGGAGCCCAGCAAGAAGGCATCAACCTGTCGGTCTCCGACAAGTTGGCTCTCATGCCGCTCATTGAGTCGATTGGCGCCGATTACATCGAAGGTGGGTGGCCCGGTGCCATTCCGCGTGATACCGAGTTCTTCCGCCGGGCCGGTGAGGCACCCCTGACCTCGGCCACCCTGACGGCATTCGGGGCCACTCGCAAGGCCGGAGTTTCTGCTTCCGAGGATGCCCAGCTCGCGGGTCTGTTGGAATCCGGGGCGACGGTCCTGACACTTGTGGCCAAGTCCGACATCCGCCATGTGGCGCAGGCGCTGCGTACCACGGGTGAGGAGAACCTTGCCATGGTTCGCGACTCCGTGGAGTATCTGCGCTCACAGGACCGTGAGGTGATGATCGATGCCGAGCACTTTTTCGACGGCTACCGTTTTGATCCCGACTACACGACTTCGGTCGTCGTCGAATCCTTTGCGTCGGGCGCCAGCTGCGTCATCCTGTGCGATACCAATGGGGGATCCCTTCCACACGACGTGTACGACGTCGTCGTCGAGCTCAGGGAGCGCTTGGCTGCCGCTGGTCACCCGGATGCGAGGTTGGGCATTCACGCCCATGACGACGGCGGCTGCGCGGTCGCGAACTCGATCGCGGCGGTACGAGCTGGCTGCAGGCAAGTGCAGGGCACGATCAACGGCTACGGCGAGCGCACGGGTAACGCCAACCTGCTGACGATCGTCGCCAATCTGGCGCTCAAGACCGACTTCGAGGTGGTCACGGACGAACAGCTGGAGCGGATCTCCTCGGTGTCCCACGCCGCTTCCGAGATCACCAACATCTCGCCCTATGCCCGCCAGCCGTACGTGGGAGCTTCGGCCTTCGCCCACAAGGCGGGGTTGCACGCCTCGGCCATCCGGGTGAACGCGGATCTCTACCAGCACATCGATCCTTTGCTCGTTGGAAATGACATGCGGATGATCGTCTCCGACATGGCCGGGCGGGCGTCGATCGAGTTGAAGGCCCGTGAGTTCGACATCGACCTGTCGCGGAACAAGGAAGCTCTTGCGGAGATCACGCAGCGGGTCAAGGCAGCCGAGGCCGAGGGATACACCTATGACGCTGCAGACGCCTCGTTCGAACTCATCGTGCGCGATGTGGTGGGCGAGCGGACGCCATACTTCCGCATCGAGGCATGGCGAGCGAATATCCGCACCGTTCCGGGTGGTGCGGAGGCAGGGGATACCTTCTCCGAGGCCACCGTCAAGATCTTCGTGGGCGGGCGCCGCTACATGCGGGTGGGGGAGGGGGTCGGCCCCGTCGACGCGTTGGATCAGGCGCTGCGTACCGCGCTGAAGAACGTGTACTCCGAGCTTGCCTCCATCGAGCTCATCGACTTCAAGGTGCGGATCCTTGATACCCATCAGGGCACGGGAGCCACCACGCGCGTCATGATCGAGCTGACGGATGGCAAGGGCGTGTGGCGCACTGTTGGCGTTGGTGCGGACGTCATTGAGGCCTCGTGGGAAGCCCTGACCGAGGGTTACGAGTATGGCTTCATGCGCGCTGGTGTCATTCCGTGGATCGACGGCCCTGAACCCGAACTGTGAGCGAGCTCGCCGGGCCTTCGTCGGTTGAGCGTGCATTCCTTCACCACTCGGTTGGTTGAGCGAACGCAGTGAGTTGAAACCAACGACGCGTTGATTTCAACGTTGCTCAATCCAGCGGATTTCGACTGCGGTCTCTTTTTGACCTCTGCTCAATCAGCAGATGGCCCTACTCGCCCAGCACTTCCAGAGCGGCCTTCGCGGCAAGCTGCTTGTTCGTGAGACGCGCGTCGACGTAGGAGAGTACCGCCACCACCGCAAAGCCGATGACACCGAGGAGCAGCACGAACGGCCAATCTGCCCCTGGAGCCTCCAGTACCCGCCCTTCCGTTTGCCACGGCCATAGACTCCGGAGCGCGCCCACCATCACTCCGGTGAGCACCACCAGTGTGATCCGATGGTGGTGGAACAGAAGCCACTGCAATCCCTTCACGATCGAGATCAAGCCGATGACCATCCCGATGGCGAAGAGGCCTAGATATCCGAAGTCCAAGGTGGAGACGGCCTCCAGAGTGGTCTCGTACAAACCGAACGTCAGAACCACGAACATCCCGGAAAGCCCCGGTAGTAGCAGGGCGCACACCGCGAGTGCAGCGGCGACGACGATGATTATCGGACGTGGTTCGAGCGAGGCCGGAGGTAGGGAAACCAGCCAAAAAGCGAATACTCCGGCAATCACTCCACCGAGGATCTGGTACCACCGGATGTAACCAAAACCGGCCAGTCGTAGTGGCACGGAGGTCGATGCCAAGACCATGCCGAAGAAGACTGCGTGGGTCGGTTCCGGATAGGTTTCCACCAGGTGACTGATTGGACCCGCCAAGCTGAAGACGGCCCCTATCATTCCGATGATGAGAGGTATGAGGAGTTTCCAGTCCATACGACTGAACGATTCCTTGGCGGAGGCCCACCTGTTCGGTCCGGTCACAAGGCGGCGAAGGGCGGAGACGCCATGCGAAGCGGTGTCAAGCATCCGACTGTAGATGCCGACGACGAGGGCGATGGTTCCGGCTGACATTCCGGGGACAGTCTCGACAGCACCCATCAGGGCGCCGCGGATGAAGTTTCCGATTATCGTCGTCTGTCGCTCCGTGATGGCAGTCATTGAGGGTTTGGTCTCGGGAGTGCGGCGATGAGTCACTCGACCAGTCTATTGGGTGACGCACGGTTCGTGGTCAAGGGTGTCTGGCGCCTCCTTCTCCGGAGCATGGACGTCGGGCCGACTACGACATCGGGCCGACTACACGCTCGGACGGGGGCCGAACACCGCCGTGCCCACCCGAATGATGGTGGAGCCCTCGGCGATGGCGACATCCATGTCGTGGGTCATGCCCATGGAGAGTTCGGTGACGCTGGTGATCCCATCTCGCACCAGTTCGTCACGCAGCTCACGCACGATCTGGAAGGACCGGGCAATCCGTGAAACGTCATCCGTGTGGGCTCCAATCGTCATCAACCCGATGATTCGTAGATTCGGGAGCTCCGCGACCCGGCCGGCAAAATCCACCACACTCTCCGGCGAGCGACCGTACTGGGATTCAGCTCCGGAGGAGTTGACCTGAATCATGATGTCGAACGGCTCGGCCAGCTTGGTGAATGCTCCGGCAGCATCTTCGCCGTATTCGGCGCCGGCGGCCACCTGCTCGCCGTGAAGTCGGTCCAAACGCGCCGCAAGTTTGAAGGAATCAACGGTTTCGATGCACTGTGCGTAGCGCAACGCCTTGGCAGCCTTGTTTTTCTGCACGTGTCCGATCACGTGGGTGCGATGGATGGGAGCGTTGACCCGGGCCAGCGCGGTCTCCGAGGCCTCAAGCTGTTGAATGATGTTGTGCCCCAGGAGTGAGGCTCCGGCATTCAATGCGGTCAACACTCGCTCCGGTGCCTGATACTTGGCTGCCAGCTCGATCTGGACCGAATCCGCTGGGCGCCCCGCCGTGGCTTGCGCGGCCAACACTTGCTCGCGCAGTCGGTTGAACCTTCCCGCAATTTCCTCAACACCTGGAACATCCACCATACGACGTGCCTCTCCATTCCTGGTCAACCGATCTCTACCTCTCGCCAACCGAAATGACATCCAGACGCACGGCGTCCTCTCGGTCGGAGGCATCCAGATCCACGAGCGCCCAGAATCCCCACGAACCGTCGCCGGACCCGTCGTCGAACGTCTGGCGCACCAGCCACAGCCGTCCGGCCCTGTGCTGGGCAACCAGTTCTTGTGCTCGATCCGGCGGTACTCCTGCATCCATCAAGTCGGCGTCGGCGACGGCGTCGTTCACCTCGAAGAACGAAGCGCCGCGCGCGGCCGTGTCGATGCCCACGGTCTCGTACTCGTCGAAGTAGGGATCGGTGGCATCGATCCATGCATCCCCGTCCCAGACAGTGGCATCCGGCCATGGAGCAGGCCCCGCCAGATCGTCGAGCAGGTCGTAGTCTTCACGCTGCAACGCCTCAACACGCCGGAACATGGCGTTGCGCACCGCCGTCCGAAAGGCGTGACGGTTGCGGGTGAAGGTGACATGGCCGTCCTCGTCGGCTCCGAAGGCGAGTTCTCGCTCTCCACCTTCCGGGTCGGCTTCCAACTGGGCGAGCTCTCCCAGAGTGAGTCGGCCATCGCGCAGCGCCTCCCATTCGTCCAGCAGCGAGGAGTCCACGGAACGCACAAGCGAGCCCAGCCACGTGGTGATCTCCTCCAACTCCTCAGTTCGGTACTCGATCGGCACCATCTGACGTAGAGCCTTGTAGGTGTCGGTGAGGTAGCGCAGCACGATGCCCTCGGAGCGGGCCAGATCGTAGCGGGAGATCAATTCGGAGAATGTCAGCGCGTTCTCCACCATCTCGCGCACAACGGATTTGGGGGACAGTTCATATTCATCCACCCAGGGGTTGGACTGGCGATAGATCTCCAGGGCCGCGCGCAACTCCTCGGCCAATGGCTGTGGCCACGTGATCTCGTCCGCCTCCTGCATCCGCTGCTCGTAGGAGATCCCGGCCGCCTTCATGCGGCCTATTGCCTCGCCCCGCGCTTGACGCTGCTGTGCGTAGAGCAGGGGCTTGGGATTCTCCTGCACGGATTCGACCACGCTGACCACGTTGAGGGCGTAGTCTTCGTCCTCGCGATCAAGAATCTCCAGAGCCGCCAATGCGAAGGGCGAGAGCGGGGAGTTGAGCGCGAAGTCATCGGGCACCTCGTGGGCAAACGTCACCGGCGATTGCGAAGGATGCTTGCGCTGCCAGTCCATGTCGTGATGGATCAACACGCCTGCCCGATGCAGCGAGGAGTAGATCTCCACTGCGCGCCGGATGAGCGGATTGGACTCCGTCTTGGGCTCGTGATTGTCCGTCAAGAGCTTGGTCGCGGCTTCCACGGCGTTTCCGGGCCGCTGCAGAATATTGAGAATTATCGAGTGGTTGACGCGCATCTGCGAGGAAAGTGTCTCCGGCTTCGCCTGGCACAGGTAGTCGAACGTCTTCTCGGACCACAACACCACGCCCTCGGGCGGTTTCTTCCGCTGGACACGCTTGAGCTTCTTCGGATCATCGCCCGCCTTGGCCACCAGCCGTGCGTTCTCGATCTCATACTCGGGTGCCTGAACGACGACGTCGCCGACGGTATCGAACCCGGCGCGCCCGGCTCGGCCCGCAATCTGGTGGAACTCGCGGGCTGTGAGGTGGCGTGAACGGGTGCCGTCGAACTTGGAGAGCGAGGTGAACAGCACGGTTCGGATCGGGACGTTGATACCCACACCGAGGGTGTCCGTACCGCAGATGACCTGCAGGTGTCCTCCTTGTGTGAGCCGCTCGACCAGTCGGCGGTAGCGGGGAAGGAGCCCCGCGTGGTGCACGCCGATACCGGCGCGCAGCAGCTTGGAGAGCATCTGGCCGAAGCCGGGTCCGAAGGAGAACGAGCCGATTGCAGCGGTGATTCGCGCCTTCTGCTCCTTGGTGATGAGTGCGATGGGAAGTAGCGCCTGCGCCTGGGCCACGGCCTCGCGCTGGGAGAAATGCACGATGTATGCGGGGGAGCGATGCGTGGAGGTCAGTTCCTTGACGACCTCGCCCAGGGGTTCGAGCGAATAGGAGAAGTGCAGGGGGACCGGGCGCGGCGCATCGGCGACGACGCTGACCTCGCGTCCGGTTCGTCTCTTGAGGTCCTTTTCCAGGAAAGTGGTGTCGCCAAGGGTCGCGGACAGCAGCACCTGCTGGGTCGATGTGAACTCAAGAAGGGGAACCTGCCATGCCCAACCACGCTGCGGGTCCCCGTAGAAATGGAACTCGTCCTGAACAAGGACGCCGATGCCGGAGTTGTTGCCCTCGCGCAGAGCGATGTTCGCGACGATCTCTGCGGTTGCGCACATGATCGGAGCCTGCGCATTGATGGAGGAATCGCCCGTGACCATGCCAACGTTGTCCGCTCCGAAAACGTTGATGAGCTCGAAGAACTTCTCGGAAACCAGAGCCTTGAGTGGCGCCGTGTAATAGGCCGTCTTGCCGCGTGCCAGCCCGGCGAAGATGGCCGCGAGGGCCACCATGGATTTTCCGGAACCGGTGGGGGTGGCCACGATGAGATGATCGCCTTCCAGCGATGCCAACAGGGCCTCTTCCTGATGGGGGTAGAGCGGGCGGCCAGTGGACTCGGCCCACTCGGTGAACTCCTCGTAGACGGCGTCGTCGTTCGGATTGAGGCCGTAGACGTCCTCAAGTTTGTCCAGCGCAACGTTGAGTGGTGGTTGCGGTGGTTTGGGGGACGAAGGCGCGGGTTGTGCAGAGCTCGAGGCGGACATTCTTCTAGCGTGCCATATTCGGGCCGAGGAAGCTCAACTCGCGGCATAAACGAGAGCGTGAACGGGCACGTATACGAGAGCGGAAATGAATGCCGAAATGAGTGTGTCGGAGCGCATACCCTTCCGGGGTGGTTTCGAGTTGCCTGACGGGAGGGAAACGGAGTAAATTACTTCCTGTTGCGCACCGTTAGCTCAATTGGCAGAGCAATTGACTCTTAATCAATGGGTTCTGGGTTCGAGTCCCAGACGGTGTACCAAGGGAAGATCCCCGGGATGCAGGTTCGCTTGTTTTCCGGGGATCTTTTGTTTTCTCGAGACGTGTCAGCGTGGATGGGATGCTGGGCCAGGGTCGTGGGCTTGTCGGCTTGAAGGACAACAGGGCGTGCGAGAACGACGGTGACCAGGCCCGTCCTTACTTGACGTCCTTACTTGACGCCCGTACTGAACCTCTTCACCGGTTTGTCGAACGCTTCGCAGCTGGAGCGGTGCAGGTTTGTCCCATAATCTGCAGGTTTCTCGCCGCAGACCACCAGTTCTGAGGTGTAGGTCGCAAACGGTGATATTGAGTTGCGGGAGTTGGAAACAGTGAGTAGATTGAATGCTTGTTGCGCACCGCTAGCTCAATTGGCAGAGCAATTGACTCTTAATCAATGGGTTCTGGGTTCGAGTCCCAGGCGGTGTACCAAGAGGAAGTCCTCGGAAAGCAGATGCATTTCCGAGGACTTTCTGTTTCCCGATGTTTCTGTTTCCCCGGGTGACCCGAGAGCTGGGCTCCCCGGGTAGTCTGAGAACCGTCCTTCCCGCGGGAGCCGGAGAACCGTCCGCTGTGCCGCTCGTTCTCCGACCGTTGAATCTCGCGGCCGCATTCTCTGACCGAGGAGCAAACCATGACAGTGAGCAACCCCGGGGAAGACGGACCATTTTTCCACGGGACGAAGGCCGACGTGCAGGTGGGGGAACTCCTCACGGCAGGGTTCAGGTCCAACTATCGTCCCGAGGTGGTGATGAACCACATCTATTTCACCGCGCTGCGCGATGGTGCCGGATTGGCGGCGGAGCTTGCTCAGGGAGGTGGCGAGCCGCGCGTGTACATGGTCGAACCGACGGGTTCCTTTGAAGACGACCCGAACGTGACGGACAAGAGATTTCCCGGCAATCCGACGCGCTCGTATCGCAGCACGGAACCTCTTCGAGTTGTCGGGGAGGTGGCTGACTGGACGCGGCTTGCTCCGGGGGAGCTCCAGGAGTGGCGCGATCGGCTGGCAGCGATTGCCAGTGACGATCGCGGCGAGATCATCAATTGATGCGCTGATGGCCGGTCTGCTTGTCACATGTTCCACACGAGTGGAACCAGCACGATCTTGACCACGATGGCGAAGGCGAACAGGGCGGCGTATGCGGATTCGATGCGCTCGTCGGCGACCTTGGCTGTTGCTGCCTCCAGAACTGCCGGCTGCCCGAGGAATCCCGCCACTCCACCGGCTGTACGTGGGGCGGAGAGCTTGCATATCCACCGGCCTCCGATCACCATTCCCGCACACGAAATGGTTGCCACCAACAGTGCGAGTAGACCGGCCCGCCACGCCATGGGGGAGAGCAGAATCGAACCGAACTTGGGTCCCGCGGTGAGTCCCAGACCCGCGAGGAAGAGCAGTAGCCCCAGCTGGCGAATGGTCAGGTTGGCCGCCTCGGGCAGGGTCCAGATGAGAGGCCCGGTCTTGCGTAGAGCGCCCAACAACATCCCGACGATGAGGGGCCCTGCCGCCGGCCCGAGCGAGAACGATTCGCCGCCCGGCATCGGGAAGGACACCAGTCCCAGTAGCATGCCAAGCACAAGTCCCATGCCCAGCGCCAAGGCGTCGATTTCGGAGATGCGACGCTCGGAATCACCGAAGAAGTCCTGAATCTCCTCCAAGTGTTCGCGTGGGACGACGACGGCAACCCGGTCACCGATTTGGAGGGGGAAGTCGTCACGTGCCAACAGATCGAGGTCTCCACGGCGCACTCGGGTCACGATGGCGCCGTACTGTGCGGGAAGGTTGAGTTCGGCGATGGTACGCGAAGCGATATCCGGGTTGGACACAACGATGCGTTCGAAATCGATGTCGCGGCGGTCGTCTGCAAGGTGATCCTTCATGATCGTACCGAGCCGTGCGACGACGTCGTCGACCGCCTGGGGCAGACCCACGATGACGACCTCGTCATCCTTCTCCAAGTCCTCGCCGGGAATGACGACGCGAGTGGTGTCCCCACGATGCAGGTAGGAGACGCGAATGGCCTGCTCCTTCCATTCGGGAATGCTGCGGAGATTGACGTGTTCGGAGATCTTGACGGTCTTGGCGGACAGACCGAGTCCTGCAAGGGAGGGAGTATCTTTTTTGCCCGTCCACTTGCGCCCGGCGATCATCGACACGGCGACGATGCCCACCAGTACGCCGACGGGGTAGCCGAAGGCGTAACCGACGGAAGGTTCTTCGTTGCCGGCGATGCGGGAGGCGGCATCCAATGCGGGAGCGGCGGTCAGGGCACCGGTGTACAAACCCGTGGCAAGAGCTTTGGGAATCTCCAGGAGATGGGCGAGGACCAAGGTTGCCGCGGCGCCCACGATGGCGCATCCGGCCGCGAGGGTCATGAGGGGGAGTTGTTGGCGCAGCTGGCTGAAGAAGGCGGCACCGGCGCCCACGCCAACCGTGTAGACGAACAGGGAAAGCCCGAGTGACTGCACGATGGCCATGTTCTCGCCGAGCTCGGGGGCGATGGCGGACAGCGCGAGGCCGACGAAGAGTGCACCCGCGGCCCCGAACTTGATCTTCCCGAAGGGGATGGAGCCGATGATTGCCCCGGCGCTCACCACCACGAAAAGGGTCAACAGGGGACTGGAGGACAGAATCTCAACCATGCTTCTTCTCAACGATTGGGGCGCAGCTGCGGAATGAGCTGATTCCCATGATAGTCGCGTTGTTCCGGCGAATCCGCGGTGTTCCTGTCTGTGGCCGCGATGATTCTTCTGCAGATCAGGGGAGCCTGTGGCTTGAAGACAGCACGCCTGTGACCCGAAGGCACGTCGCGAGGTGAGAACAGAATCTCAGAAAGTCAAAGAAGTGTGAGTGACTGTGCAACGCAGGGGGTGATAGTTGAGTAAGCTGTAGGCCATGGCTGCTCCAATCGTGACTCTGGCAACATGTGCCAATCTACCGAACCTAGACGCCGACGAGGCTGGTCTGCCCGACGCCCTCCGCGAGCGTGGACTTGAGCCCCGAATCGCCGTCTGGAACGATCCGGATGTCGATTGGTCGGTCTCCAACCTCAATGTCGTGCGTTCGGTGCGCGACTACGCGAAGGATCGCGAGGGATTCCTCGCGTGGGCCAACTCCGTGCCCCGCCTTCTGAACCAAGCCAGCTTGATGGCGTGGAACTCGGACAAGCACTACCTCGCCGAACTGGGCAAGCGCGGACTTCCGGTCATTCCCACCACGTGGCTGGAGCCGGATGAGACCTACTCGAAGCACCAGATCCATACCCGCTTCCCCGCGCACGGTGACTTCGTGGTGAAGCCGGCGGTCTCCTCGGGCGGCCGTGGTACCGGCCGTTACACCGCGACGGATGCCGTTTCGCGCGCCGCCGCCATCGAACATGCCGCCCATGAGATGCGTCAGGGACGTTCTGTCATGGTTCAGCGCTACCTTGGAGAGATTGACCGAACGGGTGAGATCTCCATCGTCTACCTGAACGGTATTCCTGCCTATCGCGTCGAGAAGGAGGGAATGCTCCATCCGCGCTTCCGCTCCTTGGACGAAATTCATCCTGAGAAGGTATTGAGCGCATCCGCTGCCACGGAAGAAGAGTTCCGCTGGGGCGAGCAGATCCGTACCGCTCTGCACGGCTACATTCGCGATACCAACGGCCGTGACGAGTTGCTGCTCTTCAACCGCGTGGACATCGTGCGCGGCGGTCCTGACGACGAGTCCGACTTCTACGTCATGGAAGTTTCCCTGATCGACGGCTCGCTCTATCTTTCAGCCGACCCCGAGCATCTGAACAAGTTCGCCGACGCCATCGCAATGCGCGCCTTCTGGTGACGGGCGCCTCCTGCCGATCAATGGGCGTTTCTGCTGGTCGGAGAGGCTTGACAGGGAGCGTCTTTTGACTCGTTGACGACGGCGACCCTCGGCTCACCCAAGCTCTTGTTTTCGCGAGATGGCGCGGGTTGGTTGGCGTGTCACGTATCACGTGGTGCCGATTCGTCAGGGAACGCACGCTCCGATATAGTTAATGTTCGTTGCCACTGATGTGGCGGCTTGTATGGTGGCTATAGCTCAGTCGGTAGAGCACCTGGTTGTGGTCCAGGGGGTCGCGGGTTCAAGTCCCGTTAGCCACCCTGATGTGGCGAGGTTCAAACCCTTGACCGGAGGAACCGCTCCGGTTCGGGTCTGAACCTCGTCACTTTTCTGTGTCTCGGCGGCCCAGTTCAGGGCGTTCGCCTGGACCTCGGGATCGCACAGTGCGTCGTAGGGCTGCTGGTAGGTGACGCGCGGTTCGCCGTCGTCATCGAGGTAGATCGCGGTGAAGAACGCCTGGTTGCAGAGCCGGCGGTTCGCGTCGTCGCAGCGGCGATAGATGCCGGCGACATTCGCCAGCAGACCGATCGAATCTTCCAGGTTCGCCCGCGCGGCGGCGTACTCATCATGGTGGGCCGCGATCCGGTTGTTGATCGTTTCCAGCTCCGCGCCGATCCGAGCTTGCTCCTGCTTGAGTAGGTCCAGCGGTACCGCGTCGGCGTAGTGGGCTTGCAGCAGCTTGACCCGCTCGTGGTCGAGGCGGTCGCGGTCGGCGGCGAGCCGGGCCAACTCCTGGGTGTCGGCAGCCATGAGCTGGTCGAACTGAGCATGCATCATGCCCGCCACGTTCTGCCGGGTCTGGCCACTGATCTGAATACGGTCGTAGTACGACTCGATCAGCCGCTCCACATCCTCAATGAGCACGGCCTGTCGGGTGCAGTCACCCGCGCCACCATGCCGGCCTGAGCACACGAAGTACGGGTAGACCTTGCCGTGACGGTTGCGGGAGTTGCAGATGATGAGCCGACTGCCGCACTGGCCGCAGTAGACCGTGCCCTTCAAGTAGTGGTCGTGAATCTGCGTCGCGTCGGCGGCGGACTTGTGGGCGTCGAGTACGGACTGCACCTGATACCAAACCTCGCGCGGCACGATCGCTTCGTGCGTGCCCTTGTACGTCGCGCCCTTGTAGCGGATGTCGCCCTTGTAATACGGGTTCGTGAGAATCCGATGCACGCTCGACAATCCGATGGGCTTGGACGGCCGGTTGGGCGACGGCGGCGTGTTCAGGCCACGCCGCACGAGTTCGCGGTGGAGCTGCGTGGTCGTCCACTGGCCCGAAGCGAACACCTGGAACGCCCACGTCACCAGCTCCGCCCGCTTAGGATCGACCTGCACCGTGCGGACCTCACGGCCGCGCTCGTCACGGACTCCGACGTTGAGGTAGCCCATCGGTGCCCGGTTGATGGTGCCGCCCTGCGCTGCCTTCTGCGACAAGCCCTTGATTGTCTCGGTGGCGAGGTTGCGCGAGTAGAACTCGGCAATCGAGGACATGATGCCGTGCAGCAGCATGCCCGAAGGAGTCTCGTCGATGTTCTCGCTCGCGGACACGAGCATCACTCCGGCGTCGCGTAGCGCGAGGTGGATCGTCACGTCGTCGGCGCGGTTGCGGGCAAGCCGGTCGACCTTGTGGACGATGCAGTAGTTGACTTGGTGCTCGGTCACGTACTGGATCATCCGCATCAGCTCGGGCCGGTCGGCTTTGCGTGCGGACTCGCCCGCGTCTACGAACTCTTCGATCACGGTTGCGCCGAGCTGTTCGGCCTTCCGGCGGTTCGCTTCGCGCTGGGCAGGGATGGAGTATCCCTCGTCTGTGCCGCCCTTCTCTGCCTGCTCCTTGGTGGAGACGCGCAGGTAGGACACGGCCACGGCACCGCCGGTGGGCACCGATGGGGTCAGGAGGCTATCGACCGCGGCGCGGTCGAGGGTAAGGGTCGTCATGGCTCTTCTCCGCGAGTGGTGGTCCAGACGCCCACCGCAGAGTTGTCAACTGCGAATGTTGATTGTGAGAAGAGCCCGAAGGCTGTATGACGAGGCCCAGGTCGGCCAAGTTCGCATGCCCGCCGAGACGACGGGGTTTAGGACCACAACATCCACCTCTACGGCGGACACCTTCATTCTACGACGAGTCGCTGACACCGGCCATAGCCCGGCGCTCCCGCGCCCGTGTGGCTCGCTGTTCACCGGAGTCCTGGAGCGTGAACCGGATCAGCAGCTCGGTCAGCTTGTCGAGGTCGGGGGCGTCTCGGTGCACTGCGCGCACAGACAGGTTCCGTTCCTCCCTCGACCGGCGATTGGTCTTCCTGACGTACTTGCGCGGCATCAGTCCTTCACCTCACCAGTCGCAGGATCGACGCCAGCGAAGAAGGCGTCTTCGGCGGCCTGCCGGGTGGCGACTTCATCGAGGACGTAGCGCACGAAGTCTTCGTCGCGGTCGGTGATCGGCACTTCCTCGACTGGCTCGGCGGGTGCTTCGCCGGGCCAGGTGGTCTGGCGGGTGGGTCGGTCGCGGTCCAGGCGGGTGCCGCTGGTGGCTACCCAGTCGCGGAGGCGCTGGCGGGCGTCGGCGAAGTCGCGGTGCCAGCCCAGCGGTGCGGAGCCGTTCTGCTCGGGGTCGTAGGCGCAGAGCCAGTGCAGGTGCAGCGCGGACAGTTCCCACAGCAGTTCGGGGTGGCGGTGCCACATCGGCGGGATCACGCTGGCCGCCAGGCCGTAGGTGTGCCGCAACCAATCGACCCAGCGGTTCAGTTCCAGCAGCTCGGCTTCCAGATCGCCGGCCGACAGCAGGTTCCAGTTGATCGGCCGCGGCGGCCCGGGCAGATCGTTGCCCAGGTCGAACGCCGGACGGTCATCGAACTCGTCGGGCACCTCCGAACCCGGAGACGCATTGGGTGTGTCGATGGGGGTCATCGCGGTCCCCTCACATTCCCATTGCCGGCGCGGCGGTCGCGTGCCGGCTCGGTTCGGGACTGGTGAACGCCGAGGTATCACGCGCCGGTGCCGTCTGCTCGGGTCCGTTGCGGCGGGGCGAGCGGTCGACCTCGTAGCGGGTGCGGGCGGTGTCGTGGCCGATCTTCCTGGCCGTGAACTCCTCGCTCTCGACGGCCTGGCCGTCGCGCTCGTAGTTGACTGAGCGGGTGTAGCCCTCGGCGATGAAGTTGTCGCCCTTGCGGAAGCGATCGTGTGCGTGGTTGGCGGATCGCCCGAACATCACGAGGTGGTGGAAGGTGGTCTCCAACTGGGTGAAGGAGCCGTCGTCCTCGCGGCGGAAGTGCTCTTGGCCGAAGCGGAAGTAGAGCCTTGCGTCGCCCTTCTCGGTCTGCGTCAGTTGCGGGCTTGAAGCGACGAACCCGGAGACGGATTCCTGCGTGTGGATGGTCATGATCGCGTCCTTGTCTGCTCACGCGGCCCGTCGTGCTGGGCCGCTGTGGCGGGAAGGTGCGCGGGCCGTCTCCGAGGTCAGTTCTCGGTGCGGCGCAGGAGTGCTTCGATCTCTTTGCGGTCGCTGGCGAGCTGCCCGGCGTCGGGACGGCTGGGCCACGGGTGCAGGTCGGTGACGATGGGTGGTGCGGAGCGCAGCAGCACGACCCCAGTGCCGAAGGGCAGTCGGCGGATGCGGTCGGGTGGAAAGATCGGGACACGGCGCACGGACCTTTGGTTGGAGCGGGTGCCGTGATCGCCCAACGTCACCGAGTCGGTGTACTCGTCGCGTTCCCCGACCAGCGCGGAGAGGTCTTGCAGGTCGCGGGAGTTCGACGCACCACCGAGGATGACTTTCACGATGCTCGCGTCCCAGATCGCGTTGGCCTGGTGCTCGTTCCACTTGTCCCGCGCCTGAGCGAGCGACTGCAACACGGGCATCGTCGTGATCCCGGACCCTCCACCTTCGGCCATCAACGTCGGCAGGCTTGGTAGCGGCGAGAGGTTGGCTATCTCGTCCAGCGCCAGCAGCATCGGCGGGTCCAGCCTGGCACCCGGTGAGCGGGCGGCGAGACGGCGGGCAGTCTCGATCAGGTCTTCCACCAACGCCGCCACCAGAGCCGCAGATGCACCGGCGCCCGAGCCGGTCGCCAAGAGGAACAGAGTGCCGCGGTCGCGGATGAACGCCTCGGGGTCGAACCCTTCTCCCTCGGCCGGCGAAACGGCATCAAGCACCCGTGGGTCGGCCAGTGATCCGAGCGCGAGGGACACGCCTTGCCAGATCGAGTCGCGGGTGCGGGGGTCGGAGTCGATCATCGCCTCCAACGATTCGGCCCACCCGGTCGCGGCCCGGGTGGAGCCGGTCAGGATCGCCACCGCATCCGCGGCGGCCGTGGGGTCGAGGGTCCATCTGAACAGTTCGGCGGGTGGCCGGTTGTCGATCGCCGCCGCGTGCAGGAGCGCCTGCAACGCGGCGCGGGTCTTGCCCTCCCAGAACCCGCCGGAATCAACGCCGCCCGCCGACAGGCCGGTGCCGGCGGCGAGGCCGGTAGCGCGGATCATCGCGGTCTGTGGGGACTCGCATCCTCGGATCGGCGACCAACGCAGTCCGGCGGGCAGTCCTTCGGCCAAGTGTTGGGGGTCGAAGATCGCCACTGAGC
>WPCI01073317.1_pt1 | contig 22703 bp, 19 predicted proteins | sample 5399871 | NCBI WGS metagenome assembly WPCI01 (sample SAMN12869469, study PRJNA574797) | sludge metagenome | isolation source: wastewater treatment of pH7 | place: China:Beijing | collected 2019-05-20 | reverse complement strand
CCCCAAAGGGCAATAAGGCGCCGCTCGCGATGACTCGGATGACTCATTCTATGTCTCAGGGAAGGAACCACGCCCGTAGCAACCAGTGCCGCTACAAGCGCGACAGCATGCTCAAGGTCATATAGGTTTCCGAGATAGAGTAGCGACACTCCGACCCAGATCACGACAGCAACGCGGGCGCGCAACCGCCACGGTGAAGGTAGTGTGGCGATCGCGAAGACCAGCGCAGCAAACGCGGCGCACGAGGGCCCAACGTCGTAGGTGTTAGAAAGCATTACAGCCCAGTGCCACTCAGTCAGGGCAACTAGAGCGACGATTGCAGCTGAGCCCAGCACACCAACCAGATGGCCACCGATCGCGATGATTATCGTGCGCCAGGTACCAAAGCTCCGTTCGGCCCATCCAAAGCCAACTACAACCAGAACCAGAACAGACAGGTACGCGAGAGGAGGCGACGCGACAAAGGGGGATGTGAATATAGTCCACCATCTTCCCTGCTCGAACGCCGGAAGGCCTGTCGCGACGAACTCATACCAGGACTTCTCTGATGCCGGAGTGAACAAGCTCCCCGTGAGCGCTCCTATAACAAGGAAGACGACTGTGAAGAGCACCGTGAAAGGCACGGTGCGAAGAAAGGTCAGTGTGCGGCCGAATCGCACATTCTCCTGGGGCGTGCTTGCCTCGGAGTTCGGCTGCTGATCTACATCCACACTTCTCACTCTAAGGCTTCACAGACGAGGGAGGCCAACCCCGCGCACGTCCCAGTAGGGTAGACTGGACGGGACGCCGGGTCGTTGCCCCGGGCTCCAACTTCAGCCGCCACGAGCGGCATTAGCGCCGACAGGCGCAGTGGCCCGGCGTTCAAACTCTCCACTCACGCTGAGTCTCGTCAAGACGCTGAGGAAACATGATTGCGTGTTCTTCGTCAGTGAGGTCCTCCCGCTTAGCAAACGATGCTAGACGGTCCACAAGGGTCGTTGCTGGCCTTGACGTTGAATCCTCCATGATCACCCTCACCTTTGACTAGGTTGAAACCTCAGCATAGCCAAACGCATGCAAGACCTCGCGCAAGTAAGCCAGCGAGATCTTGTCGGGTTGCATTCTCCACACCTCGGTTATATGGTTCATTAGTCAAGTAATGAACCATATAAGTCGGGAGACCCCCGTGGACACAGACCGTCCCCTCTTCGTACAAATCGCCGAAGAGATTGAGAATCAGATCGTAAGCGGTGCTCTTCTTGAGGGAAGCATGGCTCCCTCGACAAATGCCCTCGCTTCCTTCTACCGGATCAATCCCGCAACTGCCGCCAAAGGCATGCGCCTACTACAAGACGAAGGCATCATCGAGCGACGCCGCGGTCTTGGCATGTTCGTAACCAAGGGTGCCCACAAGAAGTTACTTGCGAAACGACGCGCCTCGATTCACGAGGAGTACGTAAAACCTCTAGTTACGGAGGCGCGCGTCATCGGTCTACACACGGATGATCTGATAGAGATGGTCGAAGCTGAAGCACGCGCGTTACCCGCGCACGCCAGGCAAGGAAAAACAGAGACCGACCGTCTCTTTCCAAGTATCGGGATGCCCCCAAAGGTGACTGTATCAACGAAGCGTGGTCCGGTAACAACCCCCTGGTCCAGCCACCGGTCGATGCAGGACACTGGCACTCCGGAGACTGCGCAACGATCCGATTCAGAAGCAGTTCGATGAATCCTCAGCCTAGGCGCACCGAGATTCCGGTAGTTCGCTTCGATAACGTCACTAAGCGATACAAGAACACCGTTGCCCTCGACCGTGTCTCCACGACACTAGAGCCGGGAATTGTCTACGGACTACTTGGGCGGAACGGAGCCGGCAAGACGACGCTGATGTCCATTCTTCACGCACAGAGCTTTCCAACTTCAGGGTCAGTGCGCATCGGAGGCCAGAACCCCGCTGGAAGCCCAAGAGCACTTGAGCAAGTCTGCTTCATCCGAGAGAACCAACGCTATCCCGACCAGGCGACCTGCCCGTCAGTCTTGAAGACTTCCAGTTGGTTCTTTCCGAACTGGAATCAGGCAGCGGCTAATGAACTGGTCGACCTGTTTGATCTACCTGAGAAGACTCCAACGAAGAAGCTCTCCAGAGGCCAGGCATCTGCGCTTGCCGCAACAGTCGGCTTGGCCTCCAGAGCCTCTATATCCGTATTTGACGAGCCTTACTTGGGCCTAGATGCCGTGGCCCGCGATCAGTTCTACAGGTATTTACTGCAAGAACTAGACCTGTTTCCACGAACCGTCCTAATCTCATCGCATCTCATCGACGAAATCGCCAGCCTCATCGATCATGTCCTGCTTCTGGATCACGGGCGGCTCATGCTCGACCAGTCAACCGAAGATCTGCTGGAACGGTCGCACTCAATCGTCGGCCCGACGGCACTGGTGGAAGATTTCTGCTCTGGGTTTGAGATATTGAAGCGGGAGCCGTTAGGAGGAATCAGTCGGTATGAGGTCCTCGGGGAAATTTCTGAGCCTCAGCGAGACGAAGCCGTGCGGCAGGGCCTGGAAATCTCTCCACTACCTCTGCAGTCGCTCTCGACCGCTATCGCTTCGCACTCTGCGCCCCAACCGAGGAAGGACTAAACGTGGAACGAGTCTTGAGAGCAGTACGCATGCAGTACGCGAACGCGACGGCTTACTTTTGGGTTCCGGCAACTATCGCACTCTTTGCTTCGGGTGTCGTCGTGCTCATCGCACTGATCGTTCCCACGCAGGAACCCATATACTCCGGGGCAGCCAATGCTCCCATTTGGTTCTTTGCTACTGCGGGTATTCAGTCAATACTGCTAACATTCCCATTCGCGCTGGCAATGGGTGTTACAAGGTGGGAGTACTCGGTTTCTACCCTACTGGCGGCCGTGGGAGCAGGTGGAACGCTCGCACTGATGGCCGTGGCACTGGGTTGGATCGAGAAACTCACTGAAGGTTGGTTTGTCGGCGCCTACGTCTTTTACCTTCCATGGTTCTGGAACCAGGGGCCGCTGGCGGCCTGGCTCCTGTTCACCTTCATTTGCGTGGTGCTGTTTCAGATTGCCTATGCGTTCACGGTTGTTTACAAACGATACGGAATGATGCCAATGGTGATCCTGATGATCGGACTGGTCCTCGCACTGTTGGTTCCGATCTGGGTCATCACGGCGAACAGTTTGTGGCCCCAGACCCTGACCTTCTTCGCGGGCCTGATGCCCCTTGAAGTTGGCGGGATGTGCCTCGTAGCATCCGTTGTGATCAGCTCACTCGGATACCTAGCATTGCGTAAGTACGAGGTCCGCTAGCCACAGACCATGGCCGCTGCCCACCTACTCGGGGAACACGACGCTTGGGGAGCAGCGCCTAGAGGGTGAGTGGATCGGCCGACCCCTACAGGGCCTGCTTCTCCGCGGCCGCCTCGCAATATATGCAGCGGTACAGTTCCCGCTCCGGGTCAACCAGTTCGAATACCTGGTCCACCTCGTCCTCCACCGAGGTGATGCACCGCGGATTCTTACAGTCCACGATGTTCCACAGGCGCTTCGGCAACTCCAGGTGCTTCTTCGCCACGAGCTCATTGTTCTGAACGATGTTCACCGTGATCCGCGGGTCGATATATCCAAGCGCGTCCAGGTCTACATCAATGTCCTGGTCAATCTTGATGATGTCCTTGCGCCCGTGCTTCCGGCTCACCACATTCTGGATAATCGCCACCGAACAGTCCAGCTCGTCTAGCTCAAGCAGTCGATAAATCCGCATTGAGTCACCCGGCTGAATGTGGTCGATGACGATGCCGTTTTCAACTCCGTCAATGTTCACTTGCTCTCCTCCAGAAGCTTCAGAATCAGCGCCATCCGCACGATCATCCCATTCTTCACCTGGTCGAAATAGACTGCCCTCGGGTCATCGTCCACCTTCACCGAAATCTCGTTAACCCTGGGAAGAGGATGGAGGATCTTCATGTCCGCCGCCGCATACTGCATCTTCTCCATGTCCAGGATGAAACGGTCCTTCAGTCGCACATAGTCCTCTTCATTGAAGAAGCGTTCCTTCTGCACCCTGGTCATATAGAGGATGTCTAGGTCCCCCAGGTTCGCCTCCATCTCGTCTGTCTCCAGATACGGAACGCCCTCGCGGTCGAGCATTTCCCGTAGGTACGAGGGAATCCGCAGTTCCGGCGGCGACATGAGTACGAAAGAAATTCCCTCGTACTGCAACATTGCCGTGATCAGTGAGTGCACCGTGCGGCCGAACTTGAGATCACCCGCCATCCCGATCTTCAGGTTATTGGGGCGACCCTTCTCGCGGTGGATGGTAAGTAGATCGGTGAGGGTCTGCGTCGGGTGGTTGTGTCCCCCGTCGCCCGCGTTGATGACCGGCACCTCGGACTGCTGGGAGGCGAGGAACGGCGCCCCCTCCTTTGGGTGACGCATCGCGATGATGTCTGCGTAGCAGGAAACAGTACGAACGGTGTCGGTCACGGATTCGCCCTTTGCCGCCGAACTTGAGTCAGCACTGGAGAATCCGAGGACGCTGCCACCCAGTGCCTGCATCGCCGCTTCAAAACTGAGACGGGTGCGAGTTGATGGCTCGAAGAACAGGGTTGCCAAACGCTTGTGCGCGCACCTGTCCTGGAATGCGACCGGGTCTGCGATGATTTGCTCAGCGACTTCGAGGAGATCGTTGATCTCCTCTTTCGAGAAATCACGAATATCGATTAGGTGACGCATCTAGTGCGACTCCTTCCACCAGGTTGACGGATCATCCCGGAAGCGAAGAACTTCCGGGGCCTGCTTGGCAGTCAGGAAACCCCGCTGCTCGGCAACCTGGACCAGGGTGTCCAGGTCGATGAGCGCGGTGTACGTCAAACCCGCGCTCTGGAAGGTCTCGGTCGCCCGAGCCATGTTGTAGGTGAAGATCGCCAACACTCCCTGAACCTCTAGGCCAGCCTCGACCAGGGCATTGGCGGCTTCGACCGAGGAACCACCAGTCGAGATCAGGTCCTCGATCACAACGGTTCTCTGACCTGGGCTGTACCCGCCCTCGATCTGGTTGCCTCGCCCGTGTCCCTTGACTCCGCCACGGACGTACCCCATCGGCAGATCAAGCAAGTCAGCCGCGAGGGCCGCGTGAGCGATTCCCGCCGTTGCGGTTCCCATGAGGATTTCTGTCCCGGGGAAGGCCTCAAGAACAACGTCTGCCATCGCCCGCTCCACGCGCTTGCGAACCTCCGGTTGCGAAAGGATCAGCCGGTTGTCGCAGTAGATCGGACTCTTGATTCCGCTTGCCCAGGTGAAAGGTTCCTCGGGGCGTAAGAAGACTGCTTTGATTTCGAGGAGATCGCTGGCAACCTGCTTGGCGATCTCCTGCCTGGAGCTACTCATTAACGTCTCCATCGAGTTCGGCCCCGAGACCCTCAGCGATAATGCCCGGAGCATGGTCCTTGGAAGAGTGTTTGCTATTCATTTCTTTCTCCTACAAAGTCACGCACGCAACGCTGGTATGCCGCGAGCGGGTCCGGGGCCGCCGTGATTGGCCTGCCAACCACGATGAAATCTGATCTGGCGGCGCGCGCGTCAGCCGGGGTCATCACCCGCACTTGGTCGTCCGCCGCTGCATCTGCGAAGCGGATTCCGGGAGTGACGGTCAGGAACTCAAGGCCGCACACCTCTTTCACCAGCACTGTTTCACGAGGGGAGCAAACCACGCCGTCCAGTCCTGCCTCCTTCGTAAGTGCCGCATAGCTGGCAACGGCGTCCTGAACCTCGCCGGGAATCCCAAGTTCCTCGTTCATCATCTGTTTGCTGGTCGAGGTGAGTTGGGTGACGGCAATCAGGAGTGGCCGGGTTCCATCGGGCCGTATCAGTCCGTCACTTGCGACTTCCATCATCTTCTTCCCGCCAGCGGCGTGCAGGTTCACCATGTCGGCACCCAGATCCCGCAGCACCCGCATTGCGCTTCCGACCGTGTTCGGGATGTCGTGGAGCTTGAGGTCAAGGAAAACCGAGTATCCCTGATCCTTCAACCTTCGGACCATGTCCGGCCCGGCCCCGTAGAACAGTTCCATCCCGACCTTCAGATAGGGACGCTCACCTTCGAGTTCTTCAAGGAAGGCATCCAACGCCTGCTCGTTTGGGAAGTCGGCGGCAACAATCACGTCGCTCCGCCCGGTATTCACGCTCATTGCTTTGCGGCTCCAATAATCTCTTGAAGGTTGGTAATGCCCAGGTCGCTCATGACCCGGGGAAGTTGTTCGAGGATTTGAGGAATCACCAGTGGGTTCCTCAAGCTTTCCGCCCCGATCTGGACCGCACTGGCTCCGGCCATCATCATCTCGATGACATCGTGGGCGGTTGCAACGCCGCCGCTCCCCATGATCGGGATATCCAAGGTTTGCGCCACCTGGTAGACCATTCGTAGCGCAACCGGGAAGATCGCAGGCCCCGAGAATCCCCCGACCGTCTGCGCAATAATCGGGCGGCGGCGCTTCACATCGATTCGCATCCCCAGCAGGGTGTTGATGAGGGTGAGGCCGTCTGCACCGTTTTCTACGCAGCCCTCAGCGATTTCGACGACATCGGTGACGTTGGGGCTGAGCTTGACGAAGAGCTTCGATTCTCTAACGACCTGGCGAACTTCCCTGGTCACCTCTGATGCTGCCGCACACGAGGCCCCAAAACTCATTCCGCCCCCGTGCACATTGGGACAAGAGATATTCAGCTCGATGATCTCGCTCAGCCCATCTGCCTTCTCACAGCACTCGACATACTCATCGATCGAGAAGCCCGAGATATTCATGATTACCGGTTCGTGATAGAACTCCGCAAGCGCAGGGAGTCGCTCCCCCAACACCACATCAATCCCCGGGTTTTGCAGCCCAATCGAGTTGATCATCCCCGAGGGAGACTCGGCGATACGAGGGGTGGGGTTGCCATCCCGCGGCTCCCTCGTTGTCCCCTTTAGCGCCGCAGCACCCAGGATGTTGGGGTCGAAGAAGTCAAGAAACTCCTCACCAAAACCAAAGCAACCGGAGGCAGGAATCAGGGGGTTCTGAAGTGGCACCCCTGCAAGATCAACCGAGAGATCTGGGCCGAGCTCCGACTTTCCGTGATCCGAGTGATTTGCACCAGGTCCGGGCTCTCGGCTGGCGGCCGCCTTTCCGTTCATCACGTCAGCACCTCGCTTCCGAAGACCGGACCCTCCTTGCAGATGCGCTTGAGACCCTCGGTGGTCGGCAGGGTGCAACCCATGCAGGCCCCGAAGCCGCACCCCATGCGCTCTTCCATTGAGTACTGGCCGGGAACCTCCACTGAAGCGAATACCGCTTGGAGCATTGGAGTGGGACCGCAGGCATAAACGAAGTCCCACGGCGCCCCAGCCTCTCGAGCAACAGTCTCTTGAGATGTGCCCGTTCTCTGTAGGGTCTCAGTCGTGGAGGCCCAATCGGGAACTACCATCGCTACATTGCTAGACCGGAGGCCGCGGCTGCCGGCACTCCGCTCAAAGTCGCCATACAGCTGGGCCATTGCGTCGGTGACGAAACCTCGTACTCCGCTACTTCCATCTACCGTGGCAACAGTGACGGGGATGCCGAGCGCTTCGATCTCTTCGACGAGGGCAACCTCGTTCGCTGATCCGAATCCGAGGATCACCGTCGGCTTGACGCCCTGCTCAATCAAGAACTCGGTGAGCGCGAACATCGGAGCTACTCCGATTCCTCCACCCACAACTAGCGGGCGACGAACTCCTGACGGAAGTGAAAATCCGTTCCCGAGCCCCGAGAGGACACTAAGTTCGGTTCCAACCGAGATCCGAGTCAGAGCGTCAGTCCCCTCGCCCAAGACTTTGTACATGAGGGTGAGCTGCCCGGGCTTCCAGTTACAAACTGACAGCGGCCTGCGCAGATAGAACCCCGGAACCTCAACGTTGACGAATTGCCCAGGACTACGTAAGTCCGACGTGTCCCCCGCCAACTCCAAGAAGTAGGTATCCCTAGCAATCTGCCGATTCTCTGATACCCGAAGGAGTTGCACGGAACTCATGTCAGCGAACCACTCCCTCTGCCTCGGAACCGGACGAAAAGACTAACGAGCCGGGATCCCAGACCGGGACCCCCTGACAAATCGTGAGATCAACACGACCGTAAAGCTCATTGCCCTGGAACGGAGTGGCGTGTCCTTTGGAAAGGAACTGAGTTGGATCAACCGGCCCCACGGCTTCGGGATCAAAGACGATCAGGTCGGCGGCGATCCCCTGCTTTATTACTCCTCCACCGAGTTTGAAACGCTCACGACCGGCCGTGCTCATAACTCGAATGAAATCAGCGATAGTCATCCGACCGTTTCGGACGAAGTGGGTATAGACGACTGGCACGGACACTTCTAGTCCAACGACTCCGTTGGCGGCGTCCTTTAGCGGAACGTCCTTCTCCTGTGCCGAATGAGGCGCATGATCCGTGGCAACCAAGTCAATAGTTCCGTCGACTAGTGCGCCAGCGACCGCTTCCATGTCGGCACGCGAACGGATCGGCGGGTTCATCCGGAACCGTCCATTGTCCTGAAGCATGTCGTCGGACAGAACCAGGTAGTGAGGCGCAGCCTCGGCCGTGACGGGGAGGCCCTTCGCTTTGGCCTCACGAATTAGTTGCACGCTCTTCGTGGTGGAGACGTGGCAGGCATGGTAGTCACATCCGGTCTCCTGGACCAAACGCAAGTCCCGCTCAAGTTGCGTCCACTCGGAGGCTCCGGGTTTACCGATGTGACCGTGAGTCTTGGCGTATTCGCCATCGTTGATGTAGCCATCACCAGAAAGCTCAAGGTCTTCGCAGTGCTGTGCGACGATGCCTCCGGCGGCAGCAACCCGGGTCATCACCTCACCCATCAGGGTCTCGGACTGGACCCCGAAGCCGTCGTCGGAGAATCCAACCGCCTCGGTCGCCAGAGCCTCGTAATCCAGAAGCTCTCCTCGTCCATTTCCGCCCTTGGTTAGGCAGGCGTAGGGGAAGACCTCAACCAGGGCTCGCGCCGCGTAATCATCCTGCTGCGTCTGAAGCTCTTCCAGGGTGTCCGGGGCAGGATTTAGATTAGGCATCGCGCAGACGGTGGTAAATCCTCCTCGGGCAGCCGCCGCAGTCCCGGTTGGAATGGTCTCCTTGTACGAAAAACCCGGCTCGCGCAGATGCACATGGACATCTGCAAGGCCGGGAAGAACGAGCTTTCCGTCAAGATCCAGGGCTTGATAGCCAGAGGGATCGATTTGCCCGGGTTCGGCGATCATGTCGACAACAAGCGGGGAGTCGTCGCCTTCCGACACGAGGGAAAGGTCCACCCTACGCAGTTGCTCATCCAGGAAAACCTGGCCGCCGCGTAGCAGTACTTTCATCATTACCCCCGGGGTGGCTCTGAACAGACTACAGCATGACAAGGGCTACTAGGACTTGGTTGTCCGCGCGGTGGAACGATCGAGGAGCGATTATCGATCTCGCGAAACACAGTAGATTCAAGAGTTCCTCGAGGTCCGTCGCACGGACAGCCAAGTTGGTCCAGATGTCAGATGAGTGGGTGCCTCACTATCGTTGCCTCTCGGTCCTGGCCAACTCCAATCGCCGAGATGTGGCAACCGGCCTGCGCCTCAAGGAACTCGATGTAGTTGCGCGCTGCCTCAGGTAAATCCTCGTACTTCCGGACTCCCGTAATGTCCTCCTGCCAGCCCGGCAGGTCCTGATAGACCGGCTTTGCGACGGCGAACTCGCTCTGCAGAACAGGCATCTCCCGGGTGACCTTACCGTCTACCTCATACCCCACGGCGACCGGAAGCGTCTCATAGCTGTCGAGGACATCCAGTTTCGTCAGCACAATGTCAGTCAGGCCATTGATCCGCGTGGCGTAGCGCAACACGACCGCATCCGCCCATCCAACTCTACGGGGGCGTCCGGTCGTCACCCCGTACTCACCACCGAGTTCGCGAAGGTGCTCCGCTTCATCCCCAAATAGCTCAGTCGGATACGGACCCTCACCGACGCGGGTGGTGTAGGCCTTGGCAACCCCGATGACCCGATCAATCTTCGTCGGCCCCACACCCACACCCGTCAGAGCGCCCCCCGCAGTGGTGCTGGACGAGGTGACATACGGGTAGGTCCCGTGATCCAGGTCCAGCATTACCGCCTGGCCCGCCTCGAAGAGGACCTTCTTGTTCGCGTCCAGCGCCTGGTTCACCAGTAGCGAGGCATCCACGATCATCGGTTCAATCCGCTTGCCGTACTCCAGCAGTTGCTGGGTGATTTGCTCAGCGTCAATCTCTTCTTCAAGCCCATAAGCACCGAGGGTCTCCTGCTTCTCACGCACCGCACGGGTTACGCGGGCGCGCAGAATCTCCTCATCCAGTAGATCCTGGATGCGAATGCCGATCCGGGAAGCCTTGTCGGCGTAAGTCGGGCCAATCCCTCGTCCGGTCGTCCCGATCTGCCCTGCTCCGAGCGCCTTCTCAACCGCGCGGTCGACCAGTCGGTTGTACGGCGGGATCACGTGAGCGTTCGCTGAGATCACCAGTCGCGAGCAGTCGATTCCTCGGCTTTCCATCGCGTCGATTTCTTCGAACAGCGCCTCGGGATCAATCACGACCCCGCTACCCAGAACGGGCGTTGCAGTCGGCGAGAGTATCCCCGCCGGAAGCAGGTGTAGCGCGTACTTCTCATCACCGATAACAACCGTGTGACCGGCGTTGTTACCTCCGTTGAACTTCACCACGACATCGACGTCTCCGCCGAGTTGATCTGTGGCTTTGCCTTTGCCTTCGTCGCCCCACTGGGCTCCAACGACGATAATCCCGGGCATGATTCCTGGTCCTTTTGTGAAGGGGACTAGTTACCAAACGAGTCTAGTGGGGTAGCTCTCCGGGCTCCGCTAGTGTCCACGTCCAGCTCCCTACATGGACGCCAAGGTTCTACCTATACCCGGTCCTGACACCCTAAGGTTGAGGAAACGAAGGAGTCCAATGGTGACGGATCAGCAGATGCCCTCGGAACTGTCTCAGGTAGGCGGGCTGGCGCGCCGCATCGCGGCTTCCCTCGCTCAGGTACTCAATGGGAAGCCCGCGGTTGTCGAGTCCGCCATCCTTACCCTTCTTGCAGGCGGTCATCTGCTTCTTGAGGACGTTCCTGGCACCGGGAAAACCACGCTCGCTTCGGCCCTGGCTGGCTCAATCCAAGCGGATGTGCGGCGCATCCAGTTCACCGCAGACATGCTCCCCACGGACATCACCGGCCTTTCCATATATGACCAGGACAGTCGCGAGTTTCGTTTTCATCCCGGGCCGATCTTCACAAACATTACGATTGCGGACGAGGTGAACCGGGCGACTCCCAGAGCGCAGTCCGCTCTGCTTGAGGCAATGGCCGAACGCGCGGTCACCATCGACGGGAAGACACGTTCACTGCCGCGCCTTTTCACCGTTGTGGCAACCCAGAACCCACAGGACATGGAAGGCACCTTCCCCCTTCCAGAAGCCCAACGCGACCGGTTCATGACCCGTATCGCGCTCGGATACCCCGACAACGCGGCTGAGGTTGCCATGCTCTCAGCGCGAGGTCCACACGATCCCTTGGACGAGGTTGTGCCTGTCGCCTCTGTGGCCGAAGTGCTTGCCGCCCAGCAGGTCGTCACCAATGTTCATCTCAGTCAGGAAGTCTCCGGCTATTTGGTCTCTATTGTTTCTGCGACACGCAGCCATCCGGAACTCTCACTTGGAGCCAGCCCTCGTGCAACGCTGCATCTTGCACGGATGGCACAGTCTCGCGCCGCAACCAGGGGACGTGAGTTTGTCTCTCCCGATGACGTTGCTTCGCTGGCGGGCATCGTCCTTCCCCACCGCCTTTCGCTTTCCGGCAGATTCGCCAGCGTAACTGAAGCGCACCAGGCCGCTGTGGCCGTGGTTGCCGAAATAGTGTCCCGTACCCCGGTTAGATGAAGATTCCGGTCGCACTAACCCGTAGAGGCTGGGGTTTTCTCGCCGCAGCCGTGGGCCTCTTACTGCTATGGATGATTCTTCAGCTACGAGACATCTGGTATCTGGTCGCATTCTTCGGATCGTTGCCGACCCTGGCGTTGCTCTGGGCTTTAGTGATTCCCCTGTTCGCACACCTTCAGGTGCGTCTTGACGGTCCAGCCGATGATCTGTCGGTTGGAGACAAGGGCGTGTTTATCGGGACGGTCACCCACGGCCTGAATCGGGCGCTCCAGATAGAGCTCAACTGGGACGTTGACGGAGAGTCATACGCCTCTGCACTCAGTGTGCCCGGCCATCACGCCATGACTTCCGCCGTATCCATCTACCTGGGCAGACGAGGGCTGTTCAAAGCGGCAATCACTGCTCTTCGCGTTTCAGACCCCCTCGGTCTGGTGGTGCGAACAGTGGGAACCGACGCCAACCGAGAGATCCTAGTCCTCCCTGTACCACTCGAATCGGTGCCAGGTTCGAGCCGTCGTAGGGATGACAGCGGACCCCGCACCGTCGCTTCACTGGGCGCGCTTACCGATAACCCCGGAACTCCGGCGGGATCGGTTCGTGATTACCGAAGTGGCGATGCGCCCAGACAGATTCACTGGAAGCAAAGTGCCAGGCAGGGCCAACTGCTAGTGAATCTCTTCGAGCCGGATCGCCGGGAGGATCGCACACTCCTGCTTATCACCGACCGGGCCTGCTACGGCAGCACAAACGAGTTTGAGATCGCCGTCTCTGCCACCGCCACGATTGCGCTTGACTGGATTGACTCCGGTCGCTCGGTGAAGCTCCAGATCGGGGACGGAGATCTCCACGGATGCCGAACAAGAATCGAGGCGCTACGACACCTGGCTCTCGCGCAGATGGTGCGGCCCTCAGCCGCGGTCGAATCCGGATCACCCGCTGAGCCTGATGGACTAGTAGTCGGTGCTCTGGCGCCACGCCTGGATACTCGGCTGAGGTCGATTCGGTTTAGGGGAATCTTGTGGGTCATCCACGACGGACCATTCGCCCGCAAACAGGCACCGTGGCAGCAGTACCGGATCCTCCCAGTGAGGAGTGACGGCCGTGGCTAGACAATCTCGTCGAGACGTTGATGACCAGGGCGAACTACGCCTCAACGGTCCTCCTTTTGCGACGCAAGACCGCCTGAGCTTTTCGATCCTCGTCCGCGGCATCTTGGTGACGGTTATGTGGGGGCTTGTTCTTCTCAGTCTGCAGCGTTTGTTTCTTGACGGCCCCTGGATGCTTGAGGCGATGACCATCGGCGCGACAACGATCCTTCTCGCTTGCGTCGTCCTCGCCCTTTTCCCCGACCACCATGGGATATCTGCTGCCAGCGGGGTACTTGGCGGCTCACTGGTGTGGTTCCTGTGGCACCGGGGACAAGGGGAGCAGGAAGCTATCTATCTCTGGGTCAACCACCCCTCAATAATGATCGATGAGGCGACGACTACCGCCTCACAGGAAATCGCCCCCTTCGCGCCCTACGGCGCCTTCGAGGACGCTCTTGTTCTGGTGGTGCTACTGGCATCGATCCTCTGCATGGTGCTGCTGATCATTGGGGGCAGCCCGGTAGCGACGGTAACGGTCCTCGCCCTGCTGATGCTGGTTCCCACCATGATTACCGGAGTTCGAATTCCTGGCGGGCTGCTTCTGGGCACAGGAATTGTCCTCGCCCTGACGGTTTGGATGACTACTCCCAAACGCACCAGTGCTGGATTGGTCGCTGCGGGTCTTGCTGTGGCGGTGGCGGGAGGGCTAGTTGTGGCGGCACCAGAGACACGGGACAAGCTATGGAATCAAGCGTTCCTTCCCTCGCCGGTCTCCGCAAACGTCCCTGACGTGACGGTGACATTAGCCCAGGACTTGCGTGCTCGTAGCACTACCCCCGCTTTTGACTACGTGGGCAGTAGCCCGGGAAGCTACCGCTTCACGCTAACAACGCTGACGGAGTTCGCGGATGGCCGCTGGTTACCCGATGAGGAAATGCCACCGACCCGATCGCCCGTCTATCGCTGGCGGCAGGCAGACACGATCACTCCTCGGATTACTGCGGAACGCACTCCCCCGACGATCACCTATGACTCTGAACAGACGGTCACATTTGACTCTCCCCAGGTGGAAATGCGGGAGGTCATGGTCACCATCCGAGGTCTACTCAGCGACTGGCTCCCCCTGCCTCAGGGCGCGCTCAGGGTCGCTTCCGAGGACGAGGACACCGCCTTCGAAGCATCGCTTTGGTTATGGACTGCCAACGCGCCGACAGCGGTGAATCCGGGCAATCGAACCCAAAGTGGTGACCGCTACTCGGTTACTTCGCTATCGCTGCTTTCTGATGACATCGCTGAATTCCCGGCCAGCGGGTCCGTTCCGTACTCCTCCGTGCTTGAGGCACCCGAGGAGGTTCGCCGATACCTTGAACTGCCCGGGGAAGTTCCAGCGGTCATAACAGAAACGGCATGGGGAGCCGCGGGAAACCGAGGCGACCGAATCGCCACGGCGCTCGCACTTCAGGAATGGTTGCGTAGCGGTGAATTCACATACGACGAGACTGCGCCCTACGACCCCGGCGCTGACCCGGACGATCCCTACTCGGTCATCACCGCGCTCCTCAACCAACGAAGTGGATTCTGTGTCCACTATGCTTCAGCCTTCGCAGTAATGGCGCGCGAGCTAGGCCTTCCAACCCGTTTGGCGGTCGGGTATGCGAGTCAGTTCGACGGAGATTCTGTCACGGTCAACAACGGGGACTTGCACGCCTGGCCCGAGGTCTACGTTGATGACCTCGGCTGGGTCGCATTCGAGCCGACTCCCGGAGGCGCAGGACTGCGAGCCGACACCGGGGAGGACGTAGCCTCCGAACCAGCGGAACCTGTCGAGGAGCAATCCCTGCCACAAGAACCGGACATTCCAGAACCTGCTCCTCAGACAGACGCCGCGCAGGACGAGGCGAGTGAGGAGAAGGACTCAGAATCCTCTTCCGCGTGGTGGTTCCTCTCCCTGCTTCTGTTGTTGACTGTTCCGGCCGGCATACGAATCGGTCGCACAGTTTGGCGTAAGAGAGAGAGTTCAACCGGTTCACGAGCCGCCCAGTCAGCTTGGGATGAATTTGTTGATACGGCCGTCGACCTCGGATTCCTGGGCAGTTCGGATCCAGGCGCTCCAAAGCCCAGGGCACAGACCGCAGAAGCGCTGATCGAGAGCCTCGAAAACAACAAGGTTCTGGACCCGGAAGCTGCTGCGGGGGCAAGACAGATCGGCGCCGCGATGGAGCTTGAGCGGTACGGAAAGGCGACTGGACAGACATCCGCAACGAACCTGTCTCAAGCCCTCAACATCTCAGTTGCGGGGATGAAGAGCACCGCAATCCCGGCCGCCCGGGGTCGAGCAATCCTCGCCCCTCGCTCCCTAATTCAGCGTTGGCGGCGTGACTAGTCCGCCTCCTCCAGGATTCCATTAGTGATCGAGGTTGGATTACCAAACCGGTGTGTCGTGATCGAAACCGCCTGCTCGTGCAGGAACGGCAGAGCTTCGACTCGTCCCGCTGCGGTCGCGGGGCCGTCCCACACCGCCACGGTGATTGAACCACCGAGGTCTCGTTGAATCTCGCCGCGCGTCACGCCGAGCGCACGGACCCGCACCTCATCGCGGGCCTCGTCCCCGTTCAGCATCTCGATAAAGTCGTCACGGTCCTGGATGAGGGGATTGAAACCGTATTTGGTCGCCCAATCATCGATTGTCCAGGGCAGAGGCTTGTCAGTGGAAAGCTCAACCACTGCCGAAGCTGTTGCCAACGGATCGAACTGTCCAGGAGCAACCCGAACCAAGGAGTAACCACCTTCCGGATCCTTGATGAATTCACCGGTTGCCACAGCCGCCGCCGCAACCTTCAGAACGTCGACAAGTGACCAATCGCCCTCCGCCCTGATGATTGAATCGGTGGGGATGTAGCGCAGCACATTCCGCTCCGCGCCCAGCGCACTGGGGTCATTCATTCGGTCGAACTCCGAGGTCGCGGCCCGTTCGGCATTGTAAGCGGCGCGCTCCAGCGCTTCCCACTCGTCAGCGTCCAAGACCGTCGCCGCTGCCTCAAGCAGGCTGGCCAGCTGTGGCTTGCGAACGTGAAGGCGCTTGTCAGCCGCTTTCTCCCCGTAAGAGGCCGACTCCGCTGTGGTTTCCTCGCGCTCCTTCGGCTTGCTCTGGGCTTTAAGGGAACCGAACGAGAACAGGTAGTTCGGCCCGCCCGCCTTCTCAGTCGCACCTACCGAGGAGAGCTTCCAGCCACCAAATGGTTGGCGGCGAACGATCGCACCGGTGATTCCACGGTTCACGTAGACGTTGCCCGCCTGGACTCGGTCGAGCCAGAATTTGATCTCTTCGGAGTTGAGCGAGTACAGCCCTGCGGTAAGTCCGTAGTCAGTCGCGTTTTGGATCTCGACTGCTTCCGCGAGCGTTTTAGCTCTGATAACACCCAACACGGGGCCGAAATACTCCACCGTGTGAAACTCACTGCCCGCCTTGACTCCTGCGCGAACACCCGGGGTCCACAGCCGATTCGTGCCGTCTTTCTGTCGCGGCTTGATGGCCCAGTTCTGTCCGGGCTCAAGCTCGGTCAAACCGCGAAGCAGCTTCTCCCCCGGCTCTTCAGAGAGCGGACCCATCTCGGACGAGGGGTTGGTAGGCCAGTCGACCTCTAGTGAACTAACTGCGTCAAGTAGCTGGTTGTAGAAGCGCTTCGATGTCCGGGCGGATCCGACCAGTATGACAAGCGAAGCCGCAGAACACTTCTGTCCCGCGTGACTAAAGGCTGAGTTGACCAAGTCCTTAACGGCGAGGTCGAGGTCAGCGGAGGGGGTGACGATCATCGCGTTCTTCCCCGATGTCTCTCCGATCAACCCCAGTTCGGGACGCCAAGAAAGGAACTTTTGCGCCGTCTCAGACGAGCCGGTAAGCACCACCCGATCAACCATTTCGTTATCGATGAGTGCGCGCCCGACCTCGCGATCAGCAGGAATCACCAGTGGAGCTAGCGATTTTGGCACTCCCGCCTTCCAGAGAATCTCCGCAAGCATCGCCCCACATCGTTTGGCGGACGAGGCTGGCTTCAGGATCGCGGCACTTCCAGCGGCGAGCGCTGCCGCCATGCCACCAAACGGGATTGCGAGGGGAAAGTTCCACGGCGGCACCACAACAGTCAGGTTCACCGGCTCAAACTCGGCCCCGTGGATCCTTTCGAGTCGCAGCGACTGCTCGGCGTAGAAGTGTGCAAAGTCGATGGCTTCCGAGACCTCAACATCTGCTTGGCCGACCGTCTTGCCAAGCTCGGACGCTGCAACTTCAATGAGCTCGCCGCGATGAAGGGCCAGTTCCACCCCAACCTTGTGAAGGATGTCAGCCCTCTCCCGAGCAGGCTTCGCTGCCCACTTCTTCTGCGCCTTGAGCGCAGCCTCAATGGTTCGGTTCAGCCCTGCGGGAGTCTTTACGGTCCGTTGCTCCACGGTCTTCACGCCGAGCTTCGAGCCGGGGACCCTAGCGAGAATCTCACCCGCCCAGTCGCGGTTTGCGGCCAGGGCCGGATCGGTGTCGGGGGTGTTAGCGAAGTGCCAGCCACCTCCTGAGGCGCGAAGGCCCTGTTCGATCTGGCGGGCGGCTTCTTTCTGTCGGTTCTGCGTCCGAGCCGGATGACAGCGCTTGTCGCCCTCGTTCATCACCACCCGTAGCGATTGCTCAAAGCGGTCTTCTTCTTTTGCGAAAGTCTTCGGGTCAGTCCCGATCTCAAAGACGGAAGACATGTAGTTTTGCTCAGCCGCGTTCTCTTCGAGGCGGCGGACCAAGTAGGCGATCGCCACGTCGAATTCCCTGGGATGAACAACGGGAACGTAGAGCAGAACATCCCCAACTTCGTCACGGATTGCCTGGGCTTGACCATCGGCCATCCCCACCAACATCTCGAAATCAATCGCATCGGTGACGCCCCGAAGCTGGGCGAGTTCCCACGCGAAAGCCAGACTGAACAGGTTGTGACCGGCAACGCCGACCTGGACGTTCTCCATTCGTTCGGGGGTAAGAGCCCAGTCAAGTACTCGAAGGTAGTTTGCGTCGGTGGCCTTCTTGGATTCCCAGGTTGCTAGTGGCCATCCGTGAATCTCGGACTCAACCGTCTCCATCGCTAAGTTCGCGCCCTTGACCAGGCGCACCTTGATCGGGACTCCGCCGCGAGCCCGCCTAGCTGCGGCCCATTCCTGGACTCGCTTCATCGCTGGGAGCGCGTCGGGCAGGTAGGCCTGAATGACGATACCGGCCTCTAGGCCCAGCAGTTCCTCACGGTCCATGATCTTCTCGAACACGTCCAAGGTGAGGTCCAGATCCTTGTACTCCTCCATGTCCAGATTGATGAACTTCGGAGTGGGCGATGTCGCCGCGTACTGGAACAACGGAAGCAGCATCTCGGCCGCTTTATCGACAGCTTCCTGGTGGCCCCATTCCGAGTGGGGACCGACCACCGATGAGACCTTGAGCGAGACGTAGTCAACGTCGTCGCGCCGGAGCAGATCAAAAGTCTTGCTGAGACGGGATGCGGCTTCTCTGTCACCCAGGACCGCTTCGCCCAGCAAGTTCAGGTTGAGCCGCGAACCGTTTTCCTTCAACTTCTTAATCGCTCCACTGAGCTTCTCCGGTCGGGCATCAAGCACAAGGTCCTTAACCAGGGCCTGGAATATCTTGCGGGCCGCAATGACCACTGCCTCCGGAGCTAGTTTCGCGGTCGCGCCGCCAGCCCTTGCGGGAACCCGCAACCATGCGGGAAGGAACTCCGGGGACTCCTGCATCAGGCGCGAGAGGTTTGCGGCAGCAACCTTTACGTCCTCTGGGCGAACCACTCCGTCAACGAACTCGACGGTAAACGGAAGTCCACTGGGGTCGTCCAGTACATCGGCTAATAGGCGCGGCGCCTGTGCTGTTGGAAAGTGCGTTGAAAGCTCCGTCCAGCGACGAGTTGTTTCAACCGCGCGCTCGCCAGCTGTCTTGAGATCGTCTGTGTCCTTCGTAGAGGTGGCCACTTTTCCTTCTCCCAAATACTCTTGTTCACTTGTCGTTCCAGAGCTCACAACTACTTGCCACACATCGCCGTGTGGCGGGTAATGATTCAGCTCTTAACCTGATCTCGAACCTGACTGATTTCGTAGAGTGCGATCCCCGTCGCTACCGAGGCGTTCAGAGACTCAACTGCCCCGCTCATAGGAATCGAAACAATGACATCGCACGTCTGGCGAACTAGCCGCGAAAGCCCCGACCCTTCGGCGCCGGTCACCAGGACCAGAGGCTCCGTGGCCAGTTCCAGTCCCCGAACCGAGGTGTCTGCGTTGCCGTCGAGTCCGACAATAAAGAATCCGGCTTCCTTACATTTTTCTAGCGCCCTCACCAAGTTAGTCACCTGGGATGCGGCCATTCTTGCCGCAGCTCCCGCTGATACCTTCCAGGCCGTGACCCCGATCCCGGCCGCGCGCCGCTCGGGGAGGATGAGGCCATCAACCCCAAACGCTGCTCCCGAGCGGATAACGGCGCCGAGGTTGTGGGGATCGGTTACGTGGTCGAGGGCAACCAACAGGGCCGGCTCGGCCTTCTGTACCGCGTCCACTATCAGTTCATCAAGATCGAGGTACTGATACCCCAAGACCTCAATGGCCACTCCCTGGTGAGCGGCTCCGTCACTGGCCCGATCCAGATCGCGCTTCGTAACTTCAACAAACGGGGCACCCGTGTTAGCCAGTGCCTCGTACACCTCTTGCATCTTGCCCTGCGCAGGATCGGCAGCAATGAAGATTCGTTTGATCTGGGTCCCTGCCCGTACTGCCTCTAGGACTGAGTTTCGTCCAACAATGATCTCGTTGCCCTCCGCGGCCCGAACCGGAGTCTTCGTCTGGGCCTTGACCCTCGCCGCATCCTGCTTAGCTTGCTGGTCGCGCTCCTGCTTCTTGGTATGGGCCGGATGCCAAGTCCTGTCCTCGGCCTTAGGAGTCGGACCCTTCCCAGCGAGAGCCTTACGATGACGGCCCCCGGACCCAACCTTGGGGCCGGCACCGGACTGAGATTTCTTCGAGGTTGCGCCTCGACGTGCCTGGTTACCCTTCATCAGTCCTCTTCCTAATCCCTAGTGCTTCGACCTGGGCTCGACGCAGTCCCTGATAGGCCCGCGAAACGCCACTTAGGTAGTTGGCCCAGCCTTCGTGGCCCCACGTGGTTCCCTCGGGCTGATCCTTGATGGCGATACCCAGTCTTGCCAGGGCATCGCGGATATCGTCAGACTGTGCCCAGTCCTTCTGTTCTCTGGCTCGCTGACGAAGTTGAAGGACCTCGTCAATCAGGGCCGCCGCCACGCCAGCTGTTTGCTCGCCAACTGCTGATGCATCTGACGAGGTGTTTCCACCCCAGTTTGGCGAACCCGGATCAACCCCCAGAACATCCATCATTGAGCGAACGAGGAGCAGCTCTCTTCGAATTGCTTCTTCCTCACCATCAGCTAGAGCTTTGCGTCCCAGCTTCACATGTTCGTGGATGACCGCGAGCGCAGCCGAGACATTCAGGTCATCATTCATGGCTTGCGTGAACCCCTCGGGGAGTTCCGTCGGAGTGAGGAAAATGGACTCGGGCTCTCCAACAACCCCGGTCGCCTCGCGGACGAACCCCGCTATCTTGTCCCAGTTTGCCTGAGCCATCTCCAGTGTTCGCGGCCCCCATTCGATGGTTGAGCGATGGTGGACCGACGACAGTGCCAAACGGATGACGGGAGCGGAAGCCTGATCCAGAAGTGAGTCGAGAGCCAGAGTATTGCCAACTGACTTGGACATCTTCTCACCCTGGGTCGTCACCCAAGCGTTGTGGACCCAGAGGTTTGCAAAGTCCCAACCGGCACCGTGCGACTGAGCCTGCTCATTTTCGTGGTGGGGGAAGCGAAGATCGATACCACCCCCATGAATGTCGAAGGCTTCGCCCAGATAACGCTTGGACATCGCCGAGCATTCAAGGTGCCAGGCTGGCCGCCCGAGTCCCCAAGGCGACGGCCATGAGGCGGTTTCAGGCTCACTGTCCTTTCGAGCCTTCCACAGCGCGAAGTCATGGGGGCTGCGCTTGCCGGGGGTTGATTCCTCGTCATCATTCAGAAGGTCAGCGGGATTCTGGTGGGTGAGCGAACCGTAGTCAGGTTGAGAGGAGACGTCGAAATAGACACTGCCTGCCTCGTCCTCGTACGCATGGCCCCGTTCGATAAGTCGCTGGACCAGTTCAATCTGGTCAGTAATATGCCCGGTGGCGCGCGGCTCAATGGTTGGAGGAATCATGCCGAGGGTCGCGTAGGCGCTCTGGAACTCGCGCTCGTACTTCTGCGCGATCGCCCACCAGGGTTCGCCACTGTCGGCGGCCTTGTTCAAGATCTTGTCATCGATGTCGGTGACGTTGCGAACGTAGGTGACATCAAGGCCACTGCGCAACAACCAACGAACCAGGATGTCGAAGCTAGCAGCGGCGCGGAGGTGGCCAATATGAGGACTGCTCTGCACCGTGGGACCACAGAGGTAGATGGACGCCTTGCCTTCTTGCAGTGGTTCAAACGGAACCAGTGCAGCTGACTTGGTGTCATAGAGGCGTAGATCCATGGCTCCATGGTACTTGGCGCGCGGAGCGAACTTTACCCGGGAAGCCCGACCCCCTCGTCTGCGTGGCAATATGTTTCTCATCCGCGCACTCTCGACATTCTCCCGCCAAAGCCCTCTTCATTCGCCAATCAGATAGGGAGACGACTGGCCGTGGTTTCGGCGGTGGGGAGTCCCTATCTGATTGGAGAACTGGAGAGTGGGGGTTGGCGGCGCAAATCAGAGGCCTCGGCGAGCAAATCGTCGCCGAGGCCTCTGATTCCTGCCATGCCCCTATGATTCAGAGCATGGGACAACAGATTCGGGTTGGTCAGGGTGTTGACGTGCATGCGTTCGAGGCCGAGGGTTCGGATTCCGGGCGCACACTCCATTTGGCGTGCCTTGAATGGCCAGGGGAACGTGCACTTGAGGGGCACTCGGACGCCGATGTTGTAGCCCACGCGATCTGCGACGCCCTGCTGACGGCGTCGGGGATCGGTGATCTGGGGGGCGTGTTCGGCACCTCGGACCCGAAGTGGGCAGGGGCAAGTGGAGAGTCGATGCTCCGCGAGACCAAGCGCCTCCTCGATGCAAACGGATGGTCGATCGAGAACGTTGTGGTTCAGATGATCGGTGAGGGTCCTCGTATCGCTCCTCGTCGGGACGAGGCAGCGGCGGCGCTCTCTGAAGCGCTCGGCGGTGCGGAAGTGACTTTGGCGGCAACTACGACGGACAAGCTGGGATTCCTCGGACGAGAAGAGGGCCTCGCCGCCCTGGCAACAGCCTTACTAACCCGCTAAATGGCCTGTTTCGACGCACCAACTTCGACACTGCCGCGACGCAACTGAGTCTCCGAGAACGATGTCAGTTTGCTGGGTGGTCGTGGAGCCTTATCTGCTCGTTCTGCGACTTTACCGGGATCATCAGAAGTAAGCCGAGGATGAGGATGAGGATGATTCCCAGAATCCCCCAGTACGTCGGCTCCCCTCCCACAATTGCCGTGCCCAGGGTAATGGCCAGACCGTACATCAGCGGCGAGAGGAAACTGACCGCACGCCCGGTGGTGGCGTA
>WPCI01360391.1_pt1 | contig 22750 bp, 16 predicted proteins | sample 5399871 | NCBI WGS metagenome assembly WPCI01 (sample SAMN12869469, study PRJNA574797) | sludge metagenome | isolation source: wastewater treatment of pH7 | place: China:Beijing | collected 2019-05-20 | reverse complement strand
TGGCGCACGGCGAAGGTGCCGCCGAAGCCGCAGCACTCGGCGGCGCGCTCCTGCTCGACCAGCTCCACCTGGCCGAGCTGGGCCAGCAGCACCGGGCCGGTCTCGGCCAGGCCCATCTCGCGCCGCGCGCTGCAGGAGGTGTGCATGGCGACCCTCTCGGGCGCGCCGCGATCCTCGAGCCTCAGGTGGCAGACGTGCACCAGGAACTCGGTCAGCTCGAAGATGCGTCCGGCCACCTCGCTGGCCTGCGCCTCGTGAGGGGTGCCGGCGAAGAGCTGGGGGTAGTGGGTGCGCATCATGCCGCCGCAGGAGCCGGAGGGGACGATGATCGGCCAGGGCTCCGGGAAGAGGTCGAGCTGCGCGGCCGCCACCGCCCGCGCCTCCTCCTGATAGCCGGAGGTATAGGCCGGCTGGCCGCAGCAGGTCTGGTTCTGCGGAAAGAGCACCTCGATGCCCTCCCTCTCCAGCAGTCGAATACCATCCAGACCCGCTTCAGGGTAGAAGAGGTCAATCAGGCAGGTGCCGAAGAAGTAGACCTTCTCCGGCCTGGGCGGATAGCACTTGACTGGCGTCATCGACGGATTCCTCGGCAGGCTGAACGGCATTCCGGAGAATTGGTAAAACCAATTGACAGAAATTGTGGAAGCACCTTAGGAGGCGCCCCTATACAGTGTCAAACCAGAACCGGAATAATTCCTGCCGCCACCCCCTATACTTTGGTATTAGCAGCACTAATGGCCGCACAAGCGCCTGATATCCGGCGAAAAATTCCGGGGCATGCCGCACCCCACGAGGAGCGACATATTGGTATTACCAATTGAATGTCGTACCCTGTATCCCATACCGTATCCGCCACTCTCTTCGGAGCTCTCGCCATGGCCTATCAGCCGGTCCGACAACCACGCCTTGCCGATGTGATCACCGAGCGCCTCGAGGCGATGATCCTCGAGGGCAGCCTCAAGCCCGGTCAGCGCCTGCCCCCCGAGCGCGAGCTGGCCGAGCAGTTCGGGGTCTCCCGGCCCTCCCTGCGCGAGGCGATCCAGAAGCTGTCGGCGCGCAACCTCCTGGTGAGCCGTCAGGGGGGCGGCACCTTTATCTCGGAGGCGCTGACCAGCGGCTATAGCGACCCCATCCTGGAGATGCTCTCTCGCCACGGAGAGTTCCACCTGGACCTGCTGGAGTTCCGCGACGCCATGGAAGGCCTCTCCGCCTACTATGCGGCGCTGCGCTCAACGCCCACCGACAGGGCGCTGCTGATCAAGCGCTTCGAGGAGCTCGACGCCTGCTTCCAGGGCAAGGACCCGGCCCGGGAGGCCAAGGCCGACGCCGCCTTCCACCTGGCCATCGCCGAGGCCGCCCACAACGTCCTGCTGCTGCACACCATTCGGGGCATCTTCCACCTGCTGGAGAGGAGCATCGTCGACAACCTGGCCCACCTGTTCGAGAAGGAAGAGGCTCGCGGCCAGCTGATGACCCAGCACCGCGCCCTGCTGGACGCCATCCTCGAGGGGCGCGCCGAGGACGCCCGGGACCGGGCCCACGAGCACCTGGTCTACGTGGAGGAGGGGCTGCTGGAGCTGGCCCGCGCCGAGACCCGCGCCCAGCGTGCCCTGCGCCGCGCCCAGGCGATGCCCGGGCCGCGCCGGGAAGCCGCTTCGTGAGAGTGACGGGCAGCTGGCGAGGCCTGCTGCTGCTGGCCGTGCCGCTGGGGCTGGCGCTGGTGATGTGGCAATCGGCCCTGGTGGCCCGGGACCAGGCCCTGCAGACCCTGCAGCAGGACGCCGAGAACGAGCTACGCCTTTCCGCGGCGGGGCTGACCGGCCACCTCTCCCGGCACGACTACCTCCCGCGGCTGCTCGCCTCCCGCGAGGGGGTCCAGCGCTTCCTCTCCTCGCCCCACACCCAGGACGCCATGCCGCTCAACCTGCTGCTGGACCGCTTCCGGGCCACCGCCGACGTCTCCGATGTCTACCTGCTCGACCGCCACGCCGACACCCTGGCCGCCAGCAACTGGCACCGCCCCAACACCTTCATCGGCCAGAACTACGCCTTTCGCAGCTACTACACCGACGCCATCGCCGGGGGCCAGGGGCGCTTCTACGGCCTGGGCGTGCAGTCCCTGGAGCGCGGCTACTACTTCTCGTCGCCGGTCTGGCTCGATGACACCCAGCCCGACTCCAGCCCCGACGGGGTCATGGTAGTCAAGGTGCTGCTCGACGCCGTGGAGGAGAGCTGGGCCGACCAGGACGCCGAGCTGCTGGTCACCGACGAGGACGATATCATCTTCATGGCCAGCCGGGCGGAGCTGCGCATGACCTCACTCCACCCCCTCTCCGAGGAGGAGCGCCAGGCGCTGCTGGCCACCCGCCGCTATGCCGACGAACCGCTGACCCACTCCGGCGTCGCGGTGCTCGAGCACCGCGGCGCATACAGCCGCCTGGTTCGCTTCACTGATGGCCCCCTGGCCGGCCCCCGCTACCTCAGCGTCACCCGTCCCATGACCGAGTTCGGCTGGCAGATGCATATCCTCAAGCCGCTGAACCCTGTGCTGCAGGCACAGTGGGTCTCGGCCCTGCTGGCCGGCGGCCTTTACGGCATCGTGCTGCTGGGCGGCGGCATCGGCTGGCAGCGCCTGCGCCTGCGCCGGGAGCGCGAGCAGTTCGCCGAACGCGAGCGCCAGACCCTGGCACGGGCCAGGGACGAGCTGGAACGCAGCGTTGCCCACCGGACACGCGACCTGGTGGAGACCAACCGCCGGCTATCCGGCGAGATCGAGGAGCGCAAACGCGCCGAGGAGAGCCTGCGCCAGACCCGCGACGAGCTGATCCAGGCCGCCAAGCTGGCGATGCTCGGACAGCTCGCCGCCGGCATCAACCACGAGCTCAACCAGCCCCTGGCCGCCATCCGCGCCTATGCGGAGAACGCTCGCACCTTCCTGGCGCGCCAGCGCCTGGAGAGCGCCGACCTCAACCTCGAGCAGATCGTCGAGCTGACCGCCCGGATGTCGGAGATCAGCGCCCAGCTGCGCCAGTTCTCGCGCAAGAGCGGCGAAACCCTCACCGCGGTCTCCCCCGAGGCCTGCTTCGACTATGCCCTGCGCCTCTTCCAGGCTCGGCTGCGGGAAACCGGCGTGGAGGTGGTCCGCCGCTGGCCCGAAGAGGCCGCCTGGGTACGCGCCGACCTGGTCCGCCTCGAACAGGTACTCGTCAACCTGATCGGCAACGCCCTCCAGGCCATGGCCAGCACCGCCGCCCCGCGCCTGGAGCTCACCATCGACACCCAGGGCGATCAGGTCGTGATGAGCGTGGCCGACAGCGGGCCCGGCATCCCCATCGAGCACCTGGGCCAGATCTTCGAACCCTTCTTCACCACCAAGCCCACCGGCAAGGGCCTCGGACTCGGCCTGTCGATCTCCTCGCGCATCATCGACGACCTGGGCGGCAGCCTGACCGCCGCCAACTGCCCCGAAGGGGGGGCCCGCTTCACCATCCGCCTGCCCCGGCACGACACCCCGGCCACGGTCGGGGCCAAGGCCCAACAGGAGACTCTTCCCCATGCATGATCCGGCGGCTATCCCGGTGATGATCATCGACGATGAACCCCACCTGCGGATCACCGCCGGCCAGACCCTGGAGCTGGCCGGCTACGCACCCGCGCCCTACTCCGGCGCCGAAGAGGCGCTCGCCGCCCTGGCCCCAGACTTTCCCGGCGTGGTGGTCAGCGATATCCGCATGCCCGGCATGGACGGCATGGCGCTGCTGCGCGAGGTGCGCCAGCGGGATCCCGATCTGCCGGTGATCCTGATTACCGGTCACGGCGACATCTCCACGGCGGTGGAGGCGATGCGCGAAGGCGCCTGGGACTTCCTCGAGAAGCCCTTCGCCGCCGAACGCCTGGTGGAGGTGGTGCGCCGCGGCGTGGAGAAGCGGCGCCTGAGCCTGGAGAACCGCGCCCTCAAGGCCGAACTGGAGGCCCAGCAGTCGGCCCTGGGCCCTCGGCTGGTGGGGCGCACGCCGGCCATCCAGCGCCTCGCCGCCATGGTGCAGCGCATCAGCCAGGTCGACGCCGACGTGCTGCTCCACGGCGAGACCGGGGCCGGCAAGGACCTGGTGGCAAGGGCCATCCACGAGCGCAGCCGGCGGGCCGGCCACCCCTTCGTGGCCATCAACTGCGGCGCGGTGCCCGAGAGCATCATCGAGTCGGAGCTGTTCGGCCACGAGAAGGGCGCCTTCACCGGTGCCGTGGAGCGGCGCATCGGCAAGTTCGAGCACGCCAGCGGCGGCACCGTCTTCCTCGACGAGATCGAATCGATGCCGCTCTCGCTGCAGGTCAAGCTGCTGCGGGTCCTACAGGAGCGCAGCGTGGAGCGGCTCGGCGCCAATGACCCGGTCCCCCTCGACATCCGGGTGATCGCCGCCACCAAGGTGGACCTCAAGGCCGCCGCCGAGGCCGGAGAGTTCCGCGAGGACCTCTACTACCGCCTCAACGTCGTCACCCTGCCGATCCCGCCCCTGCGCGAGCGCCGCGAGGATATCCCGCTGCTCTTCCAGCACTTCGCGGTGGTGGCCGCCAACCGCAGCGGCCTGGAGGCGCCGGCCCTGGACGCCGGCGGCATCAGCGCCCTGCTGGCCCACGACTGGCCGGGCAACGTGCGCGAGCTGCGCAACCTGGCGGAGCGCTACGTGCTGCTGGGCGCCGCCTTCGACTACCGCCTGGAGGCGCTGCTGGAGGGCGCCGAGAGCGAGGCCGGCGAGCTGCCCCTGCCCCAGCAGGTGGAGCTGTTCGAGAAGAGCCTGATCGATCAGGCCCTGGCCCATCATCGGGGCCGAGTGACCGAGGTGGCCGAGGGGCTGGGCCTGCCGCGCAAGACCCTCTACGACAAGCTGAAGAAGTACGGGCTCAGGGCCGAGGACTACCGCCAGAGCGCCGCGCCCTGAGCCAGCAGGCTCCACAGGGTCGCCCAGGCCGGGAGCCAGGGCAGCAGGTTCACCGCCGCCAGCAGCATCACCAGGGAGTTGCCCGGTGAGCGCCAGTCGAAGGGCTTGAGGGCCGTGCCGAAGGAGCGCTTGATGCGCGCCCCGGTCAGATCCACGCTGTAGAGCTCATCCAGCGTCAGATGGATCACGAACCCCAGGGAGAGCGCCACCCCGTGGGCCCAGGCCAGGGTATCGGGCTGTGCCAGGAGGCGGTGGCTGAGCGCCGTGGTGACCAGGCCGCAGAGCCCGGCCGCCAGCAGCGAGTGCCAGAGGCCGCGATGCACGGTGAAGCGGGAGAAGAGCGCCCCGGCCAGGTGGCGCACGGCGAGATAGATGGCACCGCAGGCCAGCAGCAGGCCGCCGGTGTCGAGCCGCCCCTGCAGCAGCAGGGCGCCGGCCACCACCGCCGGCACCGCCAGCAGGTTGAAGATCAGCCGGATCGCCTTCGAACGGTCGGCGTCGATATCGGGCAGGATGCCCCCGAAGGTCACCAGCGCCAGCACCGGCAGGGCCTCCCAGGCCGTCCACAGGCCCGCCTGCCAGCCGCCATGGGCGGCCACGGCGCCGCCGGCGGCGGCCACGCCAAGATGGGTGCGAAAATCGGCCATGCCGGGGCGAGCCCTCGATGAACTGGAGAAATACGTACTGGATAAATCGCCAGATTATCACCGCCTCGACATGGGGAAACAATGGCTTAGGAAATTATTCCTTCATTGCCACCGAGTCGTCACCCCTGGGCCTGACCCAGGTATTCATCCTTGAGCCTGACATAGTTGCCGGCGGTATAGGGGAAGAAGGCGCGCTCCTTCTCCTTGAGGGGACGCAGCGCCTTGGCCGGATTGCCGGCATAGACGTAGCCGCTCTCCAGGCGCTTGCCCGGGGTCACCACCGCGCCGGCGGCGATGATCACCTCGTCCTCCACCACGGCGCCGTCCATGACGATGGCCCCCATGCCCACCAGGATGCGGCTGCCCAGGGTCGCACCGTGCAGGATCGCCTTGTGGCCGATGGTGACGTCGTCGCCGATGGTCAGGGGGAAGCCGCCGGGATTGAAGTCGCTGGCGTGGGTGATATGCAGCACGCAGCCATCCTGCACGCTGGTACGCGCGCCGATGCGGATGCGGTGCATGTCGCCGCGCACCACCGCCATGGGCCACACCGAGCTGTCATCCCCAAGCTCCACATCGCCCAGCACCAGGCTGGCCGGATCGATATAGACCCGCGCACCGAGCCGGGGAGTGGTGTCCTTCCAGGGGCGAATCGCCGTTGTCGCGCTCATCGTGAAATCCTCGTGTCGGTTCAGAACAGGCCGGCCACCAATACTACCAGCGTCAGGGGAATGGCGACCCAGCGCACCAGGCCGCGCCAGACGGCGAAGGCGCCGGGCGTCACGCCGAGCGCCCGGCGGGCCGCCTCCTCGGACATCACCCAGGCGGCGAAGATGGCGATCAGCAGCCCCCCCAGCGGCAGGAAGATCTCCGGCGGGATGGTGCTGACCAGCTCGAAGGCGTTCATGCCGAACAGCGGTCGCCACTCGGCCAGGGTCGAGAAGGAGAGCACGCTGAGCAGCCCCACCAGCCAGACCGCCAGGCCCACCAGGGCCGCCGCCGGGCCGCGGGCGAGCCCAAGTCCCTGCAGGGTCGCCACCATGGGTTCGGCCAGGTTGATCGAGGAGGTCCAGGTGGCCAGCAGCAGCAGCAGGAAGAAGACGCTGAGCCAGAGCGCCCCCCAGGGCAGCTGGGCGAAGGCGACGGGCAGGGTGACAAACATCAGCCCCGGCCCCTCGCCCGGGTCCATGCCCTGGGCGAAGACCACCGAGAAGATGGCGATGCCGGCCAGCAGCGCCACCGAGACATCCAGCACCGCCACGGCGCCGGCGGCACGGGGCAGGCTCTGACGGTCCGGCATGTAGGCGCCGTAGGCCATCAGCGCGCAGGCCCCCACCGCCAGGGTAAAGAAGGCGTGGCCCATGGCGTGCATCACCACCAGCGGCGTCACCGCCGAGAAGTCGGGCATGAAGAGCCAGGCCAGGGCCGGACCGAAGCCCTCGGTGGTGGCGGCGTAGCCGGCCAGCAGCAGCAGCAGCAGGTAGAGCAGCGGCATCAGCAGATTGTTGAGCCGCTCCAGCCCCTTGGCCACGCCGGCGGCCACCACCAGCATGGTCATGGCCAGGAAGAGGGTATGGTTGAAGGTCATGCGTCCCGGGTCGGCCAGGAAGGCATCGAAGCCGGCCCCGATCTCGGCGGCCGAGGCCCCCACGAAACCGCCGTTGATGGAGGTGACCAGGAACTCGATGGACCAGCCCGATACCACCGAGTAGAAGGAGAGGATGCAGAACACCGTGAAGGCCCCGAAGAGCCCCAGGAGCCGCCAGTGGCGGCTGGCGCCGACCTCGGCCGCCAGGTGGCCCAGGGACGCCACCGGGCTGCGCCGGCCGGCGCGCCCCACCATGATCTCGGCCATCATCACCGGCAGCCCCAGCAGCAGCACGAAGGCAATATAGAGCAGCAGGAAGGCCGCTCCGCCGTTCTCGCCGGTGATATAGGGGAAGCGCCAGATGTTGCCCAGCCCCACCGCGGCACCGGTTACCGCCAGGATAAAGGCGCGCCGCGTGCTCCAGCGCTCCAGGGTCTCGCTCATCGTCTGCCCTCCCGCCGGGCCATCATGAAAGGCGGCAAGCCTAGCAGGCCGGCTCCTGCCGGCCAAACGTACGCATTGAAACCCGGGCCCGGCGCCCGCATCTAAGCCTCATTACACTCCCCCGACCCCCGAGGTGCGCATGTCCCGCAACCCGCTGCTCGAATCCCATGAGCTCCCCCCCTTCCACGAGATCCACGCCGACCAGGTGGTACCGGCCGTGGAGGAGCTGCTGGCCGAGAACCGCCGCGCCATCGAGGCGCTGGTCGAGCAGGCGAGCCGCGAGGCACCCAGCTGGGCGAGCCTGGCCGCCCCCCTGGAGTCCCTCAACGACCGCCTCTCCCGGGCCTGGTCGCCGGTCTCCCACCTCAACGGCACCATGAACAGCCCCGAGCTACGCGAGGCCTATCAGGCCTGCCTGGGCAAGCTCTCCGAGTACAGCACCTGGCTCGGCCAACATGAGGGGCTGTTCCGCGCCTGGCAGGCCCTCAAGGAGGGGCCGGCCTGGGCCGAGCTCGACGCGGGACAGCGCCGCACGGTGGAGAACACCCTGCGCGACTTCCGTCTGGCCGGGGTAGATCTGCCCGCCGAGCAGAAGCAGCGCTACGGCGAGATCAAGGCGCGCCTCTCGGAGCTCGGCAATACCTTCTCCAACCAGCTGCTCGACGCCACCCAGGCCTGGCACCTGGACCTCGCCGACGAGAGCCGCCTGGCCGGCCTGCCGGAGAGCGCGCTTGCCGCCCTGCGCGCCAACGCCGAGGCCAAGGGCCAGGCCGGCTATCGGATCACCCTGGACTTCCCGAGCTTCTTCCCGGTGATGAGCTACGCCGACGACCGCGAGCTGCGCCGTGAGGTCTATACCGCCTTCGTGACCCGAGCCTCCGATCAGGGCCCCCACGCCGGAGAGTACGACAACGCCCCGATCATGGAGGAGACCCTGGCCCTGCGCCGGGAGCTCGCCGAGCTGCTCGGCTTTGCCACCTATGCCGACCTGTCGCTGGCCACCAAGATGGCGGAGTCGCCCGCTCAGGTGCTCGACTTCCTCGAGGACCTGGCCCGCCGCGCCGTGCCCCAGGCGAAGGAGGAGTTCGCCGAGCTCGAGGCCTACGCCCGGGAGGAGCTGGACATGGTCGAGCTCGCCCCCTGGGACGTGGGCTACGCCAGCGAGAAGCTGCGCGAGGCGCGCCACGCCATCTCCCAGGAGCAGCTGCGCCCCTACTTCCCCGCCCCCCGGGTGGTGGATGGTCTCTTCCAGGTGGTGGAGCGGCTCTTCGGCGTCACCTTCGAGGAGGACAACGAGGCGCCCCGCTACCACAAGGATGTGCGTTTCTTCCGCATCCTGGAGGGCGGTACTCCCATCGCCGGCTTCTACCTGGATCTCTACGCCCGGGAGGGCAAGCGCGGCGGCGCCTGGATGGACGAGTGCCGGGTTCGCCGCCGGGAGGGCGACAGCCTCCAGCTGCCGGTGGCCTACCTGACCTGCAACTTCACCCGCCCGGTAGGCGACAAGCCCGCGCTGCTCACCCATGACGAGGTCACCACCCTCTTCCACGAGTTCGGGCACGGCCTGCACCATATGCTGACCCGGCAGACGGTGGCGGACATCTCCGGCATCAACGGCGTGGCCTGGGACGCCGTGGAGCTCCCCAGCCAGTTCATGGAGAACTACTGCTGGGAGCGCGAGGGCCTCGACCTGATCGCCGGCCACGTGGAGAGCGGCGAGCCGCTACCCGCCGAGCTGCTGGAGAAGCTGCAGGCAGCCAAGAACTTCCAGTCCGCCATGGGCATGGTGCGCCAGCTGGAATTCTCGATCTTCGACCTGCGCCTGCACCACGAGCTCGAGGCCCCCGCGGCCGATGAGGTCCAGGGGCTGCTCGACGAGGTGCGCAGTCGCGTCTCGGTGGTGCCCCGCGCCCCCTTCAACCGCTTCCAGAACGGCTTCAGCCATATCTTTGCCGGCGGCTATGCGGCGGGCTACTACAGTTACAAGTGGGCTGAGGTGCTCTCCGCCGACGCCTGGAGCGCCTTCGAGGAAGCGGGTATCTTCGACCCCGAGACCGGCCGCCGCTTCCGCACCGAGATCCTCGAGCAGGGCGGCGCCCGGGATGCCGCCGAGCTGTTCCGCGCCTTCCGCGGCCGCGAGCCCAGCGTCGAACCGCTGCTGCGCCACAGCGGCATCCGGGCGGCCTGAACCGTCCCCCCTGCCGCCGAGCCGGCCTCGGCGGCATCGCCTTCCCTTCACCCCTGGAGACAACATGGCCGTAGCCAAACGCTTTATTGCCGGCGCCATCTGCCCGCGCTGCGCGGAGATGGACCGCATCCGCAGCTGGGAACAGCACGGCATCCGCTACCGTGAGTGCGTCAGCTGCGACTTCTTCGAGCAGCTGCCCATCGAGGACGAGACACTTCCCGAGCTGACCACCCGCGTCAACCAGGCGCGCGAGGAGCAGAGCCAGGAGGACTTCCAGCCGGTGAAGATCCTCGACCCCAAGGGACACTGACGTGAATCGCCAGGGAGTGGCAGAGGCGCTGCTGTCGCGGCGCCACCACCTGGAGGCGCTGGGGCTTGCCGCCGCCGCCGCCCTGCTGCTGGCGCGCATGGACCTGGCCACCCTGGCCGCCGGGCTCGGCCTCTTCCTGTGGGGCATGACCCACCTGAGTGACGCCATCAAGCGCCTCTCGGGCGGCACCCTGAACCGCTGGCTCCACGCGGCCACCCGTCATCCCCTGCGCGCCATCGGCGTCGGCGCCACCGCCACGGCGCTGGTGCAGTCCAGCTCCCTGGTCACCCTGCTCTCGCTCTCCTTCGTCGGTGCGGGCCTCGTCGCCCTGCCCGGCGCCATCGCCCTGCTGTTTGGCGCCAACCTCGGGACCACCACCGGCGCCTGGCTGATCGCCGGCTTCGGCCTGCGCTTCGACCTCGCCCACTTCGCCATGCCCTTCCTGGCCCTGGGGCTGCTGGGCTCGCGAGTGCTCAAGGATGGCCGCGCCGCAGCGGCCGGCGTGCTGCTGGGCATCGGCCTGCTGTTTCTCGGCATCGACTTCATGAAGCTCGGCTTCGAGGCGTGGCAGGACGGCCTCTCCCTGGACGGCCTGGCCGGCGGCAGCATCTGGCACTGGCCGCTGTTCGTACTCTTCGGCATCGTCGCCACGGTAGTGATGCAGTCGAGCCACGCCACCCTGCTGATTACCCTGGCGGCTCTGGCCGGCGGACAGCTGCCCTACCTGCCGGCCCTGGCCATCGCCATCGGTGCCAATATCGGCACCACCGTCACCGCGGTACTGGGAGCCCTCGGGGCCGGCGCCGCGGCACGCCGGCTGGCCGGGGCCCACGTGGTGTTCAACCTGGCCACCGCCGCCGTGGCCCTGGCACTGCTGGTGCCGCTGGCCTGGCTGGTGGATGAGCTGGCCGAGCTGATCGGCCTCGCCGCGGACGCCTGGCCGCTCAAGCTGGCGCTCTTCCACACCCTCTTCAACCTGCTCGGCATCGCCCTGATGCTGCCGCTGATTCCGCGGCTCGCCGCACGGCTGGAGCGCGCCTTCCCCGAGCCTGCGCGCATCCCGCCCGCCCAGGCACGCTACCTGAACAGCACCGCCCTGGAGCACGCCGACACGGCACTTGCCGCCATGGAGCAGGAGTGCCAGCGCCTCAACCGGCGCGCCTACCACCTGCTCTGCTCGGCGATCCTGATGCCCAGCGCCGACGTCATCGGCCACCCGCCCAGCCGGGAGGTGGTCAAGGCGCGCATCGACCCCAGCGCCTGGCCAAAGGTCAACGCCCGCTATCACGAGCAGATCAAGCCGCTGATGGCGGAGATCCTCGACTTCTACGCCCGGCTCGACATGCCCCTCACCGACGCCCAGCAGGCGCGGCTCGCCACCCTCTATTCGCGCACCCTGCGCATGGTGGAGGCGGTACGCTTCGGCGAGGTGCTGCAGCGCAGCCTGATGCGCCATGCCGCCCCGGCCAGCCCCTTGCGCGAGGCCCATGACGATATCCGCCTGGCCCTGGCCCGGGGCCTCAACCGCCTGGCCGTCGCACCGGAGTCGGCGGATGTCACCTCGCCCATCGACGAGGTGCGCGAGCAGTGGCAGCAGGCCCTGGCCGAGCGGCTGCGTCAGCACCGCCTGGACCCCTGGCTCGCCTCCTCGCTGATGAACGACCTCCATCAGGCCAGCCGGCTGATGAGCGCCCTGACCCCCGCCTGAGCCACGGTGCGGATTTCCGCACAGCCCCGCCCCCTCGAGCGTGCGGAAATCCGCCGAGGACGCTCGCGCGCGCCTTCGACCAAGGTCTGAGCCCTTCGCCGCAATTGATTGAAATCAGAGTTTTTAATCCGTGCTGGCCCGACCATTGCCATGTACTGCGTTGAAGATCCCCTCCGATCGGCAGCGGCAGATTCCAGCGGAACTGCCAGACTGTGCAGGCAACTGCACGGGCCCACCGACCGGGGGCACCATCCAACAATCACATGTCTCGGAGTCACGCCGCTGCGCACCTCCACCGGCACCGCCTTCGCGCCCATCGGCATCTCCTATGCGGCCCTGGCCGGTTCGCTGTTGATCTTGGAGCTGACCCGCCGCGTCGCCGGCCTGGCCCTGGTGATCATCTCGGCGATCTTCCTCGCCTATGTCTGGGCAGGCCCCTACCTGCCGGGCTTCCTGGGCTATCCGGGGCTCTCCTTCAACCGCTTCTTCAGCCAGCTCTATACCGATACCGGTATCCTCGGCCCGACCACCGCGGTCTCCTCGACCTATATCATCCTCTTCATCATCTTCGCGGCCTTCCTGCAGGCCTCCAAGGTAGGCGACTACTTCGTCAACTTCGCCTTCGCCGCGGCCGGCCGCGCACGGGGCGGCCCCGCCAAGGTCTCCATCTTCGCCTCGGGCCTGATGGGCATGATCAACGGCACCAGCGCCGGCAACGTGGTCTCCACCGGCTCCCTGACCATCCCGCTGATGAAGAAGGTGGGCTACCCGGGCCGCAGCGCCGGCGCCATCGAAGCCGCCGCCTCCACCGGCGGGCAGATCATGCCGCCGATCATGGGCGCCGGCGCCTTCATCATGGCCGAGATCACCGGCATCCCCTATACCGAGATCGCCGTGGCGGCGCTGATCCCCGCCATCCTCTACTTCCTCTCGGTCTACTGCATGGTGGACTTCGAGGCGGCCCGCAAGGGCATGCGCGGCATGCGCAAGGACGAGATCCCGCTCTTCTCGAAGCTGGCCAAGCAGGTCTATCTCTTCGCCCCCATCATCATCCTGATCGCCGCGCTGTTCATGGGCTACTCGGTGATCCGCGCCGGCACCCTGGCCACCGCCTCCGCCGCCGTGGTGAGCTGGCTCTCCCCCAACAAGATGGGCATCCGCGAGATCCTCAAGGCGCTGCAGCTGGCCGGCACCATGTCGATCCAGATCATCGCCGTCTGCGCCTGCGCGGGCATCATCGTCGGCGTGATCTCGCTGACCGGCGTGGGCGCGCGCTTCTCCTCCCTGCTGCTGGGTCTGGCCGGGGTCAGCCAGCTGCTGGCGCTGTTCTTCGCCATGTGCATCTCGATCCTGCTGGGCATGGGCATGCCGACGACCGCCGCCTATGCGGTAGCCGCCTCGGTGGTGGCCCCCGGCCTGATCAATATCGGCATCCAGCCGCTGGTGGCGCACTTCTTCGTGTTCTACTTCGCGGTGGTCTCGGCGATCACCCCGCCGGTGGCCCTGGCCTCCTATGCCGCGGCGGGCATCTCCGGCGACAACGCCATGGCCACCTCCGTGACCTCCTTCAAGGTCGGCCTGGCCGCCTTCATCGTGCCCTTCATGTTCTTCTACAGCCCGGCCATGCTGATGGAGGGCACCTGGCCGCAGATCCTGCGGGTCGGCGTCACCGCCACCCTGGGGATCGTGCTGCTGGCGGGCACCGTCCAGGCCTGGTTCTTCGGGCCGGTGAAGCTGTGGCAGCGCCTGGTGATGTTCGTGGGCGCCATGTTCATGATCTACGGCGGCATCTACACCGACGTGGCCGGCCTGGCCATCGGCGCCGCCCTGTTCATGATGCAGCGCAAGCTGCACGGCGGCGGCGGCTCGCCCCAGGCAGCCACCAGCAGCGGCTGACCGGTAAGGGCCCGCGCGGCGGGCCCTCTTCCCGGGCCGCGGTCGCCCCAACGCGCGAGGCCCCGCCATTGGCGGGGCCTCGCGCATTTATCGTGTCTCGTCCTCGGCGTAGGCGGTGACTCCCGGCCGCGCCCTCTCAACCAACAATGTTATCCAGAATCTTTAGGGTCGGGGCGGCCTGGTTCAGGCCGGCATAGAGAGAAAGTGCAGCCGGACGTGACTCCCAGCCGCGCCCTCTCAACCAACAATGTTATCCAGAATCTTTAGGGTCGGGACGGCCTGGTTAAGGGTGTAGAAGTGCAGACCCGGGGCGCCGCCGTCGAGCAGACGCTGGCAGAGGCGCGAGATCACCTCCTCGCCGAAGGCCGCGATGGCCTCGCTGTCGTCGCCGTAGGCCTCGAGCTGCTTGCGGATCCAGCGCGGAATCTCGGCTCCGCAGGCGTCGGAGAAGCGCGCCAGCTTGGTGTAGTTGGTGATCGGCATGATGCCCGGCACGATGGGCGCTTCGACACCCAGGGCGCGCGCCCGCTCCACGAAGTGGAAGTAGGCGTCGGCATTGAAGAAGTACTGGGTAATGGCGAGGTTGGCGCCGGCCTTCATCTTGCGGGCAAAGTTCTCGACATCGCGGTCGAAGCTCGGCGCCTGGGGGTGCGACTCCGGATAGGCGGCCACGGCGATCTCGAAGTGATCTCCGCTCTCCTCGCGAATGAACTCGACCAGCTCGTTGGCGTAGCGCAGCTCGCCGATGCCGCCCATGCCCGAGGGCAGGTCGCCGCGCAGGGCCACCAGGCTGTTGATCCCCTCCTCGCGATAGCGTGCCAGGAGCTCCCGCAGCTGCCCCTTTTCGCTGCCGATGCAGGAGAGGTGGGGCGCCGTGGTAATGCCCGAATCACGCACCTGACGCACCGTGTTCAGGGTGCGGTCCTGGGTGGAGCCGCCGGCCCCGTAGGTCACCGAGAAGAAGCGCGGATCCCTCGCTGCCAGGGCATCGCGCACCCCGGCCAGCTTCTCCCGGCCGGCGTCAGTGTTGGGCGGGAAGAACTCGAAGCTGATACCCAGCGGATGTTCCTGCGTGCTCATCGGATGACCTCATGAAAACGTTGCATAATGGTGCCATTGTGACCGCTGCATGTTCGGGGCTCCAATGAAAGATTCGCGGCCCCATCATCAATCTGCTTCAAGTTCGGAGATTCCATGACCGTCCTCGACCCGGCGACCCTGATGGGCCCGCTCTGGACCCTGCTGGCCTATATCGCCCTGGGCTGGCTGGCCGCCCGGCGGCTGGCCATCGATCCGCGCCCCATCGCCACCCTGCTGATCTATCTGGTCGCACCGCTCACCTTCTTCCGCGGGCTGGTCCAGGGCGGCCCCACGCCGGACTATCTGCTGCTGACCCTGGCCGCCTTCCTGGTTTCCAGCCTGCTGGCCCTGGCCGTGCATCGCCTGACGCGGCACCGCTTCCCCCCCCAGGAGAGCGCCCTGCTCGCCTTCTCCGCCGGCACCGGCAACACCGGCTACTTCGGCCTGCCGGTGGCCATGGTGCTGCTGCCGCCGGAGGGCGTGACCCTCTACCTCTTCTGCGTGCTGGGCATCACCCTCTACGAGTTCACGGTGGGCTTCTACCTCTCCGCCCGGGGGCAGTTCTCGGTGGCCGACAGCCTGACCAAGATCGTGCGGCTACCGCTGGTCTACGCCTTCCTGGCGGCGCTGGTGGTCAGCGGCCTGGACCTGACGGTGCCGGAGGCCGCCATGCAGGGCCTGGCGGTCTTTCCCGCCACCTATACGCTGCTCGGCATGATGATCATCGGCATGACCCTGGGGCGGGTCTCGCTGCGGGAGATCGACGGGCACTTCATGGTCGCCTGCGTGGCGGTGCGCAGCGTGATGTGGCCGCTGCTGGCCCTGGGCAGCGTGCTGGGGCTGCAGGCCGTGACATCGCTGTCGCCGGAGCTGGCCATGGCAATCCTGCTGCTCGGCGTGGTGCCCATGGCGGCCAACGTGGTGGTGGTGGCCATGGAGCTGGGCATCGCTCCGGCCAAGGGGGCGCTCGCCGTGCTGGTCACCACCCTGGCCGCCCCGCTGCTGATCCCCTTCTATCTGACGCTGATGGTGCGTGTTGCCGGGCTGTGATCAGTAACGGTAGCCATCGGGCTTGTAGGGCCCGTCCGCCGGGACGCCGGTGTAGGTCTCCTGGGCCTCGGTCAGGCGGGTGATCACCCCGCCGAAGCCCTCCACCATGTAGCGGGCCACCTCCTCGTCCAGGTGGCGCGGCAGCACGCTCACCCCGAGCGCCTCGGGCTTCTCCTCGGCGGACAGCTCGGCGAAGCGCCCCTGGTAGAGATGCATCTGCGCCAGCACCTGGTTGGCGAAAGAGCCGTCCATCACCCGGGAGGGGTGGCCGGTGGCGTTACCCAGGTTCACCAGGCGCCCCTCGGAGAGCAGGATCAGGTAGTCGCGGCTGGCAGGGTCGAACTCGCCGGGCTTACTGTCGCGATAGACCTTGTGCACCTGGGGCTTGACCTCCTCCCAGCGCCACTGGCGGCGCATGAAGGCGGTGTCGATCTCGCTGTCGAAGTGGCCGATGTTGCACACCACCGCCCCAGGCTTGAGGGCCTCGAGCATGGGGGCATCGCAGGCATCGATATTGCCGGTGGCGGTGACCACCAGGTCGATGCGGCCGAGCAGCGCCCGGTCGATGCTCTCGCGACCACGGTTGATGCCCTCCCGGTAGGGCGAGACCACCTCGAAGCCGTCCATGCAGGCCTGCATGGCACAGATCGGGTCGACCTCCGCCACCTTGACGATCATTCCCTCCTGGCGCAGCGAGGCCGCCGAGCCCTTGCCCACGTCGCCGTAGCCCACCACCAGCGCCTGCTTGCCGGCCAGCAGGTGGTCGGTGCCGCGCTTGATGGCGTCACTGAGCGAGTGGCGACAGCCGTACCTGTTGTCGTTCTTCGACTTGGTGACGGCGTCGTTGACGTTGATGGCCGGCACCCGCAGCAGGCCGTCGCGCAGCATCTCCTCGAGCCGATGCACCCCGGTGGTGGTCTCCTCGCTGATGCCGTGGATGGCGTCGAGCAGGTCCGGGCGCTTGTCATGCAAGAGGGCGGTGAGGTCGCCGCCGTCGTCCAGCCCCAGAGTGGGGGTCCAACCCTCGGGGCCCGCCACGGTCTGCTCGATGCACCACCAGAACTCCGCCTCCGTCTCCCCCTTCCAGGCGAACACCGGGATGCCGGCGGCGGCGATGGCCGCGGCGGCGTGGTCCTGGGTGGAGAAGATGTTGCACGACGACCAGCGCACGCTGGCGCCCAGGTCGATGAGGGTCTCGATCAGCACCGCGGTCTGGATGGTCATGTGGATGCAGCCGGCGATGCGCGCCCCGGCCAGCGGCTGCCGTTCGCGGTAGCGGGCGCGGATCGCCATCAGGGCGGGCATCTCGGTCTCGGCGATGCGGATCTCGCGGCGCCCCCAGTCGGCTAGGGCGAGGTCCGCCACCTTGAAGTCCTGACGGATGGGGGGAGTCACGGCGGGCTGGGTCATGGGTCACCTCTTCCAGGGAGCAGGGTGACCTTCACTATAGGCCCCGCCCGGCGAACCTCGCCAAGAAGCCCCCCCGACAACGACAACGCCCGGCCGGAGCCGGGCGTTGTCGTTCAGGCGCTGTCGCTCAGGCGTGAGGTCAGAGGCCCGCGGCCTGGCGCAGGGCGTTGGCGCGGTCGGTCTTCTCCCAGGGGAAGGCGGTGAAGGTCTCGGTATGCTCCTCGCCCTGGGTATCGGTCCAGGTATAGGAGGTCTCGAAGGGCTCGCGGCCGAAGTGGCCGTAGGCCGCGGTGAGCCGGTACATGGGGTGCAGCAGGTCGAGCATGCGGGTGATGGCGTGGGGGCGCAGGTCGAAGTGCTCGCGCACCAGTTCGATGATCCGTGCGTCGTCCACCTTGCCGGTGCCGAAGGTGTTGATGGAGACCGAGGTGGGCTCGGCCACGCCGATGGCGTAGGAGACCTGGATCTCGCACTTGTCGGCCAGCCCCGCGGCAACAATGTTCTTGGCCACGTAGCGGCCGGCGTAGGCGGCGCTGCGATCCACCTTGGAGGGGTCCTTGCCGGAGAAGGCGCCCCCGCCGTGACGGGCCATGCCGCCGTAGGTATCGACGATGATCTTGCGCCCGGTCAGGCCGCAGTCGCCCATCGGACCGCCGATCACGAACTTGCCGGTGGGGTTGATGTGATACTGGGTGGTCTCGGAGAGCCACTCGGCGGGGATTACCTGCTCGATGATCTCGCGCTTGACCATCTGGCGCAGCTCCTCCTGGTCGATGCCCGGATCGTGCTGGGTGGAGAGCACCACCGCCTCCACCGCGCAGGGCCTGCCCTCGGCGTCGTAGCGGAAGGTGACCTGGCTCTTGGCATCCGGGCGCAGCCAGGGCAGCAGGCCGTGCTTGCGCAGCTCCGCCTGGCGCTCCACCAGGCGGTGGGCGTAGTGGATCGGCGCCGGCATGAAGGAGTCGGTCTCGTTGGTGGCGTAGCCGAACATCAGCCCCTGGTCGCCGGCCCCCTGGTCCTCGGGGTGGCTGCGATCGACCCCCTGGGCGATGTCCAGGCTCTGCTTGCCGATCAGGTTGAGCACGCCGCAGGTCTCGCCGTCGAAGCCGACGTCCGAGGAGGTGTAGCCGATATTCAGGATCACCCGGCGCACCAGCTCCTCCAGGTCGACCCAGGCGGAGGTGCTGATCTCGCCGGCGACGATGGCCACCCCGGTCTTGACCAGGGTCTCGCAGGCCACCCGGGCCTGCTTGTCGCGGGCAATGATGGCGTCCAGCACCGCATCGGAAATCTGATCGGCAATCTTGTCCGGGTGCCCCTCGGAAACGGACTCGGAAGTAAAGAGGGAGTATTCGCTCATGGCGTCCTCGACCTTGTGTGGTGCGGCAGTGCGACTGCGCCGGATGATCTGGGCGGCGCGAACGGGCGCGAAGCCCTGGCCTTTCGGGGCCAAGAGTCTACACCCTGGGGCAGGGCGAGGCATCCACGATTTGAAGCGCGGCGTCAAGTCGGCGACAATAAGGAACCGAATTCGATTCCGCCGCGAGCGTCCCGCGGCGGCTTACCCCAGCCGGAATGCCTGCCTTCGCTGCTCCCCCAGCGAAGGCAGGCATTCTGCCGCAGGCGAGGAGCTACCCAATGCCGTCCCGTTTCGAACTGGCCAATGCCATTCGCGCCCTGTCCATGGATGCCGTCCAGCGGGCCAAGTCCGGCCACCCCGGTGCGCCCATGGGCATGGCCGATATCGCCGAAGTGCTGTGGAACGACTACCTCAAGCACAACCCGGCCGACCCCAAGTGGCCCGACCGCGACCGCTTCGTGCTCTCCAACGGCCACGGCTCCATGCTGCTCTACTCCCTGCTGCACCTCAGCGGCTATGAGCTGAGCCTCGAAGAGCTGCAGAACTTCCGCCAGCTCCACTCCAAGACCGCCGGCCACCCCGAGTACGGCTACGCCCCGGGTGTCGAGACCACCACCGGCCCCCTGGGCCAGGGCCTGGCCAACGCCGTGGGCATGGCACTTGCCGAGAAGACCCTGGCGGCCCAGTTCAACCGCCCCGGGCATACCATCGTCGACCACAATACCTATGTGTTCCTGGGCGACGGCTGCCTGATGGAGGGCATCTCCCACGAGGTGTGCTCCCTCGCCGGCACCCAGAAGCTGGGCAAGCTGGTCGCCTTCTACGACGACAACGGCATCTCCATCGACGGCGAGGTCGAGGGCTGGTTCACCGATGACACCGCCAAGCGCTTCGAGGCCTACGGCTGGCACGTGGTGCCCAACGTCGATGGCCACAAGCCCGAGGAGATCAAGGCCGCCATCGCGCTGGCGAAGAGCCACGACGACAAGCCGAGCCTGATCATCTGCAAGACCGTCATCGGCTTCGGCGCCCCCAACAAGCAGGGCAAGGAGGAGTGCCACGGCGCCCCCCTGGGTGAGGAGGAGGTCGCCGCCGCCCGCCAGCAGCTCGACTGGCCCCACGCCCCCTTCCACATCCCGGAGCCCGTCTACCAGGGCTGGGACGCTCGCAAGCAGGGCAGCGCCGCCCAGAGCGAGTGGCAGGCGCGCTTCGAGCGTTATCGCGAAGAGCACCCGACACTGGCCCGCGAGTTCCAGCGCCGCCTGCAGCGCAAGCTGCCCGCCGACCTGAAGAGCGAAGCCCTCCAGGAAAAGGCCAACCAGGCCGAAGAGAGCATCGCCAGCCGCAAGGCCTCGCTCAACTGCCTCAACGAGCTGGGCCCGCAGCTGCCCGAGCTGCTGGGCGGCAGCGCCGACCTGGCGCCCTCCAACCTGACCTTCTGGAACGGCGCCAAGGCGATCACTCCGGAGACGCCGGACGGCAACTATCTGCACTACGGGGTGCGCGAATTCGGCATGGGCGCCATCATGAACGGCATCGCCCTGCACGGCGGCTTCGTGCCCTACGGCGCCACCTTCCTGATCTTCATGGAGTACATGCGCAACGCCGTGCGCATGGCGGCCCTGATGGACCAGCAGGCGATCTTCGTCTTCACCCACGACTCCATCGGCCTGGGCGAGGATGGCCCCACCCACCAGCCCATCGAGCAGCTGGCCAGCCTGCGCTCCACTCCCAACCTGGCCACCTGGCGCCCCTGTGACGCCGTGGAAACGGCTGCCGCCTGGGATGCCGCCCTCAAGCGCCACTCCGGCCCCTCCGCCCTGGTGCTCTCCCGTCAGAACCTGCCGCACCAGACCCGTACCAAGCAGCAGCTGGGCAATATCCAGCGCGGTGGATACGTCCTCAAGGACAGCGAAGGTACTCCGGAGCTGATCCTGATCGCCACCGGCTCCGAGGTCGGCCTGGCCATGGACGCCGCGGCCGAGCTCGAGCAGGCGGGCCACGCCGTGCGCGTGGTCTCCATGCCCTCCGCCTTCCGCTTCGACGGCCAGGAGGCCGAGTACCGCGAGAAGGTGCTGCCGAGCAGCGTCACCAAGCGGATAGCCATCGAGGCGAGCCATCGCGACTACTGGTACAAGTACGTGGGCCTCAACGGCCGCGTCATCGGCATGAGCACCTACGGCGAGTCTGCGCCGGCAGGTGACCTGTTCAAGCACTTCGGCTTCACCGTCGAGAACCTGGTGCAGGAAGCCAGGGAGCTGCTGGAGGGCTGAGTCTCCCGGCGCGTCGGTAGCCTCCCATGAAGGGCGCGGCCAGCCGGCCGCGCCCTTCATGTTTTCGGCGATGGCGCCACCCCGGCCGACGCCCGGCCGCTGCCCCGGTCCGGCGGCTGCCGGGACTCGCCGGCTGAAGTGCGCTAGAATTGCGCCTTTCCTTTCTTTCGTGACACCCCGCGACCTGGAGCCTCCACCACCGCCATGGCCTACCGCATCGCCATCAACGGTTACGGCCGCATCGGCCAGTGCGTGCTGCGCGCCCTGTTTGAAGAACAGAGGGCCGAACAGCAGAGAGCCACACGGCAGCGGGACAGAGCGATCGGCGAGAGCGCTGCGTCGCTGGAGATCGTCGCCATCAACGAGCTCTCGGATCTCGATACCATCGCCTACCTGACTCGCTATGACACCACCCACGGCCGCTTCCCCGGCGAGGTGGAGACGGGTGAGGGCCGCCTGGTCATCGATGGCCACCCCATCCGGGTGCTCTCCGAATCCGACCCCGAGTGCCTGCCCTGGCGGGAGCTGGGCATCGACCTGGTGCTGGAGTGCTCCGGCAGCTTCAAGGACCGCGCCACCGCCGAGCGCCACCTGGCGGCGGGCGCCGGCCGCCTGCTCTTCTCGCAGCCGGCCGAGAGCGACGTGGATGCCACCATCGTCACCGGCATCAACGACGCTGACCTGGCGCCCTCCCACCGCATCGTCTCGGCGGCCTCCTGCACCACCAACTGCCTGGTGCCGGTGCTCACGGTGCTCGACGAAGCCCTGGGCATCGAGCACGGCGTCACCACCACCATCCACTCGGCCATGAACGACCAGCCGGTGATCGACGCCTACCACCAGACCGACCTGCGCCTGACCCGCTCGGCGATGCACTCCATCGTGCCGGTGGACACCGGCCTGGCCCTGGGCATCAACCGCCTGATGCCCCACCTGGCCGGCCGCTTCGAATGCCTCCATGTGCGGGTGCCGACCATCAACGTCTCCGTCATGGATCTCGCCATCACGGTGCAGCGCGACACCAGCGCCGCCGAGGTCAACGCCCTGCTCGCCGAGGCGAGCCGCGGCCGCCTGGCCGGACTGCTCGGCTACACCGAGGAGCCGGTGGCCTCGACCGACTTCAACCACGATCCGCGCTCCGGTATCGTGGACGCCACCCAGACCCGGGTGGCCGGCGGCCGCCTGCTCAAGCTGCTGTGCTGGTTCGACAACGAGTGGGGCTTCGCCAGCCGCATGCTCGACGTCGGCCGGCGCCTGGCCGCCCTGCCCCTCGATGCCCCCTGACCGCCTTTCGTTTGCCCAGATGAGGAACACGCCCCGATGAACGTGCGCAAGATGACCGACCTCGACCTCAGCGGCCAGCGCGTGCTGATCCGCGAGGACCTGAACGTGCCCGTCAAGCACGGCAAGGTGACCAGCGATGCCCGCCTGCGGGCGGCGCTGCCCACCATCCAGGCCGCCCGGGATGCCGGCGCCAAGGTGATGCTGATGAGCCACCTGGGGCGCCCCACCGAGGGCGAGCCCGCCGAGGAGTTCTCCCTGGCGCCGGTGGCGGCGCACCTGGGCGAGCTGCTGGGCCGGCCGGTCTCCCTGGTCAAGGAGTACCTCGATGTCTCCCTCGACCTGGCCGACGGCGAGGTGGTGCTGCTCGAGAACGTGCGCTTCAACGCCGGCGAAAAGAAGGACGACGAGACCCTGGCCCGGCAGTATGCCGACCTGTGCGACATCTACGTGATGGATGCCTTCGGCACCGCCCACCGCGCCCAGGCCTCCACCCACGGGGTGGCGCGCTTTGCGCCGGTGGCCTGCGCCGGCCCGCTGCTGGCCGCCGAGCTCGACGCCCTGGAGAAGGCGCTGGC
>WPCI01359616.1_pt1 | contig 22750 bp, 14 predicted proteins | sample 5399871 | NCBI WGS metagenome assembly WPCI01 (sample SAMN12869469, study PRJNA574797) | sludge metagenome | isolation source: wastewater treatment of pH7 | place: China:Beijing | collected 2019-05-20 | reverse complement strand
TCGAGATGATCGGCAACGGCGGCTTCGCCCCCCTCACCGGCTTCCAGGGCTCCGCTGACTGGCAGCGAGTCTGCGACGAAATGCGGACCGCGGAAGGTGACTATTGGCCGATTCCGATCACCCTGCCGACCGATATGCAATGCGCGGTCGGCGACGTAATCAGCCTGACCTCCGACGAAGGCAAGGCGCTCGGCTCGATCACCGTCGAGGAGATTTTCGAACGTGACATCGACCATGAGGCGAAGACGGTCTACCTGACCGATGACCTCGAGCATCCGGGGGTCGCGGCGATTCACGAGGAAGGCGCCCGCTGCATCGCCGGCCCGATCCAGGTCGATGCACTGCCGGATCACGAAGAAGCTTTCCAGCGACGCTACCTGACCCCGGCCGAGTCGAAGCAGGCCTTCGCCGACCGCGGCTGGAAGCGCGTCGTTGCTTTCCAGACACGCAATCCGATCCATCGCGCCCATGAATATCTGACCAAGGCCGCCCTAGAGGTTTCCGACGGCCTGTTCATCCACCCGCTGATCGGCAAGACCAAAGCCGGGGACATCCCGGCGGACGTACGGATGAAGTGCTACGAGCTGCTGATGGAGGACTACTACCCGAACGACAGGGTCATCCTCGGTGTCAATCCGTCGAAGATGCACTACGCCGGTCCCCGCGAGGCCGTGCTGCACGCGATCGTTCGCCGCAACTACGGCTGTACCCACTTCATCGTTGGCCGAGACCACGCAGGTGTCGGTGACTACTACGGCACCTACGACGCCCAGAAGATCTTCGACGGAATCGACGTCCTCGAGCTCGGCATCGAGCCGTTGATGTTCGAGCACACGTTCTGGTGCAACGAATGTGCGGGGCTTGCCTCGAACAAGACCTGCCCCCATGACGCCGAAGACCGCCTTTTCCTTTCCGGCACCAAGGTCCGCGAGATGCTTGGCAATGGCGAGATGCCGCCGCCCGAGTTTTCCCGGCCCGAGGTTGCCCAGATTCTGATCGACTCGTACAAGGAGGACAACTAACCAATGTCAGAAAGCAAGGGATTCACCCTCTGGTTCACCGGTCTCTCCGGTGCAGGCAAGACAACCATTTCCGAAATCGTTGCCGAGGAGCTGACCAAGCGTGGTTCGCGACTTGAGATCCTCGACGGGGACATCGTCCGCGAGAACCTTTCGAAGGGCCTGGGCTTTTCGAAGGAAGATCGCGACATCAACATCCGCCGGATAGCCTTTGTCGCCGATCTGCTTTCCCGCAATGGTGTCCCGGTGATTACGGCTGCGATTTCGCCCTATCGCGAGATTCGCCAGGAAGCCCGCGACCTGATGGGTGAACGCTTCATCGAGGTTTACATCGAAGCTTCGGTCGACGCCTGTGCCGAACGTGACGTCAAGGGTCTCTACGCCAAGGCTTTCGCTGGCGAGATCAAGGAGTTCACCGGCGTCTCCGACCCGTACGAGGCCCCGGAGAACCCCGAGATCGCCCTCAAGACAGAGGACGAGGAACCGGAAGAGTCAGCCGCCCGCCTGCTGGCCTATCTGGAAGAGCGCCAGCTCATTCCGGCCGCCGTCGCCTCCTGACAGAAGCGCACAATCTGGCCCGATCAGGGTCGGATCAACGCCGGATCAGGTCCGATCAGCCGGATCAAGACCGGATCAGGGCCCGACCGGCCTAGTCCACGCGACCCCGGCGCGTCTGGATTGAAGAATGGGACGCTATGTGGCCGATTCTTCAACCCAGATGCCGGCCGGCCGGTGTTCAGGGTTTCGGGGGGACTTCGGGCTGGCCGAGGTCGTAGGTCTGATAGGCGCCGAAGCGGCTGAACGTCTTGTGTGTGGGGCCGTGAAAGTCGGATGAGGCGGTCGCGGTGACCCCGAGTTCATCGGCCAGATCCAGCAGATGCCGGGTCTGCTTCTTGGTGTGTGACGGATAGAAGACCTCGATACCACCGATATCGAGCGCACGGATCAGCTCCTCGACCTGCTCTGGAACCTTGATGTCCCAATAGGGGTGAGCGATCACCGGAACACCACCCGCCTCACGAATCAGGGCGCAGGCCTGGTTCGCATCAGGCCACTCACGGGAAACAAAAGCCTTGGCACCCGGGACGAGCCACTCCTCGAAAAAGGGTCCGAGATTGCCCGTCGCCCCGGCCGCCCTGGCGATATGGGGGCGACCAATCGCGTCCGCGGCGCCGGCTTCGCGGACCGCATCCTCGAAGGTGAGATCGAAGCCGTGATCGCGCAGATTCTGGACGATCACCTTCGCCCGGTTGCGCCTTTCCTCCTGTGCCCGCTCGCAGGCCGGAGTGATCTTCTCCACATCCACCCAGTAGCCGCAGATATGGAGATCCTCGGCGTATTCGTGGACGGATGACATCTCGACTGCGGGAACGATCTCCACCCCCAGCCGCTCGCCAGCCTCGACCGCTTCGGGAACACCGGCCACACCATCATGGTCAGTCAGCGCCAGCACCTCTACCCCGGCCTTCGCGGCTTCCTCAACCACGCCTGCCGGTTCGAGCTGGCCATCAGAAATAACGGAGTGAGACTGAAGTTCGATCATGAGCGGACCATCCTAAGGTGCGAAGCGCCCCGAGATAGCTCCGACAAATAAACTCTCCCGGCTATGTTTTCGAAGATCCTGATCGCCAATCGTGGCGAAATCGCCATCCGTGTCGCCCGCGCCTGCAAGGAGATGGGGATCACCTCCGTTGCCGTGTACTCGGAGGCTGATCGGGACGCTCCCCATGTGAAGGCTTGTGACGAAGCTTTCCTGATCGGCCCTGCCCTGCCAGCCGAGAGCTACCTTTCGATCGAGAAGATCCTGCAGGCTTGCCGCGACTCGGGTGCCGAAGCGGTCCACCCCGGCTACGGGTTCCTTGCCGAAAACTCTGATTTCGCCCGCGCCCTCGATGACGCCGGAATCACATTCATCGGCCCGCCCGCTTCGGCGATCGATGCGATGGGTTCGAAAACCATGGCCCGCGAGGTCATGGAAAAGGCCGGTGTGCCGATCGTCCCCGGTGCCACCGCACCCGCCAAAGACCTTGAAGAAGCCCGGAAGCAGGCTGAGTCGGCCGGATACCCCGTCGCCTGCAAGGCGGTCGGTGGAGGTGGTGGAAAAGGCTTCCGTGTAGCAATGACTCCCGACGACCTGGCTGAAGCTTTCGAGGGCTCTGCCCGTGAAGGCGAGAAATTCTTCTCCGACGACCGGGTGTATGTCGAGCGTTACCTCGAGGATCCCCGCCATGTCGAAGTTCAGGTTCTCGCTGACAAGCACGGAAACGTGATTCACCTCGGCGAGCGTGACTGCTCGATTCAGCGCCGTCACCAGAAAGTAATCGAGGAAGCCCCGGGCCCGCATGTCGACGAAGAGATGAGGGATCGAATCGGCCGGATCGCCACCGAAGCCGCAAAGGCCGTCGGGTACTACTCGGCCGGCACGATCGAAGGCATGCAGGTCGGGGACGAGTACTTTTTCCTTGAGATGAACACCAGGGTCCAGGTCGAGCATTGCGTGACCGAGATGATCACCGGGGTGGACATCGTCCGCGAGCAGATCAAAATCGCCAGCGGCGAGGAACTCGCCCTGAAGCAGGACGATGTGGTGATTGACGGCTGGGCGATCGAATGCCGCATCAACGCCGAAAAGGCGGACAAGAACTTCGCGCCCGCACCCGGCCCGATCGACATCTACAGTGAACCGTCCGGTCCCGGCGTCCGCGTCGACTCCGGTGTCAAGGCGGGTTCAGAAGTCACCCCCATGTACGACCCGATGGTCGCCAAGCTGATCGTCTGGGATGAATCCCGGGAGGCCGCGACCCGACGGATGCTGCGTGCCCTTGACGAATATGAGATCGCGCCGCTTTCCACCCTGATTCCATTCCACAAGACGATCCTCCGGACCGAACAGTGGGAACGGGGAGAAACCTGCCGCGACCTGATGGAGGACCGGAAGTGGCTGAAGACCACGGCCCCGGAGGAGAGCGCCATCCCCGAAGCCGCGGAGGGCGAAGGCGAAAAGGTTGCCCGGAACTACCTGGTCGAAGTTTCCGGCAAGCGCTTTGACGTGAAGGTGATCGGCGAAGCGAGCGGATTCGCTGCGGCCGGCCCTGCGGCCGGCGGCGCCCCCAAGGCGAAGCGCGAGAGGAAGGCCGGCAAGGGTGGCGGTGGAGGCGGACCGGTGCTCGATTCCCCGCTCCAGGGTTCGATCTTCAAGCTCGAGGTGACCGAGGGTGCCGAGGTGAAAGAAGGCGACCTGATCTGTGTGATCGAGGCAATGAAGATGGAGAACGAGATCACGGCCCACAAGGATGGCAAGATCACCAAGGTCAGCATTTCCGTTGGCGACGCTGTCGCATCCGGGGATCCCCTCGTCACAATTGAGTAAGATCCCGCGGTCGCTTCGGTCCGGGCGTTGATCCGGTCGGCGCGATCCCGCTCACGAGAGGATCACCGATGGAAATATTTGCCTATCTGGACCCGGGCAGCGCCAGCGCACTGCTTGCCGCTGTACTCGCCGGAGTCGCCGGCATCGGCGCCGCTATCCGCACATTCGGTCGCAATTTTCTGGACACCCTGATGTTCTGGAAAAAGGACGAACCGGCTGTCGAAGCATCCCCGACAGCGACCCCCGGCACCGCCGAAGACAAACCGCCCGAGCAGTAGAGCTGTGTCAGCCGCAGAACCGGGCTCGTTCAGGGACCGGGACAGCCGCGTCGTTGTTGCCGACGACGCGATTTACCGGGCCCTGAGCCCGGAAGGCGCGGAGGACTGGGCGGCCCTGGCCGCCAGCCCCCTGGTTGATCAGTTGATGGCCAACGGTCAGCTGATCGGAACAAGAGAGGCTGACGGGTCGGTGCTAGGGGAGCTCGGCGGATCAGTGACCGGAGAGCCCGGTGGGTCGGTGACCGGAGCGTCCGGCAGTCTGCTTCCGACCGGGGTCGCAAAGGTACTCGAGCATGACCGGATCCCGTTCGTGTCCTATCCCTACGAATGGACTTTCAGCATGCTCCGGGACGCCGCATGCCTCCAGCTCGATCTGGGTATCGCCGCCGTTGACCACGGACTCGCCCTGAAGGACGCAACGCCCTACAACGTCCAGTTCACCGGTTCCAGCCCGGTCTTCATTGACATCGGGTCTTTCGAGAAGATCAGGGAAGGCGAGCCGTGGGTCGGGTACCGGCAGTTCTGCATGCTCTATCTCTATCCGCTGCTTTTCCAGGCCCACAAGGACCTGCCGTTCCACCCCTGGCTGCGAGGATCGATCGATGGCATCGCCCCGATCGATGCGATCAAGGTCTTCTCGCTTTCTGACCGGCTGCGCCGCGGCGTTTTTCTCCACACTTCCCTTCACGCCCGGCTCGACCGCCGGGCCAACAAATCAGGCCCTGGCAGTGAGGAGGGCAACCGCACGAAGCGGGAAGTCAAACCAAGCCAGATCCAGGCGCAGCTGCAGTCAATGAAGAGACTGGTCGAGAAGCTCCGCTGGAAGGCTGGTGAAACTTCCTGGAGCGGCTACCGCCAATCCAACACGTATTCAGATGACGATGACCGGCGCAAGCAGGCTTTCGTGGCCGAAGTTGCGGCTTCTCAAAACCCGGGAATCACCTGGGACATGGGCTGCAACGACGGTGCCTATTCACGCATCGCGGCGGAGAACTCCGACCTGGTGGTCGCGTTCGACTTCGATCACGCCACGGTCGAGGCCCTCTATCGTTCGCTCAAACAGGAGGGGAACACGAGGATCCTGCCACTGGTTTCAAACCTGGCCGATCCCTCACCCGCCCTGGGTTGGCGTGGACTTGAGCGCAAGACCCTCTCGGATCGCGGCGCACCGGATCTGATGCTGGCACTCGCCCTGATCCACCATGTCTCGATCAGTGCCAACATCCCGGTCGCGGATTTCCTGCAGTGGGCCAGAGACCTGGAGACCACTCTGCTGATCGAGTTCCCGAAACGAACCGACCCGATGGTGCGCGCATTGCTGGCGAACAAGCATGAAGGGGCCAACCCGGACTACGACGAGGGGAACTTCGAGCGGGAACTCGAGGCCCGCTTCACGGTCGAGCGTCGCGAAGAACTCCCCTCCGGTGACCGCGTCCTCTTCCTCGCCCGGCCCCGGTAGGAATTTGAGCACTCCGGGCGAAAGTTCGGCGATGAAGCCCGGGAAGGGAATATCCGCATTGCTTGACCGGCCGGCACCAACCCGGCGTCAGCTGCTGCTCGGTGGGGGTCATCTCGTTGCACTCTGGGCGCTGGCCTTCGTCCAGCCCCTGCTTGACCTGCTGGGCAAGAACCCCGATTTCTTTGTCGCACGCGACAACACTTCCAGCGACATTCTGATCCTCGCGATCGGCTTCACTCTGATTCCACCGCTGCTGTTGTTCCTCATCGAGTGGCTGGCAGTCAAGCTCGGCCCGAGGGCCTACCATGCGGTGCATCTTCTGCTGCTCGCGGGGATCTCGACCTTCCTTTTCATCCAGCTGATCTCCGATCTGATCACCCCGCGATCGGTGATCATTCTGCTCCTCGCGGCGCTCCTCGGTGGGCTGCTGGCCTGGTCGGTTTACCGGTTCGTTTTCGTCAGAAACCTGATGGACATCCTGATCATCGCGCCAGTGGTGATCCTGCTGATGTTCATTTTCACCAGCAAGACCTCCGATCTCATCTTTCCCGAGGAAAGCAGCTTCACCCTCGCAGCTGATTCCGGGGACGACCATCCGATCGTGATGATGATCTTCGATGAGTTGGGCACCTCCAACCTGATGACCGACCACCGGAGCATCGACCGGAGCCGGTACCCGAACTTCGCCCGGATGGCCCGGACCAGCACCTGGTACCGGAACCAGTCGACCACCGCCTTCTACACGCCTCATGCGGTTCCCGGAATCCTGACCGGAATCAACGCTCCGGCCGACACCCTTCCGAATTCAGGGTCACAACCGCTGAGCCTGTTCAGCCAGTTCTCGAAGAACCGGCCGCTTCATGTGCTGGAACCGGTGACGGCGATCTGTCCGGAGGACCTCTGCCCTGATCTGGAAGGAACACCCGGGCAACTCAGCCGGCTGCAATCTCTGGTCGCTGATCTGAAGTACGTCGAAGGGAAGCTCGTTCTGCCCCCCGGACTTGCCGAAACGCTCCCCGACGTAAGTTCCAACTTCGAGGATTTCGGTGCGGGAGCCGATGAATCGGCCGAACCGGGAAAGCGCCGGATCAAACGGGGCAAACTGGTCGTGAAGGGTGAACCGGAGTCAGACCCGGAGCTCTATGAAAAGTTCATCCGGGAGATCCCGGACAGCGACCGTGGCCTGACCATGATGCATCTCCATCTGCCCCATCAGGTCTGGAAGTACGACACATCCGGCAACCAGTACAACGACAGTCCGCTTGAACAGCTTTCCCGCAGCACCGGGAAGTGGATGGTCAATTCAAACGGGATAGCGGTTTCCCAGTACCGGATGTATGTGCAGACCGGTTACGCCGACCTTCTGCTCGGCCAGATGAGGCGAAAGCTCGAGACTCTCGGGATCTGGGACAAGGCGATCGTGATCGTGACCGCCGACCACGGGATCTCTTTCGAAGGTGCGGGCGTGCCCCAGCGACAGGCTGATGACCGCGCCATGGGTGAAGTTGCGAACCCGCCGCTATTCATCAAATACCCGGGTCAACAGCATGGTCTTGTTTCGCGCGAACACAGTACGACCCTGGACATCGTGCCGACTATCGCCCGCGCGGTGGGAGTGACTGATATCTATGAGACCGACGGGGTGCCGCTTCAGGGTCCCGTCCCCGCCCGGGATGTAACGATCACCGACCCCGAAGGAAACCACTTCACCGTCACCCCGGGCGAGATGATCCGACAACGCAATGCGGCCATCGACAGGGCCAACGAGCGGCTCGGGACCGGACCCTTCTACACCCTTGGTCCGGCTCCGCTGCTGCTCGGTCGGAAGGTCCGGCCCGTTCCAGCCGGAACAGCGGATGTGCTGCTCGACGAGCCGGATCTTGGCAAGGCCTATGACCCGGGCGTGGACCTTATCCCGATGTTCGTCAGTGGAAGCTGGAATCAGCCGGTCCCTGCCGGGCCACGCAGGGCGCCGGTCTTCGCGATCGCTATCAACGGGAAGATCCGCGGGACCACGAGACCATTCACACTCGACGGAACCACCAGGTGGGGGACCCTGATCAACCCTGCTTCACTCAAACAGGGGAAGAACCGAATCGGGATCTACCGTCTGGCAGGGAAGCGGCTGATCCCACTCGGAGGTAACACGAGAGCAACCGCCGCCGGTGCTTGATGGCCGGCGGACGCCCTCAGCCGGGAGGTTCGGGCCAGGGCGGAGCCCAGTTGCGGCAGCTTTGCCCCCAACAGCCCCGCAGCTCCTCGAGTTCCGCGTCGAGATAGCGGATCACCCGCCGGTACCGGGGATCACCCGCCCGGTTGTCCAGCTCCGCCGGATCGTCACGCAGGACATAGAGCTCGATGTCGCCACTCTCGTACTCGATGTACTTGTACGGGCCGAGCCTGATTCCGATGTAGTTCTGATCGGGGCTCCTTACCGAGATACCCGCACCCTTCCTGCTTTGCCCGGTCACCACAACGGGTTCCTCCGGATAGTCGCCTGGAATCAGCCTGGTCGCGCCCTGATAGCTGGAAAGCAGAATCGGGCGTCTGGACCTCTTCTTCGGGTCGAGCCAGAACGGCTGCATGGAGCGGCCGTCAATACTCAACCCTGACCTTGCGCCGGCCAGCTTGAGGACCGTAGGGGCCACATCCTGATTGGCGACGACCTCATAGCTCCTGGTGCGCGCCTTGATTCCCGGGCCTCTGATCACCATCGGGACGCGCAAGGCCGGTTCATAGGGGAGCAGTTTGCCTCGGCTGATCCGGTGCTGACCGGTGAAGAAGCCATTGTCCGAGGTGTAGATCACATACGTATTGGCGAGCTTGCCGGTTTCACGCAGGGCGCGGATGATCTGGCCGACGCCGTCATCCACCGAACGCAATGCCTCAACCGACTTCCGGTATTCGTTATCGAGCTGGATGATCTCGTTGCCGGTCAACGGAGCAGCGGTGTCGGCATCTCTCAGGAATTTCGGCTTGTCAGAAAAGTCCCGTTCGTTGAACCCCCGAGGGCGGGGACCGGGTGTGCGTATCGCCGTGTCGTAGTGACGGATCGCGGGTTCCGGGCCGATCGGCGGCCGGGAATCGCCATGCGGGGTGTGGTAGTCAACCTGGATGTAGAACGGCTGATCACCGGATCTGCGGATCTGGTCTTCTGCCTGCATCGACATCGAATCGGAGTGGTAATTGCAGATCTGAACACCCAGCCAGGGACACCCCTCCGGGTCGCGGCCACCCTGCTGGTCGTAGTACGGCCAGCCGAGCCGGTCGGTTACCTCCCCGTCGATGTTCTGTCGATACCCGTAAAACTCTCGGGTCGAATTGTCGGTTGCGTCAGTAACCCACCGGTTCCATCCCGGCGGTACCGTCGACTCGGCCGTATCGTCGGAGCCTCCGTAAAAGTTGATGAACTTCCCGTAGTGCGCGGTGAAGTATCCGGCCCGCTGGAGGGCGACCGGCATGTTCTCCGATCCGATCGGATTGTCCCTGAAGGCTGCCCAGCCACCCCTCGCTCCGCCAATCCGGACCACGCCGTGGTTCTGGGCGTAGCGACCGCTGAGCAGTGAAGCCCTTGAAGGCGCACAAAGCGGGAACGGCGTCACATACTGGCTGAAAGTCACGCCCTTGTCCCGCAGAAGCCGGACCGTGTTCGGCATGATGAGTCGCCAGTTGTCGTAAAGATCGCGAAACCGGCCGTCAAACTCGTTGAGGGGCTGATCGTCGGTCTGGATCACGACGAAGTTCGGTCTTGTGGCCGCGTTGGCTCCCACGGCGAAAAACCCTGCTGCAGCCAGGCCGAGACACACCGAAGCCAGGGTCATGGTGACGGTGCGCCGGATCATTTTCCCGGCCTTCTCTCTCCGGGCGGCAACGGCAGCCTTGTAACCGCCGCCCTGCAAAGTCGGCCTCGACAATTCCGGCGTTCGGCCAGATCCCTTGCCAGGCGAGCGGTGACCCGACGCCAGGCCGGAGCGTAGATGCGGCTACGGAGTTCTCCGGGATCGGTTTTCAGGTCGTACAGGTCCCGTTCACCATTCGCGTATTCGATGTACTTGTACCGGCCAACCCTGATTGCCGTGTAGTTGCGTGGCGGGGCGGGGGCCGAAGTTCCCGCTTCAACCACCGGGCCCTCATCCGGACCGACATAGGACTCGAGGACGATTGGTCTCAGGGTCCGTTTCGCCGGGTTCTTCCAGAATGGCTTCAGGCTACGCCCGTCGAAACCCTGCGAGAGCCTCGATCCGGTTAGCCCGAGCACGGTTGGCGCGATATCGATATTCGCGACCAGCTCGGAACTTCGGCTGCCCGGCTTGATGCCGGGCCCGCGAACCAGGAACGGCACATGGGCCGAAGCTTCATAGGGAAGGAATTTGGCACTACTCATTCGGTGTTCACCGTAAAACATGCCATTGTCTGACACATAGAAAACGTAGGTATTGGAGAGTTTGCCTGCATTCCGCAGGGCCTGGATAATCGCCCCCACACCATCATCGACTCCCCGCAATGCCTCGGTTTCCTTCTGCCATCGGGTTTCGATTCCGATCTTCTCCTGCCGTGTCATCGGTGGAATATCCCGGATGAAAGACGGTTTGTCCGAGTTGTCGGCCTCGTTGTATCCGCGGGGTCGCGGCATTTTCGCTTTCAGAGCCGAATCGTAGTGGCGCGAAAGCGGCTGGGGACCGATCGGCGAACGATGATCCCCATGGGGGGTGTTGTAGTCAACCTGGATGTAGAAGGGCTGAGTTGACGATTCCTGTATCAGCCTGACCGCTTCCCGGCTGAACATGTCCGTCGAATGGTTGCAGGCCACTCCTTCCACGGTCTGAAGCAGGCCGGCTGCCGAACACTCGGGAGGATCAGTGCCCGCGCCGAGCATGTCGTATCCGTTGGTTCCGTACGGTCCCTGGGCCTGGCCATCAACATTGAGGCGGGTGCCGTAGTAGTAGAGGGTGTTCCCGTAGGCGGGGGTGTACCAGCGGTCCCAGCCCGGTGGAACGGTTGGATCCACGGTGTCCATGGTGACCCCGTGGTAGTTGTTGGTGAATTTGCCGACATGGGCCGTTCGGTAGCCGCTTCTCTGAAGGGCAACCGCCAGGTTTTCATTCATGATCGGCAGGTTCTGCCAGCCTTCCCAGCCTCCGGTCGGGCCGGAATTCTTGCGGAAGCCGCTCGTATGGGCGTACTGGCCAGAAAGCAGTGTCGCCCGGGAAGGAGCGCAAACGGGATGGCTCGCATAGTAGTTCGTGAACTCGATGCCCTTGGCCGCCAGCAGGTCAAGCGTTTTCGGCATCGTCCTCAAGGTCCGGTCGTTGGGATCCCTGAAGGTGGAACGAAGACTCTGGAAACTCTGGTCGTCAGTCTGGATGACCACAACATTCGGCCGAACCGTGTCCTGAACTCGCGCAGCGGACGCCGGAGACGCGCTAGCGCGCCCCAGAGCCGCCGCGAAGAGCAGCGCGAAAAGCAGCACGAACGCTGCCGGCTGGAGCAGATTCTTTCGTGTCAATGCGGTAATCCCTTGGTTGCAACCGCTCAGAAGCCCCGGAGGTGCGGCCTCCTTGCCGGAAGTGGGATCTTGCCAGTTCCCCGGCTGCAGGCACCCGCCGAACAGAACCGCCGCAATTCGAGTTGCCGATCGAAGAAGCGGACGACCTGCCGATAGGCCGGTGAATGGATCCGGTTTACCTGCTCGAAGGGGTCGACTCGCAGGTCATAGAGTTCACGGCCGGGACCCTCATAGTTGATGTATTTGTAGCGTCCGGCCCTGAGTCCCGAATAGTTGACTGCTGGTACCGCCGCCGAAGCCTCCGCGCCCAGATCATCAGGAACCATGATCCCCTTCGATTCAAGGTGGTTGTAAAGCGCGCGGGATGGCAGTCTGTAGGACTCCAGGACCACCGCCCGCCTTCCTGCCTTCCGGGGAAATCGAAGAGTGTCCCTGAACGTGCGCCCGTCCGGCTTCAAGCGAAGCTTCACCCCGGCCAGGTCAGCAATGGTCGGAGCCAGGTCCACGTTGGCGACGATCGCTCCCGATTTCCGGTTTCGTTTCACTCCCGGACCCCGGACCAGCAGCGGCACATTCGCCGAAGGTTCATAAGCGAGGAACTTTGACTGCCCGTACCTGTGTTCACCGAAGAAAGCCCCGTTGTCGCTCATGAAGAAAATGAAGGCGCGGGAAAGCCGGCCTTCCTCACGAAGCGTCCGGACGATACGGCCGACACTTTCATCAACCGAACGCAAAGACTCGATTTCGTGTCGCCAGCGCCGGGTCAACCTTTGGATATCCGCCGCACCAAGCCGTCGGCCACCCCGTCTGAGTCGCGGTGGCTTGTCACGGATCCCCGGTTCATTGAACCCAGGCGGGCGAGGCAGCGGTGTCCTTCGGGCCGAGCCGATATGCCTGCTCGCAGGTTCGGTTCCTGACCCGTGACCCGCGGCTCCGTGAGGGGCCTGGTAGTCGACCTGGATGTAAATGGGTCCCTTCGGGGCTCCTCTGATGTCCCGTACGGCCCTGGTCGTGATCTGGTCGGTGTGGTAGTCGCATCTGAGCCCGAGAGCCGGACAGCGACGACTGTCCTTGTTTCGCCAGGCCCGGTATCCGGCCTTGCCAAATGGTCCCTTGACCCTGCCGTTCACGTTCAGTTTGTAGCCATAGAAGCGTCTGACCGGGCCTGGCGTCCAGTCGCTGGCCCAGGCCGACCAGCCCGGGGGAACCGTCCGGTCACTGATCCCGTTCCGGCTTCCATAGCCGTTCAGGAACCGGCCGAAATGCGCGGTGTGGTACCCCGCGTCCTCGAGCGCCACCACGAAGTTGCTCCCGTAAACGGGACTGGACGCGATCCCGCTCGCACCACCGAGCCGGCCCAGGTTCCGGACCAGGCCGCTGCTGTGACCGTACTGGCCGGAAAGAAGCGCCGACCGGGAAGGTGAACAGACCGGGGACGAGCTGTAGTAGTTGGTGAATTCGACTCCCCTGGCAGCGAGCAGCCGCCCGGTTCTCGGCATCGTCAGCGCTTGCTTTCCGCGCCGGTTGATGTAGGTCGAATGAAGCATCGCTGACGTCATGTCGTCGGTCTGGATGACCACGATGTCCGGGCGCTTTGCCTCCGCAACCTGAGGTGCCCTGCCCGCAACTGCGGCGAGAAGCATCCCGCCAAGGCAGGGGAGGATCAGGAGCGCATTCAGGGGCCGGTTCCGGGTCCAGTTGAAACTCATTCCACCTCTGCTTGCAAACCCGTAGGGGTTCAGCGAGTTTCCCTCCAAGAGAATAGGATCGCCGATCGATGTCAGACCCGGCAGGAAAGGACGTGCCGCTTCAGCCGCCGTCCCTTCCGATCGGGGGACTGCACCTCGCTGCGCTCTGGGCGCTGGCGATCGTACAGCCTCTGCTGAGCTTGCTCGGCAAGAACCCGGACTTCTTTGTGGCGCGGGATGACACCGCCGCCGAGATCATCATTTTTGTCCTGCTCCTGACCTTCCTGCCACCACTGGTGGCAACAGCCATCGAAGTCCTGCTCAACGTTTTTAGCCGAACCGTGCGCTGGTTCTTCCACCTCACACTTTGCGCGGTGCTTTTGGGGGCGATCTCACTTCAGGTACTGAAGCTGTTCAGTGAAGGTCCCGGCTTGCTGATGATCCTTCTCGCCCTGCTGCTCGGATGCCTGCTCGCTGCGGGCTACGCAAAGGTGCGCTTCTTCAGGTCCATGGCGGACATCCTCATCATCGCGCCCCCGGTGATTGTGATCGCCTTCCTTTTCTTCAGCCAGGTCTCGGAGCTGACAATCTCGACCCCCGAAGTCAAAGCGAAGGAAATCACGGCTTCGAACCCGGCCCCGGTACTGATGGTGATATTTGACGAGTTCCCGGCCGGGTCACTGATGACTCCTTCCGGGGATCTGAACCAGCGCCGCTTCCCGAACTTCGGGCTGCTCGAAAGAACCGGCACCTGGTACCGGAACACGGTGACCGACGCCTCCTACACGGCAATCGCTGTGCCATCCATCCTCACGGGCCAGGCCGCTGACCGGGATGCGCTGCCGACCGCGGCAGACCATCCCGATTCACTCTTCACCCTGCTCGGCAACCAGTGGAAGACCCGCGCTATCGAACCGATTACCCGGCTTTGCCCGGAAGGCGTCTGCGAAGAAGGGGAAGCCAGTGGAACGGGGACCTGGCAGGCGGTCGGGAACCTGGCCGATGACCTGCGGCATGTTTCCGCGCACCTGCTGCTGCCGGAGTCAATGGAAAGCAGCCTTCCGGACATCTCCCAGAGCTTTCAGGGTTTCGGCGGGGAACCGGAGGAATCAATCGAACGGGGACGGGCAAGGCAATGGGTCAGGGACCGGCTTGATGAAGGCGAATCGTCGGTCGATGGCGAAGGCGATGTGGAGCGGTTTCTGACCATGCTGGAGCCCGTTGCAGGACCCACCTTCGATTTCGTGCATATCGAGGAACCGCACTACCCTTGGACCCACTACCCCTCCGGTCTTCGGTATTCGGACGGCACCGAGGACTTCCGCGCCTTCTTCGACGAAAAAACCTGGCATGCCCCGCCATATGTCACCGACCGGGCCGGTCAGGCACATCTGCTCGAGGTTGGATTTGCCGACAATCTGCTCGGGCGGATCATCTCGGTACTGAAGCGGGAAGGCCGGTTCAACGAAACCCTGATCGTGGTAACCGCCGACCACGGCGGCGCCACAAGCAGCGGCTTCCACCGTCGCGAGGCCAGCCCGGAAACAATGGGCCAGGTTGGCATGGTCCCGCTTTTCATCAAGGCACCAAACCAGCGGCGGGGTGCCATAGTGGACCGGCCCACCTGCTCCACCGAAATCGTGCCGAAGGTGGCGGGTTTGCTGGGAATCAGGCTGCCATGGGAGCCGGCAACCTGCGATCGGAAGACCGTGAAGATCGACAACGGAACCGGGCCGGCCGTCACCCTCCCGTTCACCGCGACAATCGCCCAGAGGGACCGCTACATCAACCGGCTGGCCGGGCTTTTCGGAGGCTCAACCGGCTGGAACGATGTCTTGAAGCTGGGCCCGTTCCGTGGACTTATCGGCTCCGCTCCCCACATAAGCAAACTTGGGCCGGTAACCGGGACGGAGGTCCGCCCCGATACGCCTTCGCCCGGGAACTCCACTTTTGATCCTTCGGTCGAGTTGAATCCGGTGCTGCGCCAGCGGGGCCGAATAAGTGGCCTGCCTGACGGTACCCCTCTCGCCGTCACGGTCAACGGGAAGGTCGCCGCGACCGGTCAGGTATACACGGACAGCGGCCAGACGATGTACTCGATCCTCATTCCAGTCTGGTCCCTGAAGCAAGGTGAAAACGAGATCACCCTCAACCAGATCACCGGCAGAGCAGGACAGCCGGCGCGAGGGCCCGGAGGGCCTTTGACCCTGAGGCCACTTCGGGCCTCTGACGACGAATAGAGTGCCCCTCCGGTGAGCGAGGAACCCGTCAAGCGCCCCTCACTCCTCCTGGGAGGCGCACATCTGACTGCACTCTGGGCGCTCGCCTTCGCTCAACCCATGCTGAGTCTGCTCGGCAACAATCCGGACTTTTTCGTCGCCCGCGGCAACAGTTCCGGCCAGATCGTTCTCTACGCCCTGGTTCTCACCTTCGCTGTGCCACTGGCTTGCCTCGGACTGGAGGCCCTGGCCCGGTTGGCAAGCCCAAAGCTCCAGTGGGGCCTCCATCTTGCGCTGATGGGTACTTTCGGGGCCTGCCTCGCGCTCCAGCTCCTGAAGGACTACTTACCGATCGCGGCTGGCTTGCTGATAGTGATTTCAGTCCTGCTCGCCGCGGTCGGGGTCTGGGCCTACGCCCGCTGGCGGTTCCCGCGGGCTTTCATGGATGTGCTGAGCGTGGCCCCGGTGGTGATCCTGATTTTCTTCTTCGCCTTGAGTGATACATCCCGACTGGTCCTGCCACGCGAAGAACCGGATCCCGTCGATATCCAGATCGCCGATCCCGCGCCGGTCGTGATGGTGGTTTTCGACGAGTTCCCGACCGGTTCGATGATGACTCCCCGGGGAACCATCGATGCCAGCCGTTACCCGGCCTTCGCGGAGTTGGCCCGCCACTCCACCTGGTACCGCAACGCAACGGCCGCGGCAGCTTTCACTCCGTTGGCAGTCCCGGCAATTTTTTCCGGGCAGCAACCTGACCAGAAGAACCTGCCGATCGCCGCTGACTACCCCCACAGCATCTTCACTCTGCTCGGCGGGAGCTACGACCTGCGGGTGATGGAAGCGGCGACTCGGATCTGCCCGGAGGAGCTCTGTCCGGCAGACGATGCCTCGTTCGAGGATGGATCGACATCCGATCTCTTCTCCGATCTGTACGTTGTCTCGAAGTACCTGCTTTTTCCGGAATCAATGACCCGTAATCTGCCGGACGTCTCGAACTCTTTTTCAGGGTTCACAGAGTCGGACGAGGTTGACACTGACGCCGAAGACGAGGCGGCCGGGACTGATGCAGGTAGCGGAAAACTGGGGGCCACAGGTCCCACCGGGGTAGCCGGATTGAAGCCGGAGGCAAGGACCGGCCAGGGTGCTGCCCGCAAGCTCGGCCGGCTTTTCGCACTCCAGTCGACCGCCGACGAATTCGAGCGGGTAAGTGAATTCAACGAGAAGTTCCAGCCGGGTCAGACCAGGACGCTGGATCTGATCCACATCGAAAAGCCGCATTATCCGTGGCGGCACATCCCCAACGGCCAGCGCTACTCGAACCTGACGGGTGAATGGTCCGGACTTCTGCCGAATGATGGTCCCTGGATGGCACCCCCGGAAATCGTCGACATCGCGATGCAGCGTCACCTGCTCGAGGTCGGCTACACCGACACGCTCCTGGCCCGAATCATCAACCGACTCAAGGAGACCGGCCTCTGGGATAGGGCCCTGGTCGTGGTCACCGCTGATCACGGTTCCGCATTCCAGTCAAAGGTTCCGCGGCGCGCAGCAGTGCCGGAGAACATGGGTGAAATCGCACCGGTGCCGCTATTCGTGAAAGCGCCCGGCCAGAGCAAGCCCGTGGTTACCGACCGGCGAACCTGCGCGACGGACATTCTCCCGACCGTTGCCAGGGAACTCGGAATCAGCTTTCCGTGGGAGACAGCGCCCTGCGATCCGGATCTGGTCACGGTTGAAAACTCGCCCAACGGCGAGGGCACCGCGACTCCGGAGCAGATGCTCCGGCAACGACAGAAGCACCTGGTCAGGCGAATCAGCCGGGTCTTCGGAACTGGCGGTGGCTGGGGACCGGTATTTCGCTTTGGCCCCCACAATGACCTGATCGGAAAGCGGGTGAGCGCGCTGGATCCGGAGCCGCTTTCACGCTGGCGGGTGATTCCCGATGAGCGCAATGCGGTCAAGGACTTTGATCCGGCGGCCACGACCCTGCGTGGGCTCCTCCAGCGTGGACTGACCAAACGCTTCGGCAAGGAGCGCATTCTGGCGGTCGCGGTGAACGGCGTGATCAGGGCGGTCGGCTGGACCTTCAAAGACGGGGCCGGCCGCGGCCCCGGATATTCGATACTTCTACCCCCGGAATCACTTCAGGCAGGCTTCAACCAGGTTGACATCTACCTGCTGGACGAGAATGGCCGGAGCATGGTTCAGGTCTATGACGGATCCGGTCGCTTGCCGAACGACGCAGGCGGTCAACGCAAAGAGGCACGAGCCCGGTTCCAGCCCGGAACCGTGAAATCCGATGGGCCCTGAAGTTCCGCTCAGGATCGCCGGACCGGGCGACGTTGCGCCGGTGACCCGGTTGGTTGGTGGATTCCGTGATTTCCTTGGCGGCAGCTCGCCTTCCAACGCGGAGATCGAAGCCACCGCCGGCATTCTGCTTCGTGACCGATCGACCGAGTTTCTGCTGATCGGTGAACCGGAAACGGGCTTCGCTCAGATCCGCTTTCGGCTTTCGGTCTGGAACGCGGCCGAGGACGCCTGGCTGGAAGATCTCTTCGTGGAAGAGGTCGCCCGCGGTGAAGGTTACGGCCGCATGCTGGTGGAGGCCGCGATAGAGAGGGCCAGGTCCCGGGGCTGTGACCGGATCCAGCTTGATGTGAACGCGGCCAATGAGTCAGCACTGTCCTTGTATGAATCAGTTGGCTTTGTGCCTCGTCACAACGAGGCAAAGTGGGGCGAGTCCCCGGATTACTTCATGACCTGCGTGATCAGAAGCTGAACTGGCCTCTGGCACCGCAACTTCGCAAGTATTTAGGGTCTAAGATCACGGATCCGCCAATCACGATGAGGAAGGGGAGAATGTGTCGCGCCTCGCCACGACCGGTCTCACCTTGTTGTCCCTGGTGTTCGCTGTTGCCCTTCCGGTGACCGCCCAGGCCAAACCCATAGCTGCTTACCCCAGTCCCAACGTACGAGTCGCCTCCAACGAGACGACGATCTCGTTCCGTGGGATAAAGCCGAAACAACTCGGCAAAGTCACCGTTCGCGGATCCAGGAGCGGCCTCCATCGTGGCCGTTTCGTCGCCCATAGCGACGGCAAAGGCGTCAGCTTCGTACCCAGGCGTGACTTCCAGTTCAAGGAGCGGGTCACTGTCAAATCCGCCCGTAACTCCTTCATCGGGACCGGCAAGCCGGCCAAACGGAAATACTCCTTCGCTACCGGCCTGCTCAAGCCGAAGGGCTGGCGGGATGAACCCCAGGTGCCGAAGCAGGGCACAACGCCTCCCGAGTGGATCACGTACCGGTCCTTTCCGCTCAAGGTCCCCAAGGTCACTATCAACGTGAGCAAGGAAGGCTCCTCCGACGGTGACATTTTCTATGCCCCCCGGACCAACGGCCCGATCATCGTCGACAAGACCGGCGAGCTGGTCTATTACCGGCCCGGCCTGCGGGTCACCGACTTCCGCAAGCAGTCTTACCGGGGCAAACCGGTACTAACCTGGTGGCGACGCGCGCAGGTCGGCGAATTCGTGGAGAGCAGCTACGCAATCGCCAACTCCAGCTACAAGGTGATCAAGCGGTTCGAGGCCGGAAACGGGTACACCAGCGACCCTCACGAGTTCACGATGGCCAGCCGGAACACGGCGTACGTGAACTCCTTCCGCACGGTGGTCATGGATCTCCGCCAGTACGGGGGCCTCAAGAAGACCCCGGTAATGGACAACGTCGCCCAGGAAGTCGACCTCCGCACCGGCCAGGTCATCTGGGAATGGCATTCGCTCGGCAACATCAAGGTCGGCGAGACCTACATGCCGATTCCCCGCAAGATCACCCGGCCCTTCGATTACTTCCATCTGAACTCGATCGCCAGGGACAAAGACGGCAACATGCTGATCTCGGCCCGTCACACATCGGGGCTTTACAAGGTGAACCGCCAAACCGGCAAGGTCATGTGGCGAATGGGAGGCAAAGACTCTGACTTCAAGCTGGGTGCGGGTTTCCGGTACGCCTACCAGCATGATTTCCGTCGTCACGCCAACGGCACATACTCGATCTTCGAGAACGGTGCCGCGGGTGGACCGCTGCCTAACCGGGCCAGAATCTCGAAGGGATTCATCTTCCGGATCAACGAGAAAATGCGGACCGCGAAGCTGCTCCGCCGCTATACGCTCGGCGGGCGTCTGGCCCCGAGTCAGGGCAACACCCAGGTACTTCCGAACGGCAATGTCTTTGTCGGCTGGGGATCACTCAAGTACTGCACCGAGTTCGCCCCCGATGGTGACGTCCTGTTTGACCTCGAGTACTCGGCGCTCAACGTCAGCTACCGCTGCTACCGCGCCCCGTGGACGGGCAGCCCCGCTACCTCGGCGATCGGCGTCAAATCCGAAGTCACCGGCGAGAACAGTCAGGTCTTTGTGAGCTGGAACGGTGACACGCTGGTCCGGACCTGGCGGATCCTGGCTGGAGGCGCGACCGGCCCGATGACCCATTTGGCCGATGTTCCCCGCACCGGTTTCGAAACGATGGCGGAGGTTCCCGGGCACCCGGCCCGATTCCGCCTGGTCGGTCTCAGCGCAGACAACAAGGTCCTTGGCCGGTCAGACGTCAATAAGCTGGGAGAGTTGACCAGATGATCAACCGGAGATCCGACAAGAGGGCGCGCGGCAGGACCGTCTTGACCTCGTTCCTGCTGGCAATCCTGACCGGGTTGGCAGTCCTGTTCAGCTTTGCTTCCCCGGCCGCTGCAAAGCAGATCGCGGCCTACCCGAGCCCGGGTAGCCAGCTTGCCTCGCCGACCGGTGACATCGCATTCAGCGGTGTCACTCCGGCATCACTGGGGAGGGTGGCTGTGCGGGGTTCACAAACCGGAATCCATCCGGGACGGATCAAGGCCTGGGGCGGGCCGGTCGGGGTCAGCTTCATTCCGAACCGGCCCTTCGCCGCCAACGAAACCGTCACCGTGAGGTCGGCCCGTCACAGTTTTTTTGGTACCGGGGGCAGCCGCAGGTATTCCTTCCGGACCGGGCTCTTCCTTCGTGAAAACCTCGGGAATGAGCCGTTCAGTCCTCCAGAGGGTCAGGTCCCTCCGGTCTGGGACACCTATGAGACCCTGCCCCTGAAGGTGCCGAAGGTCACTGTGCGCGAGAGCGAACCCGGTGTTTCCAACCTCAAGATCTTTTACGCGCCTCGAACCAGCGGACCGACTATTCTCGACCCGAAGGGCGAACTCATCTACTACCGGCCCGGGCTCAGAATCACCGACTTCCGGGCCCAGAAGTACAAGGGCCGCACCGTACTGACCTGGTGGCGAAGGGCCAAGTTCGGCAAGAGGGTTTCCAGTCGTTTCGAGATGGCCGACAGTAACTACCGCGTGTTCAAGCGCCTGACCGGTGGCAACGGTTTCACCGGTGATCCGCATGAGTTCAACCTCACCAGGCGCGGCACCGCGTACGTCACTGCCTACCGGACCGCAATCGTGGACATGAGCCGTTTCGGTGGCCCCAAGCGCGGCTTCCTGCTTGATTACATGGCGCAGGAGATTGACATCGAAACCGGTCTGGTCGTCTGGGAATGGCACCCCCTCGGCAATATCCGCCTGAACGAGACCTACCTCAAGATCCCGCGGAAGAACACCCGGCCCTTCGACTACCTCCACCTGAACTCGATCAACGATGATCGCGATGGCAACATCCTGATGTCCGCCAGGCACACCCAGGCGCTCTACAAGGTGAACCGCCGCACTGGTCAGATCATGTGGCGGATTGGTGGCAAGAGATCAGACTTCCGGCTGGGTCGCGGGGTCAGGTTCGGCTTCCAGCACGATGTCCAGCGGGCCAAGGACGGCACCCTGACCATTTTCGACAATGGTGATGGCGGCCAACACGGCCGGGTCAACAAGTTCACCAGTGCCAAAAAACTGAGGGTGAACGAGAAACGCCGCACAGTCAAACTGGTTCGCGTTTACCGAAACCCCGCAAATGTGATTTCAGGCAGCCAGGGGAACACCGAGGAACTCCCGAACGGCAACCTGTTCGTCGGCTGGGGTTCGAGGAATTCCTGTACCGAGTTTTCGGCTGCCGGCCGGGTGCTTCTCGATTTTGCCTTCTCCGCGAAGACGGTCTCCTACCGGTGCTTCAAGGCACCGTGGGTCGGCGTGCCACTTACCCCGGTCGCGATCAAATCGGCAGCAGACGAAGCCGGGAGCAGTGTGTGGGTGAGCTGGAACGGCGACACCCGGGTCCGGACCTGGCGAATCCTTGTCGGCAGTACCCGTGGCGATCTTGCGACTGTGGCGGAGGTCCCCAGGGAGGGATTCGAAACCGCGGTCCGGCTTGATCAGCCATCCGGCTTTTTCCGTGCGGTCGGCCTCGACGCAAACGAAAAGGTGCTTGGCCGGTCAGAAGTCAACCAGCTTGGAGAACTGAGCCGATAGCGCCGTCTCAACCGGGACCAGGTGGGGCTTTCAGCCCTTCCCGGCAGGTCGTGGCCGCACATCCGGTGACCAGACCAAGGTTCTCGCGCATATAGGCAAGCACTCCCGAGTAGGCGGGAGACCGGAACCGGTTGTTCATTTCGTCCGGGTCCCGGGCAAGGTCGTAAAGCTCCTCGCCACCATCGTCGTAGCGGATGTACTTGTACCGGCCGATCCTGAAACCGCGGTAGCGGAGAGCCGGGGCCCGGGCGGAAATAGAGGCGTTCGCCCGGGTCTGCCGCGAATCGATCGCTATCGCCACCGGCCGGTTGGTTTTCCGTGACGGGTTCCGCCAGAACGGCTCCATCGACCGGCCGTCCACGGGATAGTCCGGTTTGGCGCCAGCGAGGTCCATGACCGTGACGGGGATGTCAATGTTGGCGGTCAGTTCCCCGCTCCTGGCCCCACGGCTCACCCCCGGCCCACGGACCGCCGTCATCACCGAGGACGAGTCTTCGTACGGCAGGAACTTGCCCCAGTCGAAACGATGTTCTCCGAGGAACATGCCGTGGTCGGAAGTCAGAATCACATAGGTGTTCGAAAGCCGGCCGCTTTGTTCAAGTGCCTGGAATATGGCCCCGATCCCGTCATCAACCGCTCTGAGCGACTCGATGTAGCTGCGGTATGAACGGCCCAGAGCGCTGATTTCAGTGCTGCCCATCCGCCTCGGTGCGGCGTTGCGAATCACCGGCGGTTTGTCACTGAAATCCGCTTCGTTGAAGGAAGGCTGGCGTGG
>WPCI01024349.1_pt1 | contig 22810 bp, 19 predicted proteins | sample 5399871 | NCBI WGS metagenome assembly WPCI01 (sample SAMN12869469, study PRJNA574797) | sludge metagenome | isolation source: wastewater treatment of pH7 | place: China:Beijing | collected 2019-05-20 | reverse complement strand
TCGTGCCGCAGGAGTAGATCCAGGACGTCGCGCCGTATCGGTGTCAACCGCGCGCCGCGCGCCGCGCAGTGGGCTGCTGCGCGGTCCAGAGGATCCTCGCTCTTGTTGGCTGCGCCGTGACACATGATGTTCATGCGCGCAATTCTAGGGGGGCGGGCTGGAATGTACAAATGCAATGTTATATCATTGCATTTGTACATTCCCTCTTTGCCACATGTTCAAGAACCTGGAATCCGCGCCTGCCGGGACGACAGTCGCCACCGATGCCGCGCTTGCCACCCTGCCATTCGATCGGGACGGTCTCATTGCCGCCGTCACGCAGCAGTTCGACACCGGCGAAGTGTTGATGCTGGCCTGGATGAATCGCGCAGCACTGGAAGAGACCCTGGCGACGGGACGCGCCTGTTACTGGTCGCGCTCGCGCAAGGCGCTGTGGAGAAAGGGCGAAACCTCGGGGTGCTCGCAGACAGTCAAGGAGGTCCGCCTGGACTGCGACGGCGACGCCGTCCTGCTTCTGGTCGACCAGCTTGACGGAGCCTGTCATACCGGCCGCCGCAGTTGCTTCTACCACCGGATCGACAACGCGCACCTCGTCGTCCTGAGCGCTCCGCCCCATCGAGACGGAGGCGTCCAATGACCCGGAATCCCGAGGACAGCACGCACAGTGCAAGCATCGGCTCGCAGACCGCAGCGGCACCGGGACCTGGCCGGAACCGGCCGGCGACGATTCGTCTGCACAACACCTTGCGCGGACAGAAGGAAATCTTCGCGCCGCACGATCCGCAACGCGTCACGATGTACGTGTGCGGCCCCACGGTCTACAACTTCGTCCACATCGGCAATGCCCGGCCGGTGGTGGTGTTCGACGTGCTCTACCGCTTGCTCTCGCGGCATTACCCGCAGGTCGTATACGCCCGCAACATCACCGACATCGACGACAAGATCAACGCTGCTGCGCAGGCCGCGGGCGAGCCGATCCGCGTGCTGGCCGAGCGCTTTGCCGCCGCCTATCGCGAGGACATGGCCGCCCTCAATGCGCTGCCGCCCGGCGTCGAGCCCTGGGCCACGGATCACGTGCCGCAGATGATCATGCTGGCGCAGCAACTGATCGAGCGCGGTCATGCGTATGTGGCCGATGGGCATGTGCTCTTCCATGTGCCATCGCTTGCTGACTACGGCAAGCTCTCCGGTCGCCGGCGCGACGAGATGATTGCCGGGGCCCGCGTGGAAGTCGCACCCTACAAGCGCGACCCGGCGGACTTCGTCCTGTGGAAGCCTTCGGCCGAGTCGCAACCGGGTTGGGACAGTCCCTGGGGGTTTGGTCGTCCCGGCTGGCACATCGAATGCACCGCGATGATCCACACCCACCTCGGGCGCTCGATCGACATCCACGGCGGTGGCCAGGATCTGATCTTCCCGCATCACGAGAACGAGATCGCGCAGGGCGAAGGCGCGTATGGCGGAGAGTACTGCCGCTTCTGGGTCCACAACGGCTACGTCACCGTCGACGGCGAGAAGATGTCGAAGTCCTTGGGCAACTTCCGCACCGTGCGCGACCTGCTGCAGCACTATCCGGGCGAAGTCATCCGCTACGCCCTGCTCGCCGGCCACTACCGCAAGCCGCTCGACTTCTCCCTGGGCGCGCTGGACCAGGCCCGCGCTGCGCTCGACCGCCTCTATGGCAGCCTGTTGCCTTACGGTGATCGGCCGCGACGAGCCCGCGGCGCCGACGCCCAGGACATCGAGGCTGCGCTGGCCGATGACCTCAACACCCCGCTCGCACTTGCCCGCCTGCACGAAACGGCTGCGGCCTTGCGCAAGTGCACCGACCCCGCGGAGCAAGACCAGCTGCTGGAGACGCTGCGCGACGGTGCGGACCTGCTCGGCCTGCTCCAGCAATCCCCCGGTCAATGGCGGCAGCACATTGCGGAGGCGGGCGATGCACCCGGCGTGGAACGCATCGAAGCCTTGATCGCCGCCCGCAGCGAAGCGCGGGCGGCGCGTGACTTCACGCGCGCCGATGCCCTGCGCCATGAACTGATCGCTCTCGGCGTCGGCATCGAGGACGGCGCGGCCGGCACCACTTGGCGCCGCCTTGCCGTGCAGGCCACCGAATGAGGACCCTGCCCACCCGTGCGGTGCAGTTGCTGATCCGCTTCTACCAGCTCGGCATCAGCCCGCTGCTAGGGCCGCGCTGCCGCTTCTATCCGAGCTGCTCGCATTACGCCCAGGAGGCCATCGACACGCATGGCCTGCGACGCGGCGGCTGGCTCGCCCTGCGCCGCCTGTCGCGTTGCCATCCCTGGCACCCGGGCGGCGTCGATCCGGTGCCGCCGGCCACAACGGACAGGCGAGACACAATCGACAAGAAAGAAGGACTGAAAGATGAAAACAAAACGTGATATCGCCAGTGCCTGCCTCATCGCCTTGGCGGTAGTCAGCAGTACTGCCAGGGGCCAGGCACCGGATGCCGCACACCCCTCCAGCCCTGCTCCGGGACAGCTTGGGTCCGCAACGCTGCCGCCCGTCGTCGTTACCGCCACCACAACGGCGCGGGACGCCGCCAATGCACCCGCCAGCGTCTCCGTCATCGACGGAGAAGACCTGCGCAAGCGGCCCGTCAACGATCTTGCCGACGCGGTGCGAAACACCGTTGGCCTCGATCTCGAGAATCTAGGCATCGGCCGCCGCGGCATATCGATCCGCGGCATGAGTTCGGAGCACACGCTGTTGCTGATCGACGGGCAGCGCATCAATTCCTCCGCGTCGGCCATCGCCCACTCGGATTTCGAGCTGGGCTGGATGCCGACCGAAGCGATCGAACGCGTGGAAGTGGTGCGCGGCCCGATGTCCTCGCTGTACGGTTCCGAGGCCCTGGGTGGCGTGGTGAACCTCATCACCCGCTCGGCGACCGACCGCTGGCAGGGGTCGGTCAGCGGCCATGCGCTGGTCAACGACCATGGTCTGGACGGGAACCAGCGCAAGGCCGGCTTCTATGTCGGCGGCCCGCTGGTGCCCGGCCGGCTGGGCTTGAACGTGTGGGGCGAGTACCGCCAGCGCGACGCCTTGCGCAACGCCGACAACCGGGCGCTGAGCGCCCTCGACCAACAGCGCGCCACAACGGGGCACGTCGGACTGACCTGGACGCCCGACGCCCGCCAGCGCATCGACCTGTCGATGACCGCCGGCAACGAGGATCAGGAAGGTTTCCGCAGCAGCAGCACAAGCCCCCTCTACAAGGTCGACAACGAGGTCCAGCGCCGCCGCTACGCGCTCTCCCACGCTGGCGACTGGGACTGGGGCACCAGTCGGCTGCGACTGTACCGCAGCACACTGGACCGCAAGGTCTGGCGCTCGGATGGCACCGACGCCACCGGCCCGAACCGCTTCGTCGACACCGTCCTCGACGGCCAGGTGGGCTTCGCCGCCGGGGACTCACATACGTTGATGGTCGGCATCGAAACCCGACGCGAAAGCCTGGAAGACCCGAGCGTCAACCGCGCGGGCAAGGAGACGCTCACCCATTACGCGCTCTTCGCCCAGGACGAGATTCTGCTCGGCGAGCACTGGGAACTGGTGCTCGGCAGCCGCTTCGATCATCACGAGGATTTCGGCTGGGAAACCAGCCCCCGGGCCTATCTGCTGTTCCATCCCAGCGACACGCTGACCTTCAAGGCCGGCATGGGTAAGGGCTTCAAGGCCCCCACGCTCAAACAGCGCTCCCCCGAATTCGAATCCCGTGCCGCCATGGGCGGGCGCGGCATCATCCGTGGCAACCCGAACCTGCAGCCCGAAACCAATCGCTCTGTCGAGCTGGGTGCAGCATACGACCGGGGGAGCTGGTCGGCTAGCGCAACCCTGTTCCGCAACGACGTCCGCAACCTGATTGAGACCGTCCGGCAGCCAACCTGCTTCGAGCCCGGCCGGATCTGCCTCGACTACGAGAACGTCGCCGAGGTACGCCTGCAAGGGCTGGAACTGACTGCCGGTGCGGACCTGTCTGCACAGTGGCGGCTGGATGCCAACTACACCTACCTCGATGCGCGCAACCGCGCGGGCGACGAGCGCCTGGCAGACCGCTCCCGCCACCGCGCCAACCTGACGCTTGCCTGGGCGCCCCGGGCGCAACTTGCCACCCGCATGCGTGCCGAATACACCGGCGCCCAGTATCGTTCCGCAACGCTCGACGACCGCCCTGGCTACACCCTGCTGCACTGGTATGTGGATTACGACCTGGGCCGTGGCCTCAGCCTGCACGCCGGCATCGAAAACCTGACCGACAAGCGGCTCGCCAACGACGATGCCGGGGTATATGGCCGCGCGGACGAAGGGCGGCGCTACTTCGCCGGCCTGACGGCGAGATTCTGATGCCGGTACGGTCTCTCCTGCCTCTGCGCCGGGCAGCGACCGGTTGCCTGCTGCTCCTGCTGTCGAGCTGGGCCGCCGTGGCCGTCGCGACGGCGAACCCGGCGGTCCTGGTACTGCACAACAGCTTCGTCTCGACCGAGAAGTTCCAGCGCCTGCAGGGCTTCGCCACGCAGGAAGGCATGGATCTCCGGCACTTGAATGTCGAGAGAAACCCGCCGGAGGCAATGCAAACGGCCGTCGAATCGGCCGCGCTCGTCGTGCTCGACGTGCCGCGGCCCAACGACCGCGCGATGCTCACCCAGCATCTGGCACAACTGCCCCGGCACAACGCGCTACGCCGCCTGACCATCGGCGGTGGCCAGCCCGCGTGGGAGAACCTGCCGCCACCCTACGCCGGCACGCTGGCCGCACTGTATGCTGCCGGCGGCGAAGACGGTTTCCGCCGCTTCTTCGCGCTGGCCAAGGCGGTACATGAAGGCCGCCAGCCGGACGCAAACCTTCTGGAACCGCCGGCCCGGCTTCCTGCCACCGGCTTCTACCATCCGCAGGCGCCACAGGTCTTCACCAGCCTGGAGGCCTATCTGGCATGGCATTCGGCCCGCCCGCAGCCGGCGAACGCCAGCGGGCGCGTGGCCTTCCTGATGCACGCTGGCGCGGTCGCGGACATGCTGACCCGCGACATCGACGAACTGATCATGCGCAGCGAGGCGGCCGGCATCGTGCCGGCGGCGTTCTGGTCCGACGCTTCGGCACCGCAGGGGCTCGCCGGTGCGCTCGCCGGAGGCAAGGTCGACGCACTGGTCAACCTCACCCACATGCAGAACGGCGCCGCGCGGAGCCACGATTTTCTCGCGCTTGACGTTCCCGTGATCCAGACCCTGCGCTTTCGCGAAGGCGAAGCCGCCGACTGGCCCTCCGCGGTGAGTGGTGTGGCACCGCGCACCACCGCCGTGTTCCTGGCCACGCCCGAAGGCTGGGGTATCAGCGATCCGGTCGTGCTCTCCGCCACCACCGCCGGCGTCGATGTCATGCTGCCCGAGCAGGCCGACGCCCTGATCGGCAAACTGAAGCAGCTCGTCGCACTGCGCCACACGCCAGCGGCCAACAAGAAGCTCGCGCTGATGTTCTGGAACTACCCGGCCGGTGAGAAAAACCTCGGGGCCTCGAACCTCAACATCCCTCGCAGCATCGTCTCGATTCAGGCCGCGCTGTCGGCGCAGGGCTACGCCGTCGGCGAGCCGGTCAGCGAATCCCAGGTGATTGCCGCCGGGCAACGCCTTCTCGGCGCGGTGTATGGCAGCGTACCGCTCGACACCCTGCTGGCCGAGGGCATGGCCGGGCTGTACCCGCTGGACGACTACGAGCGCTGGCTGGAAAGCCTGCCCCGCCAGCGGCAGCAGGAACTGCGCCACGCTGGCGCCCCTGGGCGGAATCGCGCCGTGCGCGAAATCGACGGCCGGCGCTACTTTGTCATCCCACGCTGGCAGCTCGGAAACCTGCTGGTCATGCCGCAACTGCCGCGCCATGCCGACGCTCATGGCCACTACCACGACACGGCCAGCGCCCCCGACCACCACTACATGGCAGCCTACCTGTACCTACGCCATCAGGAAGCCATGCATGCGCTGATCCACCTCGGCACCCATGGCACCCAGGAATGGCTCCCGGGCAAGGACCGGGGGCTGGCCGCCAGCGACTATCCCTGGCTGGCGGTGGGCGATCTGCCGGTGTTTTACCCCTACATCCAGGACAACGTCGGCGAAGCCATCCAGGCCAAACGGCGCGGCCGGGCGGTAACCGTCAGCCATCAGACCCCACCGTTCGCTCCGGCCGGGCTGTACGATCAATTGCGCGACCTGCACCACCTGATCCACGAATACGAACAACTCGATGAAGGCATGGTGCGCGAACAGGTCAGCGCACAGATCCGCGCGGCCGCCATCGCGGCCCATCTTCACGCAGACCTGGGCTGGACGCCCGAGCGGGCGGAACAGGAATTTTCGGGCTTCCTGCAGGCCATGCACGACCAGCTGCACGAACTGGCGCGCACCGCAATGCCACTGGGGCTGCACACCTTCGGCCAGCCGGCAAGCGCTGAGCACCGCGTCAGTACCATCGTGCAGCAGCTCGGCGAACCGTTCTACGCGGTGCTGGGCGTCGACCAGGAAGAGCTGTTCGTCACCGATCATTCCGAGCTTCCAGACAACCTGGCCTATCGAGCGGTGCAGCGGATACTCGACCCGGAAGCCGCCACATCGCTGCCCGAGGCAGTTGCCGCCTTCAGCGAGCGCGCCCGCGAACTCGAGCAGCGCCTGCGCGACACTCAGGAGAACGAGGCGCTGCTGGCCGGCCTGGCCGGCCGTTTCGTGAAGCCTGGTGCCGGCGGCGACCCGATCCGCAACCCGGAAGTCGAAAGTGGCCGCAATCTGTATGCCTTCGAGGCCGACAAGATCCCCACGCGGGCCGCCTACGCGTCCGCCGCCACTGCCTACGCACAACTGGTGGAAGCCTTCCGCGCCGAACGTGGCGGCATGAGCGATGGCGAATGGCCACAGAAGATCGCGTTCAGCCTGTGGTCGTCGGAAGCCATCCGCCACCTGGGTGTCACCGAAGCGCAGATCCTGCACGCGCTGGGCCTGCGACCGGTGTGGGATGCAGGCGGCCGCGTCACGGAACTGGAGATCGTGCCCGCCACCGAACTGGGCCGGCCACGCAGCGACGTGGTGGTGCAGGTGACCGGCGTGTACCGTGACCAGTTCGACAGCTTCATGCGCCTGCTCGACGAAGCCCTGGCTCGCCTGGCCGAGCTGGACGAACCCGGCAACCCGATCGCCGCAAACAACCGCCGCATCGCCGCAGCGCTGCAGCAGCACGGCATGCCGGCAGAGGCGGCCACCACAGCGGCGCGCTACCGCGTCTTCGGCAACGCACCGGGAGAGTACGGCACCGGCGTGCCGCATCTCGCGCTGGCATCCACGGAATGGGACGACGATGCCGTGCTGGCTGAGCAGTTCCTCGCCAGCAGCCGCTACGCCTACGGCAAACAAGACTGGGGAACAGCGTCGGCGCAAGCCAACCTGCTGGCCGAACAACTACGCGGCACCCAGGTAGCGGTGATGGCGCGCTCCTCCAATGTCCACGGCGTGCTCTCCACGGACCACCCGTTCGAGTTCCTTGGCGGGCTGTCGGGGGCCATCCGCCATCTCGACGGCAAGGCGCCGCAACTGCTGGTCTCCGACCTGCGCAGCCGCGAGGTGAAGACCACCGGCCTGGCGCGCTTCCTGGCCGACGAAATGCGTGCGCGCTACCTCAACCCGCAGTGGATCGGCGCAATGCAGCAGGAGGGCTATGCCGGTACGCTGGAAGTGCTCAACGCCACCAACAACCTGTTCGGCTGGCAGGCCATGGATCCCGCCACCGTGCGCGCCGACCAGTGGCAGTCACTGTTCGACACCTATATCCATGACACCCGCGAACTGGGTACGCGCGAATGGTTCGAGCAGCACAACCCCACCGCGCAGGCGCAGATCCTGGAGCGCATGGCCGAAGCGATCCGCAAGGGCTACTGGGATGCGTCCGAAGACACCCGGCGCGCACTGGCGCAGCGCTTTCAGACCCTGGAACAGCAGTTCGGCGTCGATACCGGCGCTGCGCCCACGCGCCGCTTTATCGCCGACATGGCGCAGGGTTTCGGCCTGAACAACACGCACGCGCCAAATGTCGAGACTGCCTCCATGCCAACTGCGGCACCGGACGCCCAGACCCATACCGATCAAGCACTGGAGAGCGTGCAGGGCCAGGTGCTCGAAGCCGTCCAGGCGCCGGTGCAGAACGACTCCCGGCAGCACTGGGCACTCGCCCTGATGCTGCTGCTGGTCCTCGGCGGTGGCCTGCGGCAGGCCCTCGTCCGTCTCCCGAAACCCCGTACCTGAGAACCCGATGACCGCCTTTTCTGCAATCGAAACCCTGCTCTACGACGTATCGCGCGTGTTCCTTGCACCGGTGATGCTGTTGATCGCCGTCGCCCTGGCCTACGCGCTGGTGAGCTTCGGTGGCTTTGCGGTCGAAGCCTGGCAGCGCCGCCGTGGTATCCACCCGTGCGCATTGTCCGCTTTCGCCCAGGCACACGGCCGGACACTCGCCAGCGACGACTTGGAACTGTGGATCATGCGGCGGCTCGAGTGGCCGCGCATCGTCTCGCGCACCGCGCCCATGCTCGGCCTGATCGCCACCATGATCCCGATGGGGCCGGCGCTGCTCGCGCTGGGCAGCGGCAACGCGGGCGAAGTCGGACGCAACATGGTGGCCGCTTTCTCGGCGGTCATCCTGGCGCTGCTGGCGGCGAGCATCTGCTTCTTCATCCTGACCATCCGCCGGCGCTGGCTGCTGCAGGACCTGCGCGACCTGGAGCGGCAGCGGGAGGAACGGGGCTGATGCGCTTCCTCCACGAGGACGACACCGACCCGATGCTCTCGGTGGTCAATCTGATCGACCTGTTCCTGGTCATCATCGGCATGCTGATGGTGGTCATCGCCCAGAACCCGCTCAACCCCTTCACCCAGAACAAGGTGGTGGTGGTCGAGAACCCCGGCGAGGCCGACATGCGCATCACCATCAAGGATGGCAAGGAGCTGACGCGCTACGAATCCAGCGGCGAGATGGGCGAGGGACAAGGCGCGCGTGCAGGGATCACCTACCGCCTCGACGACGGGCGAATGATCTATGTGCCGGAGAACTGAGCCCGTGCCCTCCGGCGCCATCCACTACAACCACAAGGAGCCCAGACCGCTCGAGAAGCTCAAGTGCGGCGACGGACCCTTCCATCCAGAGACTCTTCGAGCCCCATGATCCGCAAGAACCCGCGCGGCGACCTGCCGCAGATCCACGAATCGGCCTATGTCGACCAGACCGCCATCATCTGCGGCAAGGTCATCATCGAGGAAAACGTCTTCGTCGGCCCCTACGCGGTGATCCGCGCCGACGAGGTCAATGCCGACGGCGACCTCGAGCCGATCCGCATTCGCGCCCATTCCAACATCCAGGATGGCGTCGTCATCCACTCCAAGTCCGGCGCACTGGTCGAGATCGGCGAACATACCTCGATCGCCCACCGCTCCATCGTCCATGGCCCCTGCGTGGTCGGCAACAACGTCTTCATCGGCTTCAACAGCGTCGTCTTCAACTGCCGCATCGGCGATGGCTGCGTCGTCCGCCACAACGCCGTGGTGGACGGCACCGACCTGCCGCCGGGCTTCTATGTGTCCTCGACCCTGCGCATCGGCCCGAAGACCAACCTGTCCTCCGTTCCGCGAGTCAGCGCCGCGGCGACCGAGTTTTCCGAAGACGTAGTGCGCACCAATCACGACCTCGTGCAGGGCTACAAGAAACTCCAGAACGAGTTCTGAACATGAGCACAGTGCTGATCCGCAATGCTCGACTGGTCAATGAAGGCCGAATCGTCGATGGCGACCTGCTGGTTCGCCACGGGCGGATCGACAAGATCGCCCCAAGTATTAGCACTGCAGCCGGCGAGGAAATCGACGCCGCCGGCCAGTGGTTGCTGCCCGGCATGATCGACGACCAGGTACATTTCCGTGAGCCGGGACTGACCCACAAGGGCTGCATCGCCACCGAATCGGCAGCGGCTGTGGTCGGGGGCATCACCAGCTTCATGGACATGCCCAACACCCGGCCGCCGACGCTGTCGATGGCGGCGCTGGCCGACAAGAAAGTCATCGCCGCCCGCGACTCGCTGGCCAACTATGCCTTTCACTTCGGCGTCTCGAACGACAACCTTGACGCCGTTGCGGCCCTCGATCCGCGTGAAGTGGGCGGCATCAAGGTTTTCATGGGCGCTTCCACGGGCAACATGCTGGTCGACGACCCGGCCGTGCTGGAACGCCTGTTCGCTTGTGCGCCGACCATCCTGATCACGCATTGCGAGGACACGCCGTCGATCAAGATCAACGAGGAGCGATGGGGCAGAACCCACGGCGACGCGGTGCCGTTCTCGGCCCATCCGCTGATCCGCGAAGCCGAGGCCTGCTACAAGTCCTCCTCGCTCGCCGTATCTCTCGCGAAAAGGCACGGGACGCGGCTGCATGTGCTGCACATCTCGACCGCCCGCGAGCTCGAACTGTTCGAGAACAGGCCGCTGGCCGAGAAGCGCATCACCGCCGAAGTCTGCGTCCACCATCTGTTCTTCGACGACCGCGACTACGCCCGGCTGGGCAGCCATCTCAAGTGCAATCCAGCGGTGAAAACCCAGGCCGACCGCGACGCCCTGCGCGCCGCCCTCAACACCCACCGCCTGGACGTCATCGGCACCGACCATGCACCGCACACCCTGCAGGAGAAGGCCGGCAGCTATTTCCAGGCGCCGTCTGGCCTGCCCGTCGTGCAGCACGCCTTGCCCGCCCTGATGGAGCTGATGCACGACGGCATCCTCGACCTGCCGACGCTGGTCGCCAAGACCAGCCACCGTGTCGCCGATCTTTTCGGCATCGTCGACCGCGGTTATCTGCGCGAAGGCTGGTGGGCCGACTTGGTGCTGATCGGCGACCGCGATCCGTGGGCGCCCGACGATCCCGTCCTCAGCCGCTGCGGCTGGTCGCCCTTCGCCGGCCGCCGCTTTCGCAGCCGGGTCGCGGCCACCGTCGTGTCCGGCCAGATCGCCTGGATCGACGGCGAACTGCGCCCGAGCTGTCGTGGCCGCCCCTTGGACTTCTTGCGTTGAGCGCCACGTACAACCACAGCAATTCTGGACTTTCCCCGATGAACGCTCCGCATCCCCTTCACGCCAGGACTTGCGCCGCCGTCGCTGACGATGCCCTCGGCCTGACCCGCATTTTCGAGCCGGAGATCCAACTCGCCCAGTGGCGCAGGACCCCGAACTCCGAGATTACCGGCTGGCTCGAGGCGCATGCCGACAGGCTTGGTAGCGGCCTGCGCCAGACCCTGTCGCCCGGTCAATCCCCCGACCTCGGCGGGCTACCCGCAGGCCCCGGGCGTGACGCGCTGGCCGAGGACCTTGTACTGCTTGCCGAGATGCTCGGCGAACTGCTCGATGCGCCGAGCATCGGCTTGCGGCTGGAGGTCATCCGGCAGGCGATGTGCCCGCGCCTGCACGTCGACCGTGTCGGCATCCGGATGCTGTGCACCTACCGTGGTCCAGGCACCGAATGGGTCGATGACCATTTGGTCGATCGCCGCTTCCTCGGCGCCGGCTCCGGCGGCCTGCCGGACGAAACATCGGGCCTGCTGCGCCCGGGTCATGGCATCGAATCCATCCCGCCGTTCGCCGTTGCCCTGCTCAAGGGCAGCCTGTGGCAGGGCAACGCCGGGCGCGGCATCGTCCATCGTTCCCCGGCGGTCGAGCGCCCACCACGGGTGCTGGTGGCGCTGGATGCAGGATGGTGACCGCGAATGGCTGAGCTCCCCGGATTCATGACCGAACCCGTCGACGACCGGCGGGCGCCGGTACTGGTGCTCACGGGATTTCTCGGCGCGGGCAAGACCACGCTGCTCAACCGCTTGTTTCGCGATCCGTCGATGTCGCGCTCCGCGGTGCTGATCAATGAGTTTGGCGAAGTGGCCGTCGACCATCACCTGGTCGACAAGGTCGACGACAGCATCGTCGTGCTCGATTCAGGCTGCATCTGCTGCAGCGTTCAGGGCGATCTGCTGCGTGCGCTCAAGGAAGTGTTCAAGCGTGGTGTGCGCCGCGAGAACGGCCCGGTCGAGGGGGTGCTCATCGAGACCACTGGCCTCGCCGATCCGGCGCCGATCATCCACACGCTAATGCAGGACTTCTTCGTGTCAGCCCGGTTTCGCTGCGACGGCGTAATCACGGCGGTCGACGTCACCCATGCTCCAACCCAACTCGACACTCACCGCGAGGCAGTGCGGCAGGTCGCGATGGCTGATCGCCTTCTGCTGACGAAGTGTGACCTTGCTGACGCGCCGGCGCGGGCGACGGTGGTAGGGCGTCTGCGCGTGCTCAATCCAGGGGCGCCGCTGGTCGAGGTCTTCGGCGGCAAGGTCGGAGCCGAGGCGCTCGAAGCCTGCGGCATTTACGACCCGGGGAGCAAATCGCCCGACGTCGCGGTCTGGCTCGGCGAGGAAGCGGCACGGGCAAGGGCCGAGCGCACACCGGCCACTGTTGGCCCGACAGCCTGGCGTCGCCCGGGTGCCGCGCCGGCGGTGAGGACGCCCGCGCGCCATGACGCGGATGTTCAGAGTTTCGTCCTCGCGTTCGATCAACCGCTGGACTGGCTCGGTTTCAGCGAGGGCCTGTCCCTGTTGCTCCAGGTCTACGGCGATCGCCTCCTCCGCATCAAGGGTCTGCTCAACATCTCGGGCGATCCGCTGCCGCGCATCGTGCAGTGCGTGCAGCATGCGGCCTACCCGCCTGCGAGCCTGCCGGCGTGGCCCGAATCCGGGCCCTACGCCGACCGCCGCAGCAAGCTGGTATTCATCGTGCTCGGGTTGCCGCAAGGGGAAGTCGAGAGCATTCTCGGTAGCTTCTGCGGACAGGCGCCAGCGACCCCGGACCGTTGATGGTTGTGCCTTGTGCGGTGCGGCTTCCCGGCACGACCGCCCGCAAAGACAACCAACCGGTCTCCTCCCCGGCGTCTGCGACAACTCATCACGGGAAGCTCGACCAATGTGGGCATTTGCAAGTACCCATATCTGCTCGTCCGGGTGCCGTCCTACCCGCACACTTCCCTGCATGCTCCGCTGACTCCCGTCAGCGACATGCCCAGGTAGCCACGATCCTCAAGGCTACGACGCCGTTCCTGCCGCGTTGATCACCCCAGTTCGCACCGGCATCCGTGCGCGAACGGCCATCGGTTCTCGATGGCGATGCCACCAAGCTGTTCCATCAACCCACGCGGGGGTTCCACACCTTCCCCGCCTTGGGTCGGGTGTGTCTCCGCCTCTTTGTCCTTCAGGAGATTCACCATGACCACTTAGGCAAGTACGAGGGCGATTTCGTCATCGCCGAGATTCGCCCTTCCACCTACAGCGCCAACGGCCGGATGGTCATCGAGATCCGTGCCCTTCTTGGTGGGATGACGTTGTCCAACATCGACGCCCTGAGCGGCGACGAGGCCCGCCAGCTGAGTCCGCAGGAGGTCGATCCGATCGACGAAGAAGCGCAGGCGCCCGCGCCGGACACGACGAGGGCCACGGCCAAGTCGAAGTCGCGTTCCTCGCGCGATCCCCTGGTTGACACCACGCCGTTCGGCAGTGAGCCGGGCGCAGCAGCATCCGAGGCTTCGGCCGACGACGCTGCACTGTTCGGCGCACTCTGGCCGCTGGGCGATGTCGTCAAGCTCGACGCCACCGTCGATCGCCGCGTCCTGCGTCAGCAGCGCGACCGTCTCGGCACGTTGGGCTACGAGTTCGCTCCACTGTCCCAGGACTGGCATCTCGCCAAGGCCTGATTCCAACCGCCGCGCCAGCGGCGTTCCACCACCCACCGGGGTTCCTTCCCCGGCGGGGCGGGGCTCCGGTCTCTCATCCAAGGAGATCGTCATGCAAATCGCATCCCGCTTCGCTCATCGCTCCCCGGTGCTGCGGTCGAACCATCCGCTGTCGGATGACCAGATCCGCACCGTCGCACCCTCCATCTTCGCGGACACCCCGCACGAGAGCCGCTCCGAGCGGTACAGCTACATTCCCACGGCGGCAGTGCTGACCGAACTGCGCAAGGAAGGCTTCCAGCCGTTCATGGTGTGCCAGACCCGCGTGCGCCAAGAGGACCGCCGCGACTACACCAAGCACATGCTGCGCCTTCGCCACGCAAGTCAAATCAACGGCGCCGAGGCTAACGAGATCATCCTGCTCAACTCGCACGATGGCACGAGCAGCTACCAGATGCTGGCGGGCATGTTCCGCTTCGTCTGCCAGAACGGCTTGGTGTGCGGCGACACGTTCGCCGACGTGCGCGTGCATCACAAGGGCAACGTCACCGATCACGTGATCGAGGGCGCCTACGAGGTGCTGCACGGCTTCGAGCCAGTGCAGGACTCGCGCGACGCCATGCGTGCCATCACGCTCGACGATGGCGAGGCGGAGGTCTTCGCCCGGTCGCCCCTGGTTCTCAAGTACGACGAGCCTGGCAAGGCCCTGCCGATCACGGAAAGCCAGATCCTCCATCCCCGTCGCTTCGACGACAACCATGCAGACTTGTGGTCCACGTTCAACCGGGTCCAGGAGAACCTCGTCAAAGGCGGCCTGACCGGCCGCACTGCCAACGGGCGTCAGCAGCGCACACGGCCTGTCCAGGGCATCGACCAGAACGTCCGGCTCAACCGGGCACTCTGGCTGCTCGCGGATGGCCTGCGCAAGCTGAAAGCCTGACTCTCAAGCGGACCATGCCCCGATGGGCATGGTCTGTACTTGTTTGCTCCTCCGCCGATCGGCGCGGAGGGATGAGAGTCTCAGAACGCCCCCAACCGGCCACCGGCTGCGCGAAGACGGGGAAGACGTTATAGATGTTCACGGTTGCCGGCCCTCGGAGTCGTCTCGCTTTGGCACAGCCGCATCTTTCGGCTTCACATCCAGTTCGGCCGTTCCAACACCTGCGGAGCTAGCTGGTTCACCCGGAACCGCTTTCCGCTTGACATCATCCCCCACGCTACCGCTGGCAGCCGAAGTTTGACCTGCAGCGCTAGTCGCCTCTGGAGCCCCCCGTCCTGGCATCTCAGGCAGCGGTTCAACAGTTTCGGTGGTTGTTGCACCGCCCCACCAACCAAAAATCACGATGGCTGTTAGTATTGCAACCCCGCCCCCTCCTCCCCACGCCACCTTGAAAAAAGTGCGCTCCGCTTGATTGGCGGGCTTACTGACCATACTTTCATACTCGGGAAGCGGCAGAAAACGATACAGCCGCGGCTGCCAATCGCTCCTCAATTGACGCTGGAGTTGGATAAAACCATAGCCGGAGTAGATCACTACGCCCACGTAAGCAGCCACAACGACCATCACGGCCACGATCAACTCATAGCTCGCTGCTGCGTTGACGCGAGCGGCAATAAGGCCAAGGCTGATCGCCAAGGCACCGGCAACCGAGGTTACCAACTGTCTGGTCGCGTCGGTAACCTTCGCCGTTTCTTCCGTCACCGCCTTTCGCAGATCGGCCAGCATCTTCAGCGTATCGCGCCCCAGATCCGAGAGGGATACTTGATAGGCGACCTTCGCCCCATCCAATGAAGCAGAAATGTTGCTAAAGAAACACTGGAAATCATCACCGTTGCCACCAGCGGAACGAGCAATATCGTTTGCCAGCAAACCGTGGCGCAGTTCCGCTTCTCGCTCGTTCTCAAAGACCCAATTGGCGGCACGCTGAAGGTCATTAAAGTGATCAACGCCGATATCATCGGCTAGGCAATCACCCTCAGCAGGTACGCTTATCGAGAGCTTGGGAGGGCCCTTGAATTTCAACTTCTTATCTACCGGGTCGATCTCGTCAGCCAACGAGTTGAGGAGAGCAAGTACGGATGCACTCACCCAGACTTTGGCAGCCGCATCCTCAATCGAGGCACTGGCCTCCTCTCGGAGAAGCCACGGCCGAACATCCTCTGGCGCCAATCGTTCTGGGCCGAACTCGCGGACCAAAGAACGAGGGCTCTTAGTATTAGCTGAAGGTTGGAACGGTTCTACTTCACCCCAGGGTTGGAGCACCCTCGCATGGGTGACTATACGCTGCCTCAACCTCGCCACTTGCCAAGTCGCAGCGGCGTGACCAACTCTTAGCCACTCAGCAAGACCAGTATTGGTCAATAACACCAGCGCATCGCCACAAATTGATGGCTTACGGAGTCGTAGCCGATACGGCGCGAAATCCTGAAGTAGGTCACCATCCCGCCATTCCGTTCCTGCACTGTCAAACAGATCGAAATCCCAGTCCAGCTCTTCGCATATTGCAATAATGTTTCTAGCTGCTTCAATCGCCAAGCCGGAGGCGGAGACGTCATTCTCAGACTCTCTTATGAAGGCCCCATCGGCGCTTAACCGATCGAGCAGTTCAGCGAGCAGGATCACGGACAAGCTTGTCCTCCGTCACGCAGGCGGTTTCAATGGTAAACCGCTCTCCACCCGCAGGCAGTCGGTCACGCCGAACGGTAATTCCTTCTGCATCATCCGGATAAGTCAGTGTTACCCCTTCCGTTGTGCGAACTTTACGAATTGGCGGTCGCCGCAATATCTGTCTGTCCGGCCTGAACTCTAGCCCTTCCAGCTTGGCCGCACGAATTCTACGTCGAGTCGTTGACTGAATCGTGCTCCTGACCTCTTCATCCTCAGGGTTGCCAGCAGCTGCGAGTATCGCGTCCGTAATCGCTGCCTCATTGATCTCTTGGCGATCACGTAGAATTCCTTGCGCACGCCGAAACGCACTAGCGACATCCTGCTCAGGAAGTAACTCCTTGCAGGCGGTCAGCGTCGTGCGCAAGACTTCAATAGTCTTCTTGTTCAAGTCTTCATCGCTGAGTGTCCTGGAAACATCCAGAAAGGTGGCGAAGTAGTCACCAATCTCCGGAGAAGACTTCATCCGATCTCGGGTAGAGATTGGCAACTCTGCGACGCCGCCAACCACACGCACGATGATTGACTTCTGGATCGCCTTTTTGTCTGCGATGAACGCCGTGACGATTCGCCGTAGCAGGCCGCCTTCATCCACTGCGGCTTGCTCGATGGCTTCGCGGTAGTCATATTTCACGAAACTGTATATTCTTGTCACTGAATCATGGGTGGACAGCTCAAAGATGAACAGCGCGCCGTCACGGCTACTGCCCACGTGCAAACGCGAGAACTCACGCGATAACGCCTGAGCCCCTTCCTCGAAGCTCACGGCACCAGTGGCAATTAGCTCAATCTGCGCCTTGGTATTGGACGTTTCCTTGAAGCTGTAGACCGGAGATACATCCGTATCAAGAATTCGAGCAATGAAAAACTCTTCATGCTCGACCGCGCGCGCCGGTTCAGGCGAGAAAGCACCATCACCTACCACGTGCAGAATCATGTTAGTGATATGAAGTGAGCCGACCTCATCGTCCGTAAAGAACCCCAAGTCCATTCCCCTGTTTTTGGCGTGACGAGGACTAATACATCCTCTTCATGTTCACCACACTCTCACGCAAGCCGATCACTCCGGCGTCAGCTTGCTATGGTGAACAGTGGATCGTAGGCGATAGCGATAACGACCATTATACCGACGTAATGGGGCACTGCGCGGCCGCGTTTGACCGGTTGTGACCTGTCGAAACCGTTCCGCCGCTACAGGTCCTATTGAGGAACGTCCTCTTCCGGCCACGGCCTCCGTCTCCCCTAGCTGTCGCATCCCGGCCCCACGGACTGGATCCAGGATATTTCGGCAAACGCCTCCTCATAGTCGGAATCGCGCCGGCAAACAGGGGGCCAAGCACAGCGGTTTTTCGCGTGCGTCCACCTACTACCAGAAAGCAATCTTCCCCCATGTCCGTCGGCGATGCCGACAACATGCCCAAGTAGCCAAGATCTTCGAGGCTACGGTGCGTTGCGACGCACAGGTCGTTCTCTTCACCAAGCCGTTCCCGGCGCATTCTTCCACCCCTTGGGGCAGCGACTGCCCCGGCGGGCCGTGCTGTCTCCGATTCCTTCGAGGACAACACCATGCCTGCCACCCATTCTTCCAAGACGCTGTACCGCATCGACGAATGCCCCGACCTGATGGCCGACGGTTGCGTCGGTGACGAGCAGGGCAATCTCGTCTTTCTCTCAATCTGGGCGCGCGACACCGCCGTTCAGGAGTTCCTCGCTCGCCTGACCCTCGGCCGGGATGAACAGGGACTGGATCAGTTCCACGTCATTACCGAGCAGGGCGCATCCATCCCGGTCTTCGTCGGCAATGTCGAGAACCTGGAAAAGCGCATCACCCGCGCCTATCGGCGAACGCTGTTCGGTTCGCTGACGAATGTGTGGCTGTTCGATCGTCGCTGCGTGAAGCCAGACAAGGCCAACGCCAGCGCGCTGGCGCTTCTGCCCAGGGATTCCGCTCACCGGCTCGACCGGCTGTGGACGCTGGTGCAGGACACCTGCCCGCTGCCACTGCTCGACCACTGGCGCGACACCGTGCTGGAGCTGTTGCAGACACGGCGGATGCTGACCGGTCTTCCCTTGGCCCTCGGGCCGCTGGAAGGTCATCGGCTGGCCCTCGATGTCCCGGCGCTGACGAAGGCGCTGGGCGAGCTGATCCGCAACGGCACCCTCGGCGCCACGCAGTACGAACTGGCCGCGAAAGCACCGCTTCGGCGTGTGGCGTGAGCCATCCCCACGGGCATGCGCGCCGCGCGTGCCCGCCTTCCCTCATCCATCACCAGGAGAAATCCATGGCACTCATGTTTCCGCGCTTGGCGCGCAATTTCATTCGTAACGGCTACTTCCCCACCGACGAGCCGACGCTGGAGCGGACCTTGTCCGCGCTGGCGCCGTCTCCCGGCGCCATGTCCATCCTTGATCCCTGCGCCGGCGAAGGCGTGGCGATCGCCGAAGCCGCCCACGCCCTCGGGCGCGAGCAGGTCCAGGCCTTCGCCGTCGAGTACGACGCCGAGCGTGCCCGCCACGCACGGCAACTGGTCGATCGCTGCATCCACGGTGACCTGATGGACACGCTGATCTCGCGCCAGTCCTTCGGGCTGCTGTGGCTGAACCCGCCGTATGGCGACCTGAGCAAGGACGTGAACGGCAACATCGGCTATCAGGGCCAGGGCCGTGCACGGCTGGAAAAGCTGTTCTATCAGCGCGCGCTGCCGCTGCTGCAGTACGGCGGCGTGCTGATCTTCATCGTGCCGTCCTACGTGCTCGACGCCGAGCTGGTCGGATGGCTGACGCGCCACTTCGCCGACCTGCGCATCTACCGTGCGGTGGAAACGCAGTTCAAGCAGGTGGTGATCTTCGGTCGCAGGATTCGTCAGCGCGACCAGGCGTTGGAGTCGGTCAAAGCCGTGCGCGGTCTGCTGCTGCAGATCGGACAGGGCGACGCCGAAGCCGATGAGCTGCCGCTCGAATGGCCGTTCCTGCCGTACACCGTCCCTGCCAGCCCGGCCGAGCCGGAGCACTTCTGTCGCGTGACGATGGAGCCCGAGCAGTTCGCCGATGAAGTCGGCCGGCTACAAGGACTCTGGCCGGCGCTCGATATGCACCTGGGCGCCGCGCAGCAATCGCTGCGTCCGCCCGCGCGGGCCTTGTCGCACTGGCATCTCGCCCTGGCTTTGGCCGCAGGCGCGATCTCCGGCGTAGTGAAGTCCAAGAGCGGGCGCGTGCTCGTCGTCAAAGGTGATACCCACAAGGAGAAGACCCTCCAGACGGAATACACCGAACGCGACGATGGCTCCGTGGCCGAGACGCGCATCCTCACCGACAAGTTCGTGCCGGTCATTCGTGCATGGGACTTGACGCTGGGCTCGCCCACGTGGGGCGAAGTGCTGACCATCCGCTGATCCCTGTTCCCTGACGGTTCGCCGTCGCTTTCATCCACCCACCGGGGTCACGTTGCCCCGATGGGGTGCCGTGGCCCCTTCTTCCAGAAGGAGAAACCACCATGGCACTCGCAATCCTCAACCTCGCGTCACAAGCACGCTTTTCGCCCGGGCAGGTGGTCATGACCGCCGGCGTCGACGAGCTGGTCCGACAGGGCCGGCTCAACCCCACGCCGTACCTGCGCCGCCATCTTCATGGCGACTGGGGCGACCTGAGCGACGACGATCGGCGATTGAACGACGCTGCGCTGCAATCCGGTGAGGATCGTCTGTTTTCGTCCTACCAGGTTACGCGCGACCTGAAGCTCTGGATCATCACCGAATGGGATCGCAGCGTCACCACGCTGCTGTTGCCCAGCGAATACTGATCCGCATCCAGCGGCCTCGCGCCGCTTCTTTCTTCCCACCCAGGGGCATGTCACCGCCCCGTGGGGGAGGTGCATGCCCCATTGCTTTGGAGCATCACCATGTCCCTCGATCTCGAAACCGTTCCCGAAACCGCTGTGCAGGGCGACCTGCTCGAAGCGGCCGCTTCACCGCTCACGCTCAGCCTGCAGGACTTCGTATCGGAGTTCGGCGACGAACTGCTCGACTCACTCAACCGCGCCAATCCTCCGGTCTACACCGGCCAGGTGCGGGTGCATCGGCAACTGATCCTCGCCGCGCTCAAGCGCAAGCTGTTCCCGGCGCAAGCCGATGTGGTCCATGCCGCCACCGAGCTGCTGGTCGACCGCGGCGAACGCGCCGCGATCGTCAACGGCGAGATGGGCTGCGGCAAGACGACCGTCGGCATCGCCACGGCCGCCGTGCTCAACGCCGAAGGCTACCGCCGCACCCTGGTGCTCTCGCCACCCCACCTGGTCTACAAGTGGCGGCGCGAAATCCAGGAGACGGTGGCCGGCGCCAAGGTTTGGGTGCTCAATGGCCCGGACACGCTGGTCAAGCTGCTGAAACTGCGCGAGCAGTTGGGCGTGCCGGCCCAGGGCCAGGAGTTCTTCGTCCTGGGCCGCGTGCGGATGCGGATGGGGTTCCACTGGAAACCTGTCTTCGTTCGGCGGCGCACGCCTCACGGCGACGTGGGGGCCTGCCCGGATTGCGGGCATGTCATCACCGACCTCGACGGCGAGCCGATCAACCCGGTCGAACTCGAAGCCGAGGAGTCCCGCCGCAAGTGCTGCCACTGCCGTGCGCCCCTGTGGTCGTTGATCCGTCCGAGAGGCCTGTCCGCCAGCGACCAGTCCTCGACCGTGCTCAAGGCACTGAAGCGTATTCCAACCATCGGGGAAGTCACCGCGCAGAAGCTGATGCAGAAGTTCGGTGACGCCTTCCTCGCGTCGATGCTCGGGGACAACATCCACGAGTTCATCAACCTGATGGATGGCAACGGCGAGCTGGTCTTCTCGGACCGGCAAGCCCACCGGATGGAACGCGCGATGGCCAACATGGAGTTCGGCTTCGGCGAGGGCGGCTACCAGCCGTCCGAGTTCATCAAACGGTACCTGCCGCAAGGCACCTTCGACCTGCTCATCGCCGACGAGGCGCACGAGTACAAGAACGGCGGCTCCGCCCAGGGCCAAGCCATGGGGGTGTTGGCGGCCAAGGCGCGCAAGACGCTGCTGCTCACCGGCACGCTGATGGGCGGCTACGGCGACGACCTGTTCCACCTGCTGTTCCGAGCCCTGCCGGGGCGGATGATCGAAGACGGCTACCGGCCGACGAAGAGCGGCAGCATGACCTCGGCCGCGATGGCGTTCATGCGCGACCACGGTGTCTTGAAGGACATCTATTCCGAGAGCACCGGCACGGCGCACAAGACGGCCAAGGGCACCAAGGTATCGGTGCGCACGGTCAAGGCGCCGGGCTTCGGCCCGAAGGGCGTGCTGCGTTGCGTTCTGCCGTTCACGGTCTTCCTCAAGTTGAAGGACATCGGCGGCAATGTGCTGCAGCCCTACGACGAGGAGTGCCGCGAAGTCGCGATGGACACGGCGCAGGCCGCGGCCTACCGCGATCTGGCGGGTCGCCTGACCCAGGAGCTGAAGCAGGCCCTGGCGAAGCGCGACACGACGCTGCTCGGTGTAGTCCTCAACGTGCTGCTGGCCTGGCCGGACTGCTGCTTCCGGTCGGAAACGGTGGTGCATCCGCGCACGCGCAACACCTTGGCGTTCGTGCCGGCTCAGTTCAACGAGCTGGAGGTGATGCCCAAGGAACGCGAGCTGATCGAGATCTGCAAGCAGGAGAAGGCAGAAGGTCGCAAGACCCTGGTCTATTCGGTCTACACCGGCACGCGCGACACCACATCGCGCCTGAAGGTGCTGCTGGAGCAGGAGGGCTTCAAGGTGGCGGTACTGCGCGCGAGCGTGGATGCCGCCCGCCGCGAGGACTGGATCGCCGAGCAGTTGGACCGTGGCATCGACGTGCTCATCACCAATCCCGAGCTGGTGAAAACCGGCCTGGACCTGCTGGAGTTCCCGACCATCGTGTTCCTCCAGTCCGGCTACAACGTCTATTCGCTGCAGCAGGCCGCCCGTCGCTTCTGGCGCATCGGCCAGAAGCAGCCGGTGCGCGTGATCTACCTGGGCTACGCCAACTCCTCGCAGATGACCTGCCTGGGGCTGATGGCCAAGAAGATCATGGTGTCGCAATCCACCTCGGGCGACGTGCCTGAATCAGGGCTCGATGTCCTGAACCAGGATGGCGACTCGGTAGAGGTGGCGCTGGCGCGGCAGTTGGTGCGCTGAGCCTTGTCACGTTTTATCGGCCCCTTCGGGGGCCGTTTCTTTAACGTGAAAGAGCCCTGCTTCTGAACGAGCGAAGTCCTGACCGCAGCAGGTCATCGGAGCGAAGGTGACCTGGAATCAGGCGTGTTGCGGGATGAAGCCGAACTTGGTCAGCGCCTTGATCCAGCGAGGGGCGTTACG
>WPCI01108316.1_pt1 | contig 22947 bp, 16 predicted proteins | sample 5399871 | NCBI WGS metagenome assembly WPCI01 (sample SAMN12869469, study PRJNA574797) | sludge metagenome | isolation source: wastewater treatment of pH7 | place: China:Beijing | collected 2019-05-20 | reverse complement strand
GGCGTGTTCTCCTTGGTGTGCACTTGTCGGTACACACCGAGCTTCACGCCGGTGGCTCACCTCACGGTGGACCCAAACCCCACCACGCCATGGGACTCATACAGCCCCGCACCGACTTGGGGGTCGATCTTCGGGTTCTCTGGGCGTATCGTCGATGGTGCAGCGCCAGATCCCCGCCGGACGTCGAGGGGTCGCCGGCGTCGTCCGCTGCTCGATGTCCCCATCCGGTTCGATCCGAAGGGGACGCTGATGCGCGGAACCATCCAGAAGAAGGGCAAGAAGTGGTAAAGGTTGGGTCTGGTCGGCGCTGTCCTCGTACCGCACGTCAGGAACGCTGAACGAGACCCGGCCCTCGGTCCGGTAGTTCACCAGCAACGAGGGCGAGGTCGACGGCGCTCGTAACCAAGGACCCGCGCCGGGAGCCTTCCAATGCGTGGGCGGCGCCGCTCTTGTCGGATCGGCGCATTCTGAGTTGCTCGCCGCCACAGAATGGCCGTACAGTGGCCGGACAGAGGAGGTGTCATGTCGACGACACGGACACGCAGCGAGCGGCTCGAGGTGCGCACGACCAAGGACGAGCGCTCGCTCATCGATCGCGCCGTCGCCGAGCAGGGGACCGACCTCACCGAGTTCGTGGTCTCGAACCTCACGGTGGCGGCCCGGCGGGTGCTCGCGGATCGAAGCGAGTTCGTGCTCGACGCTGAGGCGGTCGAGGCGTGGGAGTCGGTCAACCGTCGTTCATCCCGTGACCTGCCCGGTCTGGGTCGCCTGATGGAGCGTCCTTCGCCGTTCACCACCGAGTGAGCGGCGCCTATCGGCCGCCGACCTCGCTCGCGGCGCGCCACGAGGTTGACGGGTTCGGGTGCCGGTCGGTCGAGCAGACCGAGTGGCTGCGCCGCCACGCTCGACAGTCCACGGGCACCGGCACGACGCGAGTGTTGGTGGTTACGCCGACCGACTCCGATGTCGTGGTCGCGTACTACGGCTGGTGCATGGCCAGCGTCTCGCTCGCCGACGCGCCGGCTCGCGTGCGCAGGGGCGCCGGCCGGTACCCCCAGCCCGTCGCGCTGCTCGCCCGTCTCGGTGTGGATGTCGCTCACGAGGGCCGAGGCCTCGGTGCCGGCCTGCTCCAGGACGTGATCGCCAGAACCCTGGCCCTCGGCGAGGAGATCGGCTGTCGCGGCCTGCTGGTCCACGCCGAGACCCCAGAGGCGCGTGACTTCTACCGACACCTCGTGCCCGAGTGCGAGGCGTCTCCCACCGACGAGCTCCACCTGTTCCTCCTCATGAAGGACATCCGCCGGACCCTGACCTGATCCGCTGCCCGGTCGACCGGCGTCGAGCGGTCGGTCCCGCCCGGGGGCATCGCGTTGCACCGCTAGCTGCCAAACGCCAGCAACCCGAAGGTCACCCGGGAGCCGGGCCGGTCCGCGGGGGTGAGGGCCGCGGGTGCGGGGGGAAGGAGCCGACTCTGCTCGCCCCTTCCTTGACGGGAATGCGTCGGCTCGACTGCCGATCTTCTACTACTATTTCTACTCCGCCGACCGATATTGGGAAGTATGCAACGGTACTGATCGACTCACCATATCTGAGAAACCCCAGGTCAGAGGTATATTCGGGTACAGAATTGGATGCAATGGGATCAAGATCGTTGGCTCATAACCCGAAGAGCGGCGGTTCAAATCCGCCCCCCGCCACCAAGCTCTGAGCAGTACCCGAGGCCCCTCCCGACCGGAGGGGCCTCGTCGCGTCGGGGCCTGTGTCAAACGGGTGTCAAACCCGGTGCGCAGCGACTTCACCCACACCCCCTCGCCGAGGGCATCGACCTCGAGATCCTGTCCTGGCTCGATGACCACCCCCGCTATGCGCTGTCGGTCACCGCGCATGATCGGGTGACCGGCTCAGCTGTGGTAGATACCTTCGTCGGCGTCGTGGCCGAGATCCTCGGCCTCAGCCACAAGAACAGCGTCACCACCTACCTCCGCCGGTACCCCGACTTTCCCCAGCCGGTGGTCGAGTTCGCCGACGGGAAGTGCCGGCTCTGGCTGAAGGCGGACATCGAGAACTGGCGGGCCTCGAGGGGTGGCAGCGCCGGCTGATCGAGCACGCGGTCATCCGTGACGCCGGCCGGCGATCCCGCCGCCCAGCGTCACGGTGATGACGTACCGTGCGGCGGGACCAATCGGGGAGAAGGATCTGGCGTGGTAGCGGGTGCGACGGAGGCCGTGCGGGACGTTGTCGTGCCCGCGCTCGGTCAGGTGGTGCGTTGCCGGGATCGCATCTGGGCGGTCAACGAGGTGACACGCTCGTCCCTGCCGGTGGACCCGATCTCGGGCACCCGGCCTCAGCACCTGGTGCGAATGTCCTCGCTCGAGGACGACGGGTTCGGTGATGAGCTGACGGTGATCTGGGAGATCGAATCCGGGACCCAGGTCATTCCGCACCAGGATCTCCCCCGCCCGGACCCGAACTCGCTGGACTCCCCGGAGCGGCTCGAAGCGTTCCTCGACGCCGTGCGGTGGGGGACCGTCGCCACGGCGGACTCCCGGGCGTTGCAGGCCCCGTTCCGCTCGGGTATCACAATCGAGGACTACCAGCTCGACCCTGTGGTCCGTGCTCTTGGCATGCCGCGGGCGAACCTGCTGATCGCTGACGACGTCGGTCTGGGCAAGACCATCGAGGCCGGCCTCGTCGTCCAGGAGCTCCTGCTGCGTCACCGGGCCCGCACGGTGGTCGTCGTCTGTCCGGCTGGCCTGTGCGTGAAGTGGCAGGAGGAGATGCGTGACCGGTTCGGGCTCGAGTTCCGGATCGTCAACACCGACGCCGTCCGTCAGCTCCGTCGGGACCGGGGCGTCGGCGCCAACGTCTTCACCTCGTTCCCTCGGCTCATCGTGTCCATCGACTGGCTGAAGGACCGCCGGGCCCAGTCGCTGCTCGACGAGGTGCTCGCTGGGGTCGACCACCGCCGAACGCCCCGCAAGTTCGATCTGATGATCGTCGATGAGGTGCACTCCGCCGCGCCGTCGGGTCGGGGTAAGTATGCGATCGACTCCCTGCGTACGAAGGCCATCCAGCGGCTGGCCCCGCACTGTGAGCACCGGCTGTTCCTGTCCGCCACCCCCCACAACGGCTACCGGGAGAGCTTCACGGCACTCCTGGAGCTCCTGGACCCGCAGCGGTTCGCTCGGGGCGTCGACCCGAACCCCGAGCAACTGGCCAGGGTGCTGGTGCGTCGACTCAAGCGTGAGCTCCGGGAGGAGCTGCCCCCGAACCCTGACGGCAGCCCCAGGTTCCCTGAACGGCGCGTCGAGGCGATGCCGGTCGACTACCCCGCCGACGAGCGTGAGGCCCACGGCCTGCTCGAGCGTTACGCCGAGCTCCGCCGGTCGCACCACGCCAAAGGCTCGAAGCGATCCGCAGCCGACTTCGTGACCCTCCTGTTGAAGAAGCGCCTGCTGTCGTCGCCAGCCGCGTTCGCCAACACCCTGACCACGCATCGAGCGACCCTGGACAGGTACGACGCCCGGCAGTCGGAGGCCAGCGAAGCCCAGATGCAGGCGGCGTGGGATCGCAGCGATGACGAAGCGTCCGACGACGAGAGTGGTGAGGTCGTGGCCGAGGTCCTCACGACTGCATCGCGGGGCCAGGCGGCGCTGACCCCCGAGGAACGCGACCTGCTGAACCAGCTCGGCGGGTGGGCCGATGAGCGGCGTCACCGCCCGGACGCCCGGGCTCAGGCGCTGCTGGCGTGGCTGACCGAGACGTGCCGAACGCCGGACGGCGGCTGGAACGACGAGCGGGTCATCATCTTCACCGAGTACCGCGACACGCAGAAGTGGCTGATCGACCTGCTGTTGACCAACGACTTCGGCGGCGACGGCGGTTCGCGGATTGCCACCCTCTACGGGGGGATGGACACCGACGACCGGGAGCGGACCAAGGCCGAGTTTCAGGCCCATCCGTCCCGGTCTCCGGTGCGCATCCTGGTCGCCACCGACGCCGCCTCGGAGGGCATCGACCTCCAGCGCCACTGCTGGCGGATGCTGCATTGGGAGATCCCCTGGAACCCCTCTCGGCTTGAGCAGCGCAACGGCCGGGTCGATCGTCACGGTCAGCCGCACCCCTATGTCGAGATCCGTCACTTCGTCCCCGAGGGATGGGAGGCCGACGGGTCCGGCTTCGCCACCGAGCTCGGCTTCCTCTCCCGGGTGGCCTTCAAGGTCGAACAGATCCGCGACGACCTCGGCTCGGTCGGGTCGGTGCTGGCCGACCAGGTCGGCGACGCGATGCTCGGCCGCCGTAGCGCCATCGACGATGACGCCATCGACCGGGTCCGCAGCAAGCCCGGCACCAAGGTGCTCCAGGTCGAGCGCAAGCTCCGCGAGGGCCTGGCCCGCTGCCACGAGCTGCTGCAGGAGTCGATCGACGACCTGAACCTCACTCCCGACCGGGTCGAGCGGGTGGTGGCCACGGCTCTCGAGGTGGCCAACCAGCCGGCACTGCTGCCGACCGGCGTGGACGGCGAGCTCCGGCTCCCGCCCCTCGGCGGCTCATGGCAGCGGACGTCCGAAGGCATGATCGACCGGCTCTCGGGTGACGAGCTGCCGTTCACCTTCGACTCGGCCCTCGCAGGTGGTCGGGACGACATCGTGTTCTGCCATCTCGGGCATCGCCTGGTGTCCCAGTCACTGGTCCTGCTCCGCAAGGAGGTGTGGGCCACCGGGAACCGCCAGAATCTCGCCCGGGTCACGGCCCGGACCGTGACCGCCGTGCCTGAGGTGCTGGAGGTCGGCGACGTGGGCGTGGTGTGTCATGCCCGACTGGTGATCACTGGCGCCGACGGGCACCGGCTGCACGAGGACCTCGTCGTCGCCGGCGGCCGTCTCCGAGATGGCCGGTTCGCTCGTATCGACGCCCAGCGTGACCTCGACCTGCTGCTGCGTTCCGCCGGTGGCGCGCCCGATGACTCCGAGGCCGTCGACGAGGTGACTCGATGGTGGGACCGTGTTGTCGAGCCGGGCCTGACCAAGGCGCTCGATCGCCGATCCGAAGCAATGCAGGACACCAAGCGCCGAGAACTGGCCGAGCGGGCCGAGGTCGAAGCCGAGGCCGTCCACACGGTTCTCACGGACCTGCAACGTCAGATCACGACGGACCTCGACAACCTGACCGCCGAGCGCAACGAGCAGCTCGATCTGTTCAGCGAACCCGAACGGCAGCAGTCCCAACGTGACCTCGACGCACTCCGCAGGCGCCTCGACGAGATCCCCGATGAGATCGACCGCGAGGTCGCGGCCGTGCACCGACGGTTCACCGATCCCGAGTGCCACGTCTTCCCGGCCGCCGTGACCATTTTGATCGCGGAGGCCTGATGGCGACCGGACGGACGCAGGCCCCCCACCGTGGGCCGCAAGCCAATCCCCGCGCCGCCATTCAGGACTGGCTGAACCTGGTCGATCCCGACGGGGCCTTCCTCACCCCCACCGAGCTGACCGCGGTGTTTCCGCACGGCTTCGAACCCATGCCCGCCGAGCAGCGCACCGAGCTGCGGGCCCGCACCGCGGACCTCGACGACGACCCGGTGGGTCGAGCGGCGCTGCGGCGATGGCTGCTCGAGACGGCGCTCGACTGGGACGACCTCTTGGCCGAGGACCAACGGATCCCGCCCGCGACCGCAGTACGGGCCGCTGAGCACGGCGTGCAATTGAGGCCCAATCAGGTGCTCCTCGATGTCGACGACGCCACCAAGGTCCGGGTCGGGGTGTTCACCTGGCCCCTCGGCACCCCACTCGACCGGCGCACCGAGATCGCATCCACGGGTGACACCTGGCCGGCGAGCCCGGTCCAGCGAGCCGAGACCTGGTGCCGGGAGAGCGGGGTGCCGCTGGCTCTCGTCACCGACGACGATCAGTGGGCGCTGGTGTGGGCGCCTCGCCAGGCCCCGGCGGCCTCGTGTCGTTGGCGACTCAGCGATCTCGCCGACGAACGCATCCTGCAGTCCGGGTTCGTCTCCCTGCTCGGCGCTCGCCGGTTCTTCGCCGTCGACACCGACGACACCCTCGAGAAGCTCTTCGAACGCGCCGCCGACGCTGAAGCCGAGATCACCAAAGGCTTGGGATCCTCCGTTCGACGCTCCGTGGAGTTGCTTGTTGCCGCCATCTCCCGCGACGACGTCGCTTCCGGCGGACGGGTGCTCGACGGCGTACCCGCCACCGAGGTCTACGAGGCCGCCGTCACAGTGCTCATGCGTCTGGTGTTTCTGCTCTTCGCCGAAGAACGACAGCTGCTCCCGGCCGAGGACCCCCTGTGGGCAGAGTCCTACTCCGTCCTCACCCTGCGGAACGACCTCCGCACGGCATCGATCCGTGAGGGGGAAGACGCCCTGGAGCGACGTTCCACGGCGTGGCACCGGCTCCTGGCCACCTTCCGGGCGGTACATGGCGGCGCCAACCACGACCGCCTCACCTTGCCCGCCTACGGGGGGAGCCTCTTCGATCCCGACCGGTTCCCCTTCCTCGAAGGTCGGCGCCCGATCGACCACATCCACGCCGCCGGGGTCGACATCGGACCCGATGACGACACCGTCACCGGCCCCGGACAGCCCGTGGCCATCGACGACCGCACCGTCCTCGCCATCCTCGACGCGCTCCTGACCATCGAGGTCAAGTCCGGTCGCACCAAGGTCGCCCAACGGGTGAGCTACAAGGCCCTCGACGTCGAACAGATCGGCCACTGCTACGAAGGCCTTCTCGACCACGGCTGCTCACCGGTCGAGGTGCTGGCCCTGGGCCTCGTCGGCCCCGACGGCGCCGAGCCCGAGATCGCCATCACCGAGCTCGAGGGCCACTTGGCCGAAAGCCCAGAGGCGCTCTGCGAGTGGCTGAGCGACAAGACCCGCTGCAACAAGAAGGCCACCGCCCTCGCCCAGCTGCTCGAACGACAGCCCGAGGGGGTCGAAGTCGCCCGCCTACGGGTGGCGTGCGGTCACGACGACGACACCGTCGCCCGGGTCCTGCCGTTCTGGGGATTGATCCGCTCTGACCTGCGCGGGCTGCCCGTCGTGCTGTTGCCCGGGTCGAAGTTCGTGACCCAGACCTCGACCCGCCGGAACATGGGCGCGCAGTACACCACCAGGGCGCTCGCCGAAGAGGTGGTCCAGTACGCCCTCGAGCCGCTGGTCTATGAACCGGGCCCGCAGAACGAGGCCGACCCCGAGAAGTGGGAGCTCCGCACTCCCCAGCAGATCCTCGACCTGCGCATCTGTGATCCCGCCGTCGGCTCCGGGGCGATCCTCACCGCTGCCGGTCGCTACCTGGCCGAGCGCCTCGTCGAAGCCGTCGACAAGCACGGTGCCGGGACCGGGCCGTTCGCCGGCCGCCTCGCCGATCTGGCTGAGGCGTCCGCGGAGGAGCAGGAGGTCCTCGCCCGCCGGGAGATCGTCGATCACTGTCTGTACGGCGTCGACAAGAACCCCGTCGCCGCCGAGATGGCCAAGCTGTCCCTCTGGCTGACCACCATGGCCCGGGAGCGACCATTCACCTTCCTCGACCACGCCATCCAGGTTGGCGACTCGCTTCTCGGCATCACCGACATGGAACAGCTCCGTTGGCTCCACCTCGACCCCGCCGAACGCCGAGGCCAACGCGGCTTCGAGTCCATTGCCCTCGACCTGCGCCTGAAGGAGGCCACCGACCTGGCCAGGCGGCTTCAGGAGCTGTCGGTGGTCACCGTCCGCGATGCCACAGAGAAGCAGCGGCTCCACGAGGAGCTGCGGAACAAGCTCGCCGACCTCTCAATCGTGGCCGATGCCGTCGTTGGTGCGTCCCTCAGCACCGCAGGCAAGACCGGCAGCGCGATGGAACAGCGCCTCGATTCCCAGATGGAGCGAATCCGCACTGCACTCGACGACGAGCGTCCAGAGATCGAACGGGGGGCGGCCCTCGACGTGCTCCACGGGGCGTCGAGCGGATGGCTTCGCACCGACCTGCCCGACGAGGAGCCGGTGCCGTGGGAACGGCAGTGCCTCCACTGGCCCTTGGTGTTCCCTGAGGTATTCCTGGCGGACGGTCGAACTGGATTCGACGGGATGGTCGCCAATCCGCCGTTCCTCGGGGGGCAGCGAATCACGGGGGCGGCTGGCCTTGCTCTACGAGAGCATGTGGTTGAGCATGTTGCTGGTGGGGTCAAGGGTTCGGCGGACCTCGTTGCCTATTTCGTGCTGCGGATGTGCGACCTGTCGTCCGAGGTGAGCACCCTCGCCACCAATACATTGAGCCAAGGAGATACGCGTGAGGTCGGACTCGATCAGCTGTTGGAAGCCGGTTGGATAGTTCACAGGGCAGTGAAGTCTGAGCCCTGGCCTAACGATGCCAACCTCGAGATCGCCAAGGTGTCACTGAAGCGAGGGGAATGGACGGGTCTCGTTTCGCTGGACGGCAGCAGGGTCACCGGGATCTCGTCCTCTCTCGATCGGCTAAGGAGAACAGCGGGCGGTCCGGAGCGATTGGCAGCCAACGCCGGCACCTCCTTCCAAGGGTCGAACATCCTCGGGCTCGGGTTCACCATGCGGCCGTCGGACGCTGCGGACCTGATCGACAGCGACCCGAGAAACGCAGATGTTCTCTTTCCATTCGTCAATGGTAAGGATCTCAACGAACACCCCGAGCAGCGGGCGAGTCGATGGGTCATAAATTTTCGGGACTGGCCAATCGAGCGAGCAAAGCAGTACCCAGATTGCTTTGAAATTGTTGAACGTCTCGTTCGACCCGAGCGGGCGACCAACCGCGACCGAGCGCGTCGTGAGGTGTGGTGGCGGTTCACGAGGCCTGCACCCGAGCTCTACGCTGCCATCTCCGGACTTGAACGAGCGATCGCAATTGCGCTCACTAGCAAGACGGTTATGCCCGCTTTCGAAGCGACAAACCAGGTCTTCTCGCATGCAATGGGGGTGTTCGCCTACGACGACGATGGCCACTTCGGGCTCCTTTCGAGCGCATTCCACTGGTGGTGGGCCGTCACTCATGCGTCGACTTTGGAGACTCGGATTCGGTACACGCCATCCGATGTCTTCGAGACGTTTGCCCAGCCAGAACCACAATCCGTCTCATGGGAAGGTGTAGACGAGGCTGGTCGAGCACTCAATGAGTTCCGGGGGGAGCTGATGATCCGAACCCAGGTTGGACTCACCAAGACTTATAACGCTGTGCACAACGCCGCTGAGAATGCCCCCGACATCGTCCGGATACGCGAACTCCACGTCGAACTCGACCATGCGGTTCGCGATGCCTACGGGTGGAGCGACCTCGAGCTCGATCACCATCACTGGGAGACCCCCCAGGGGGTGCGGTTCACGGTCAGTCCCGCGGCCAAGGACGAGCTGCTCGACCGGTTGCTTGAGTTGAACCACGAGCGCTACGCGGCAGAGGTGGCGGCTGGCCTGCACGACAAGAAGGCCAAGAAGTCGTCGGCGAAGCGTCCGGGGAAGGCCGCTGACGCGTCACAGGAGACGCTGCTGTGACGAGCGCACCTCCGCTGTTCGCCGCGTGGCGTGTTGCTGTCGAGGCCATCCGCGATCTGTCCCCGAGGCTGTCGGGCCCCACCGGTAGGGTCGGATCATGGATGTGACCTACGACGAGGTGAAGTTCACCGAGCTCGTGCTCTACGTGGCCCAGCGCCTCCGCGGAGATCGGGCCGGCGGGGCCACGAAGCTCAACAAGGTCGTGTTCTTCGCCGAGTTCACCCACCTGCGCCGCCACCAGGCGGTCATCTCGGGCTGTGAGTTCCAGAAGCTCGCCCATGGTCCGGCGCCCCGGCAGCTGGTGCCGGTTCGCCAGCGTCTGATCGATGCGGGCGATGCGGAACTGGTCAGCGAGGACTTCCTCGGGCGGCCCCAGCATCGCTTGATCCCTCGGCGGGATGCCGATGTGTCGGTGTTCACGGCGGTCGAGCGGGCCAGCATCGACGACGTCCTCGCCCAGTTGGCGGACATGACCGGCACCCAGGTGAGCGAGCTGTCGCATCAGGAGCCGGGTTGGCTCCTCACTGAGGTCGGCGAGACCATTCCGTTCTCCACAGCGTTCCTCGACTTCCCGCAGGTGGCGACACCCACCAGTGAGGCGTTGTCCCACGAGGTGGCGGAGCGCTACGGCCTCTTGATCGATGGATGACCTACGAGGTTCGGGTCGCGGCCGACCTCGCCGACGAGATCGCCGCGGCTCACGGGCCTGACCGGTCCAGCTGGGGAGCTCCGTCGGAATGGGACTTCTGGAGCGGCCCGCTCGCGGCGGCGCTGATCGCCTTTCGGGCGTTCGACGACCTTCGCTTCGACGAGACGCCGGCGGTCCGCAACCTCCACCTTGTCGACCCGGTGTTCGGGGCGCTGGTGTTCGTCGGTGTGTTGGTCGGTCCGACGACCGTCGAGATCGCCGCCTACCGACAGGACCCCGACTACTGGACACTGATCGAGGACGACCCGGATGACTGACACCCCGCCGCCGGCCGAACTCCGGGCCGAGCTCGAGCACCTGGTGCTCACCGACCTGCTCGGTCCGTCCGACCCGAACGAGCAGCTGCCGGGGATCCGGAGCCCGGTGCGGGAGTGGTACCTGGTGGGCATGTTGGCGCCCATGGGCACGATCGTGGACCCGAGCCGGGGCGACGGCGACGATCTGCAGGACGGCGACGAGGGGGGAGCGCCCGGTCCGGACGACCGACCGGCCAAAGTCGTGCTGTTCCCGTCGTCGGCGGGGTTCACCGCAGCCGTCGACCTGGCGTGCGAGGCCCTCGAGGTGTCGGCCTCCTGGGGGCGCTACGAGAAGATCGACAACCCCGATCCGTCTGCGACGGGTGCCTTCGAACGGCTGTGGCAGCGCCACCCAGCCGGGGGCTCGCTGACGGTTCCGCTCGTCGAAGGTGAGCTCGGGTCGCTGGTCCCGGATCCGGCACAGCCCGAGGTCGTGGTCCGTGGGCGGTGCCGGCGAACGCCGAACTGCTGGCTGGTCACCCTCTTCTTGGTCAACGCGCAGCAGCCGGTGCCGAGCAACATCGACGAACGGTGGCTCTTCCAGATCGAGCTGTCGGCGGCTGCGGTCGACGGTTCCCCGGCGTTCGTGGGCCGGCAGGTTGCTCTGCCGGTCGAGACCGGGTCCAGCGACGCGGAGTTGGCGCACCTCGACCTGCTCTACCGGGAGAAGGTGGAGTTCGCCGTCGGCCACGGCGTGGCCGTGCACGCGGAGGCTGCGGAGGGCGATCCCTATCGGGCGACAGCGGTGCGCACCGCGGTGATCCCTAGATCGGAAGTGGCCAAGGTCGAAGCTCCTCGCGCCGATGACCCGGCCCTGGACGAGATCGAGCGGGAGCTGCTGGGCGACGTCACCTTCGACATGGAGGCGCTGTCCACGCTCGACGGTCCGGCCGCGGCCGATGCGCTGCGTCCACTGGCCGACGCCTACGAGCGGTGGCTCGGGCGGCAGGGGGAGCGCGTCGGTGACCTGGCCGAAGGCGACATCGAAGCGGCTCGCTCGGCCCTCGATACGGCTCAGGGCATCGCTGCTCGCCTCCGGACCGGTATCGACCTGCTGGCCACCAACCCGCTGGCGGCCGAGGCGTTCGCGTTCGCGAACCACGCCATGTGGCAGCAGCGGCTCCACACCCTCGTCGGCGTCGCCCGGCGGGCCGACCCCAACCTGAACCTGCCGGACGCTGAGGCCCACATCAGCGCCACGCCCAACTGGTCCTGGCGGCCGTTCCAGATCGCCTTCGTGCTGGTGAACCTGCCGTCGCTGGCCGATCCGACCCATCCCGAGCGCCAGCTCGACACCGGCACCGCCGACCTCCTCTTCTTCCCGACGGGTGGCGGCAAGACCGAGGCCTACCTCGGGCTCACCGCATTCACCCTGGCCATCCGCCGCCTGCAGGGCGAGGTGGCCGGCCACTCGGGCGAGGGCGGCGTCGGTGTGCTGATGCGCTACACGCTGCGGCTGTTGACCTCACAGCAGTTCCAGCGGGCGGCCACGTTGATCTGTGCCTGCGAGGTCCGTCGCCGCGAGATGGTCGCCGAGGGCGACGACCGGTGGGGCGAGACGCCGTTCCGGATCGGCATGTGGGTGGGTGGCTCGGTCAGCGCCAACAAGACCAAGGACGCGGCCCGGGACCTCGATGACCTCCGCAACACCGGCTGGGCCAAGGGTGCGGGCCCCACATCGCTGGTGGCCTGCCCCTGGTGTGGCGAGGAACTCGACCCCGCTCGGGACGCCACCTCCCACGCGCAGCTCTGGCGCACGCTCATCACCTGCGGTGACTCGAAGGGCCGCTGCCCCTTCACCGCCAAGCGGTCCGGGGGCGAGGGCATCCCGGTGCTGAGTGTCGACGAGGAGATCTACCGGCTCCTGCCCGACCTGGTGATCGCCACGGCGGACAAGTTCGCCCAGCTTCCCTGGCAGGGGGCGACGACGACGCTGTTCGGCCGGGTGACTCGCAAGTGCTCCCGTCACGGCTTCCGCACACCGGACCTGGACGTCATGGGCGAGCACACCGAGGCCGACACCCACCCCAAGGCCGGTGACCTGCCGCCGGCGAGCACGGCGGACTGTTTGCCTCGCCGGCCTCCCGACCTGATCATCCAGGACGAGCTTCACCTCATCGCCGGACCGCTGGGCTCGCTGTTCGGGCTCTACGAGACCGCCATTGACGAGATCGCCGCCTGGGACGTCGACGGCAAACCCTCACGCCCGAAGGTGATCGCCTCGACGGCGACGATCCGCCGGGCCGAGCACCAGACCTACAACCTGTTCTGCCGCCGCCTCGCGGTGTTCCCGCCCCAGGTCATCGACGCGGGGGACTCGTTCTTCGCGGTGGAGCGGCCTCTCGAGGAGACGGCGGGAAGGCTGTACCTGGGCGTGTGCGGGATGGGCCAGCGCTTCAAGTCGATCCAGACCCGCGTCTACACGACGGTCCTGGCGGCGGCCCAGGTCCTCTACGAGAAGCACGGCGCTCGTGCCGATCCCTGGATGACCACGGTCGGCTACTTCAACGCCCTCCGGGAGCTCGGCGGGATGCGGCGCATGCTCGACGACGACGTGGCCAACCGGCTCCGCCGTACGGATCGTCGGGGGCTCGCCGTCCGCTACCTGGACGAGGAGGTCAAGGAGCTCACGTCACGGATCAGCTCCAGCAACATCCCGGCCACCCTCGACCAGCTCGGCGTGCGGTTCACCGGCACCAAGCCAGCCAAGGGCCAGCGGTATCCGATCGACGTGGTGCTGGCCACCAACATGATCTCGGTCGGCGTCGACGTGCCCCGGCTCGGCCTGATGATCTGCTCGGGCCAACCCAAGACCACCGCCGAGTACATCCAGGCCACCAGCCGGGTCGGCCGTGACGACGACGGCCCGGGCCTGGTCATCACGCTCTACAACTGGGCCCGACCCCGGGACCTGTCGCACTACGAGACCTTCGAGCACTACCACCAGACCTACTACCGGCAGGTCGAGGCGCTGTCGGTGACGCCCTTCGCCCGCCGGGCCCTCGACCGTGGGCTCACCGCCCTCATGGTGTCCGAGGCCCGTCACCTCCGGGCCGACTGGAACCCCAAGGACGCGGCCCAGACCGTCCCGGTCAACCAGCCGGACTTCGACCCGATCGCCGCCTCACTCCATGAGCGGGCCCAGCTCATCGCCAAGGTGGCCGCGGCCGGCGAGGTCGACCAACTCGTGGCCACCCGACGGGACAAGTGGTCCAAGCAGCAGAAGGCGCCGGGGGTCACGCTGACCTACGCACGCGGGCGGGGTGACGCCATCAACCTGCTTCAGTCGCCCGAGTCCGGTCCGTGGACCGAGTTCACGGTCCCGAACTCGCTGCGCGAGGTGGAGGTCGGCGCCAATCTGCTGCTGCGGGAGGACGATCCGTCCGACGATCCGAGCGCCGAGTACCCGGACCCGCCTGCGCCCGAGGAGCAGGACGAGGAGGTCCCGCAGGCGGCCGAGGACGCCGACCCGGCCGACGCCGACGCTGATCTCGACGAGGACGACCAGTGAGCCGGTCGGGGGACTACGACGGGCCCATCCGGGTCGGGGCGATCCGGCCGAGCCAAGCCATTCACTCCTACGGGGTCGGAGCGCTCATCGACCTGCCCAACCTGAGCGTCATGGTCGGCGGGCTGGACCGGTGGGACACCACCCGCCAGGAGGTCATCACCGAGGACCGGTTGCTCGATGCCGTACGTACCCGTCTCGGGGCCCAGGTCGAGACCCTGCGGGCGTTGCCGGCGGAGCCCCAGACCACCGACAACCCCTACGACGACTGGGCCCGGGTCGGGGTGCCGGTCACGGTCTTCCCCCGCTGGCTGCGCTGCACCAAGTGCAACCGTCTCTTCCCGGTGGCGTCCGGCGCGTTGAAGCTCGAGACCAACCTCTACCGGCCCGACCGCACGAGGTACTCCCACCCCAACTGCGACAAGGCCCGCAAGCCACCGCCCGCCGTCCCGGCCCGCTTCGTCGCCGCCTGCACCAACGGACACCTCGACGACTTCCCCTGGGTGCTTTTCGCCCACGACGGCGTTGCGACGTGTGCCAACCCGATCTTGCAGGTCAACGACATCGGTCCTGGTGGCAGAGCGACTGACCTACTCGTCAAGTGCCTCTCCTGCGGAGCAAAGGGGACCCTGCGGAAAGCGTTCGGTCCGGCGGCGCAGGGGATAATGCCCCAGTGCCGGGGACGACATCCGCACCTCGGGCTGGCCACCGAGCCCTGCGGCGAGCAGCTCCGCACCATGGTCCTCGGGGCGTCGAACCTCTGGTTCAACAGCAGCATCTCGGTCCTCTCGCTCCCCGTCGGCGGCGGCTCGCTCGGCCAGCTCGTCTATGACCACTGGGCGGCCCTGGCCAAGATGCCGGTGAAAGAGGTGCTGATCTACGCCCTTTCGTCAGACCGCACCCTTCAGGCGGCCTTCGCCGGCTCCGACGCCGACGAGATATGGGACGCCGTCGAGGCCCACCGGGCCGGGGCCCAGCCCGCGCCCGGAGCGGACGTGCTCGGGCCCGAGTGGGCCGCGCTCACCTCTGGATCCCACGGGCTCACCTCACCGCACTTCGAGGCCGAACCCATCGCTGCCCCACCAAGGTTCAGCAGCGCCCTGGCCGGTGTCACCCTCGCTCATCGCCTCCGTGTCGTCACCGCGCTGTGCGGCTTCTCCCGGATCAGCGCCGGTGAGCCCGACGACGGGCGGGAGACAGCGCGACTGGAGAGCAAGGGGGCGCCGAGCTGGGTGCCCGTGGTCGAGAACCGGGGCGAGGGCATCTTCCTCCGGTTCGACGAGGCCGCCGTGCAGGCATGGGAGGCCACAGCGTTCGACAACCCGGTGTTCGTTGCGATGCGTCGGGCCCACCGTGACTGGCGACAAGCCAGAGGTCTGGACCCGAGCGACGGGTGGCCCGGCGAACGGTTCGTCCTGCTGCACTCGCTCTCCCACGCGCTCATCAACGAGCTGGCCATCGAGTGCGGCTACTCGTCCGCCTCGATCAGCGAGCGCATCTACAGCCGATCGCTGGGGGAAGGCCCCGAACCCATGGCCGGCATCCTCTTGTACACCTCGGCCCCTGACGCCGAGGGCACCCTCGGTGGGCTCGTGAACCTCGGCCAGGCCGCCGAGCTCGGACCGATCCTGCGACGGGCCCTCGACCGCTCCGGCCTGTGCAGTTCCGATCCCCTCTGCGCGGACCACGAACCCGACTCGGCCACCAGCGCCCTGCACGGCGCGGCCTGTCACGCCTGCCTGCTCGTCTCGGAGACGAGCTGCGAGCGGGGGAACCGCTATCTCGACCGCTCGACGCTGGTCGACACGTTCCGCCACACGGGCCTGGAGTACTTCGGTTGAGCGGCATGGCTGACGCCGTGGCGGTCATCGCGGGCACGCTGGGAGAAGCGCACGTCCAGGCGCTGGTCGCTGCGTACAGGGGGAGCGGGAGCTTCACGCCCGGTCACGCCGCCAAGGTGAAGCAGGCGGTCCCCGCCCCTCACCACCCAGATGTCGACCGGCTCAACGCCGCGTGGGCGGCGGAGCCAGATCTCCCGGGCGCCGCGATCGCCCTGGCGCTCGAATCAGCGGCGGCTGCCAACCGACGGGCCGACGCGCCTCGGGTCGAGGTGGTCGTGACCGGTCCGGACACCCCCGAAGCGCCCGTGCGCCTGACCTCCGAGGTCGTCCGCCAACTCATCGACCAGGCCGCCGAGCGGGTGACGCTCGTCAGCTACGCCGCCTACCAGATGCCCTCGGTGATCGCTGCGCTGGATGCCGCCGTCGCCAGAGGCGTCACCGTGAGCCTGATCCTGGAGTCTGCCGAGAAGCTCGACGGCGGGGGAGGAGCCCACGCTTATGCCCGGTTCCGGACCTTTCACTGGCCGATCGACCTTCGCGAGCCGCCCGACGCCAAGCTCCACGCCAAGGCCGTGATCATCGATGCCAAGGACGTGTTGCTCACCAGCGCCAACATGACCAACGCCGCCTACGACAAGAACATCGAGCTCGGCGTCCTCTGCCGAGGCGGCGGCGTCGCCCACCAGGTCCAGCACCACTTCGACGCCCTCATCGCCACCGGCGTCCTCGAGGAGGTCCGATGACACGGGCACCTCGGACAATGTTGCCACAACGGCGAATCTCGAACTGCGCGAGGTGGAGCGATCAAGCGCGTCAGCTCTTTGGCCGCCACATGGTCGCTCTCCAGCAATGGGCCTGACGAAATCGTCAATGAACCTCGACCGGGCGCGGGACCTGTGGCGGTGCTCGGTGCGAGTGAGTGGGCGCTCGATGAATCGAGGGTCGAGCGCTGCTTGCGCTCACCGTGATCGGATCGGCCGGTGGCAAGCTGTCGAAACAGCCCGTGATCGTCGAGATGCTGGGCGGTCTGGGCGTGCCCCCTTCGTGGCTGCCCCGTCTTGCCTTGGCGGAACTGGCGGGTGGAGTGGCCCTGCTGGTTGGTCTCGCGATCGCACCGATCGGCATCGCCGCCGCCATCGGGCTCACCGGCTACTTCGCCGGAGCGGTCATCACCCATGTCCGGGCCAAGGACAATCAGATCGCGGCCCCGGTCGTTCTCGCCGGGCTTGCGGTGGCGGCGTTGGTCCTCCGGATTGCCAGTGCGTGAGACCACTCGCCGCGGCTGATCTACGGCCGGAGTGGGCCCGACCTCCCCTCATCGTCGACGGAACTCACGGGGCCGGTCACGATGGATGCTGAACTGGCCCGCGTTTCCCGGATTCTGAGGTGACCCGATGACTGCTTCCCCCGCCGATCAACTGCCGACCGTGTTCGTCTCCCATGGGGGCGGCCCGTGCTTTTTCATGGAGTGGACGATGGGTCCCGCCGACACCTGGGACAGGTTGGCGGAGTTCCTGCGCTCGTTCGAGGCTCTCATCGACGGTCGCCCGAAGGCGATCGTGGTGATCTCGGGCCATCACGAGGGCGATGTCGTGGAGATCATGTCGTCGCCCGCGCCGCCGATGTTGTTCGACTACTACGGCTTCCCGCCGCACACCTATGAGCTCAGCTACCCGGCCCCGGGGTCGCCCGAGCTCGCGGACCGGATCGCCGCACGGTTGGACGAGTCAGGGATCGCGCACCGGTTCGACGCCGAACGGGGCTTCGACCACGGCGTGTTCGTCCCGTTCCTGTTGATGTATCCGGGCGCCGACATCCCGATCGTGCAGCTCTCCCTGCGCAACGATCTCGACGCCGGATTCCACCTCGACCTGGGTGAGGCGATCGCTCCATTGCGCAGCGAGGGGGTGCTCATCGTCGGCAGCGGAATGACCTATCACAACATGAACGCGTTCGGTACCGCCCGATCCGGGCCCGACTCAGCGGCGTTCGACGAGTGGCTCACCGCCGCGTGCACGGCCGATCCGGGGCAGCGCCGACACGAGCTCACCCACTGGGCCGACGCGCCGGCGGCCCGGGCCGCGCATCCCCGCGAAGAGCACCTGCTGCCCCTGATGGTCGTCGCCGGTGCCGCGGCCGCCGAACCGGGCGCGGTCTTGTGTCGCGACCAGGTGATGGGGGCCCACATCTCCGCGTATGGGTTCGGCGAGAGCCTCGCGGCGTTGCCTCGATGAGTGATTTCGCGTTCCGGCTCGACGGGCGGGGCCACGCTGAACGTCTGCTGGTGCTGTTGCACGGGTATGGCGCAACGCAGCACGACATAGCGCCGATCGCCGCTCAGGCTGACCCCGATGGGCGCTTCTTCACGCTGAGCCCCCGAGGCCAGATCGACGTGGCCGGCGGCGGTGCCAGTTGGTACGACTTCGACGACGCGTGGCGGCCTGACCCCGACTCGTTCGCATCGGCGCTCGATGGCCTGGATGGCTTGATCGGTTCGGCCTGCGCTCGACTCGGGATCGCACGAAGCGACGTGGTCGTGGGTGGATTCTCCCAGGGCGCCGGACTGGCCGCGTGGCTGGCCTTCGCGACCCCGGAATCGTCACGACCCGCCGGACTCTGGTGCTGCGGCACCATCGTCGAGGTCGACGGCCGGACGCTGGATCTAGCAGCGGCGAAGAGCACCAGAGCGCTCGTTCTGGCCGGACGCGATGACCCCAACGTGCCGTTGGAGCGCAGTCGAAACCAGGCAAGGAATCTCGAGCGCGCGGGGGCCGAGGTCGTCATGAGTGAACACGACGGAGGCCACGGTCTCAGTGCGGCGATGCTCGAGGACATGGCCGATTGGCTCGCCGGGTACCCCTAGCCCTACCCGATGTCGGCGCGCCGCTCGCAGGCTGCGTGAGCGCGGCCACGATGAGGAGAGCCACGGAGTCCCCGGGCAACCGCGCATTGCGCACGACCATGTGGAAAAAGCGCATCTCGGTGGGTGCGGGATCAACCGCAGTTCCCCAGTGCTCGCTGTGGGAGCTCGGCACGCCGATCTTCTCGGGGTTCTCCGACCAGGTCAGGGCCCGGACGCCTTTGGCGGCCACGCGTCGTACTTCGTGGGCCATCAGCTCGGGGTCCCAGTACGGGACCAGGGCGAGCGGGATGAACCTCCCGGGGTGAGCGCCGGCCCATTCGTCGATGTGCCAGTCGTTGTAGGCCTGGAGCTACCTGGGACGACAGCAGGGCGGGCTGGTGCAAGGCTTCGACGACGTCAGGGTGGCGGGAGAGGATCCAGCAGCCGTTCCGCTCGTCGTACACGGGACCGACCCGCCGGAGGGCGGCGTAGGCCCCGAACGGGTCCTCGATGGTGGCCGGATCGAACAGGTCGGGGAGCTCCGGGGGAGCCAGGGGGTGGGCTGTGCTCATGGACGTTCGGCCTCGGATGCGTAGTCGGTCGGGTTCTCATCGTGGCCAGTGGTTGAGTGGTCGAGGTGGGGTAGCGCCGTGTCGAGCCAACCTGGCAGCCACCAGTTGCGATCGCCGAGCAGGGTCATCGTCGCGGGGACGAGGATTAGCCGGATGATGGTGGCATCGATGAGTACGGCGCTGGCCAGACCGACCCCGAACATCTTGATCTCCACCGAGTCGCCGAGCACGAAGCTGCCGAACACGCTGACCATGATCAGGGCGGCGGCGGTGATGACCCGAGCGCTCTGGGCGATGCCCTGCACGATCGAGGACTTCGTGTCACCCGTCTTCACCCAGGCTTCTCGGACACGGGAGAGGATGAACACCTCATAGTCCATCGACAAGCCGAACAAGATCGCGAACATCATGACGGGCAGGAAGGCGATGACCGGCACAGTCTCCTCGAGGCCTACGAGGCTCGCGCCCCACCCCCATTGGAAGACGGCAACGACCACGCCGTACGCGGCGCCGATGCCGAGGAGGTTCATGGCGGCGGCTTTGAGGGCGACGACCGGTGCCCGAAAGACGATGGTGAGGAGGATGAAGGAGAGAAGGACGACGGCGCTGATGAACAGCGGAAGGCGGGATTCCATCCGCTCGGAGAGGTCGATGTACGCGGCGGTGGCCCCGGTGATCTCGATGGTTGCTCCGGTTTCCTCTTGGAGGTTCGGGATCGTGTGTGCCCTGAGGTCATCGACCAGCTGTCGGGTTTCGGCCTCCTGGGGCCCAGTGGTCGGCACGGCCCGTAGGACGGCGGCGTCGCCGGCCGCGTTCACGATGGCCGGTGTCACTTGGGCGACGCCGGCGACCTCGGCCAGGGCGGCCGCGATCTGCTGGGCCGCCTCGCTTTCGGCTCCGTCGAGATCCGCCACCACCAGCAGCGGGCCGTTGGTCCCGGGCCCGAATCCGTTCGTCAGCAGGTCATGGGCGACTCGGGCCGGCGTTCCCTCGGGCCGGTTGCGGGCGTCGGGCCAGCCGGTCTCGAGGGACAGGGCGGGGAGGGCCAAGGTGATCAGCGCGAGCAGTGCGACGCCGAGCGCCAACCACGGACGGGTGCTCACGCGCCGGGCCCATCGCGCGCTGAGGCTGCTCGATGTCGTGGCGTCGACCTCGACGCGGAGGCGCACGCCGGGCACTCGGTAGCGGTCGATGCGGGAGCCGACGAGGCCGAGCAGGGCGGGGAGCAGGGTGACGGCCAGGAGCACGGCGGCCGCCACGGTGACGGACACCGCCACCCCCATCGTGGCGATGAGCGGAACGCCGATGAGGGCCAAGCCCAGGATGGCGATGACCACGGTCGCGCCGGCGAACACAACGGACTGCCCGGCCGTGGCGTTGGCCAAGGCAAGCGATCGCTCGAGGCCATGTCCCTCGGCGAGGTGTTGGCGGTGGCGGGCGACCACGAACAGCGCGTAGTCGATCCCGACCGCGATCCCGATCATCGACGCCAACGTGGGGGCGACCTCGGAGATGTCCAGGACCGTGGCCACGAGTCGGATCGCGGCGAGACCAAGAGCTACGCCCAGGATGGCGTTGAGCAGCGGGGCCGCCATGGCCAGAACGGAGCCGAAGGCAGCGAGGAGGACGATGACGGCGACGCTCAGGCCGATGAGCTCTGAACGACGGGACTGCTCGGGTTCGAGTTGCTCCACCACCTCTCCGCCGAATCCGATGGTCAGGTCGGCCTCCTCGGCCAGAGATCCGGTCGCGATCAGCGCCTCGATCTCCGAGTCGCTGACCTCCCGGGCCTTCACCTCGTAGACCACCTCGGCAAAGGCCGTCCTGCTGTCCGGTGAGACGAAGAACGCGGCGGCCGGGCCGAACGGGTCGATGACCTGCAGGACGCCCGGCGCGTCGCGTACTCCATCCAGCACCGCTTCGATCGAGGCCCGGTACGAGGGTGCCGTGATGTCTCGGTCGCCGTCGACGGCGAACACGACACGGGCGCGGCCGCCGAACTGCTCCGGGAACCGCTCCTCCAAGAGGTCGAACGCCCGTTGGGAGTCGGACCCGGGGACGCCGACGGACTGGGTCGGTTCTCCGCCGTAGGTCACCGACAGCGCGCCGACCGCAACGACGACGAGCATCCATGCGCCGATCACCCGCCAGGGGTGTCGAGCGCCCAGTCCGCCCAACCGGTGGAGAACCGAGGTCACCCCACTGGCCTCGGGTGTCTCACCGTCGGCATCGGACGTCGTTCATGGGGTGAGGGGCTCCTACGAGGGACTTGGATGTGGAGTTTAGACGCACCGGTAGCATTGAGGCCGTGGACCCCGATCCAATGGCAACCGGCGATCCGTCCACCGACGACCGAGACGGGTCCCCTGTCACCCGACGGCTTCCTGTGTCGACCGGCCCTCTCGGGGTGTTGGACTGGGGCGGCGACGGCCCGGATCTCGTCTTCCTCCATCCGAACGGGTTCTGTGCGGGGCTCTTCGACCCTCTCGCCCGGCGGTTGCGTGATCGCTGGCGTGTGGTCGGGATCGACTTGCGGGGCCACGGGGGCAGTGACGACGCACGGTCGCCGGTCGACCTCAGGTTCGACCGTCTCGCCCGGGATGTCGTCGAGGCCCTGGATCTCCTCGGCGTCGATCACCTCGATGTCGTCGGCCAGTCCCTCGGCGGCGGGGTCGGCGTTTTGATCGACCGACTGTGCCCCGGTCGCATCCGGCGTCTCGTCCTGGCCGAGGCGGTCGCGTTTGCCCCGACGGGGTTGTCCACGGGTGACCTTCGGGACAACCCCATGTCCGCCGCAGCGCGGAGGCGCCGGTCCCGATGGCCCAACGAGGCGGCTGCCCGCGAGCGTTTCCTCGCCCGGTCCCCGCTGCGGGACCTCGGACCCGAGTTCCTCGACGCCTACCTTCGGTGGGGAACCGACGTCAACGGCGTCGGAGAGGTGGAGTTGTGTTGTCGGCCCGAGACCGAAGCGGAGGTGTTCGAGATCTCCGCCACACCCGACGGAGCGCCCGACGCCTGGTCCCACCTCGATGACGTGACCGCCCGGGCTGCGGTGGTGGTGGGTGCGGGTTCCGACCTGCCTCGCGTTTGGTTCGATGACCAGGCCGCTCGGATGGGCGCCCGCGTGACGTCGCTGAACGGCGGGCACTTCATGCTCCAGACCGATCCGAACGATGTCGCCGAGATCCTGAACCGACTCCTCACCGACCTGGAGGGTGACCGCGAGTGACCCGAGAACGTCGAGGCCTACCTGAAGGTGTCGATCCTGACGCCCGGGTCGAGGCGGCCACCGCACTGCGACGACTGGGTCATGCCCTCGTCGGGCACAACCCCGATTCGGCCGTCCTCGATCGGATCCGCGACCTGGCCTCGGACCTGGCGGACTCGGTCGAGGCGTCCCCCAGGAGATCGCGGAGCGAGGAGATGGCGCTGAACGGGCGATTCGCCGAGGCCATTCGAGCGGGCTCGCTCCAGGATCTCGTCGCCGACGGCGATGTCATGGAGCTCTTTCGGGACTCGGTCGTCTCGGGCGCGGCCAATCCCATGGGCATCGGGCTGACCGCTCGGCGTGAAGGCGACGAGGCCGTGACCGAAGTCGTTCTCGGCGCCGCGTTCGAAGGCGCGCCGGACCGCTCCCACGGAGGGGTCGTCGCCGCCATCAT
>WPCI01089688.1_pt1 | contig 22949 bp, 13 predicted proteins | sample 5399871 | NCBI WGS metagenome assembly WPCI01 (sample SAMN12869469, study PRJNA574797) | sludge metagenome | isolation source: wastewater treatment of pH7 | place: China:Beijing | collected 2019-05-20 | reverse complement strand
CAGAGCGTAGGTTTTACAGCGCAATACGAGGCTGAGGTCAAGACTCAGCTGGATAGCTTTGTTGTACACTTGGCTGGGCGTGACAGCCAGTACCAGAGTAAAGACTATGGTGGGTTGGTGCTGTCGCGACAGGCTGATGGGATTGTGAGAAGTGGACTGGAGCTTGCGGTGGTGGTTTTGGTAGTGGGTGCGATTACGGTAATTTAGTAGCTTGGTTCAAGGTCGGATTAGTCACAAAAGTTGACTCGGCTGCAGAGTTTAAATATCAAGGAAAAAATTAGCTTTATGCACGAATTAACGAACTAGTGGAGCGCGGTACTATTTTTAGCCTTAAAGGGGTTAAATGAAGCCCAGCGGCGTGCAGTTGATGAATTGCAAAACGCGCTTATAAAGAAATACCAGCGCATTGAGCGCCTGGTTTTGGGTGGCCGTCGCTATATTCTTGTGTGTCGCCAGCCAGGCCAGAAACTGAGCGACTTCAGCTTCGGCCATGTCACGGAGGTGGCAGAGTCGATGAAAGCGTATGAAATAGCGAATCCAGTACCAGTAGGTCTTTTCGGTATGTAAACGGTAATGCTTGGTACGAATGATTGCATGCAGCTGCTCGCGCAACTTGAGTGCAGGTTTGAGTGTCTGGGGCATAGCAATTTCCTTTTGCTGTATGGATAGACTGTGTTTTGTTGCTGAAAGCAAAGTGGGTCAAGCGAAAATAACCTTCCAAAAACACGGTCTTGTAGCGTGTTGATTCCTATGGTTCAATCTAAAGCTTGAAATTTAGACGCATCGGGTTATACCGCCTTCACGATGATTGGCTTATATGGAAGGCGGTCTAATACATGTTATACGTAAAGGATAGATAGTGCCAAATATCGAAGCTGAAAGCTTTTCTGAAAGAATGAGAGCTGCTGTAAATCTAAGCTGGATTATGTTTTCACGGAAAGTTGGAAATGGTCTTGTACGGATAAATAAAGAAGCATCAATGCAGCTTCAGTACGCTTATGTCCTTCAGCAACTTTTGCCGCTGATTACATTTCATGAAAATGAGAGCTTTGAGATTGAACTAGAAACAGGTGTTCAGGTAAATGGTGGGAGTCGGGAAATTGATTTGCTCTTTAAGGGGGCATTTGGAGAGCAAAATTACGCCATAGCAATAGAGATGAAGTGCTACCGAACTTTGGCTGCTTCAGGTGGCAACCGGGGTGCTACCGATATTTTTATGAAAGACGTGTACGAAGATTTTTACCTTCTCGAGCAATATGTCTTATCTGGCATAGCGCAAGAAGGTGTTTCGCTAGTAATGAACGATCTAGCGAGATTGGTGAATCCGAAAAACAAAAATGCAAAGTGCTGGGATTACGATATTTCAGATGGAGCAAATTTCGGCCCAATAAATCTTACAACTCCAATTGGCGGTAAGCCGGTGAATATTAGTCTTGAAAAGGCGTACTCTCTAAATTGGGTGCAGTACGGTAATTTTTGGTTTATGGAGGCGCAGGGTGTTCACGTATAACAAGTTGCTGCACTCGGACACATACTGCTACGCTCGTTTTTGTGTGTCGCTGCGCTCCATTTTACACAAAAACGCTCTCCGCTGTATGTGCCGGTGAGCAAGGCGTTATGCGTAATAAACCTACTGGATAATTGACTAAGATCTGGGGCTACTAACCAGCCAATAAATATTTAGTTATTTAAGACTTCATATATGGAAATTAACTTCTCTCAAATTAGAACACATGATGGTAGTAAAAACTCAGGCTTTGAAGAGTTGATTTGCCAAATTGCCCATCTTCAAAAACCAGATAATGGAAAGCGGTTCGTTAAGAAGGATGGCGCTGGAGGTGATGCTGGTGTTGAGTGTTACTGGATTCTTGACGACGGATCGGAGATATGCTGGCAAGCGAAATATTTTTTAGATGGAATGAATTCCTCTCGTTGGCAACAAATAGATGAATCATTCACTACAGCCTTAGAGAAGCACCCCAAGTTAACACACTATGTTGTCTGCTTGCCTTTAGATAAAGCAGATAGCAGAAAGAAAGGAAGAGGTGGAAAACAAGTAGTTTCTGTCGAAGATGAGTGGCTAGAACACGTTAAAAAATGGGAAAGTCAAGCAAAGGCCGCTGGTAGTAAAATAACGTTCTCATACTGGGGTAAGCATGAGATTACTACTTTCCTTACGATTGATGACCCTCTTTACTCTGGTAGAGCTTTGTACTGGTTTAACGAACCGTTTTTCGGAACAGATGTATTCAGAAATATCGCAAAGAGGTCTCAAGACAGTTTGGGAGATAGGTATACCCCAGAGTTTCATGTTGAACTCCCCATAGCAAAGAGTTTCGATGGTCTGTGTTTAAACCCCTCATGGTGGGATCTTCTCAAAGAGAAAAAAGCAGAGTTGAAAGATGTTAGCTTAGATGCGCTTTCTTTCTTGAATAAAGAAGGTAACACTGAAGGCAGATCATTAAACAGAGAAAGCATAAAGAGCTTGGATGAAAAGCTTAACTATTTTCTAGAGGAATTTAGTAGGAGGATTACACAGAAAGATTTCCACAATCGAATATCAAGCATGAGCTCTTTGCTAGAGGAGCTATCTAAGCTATATGCCGAGACTTATAAAGATGCGCATGATAAAATCGACTGGTCTGAAAGAAAGGATAACTCTAGAAGTGCTCTATATAAATTATCCGGCGCAATAGACGATCTAGCATCTTTCCTAAAGCAAAGAAAGGCTTTATCGTCCCAGACGAAAACTGCGCTTCTTTACGGGGAAGCAGGAATAGGTAAATCACACCTCTTATGTGATTTGAGCTTGCATAGAATCAATGAAAACTTACCAACACTGTTTTTGTTGGGCGCGCAATATCAAGGCGGGAACCCAATTAGTTTTATAAAAGAATCACTGGATTTACAAAACTATAGAAACTCCCAGGTTTTAGGTGCTATAGATGCGGCGGGAGAAGCATCGGGGGCGAGAGCACTCATTGTCATTGACGCTATCAATGAGGGTGGTCACAGGGATGACTGGCTTGTTCAAATAACAAGCTTCCTGTCCGATTTATCACGATTTCCATATATTGCTGTTCTGTTCAGTTGTCGCAGCACATATCTACATTACATCCTTCCTGATAGTGCAGACGAAAACCTATTGCCTCGTATAGAACATTATGGATTTAGAGGACATGAGCATAGGGCTGCGGAGAAATTTCTTTCCCAGCAAGGTATATCCAAGCCAAGCGCACCAATATTAGCACCTGAATTTACAAACCCCCTTTTCTTGAAAACTTGCTGCCAAGCGCTTAGACAAAATAAGCAAACCTCATTTCCAAAAGGCCTGAACTCTATTACCTCATTATTCGAGTTTTATGTTGATAGCATTGAAAGGATTGTGGCGAGAAAGAAAAAATTCAATCCGCAAGAGAATATCGTTAAGTCCATACTTATTGATATAGCTTCAAAATTATTACCAGATAATCTTGACGGCCTTCCAAAGCACGATGTTAGAAAACTGATTAATAATTACGACCCAAACCCAAATTTCGGTGACAGCCTTTTCGATATATTAATTGATGAGGGTATTCTTTCTGAGGATATTTCTTATAAGGAAGAGCAGCGTGGAAACCTTATTGTTAGATTTACATATGAGCGATTCAGTGACTATTTTATTGCTCAGGAATTAGTAAATAAGGTAGATCGCATTGAAATAGCCTTTTCAAATGGAGGTTCTATATGGCAATTACTCAAAGATAATGGTTACTATCGATTTTCTGGAATATTTGAAGCCTTGGCTATCATTATTGCTGAGCGCTTCAATAAGGAATTAGAGGATTTGCTGCCTGATGATATTGAAATTGGGAAGTGGCAGCTTGATGAAACTTTCCAGAATACTGTTTTATGGAGGAGTCCAAGTTCTTTTTCTGAAAGAACTCTGGAGCTTTTAAATAACTTAGAAGGTCGTTCCTACAGTCACCCGGCACTGGAAATTCTGTTGAAATTGTCAACGGAACCCAATCACCCATGGAATGCTGAGTTGCTTCATCGAAATCTTATGAATAAAGAGATTGCCGAAAGAGACCACTTTTGGTCTATACACATAGCGCGCGGTGATAGCTCTGAAGAAGATGATGAATATGAATCCATCATTAGAACAATTATTGAGTGGTCACATTCAGGTGAAATTGAGTCTGTCGAAGAAGAAAGAATTAGGCTCTGTGCTATTACCCTTATTTGGTTTTTGACTACCCCGAATAGAAGAATAAGAGATCGATCTACAAAATCCCTGGTCAGAATTATTTCTTCTTACCCCCATCTCGTCGAAGACTTATTAAACGAGTTCTCGAATCTAGAGGATACGTACTTAAGCGAGAGGCTTTATGCCGTTGCATATGGTGTCATTTGCAATACCGACAAGAAAGATATTATTAAGGGTATAGCGAGCACCACATTTGAATTGATATTTAAGGATGGTGAGCCAACGCCGCATATTCTGCTTAGAGATTATGCTCGCGGGATTTTAGAGTATGCCTTGCATATTGGAGTGCTTTCGGTAGAAATTCCTCCCGACCAATTCAGACCGCCTTATAAGAGTAGCCAAAAACTGGATAATCCATCCAAAAAAGAGATAGAAGGCATAGCTGGAGATGAATTTTCATCAAGAATCAAAAGTTCTGTAATGGGTTTTCCGGGTGACTTTGGAAACTACACCATGGGCTGTGTTCATAATTGGTCTTCAACACCTATAGCCTTACCAAAAATAGAGAATGGTTATGAGATCAAGGAGCGATTTGCACGTGAACTATTAACTGACGATGTGCAAAAAGAATATTTGGCAAAACTGGAACCAACACCAGTAAGTGATACTTCAGCTTCACCAGAAGAGTTATTAAAGGTTATTAGAAGAATTGAGTATGATTCCGAAGAGTATAAACGCAGCTTTGAAGATAGAAGAAAAGAACAAGAAGAGTTTAATAGCAGAGTAAATGCACAGCTCAATGAAGAGCAACAAGAGTATTATCGCTGGGTTTCTGGAGTAAGTAACGATAGGCCTGCTGCCTTTAGTAGGAAATGGGCTCAAAGATGGGTTTGTAAACGAGCCCATGAGTTTGGATGGACTGAAGAGCTATTTGCTGATTTTGAAAGAATGTGCTCACACGGAAGGGGTGGTGGTCCCAGTGGTGGAGCAATGGAGCGTGTTGGGAAAAAATACCAATGGATGGCCTTCCATGAATTTTTGGCCAGACTTTCTGATAACTACCACTGGACTAATCGAGGTTATAGCGATGTTCCCGATGATGATATTTATGAAGGGCCTTGGCAAATATACAAACGCGATATTGATCCTACTATCTGGGCAAGACAATCTGGAGAATTCAAAACCTATCACAACAAGCAGTGTACTTGGTGGCAACCTTATAACTTCCCATTCCCAAATGAAAATGACCCTGCAGCCAAGACTAACTTTTTGTGGGATGAAGATGTTTTGCCTGAATTCTCTGAGTTACTGCAAAGGACGATGCCTGACGACAATTCTAATTGGCTGGTTTTACACGGCTTTTGGTCTGAAAACAGGAAATATTCAGATGATAATATCGAAAGTCCCTATCTTGATGGGTGGTTCAGAATTAATTCTATCTTCATCCGTAAAGGAGATTTTGATTCTTTAGCTAAAGGAGTTGAGGGAAAAACACTTTGTGATCCCCATATAGTCAACGCACCATCAACGCAACACGAGGGCTTTTTAGGCGAATATCCTTGGCATCCAATATATCGCCACCTTTCTGGATGGCGGGAACCAGAAGAGGTCTTTAGGGAACAGATTGCAGTCGAACACCTTATTCCATTTGCTAAATACGAATGGGAGGATGGCAGTAACGATTATTCTCTCAATAGTTCACTTTACTTCCATATGCCAGCCAAGGAGTTGATTGAGGAAATGGACTTGGTTAGACCTCCCGGTCAATGGGGGCGATGGGAGCACAAGGAGCAACCTGTATTTTTTGATCCAAGCCTAGAAGAGTACGGCCCTTCATATGCGTTAATGCGTACTGAGAAATTACAGAAATGGCTTGAAGATAATGATATGGAGATAGTTTGGTTGATAGGCGGAGAGAAGCAAATGTTTTCTTCCGGCGCACGGCAGTTTTTTGGTCGTTTGGTTTTTAATGGCTTGTTTAAATATAAAGATGGCAAGCCTATAGGCAGTATATGGTACAGCAGGGAAGAGCCAACAAATTGAGCAATAAAATGGCTTTTGGTAGTTATCTAAAGAATCGCATAACAAGGCGCTGCACTCGGACAATTGTTCCGCTACGCTCGAAAATTGCCGGTGAGCTTGGTCGTTATAAGCCAAAGGCTAGTCCTGTAAGCATCACACAGAAGGAAGAAAGAGATGGATTTGAAAGTTAGTGATAATCACACAAAGCCGATGGTTCGTGTTTTTATCATGTTAATTGGGTTGCTATGCGCTCTTCTTATCTCATGGAAATTTACTGGTTCTCCTTTTCCTCAAGACTCTAAATACGCACTGATTTTCCAGAATGCCTTGCTGCTAATTGTTCTTGGTTCCGCAATCTTAGAGCAATTTTTTACTAAGCCGGCTGACTCGATGATCAATTCGCTAATGGCAGGGATAACAATGTTCGGTGTATACCATGTATCACCTGCACTAGCATGGTGGGTAGTGTTTTCCTATTGTTCTTTTGTTTTTTTAATTTCAACAGTTTGTGTTGCTACATCTGGAGGTAGGCTTTCTGGTGATATTGCTTCAGTAATAAATAGCCGTCTTTATAAACCAGCAATTGTTCTTGGCCGATCTAGACTGATTTTTTCCATAGTCTTTTTATTTGGCGTTTATTCGTTCTACTCAATTCAGTCTGAAATTGCGGTGTACCTAATCGTATTTTGGGGTATTTTTATGGCTATATGGCCTCTTAAACTACCTCAACTGCTATCTTCGATTAGTTTCAATTCTCAACAGGCAGTCCTACCAATAGGCAAGCTACTGAGATTAGATAATCCCGGTGTTTTAAGATTCGCGATAAATCAAAGCACTGACTGGGAGGATGGAAAGCCGTTAATCTATCAGCGCGTAGATAAAAGCCAGCAGTGGGTATTGCCATTATATTCACACCTTAATGATGAACGAAGAATTGGAACAGCAATGCTTTTGGGTCCTGTTGAAGAAGTTAAAACTGGTCTGACAGGCGGTCATATCTATGAACTTGATAAAGAGTTAGATCATGAAGCCGTAATGAGTCTTCTGGGTGAAACCACACAATCTAGGCTGATTGGATTTGTTGCAGAGGATTCATCGATTGGACGAATCAGGCTGGAAGTAAAGTCAAACAGCCCGTGTGCAGATGGAATGCTTATCTGGTGCAAAGTTGGTGGAATCAAAATTTATTATCAAATCTCTGCAGGATCAACAATTGAAGAAAATTTAGACGGCGATAAGCATGGTTATCAAATAGCCTATGCATCTCAACTAGGGACTTTAGAAAGCGGTGAGTTTAAGAAGTTTGACTGGCTTCCAAATATGAATGCGCCAGTCTTCTCTTTGGTTAATGATACGGTTGATGTTATCGGAGGATCTCCAAACCCCAACGATTTCCAGTTTGGAAAGATCCCAAGATCAAACATTCCTGTAGTCGGTGATTTTGTTGGGAATTTTAATTTTCATACCGCGGTTCTTGGTGTAACAGGTTCAGGTAAAACTGAGTTTGCATTTGACCTAATTCGGCACTCGGTCTCCAGCGGTATCAAAGTAATCTGTATTGACCTTACCTCGCAATATAAAGGTAGGTTGGCAGACTTAAACCCCACTGATCTTTCAATACAAGAACAAACATCAATAGAATTGAGTCAAAAGTTATTTGATGTCGAAACTGGAACCTATGGCGCGCCAAATGAAAAGAAAGCCTTACAGGCGTTTAGTAACAAACTGAGATCCGATGTTGATGCTGAACTCCGAACATTTATGGAAAACGATGAAAGAAGATTAGGATTAATACAATTGCCGGAGATATCCAACTCGCAAGCATCCATTTACATCACAGAGATATACATGTCTTGTTTGCTCAATATTGCTAAGGAAAGCTTTGGTGGTGACTCTAAAAGAGTGCTTGTTGCAGTTGAAGAGGCCCACACGATCATGCCTGAGTCGGCAACAATGGGTGTGTCGGATTTCGCCTCTAAAGGTTTAGTGGCTAAAATTGCACAAATTGCACTGCAGGGAAGGAAATATAATGTCGGACTCTTAATTCTAGCTCAAAGAACTGCAAATGTGAGCAAGACAGTGCTAACGCAGTGTAATTCTATAGTTAGTTTTGCATGCTATGACGACACAAGCATTAGCTTTCTAAAAAATATGTTTGGTTCCAGCTCTGCTGAAATGGTTCCAAATCTGAAGAAGCTTCAAGCAGTTGTTTTTGGAAAGATAGTTAAATCAGAAAGGCCCGTCGTTGTTGAGATCCCGTATGACCAGACTAAAGTTTAGACCATCTAGTGTTTGCTTATAACAAGCGCAAGCAGTCGGACAATTTACTTGCTGGCGCTCCTAAATTTCCGCTGTTGCGGGCGTTAGGAATCCAGGAGTTGAACCTTAGTTCATGATTGATGACCCGTATCCAGAAAGCTGGCAGGACCTACAAACCGGTGTGAAAAGGCTATTTCGCAACGTAGGGCTGGCGGCTGATGTTGAGGTTGATCTTGAGACACCGCGCGGCACCGTCAATGTAGATGTTTGCGCTGTAGACCGTCGTAGCTTGGATAAAATCAAATATATTGTGGAATGCAAAAACTGGAACGCCACAGTGCCTCAATCAGTCGTTCATTCATTCACCACGGTTATGCATGAGACTGGGGCCAACATTGGGTTTATCGTATCGAAGTATGGCCTGCAATCCGGGGCGAAGCAGTACACCCGCAATACAAATATTACTGGATTAACCTATCTAGAACTTCAGCAGCGATATTTTGAGGCTTGGTGGCGAAGATACTTCTGCCCCCGGATAGGTGATGCAGCTGATCGCGTTTTGCAGTACACAGAAGAATTTAATGGTCAGCGAGATAAAGCCTACGAAAATCTGTCGGAGGAAAAGAAGAAAAAATTTGATCAGTTACGATCACGGTACACTGTTCATTCCTGGATGTTTTCGATGTTTAACCTCGAGTCCGTGAGCCCACACTTGAACACCGGTACCTTGCTGAATGTTCCGGCCGACTTGGATAGCTTTAAAAAAGAGGTCTTATCTCAGATTTCACCGGGGGTGGAATGGCACTGTATGACTTTTCGTGACCTTTTAGGTTTGATCTTGCAGTTCCTCAAAGATGTAGAAGAGGAATTTAACTCACTTTTTGGCGGATATATTTTCGATACGGGGCCAATAAGTGGTGTAGGGCCCGAGGGGCCGTCAATAGAGGGTAGATTCCGATGAGGTTTGGACATAACCCGCTGCTGTGGAATGCATGCCTATTCCTAACAAATTGTTGCAGTTCGTTCCGGGCCTAACGGCCCTCCACCGGATGCCCTTGTCGCTGCGCTACAAGGGCACCGCTGAACAAAAGCGTTAGGCTCTCTTGGAGGCATAGTGAATATCAAGTTTTTTATTTTCCTTTTACCTTTCGTAATTTTTAGTCCTGACGTTTCCACTCAGGAGAAAAATTCTGAAAAGCCTGAATGGAAGGCATTCTTCGATAAGCATGAAGCGACCGGTACTATTCTTATAGTTGATGGACGTGGTTCATCCGAAAAAGTCAGTGTTTATGACAGAACACGAGCTAGTAAGCGCTACTCACCAGCATCCACGTACAAAATCCCTCATACGCTTTTTGCTTTAGATGCAGGGATAATTAAGGACGAATTCCAGGTGTTTCCGTGGGATGGAGTTAAAAGAGGCTACGAACCTCATAATCAGGATCAGAATTTGCGTTCTGCTATGCGGTATTCTGCACTTTGGGTGTATGAGAGTTTTGCGAAGGAGCTGGGTGAGAAAAAAGCAAGGACCTATTTAAAAAGAATCGACTATGGAAATATGGACCCGAGCACTGAAGGTGGAGCATATTGGGTCGATGGAAAGCTCGCCATATCTGCAACAGAGCAAGTAACGTTTTTGAAAAAACTGTATCACAATGAGCTTCCGTTCAAGCTAGAACATCAGCTTCTTTTAAAGGATATTATGATAGTTGAGGCTGGAAAGGATTGGATATTACGAGCAAAGACAGGATGGGAAGGTCGTTACGGCTGGTGGGTCGGGTGGGTAGAATGGCCATCTGGACCAGTCTTTTTTGCACTAAATATAGATACTCCCAATCGATGGGAGGATCTGTACAAACGAGAAGCAATAGTTCGAGATGTTCTTTTGTCCGTTCAAGCACTACCGCCTAACCAGTCAATGCAGCCGACCGCTAAAGCGTCGGCTGATTGAAGTGTTAGGCCTCAGGGGAGACATCGTGTGGAGCTGACACAACTGGAAGCATTGCGCGCCTACGCGCGCTCACTTTCCAGATGCCAGGAAGCTATTAATACGTCGGAATCAGTATTGTGGGGGGATTACATCCTGATGTCTACAGAGTCGGATAAAGGTGTATCTCATCGCGATAACATCGTGGTGCCACTGGTTCGGGTAGCGCATTGATCACGGCTATCAGCATTGACACCAAACAAGGTCTTCAAGTCCATACCTGAGCGGAAATTGCAATCCAGATCAAAAAGTTGCCGTTTAGTCTTCCCTACAAAATAATTTGTGATAGGATGACACCTAATGAAATTAATTAGGTTGAAGCCTATTCAGTGTTTTATGGTCATCTGTCCAGCTTCAACCAATAGAGCTTGATGAGTCATTGCGGACAAAGAGCAGCCATGCGCCATGCCGTTCAATGTGATTACGCGATGTCTGACGGTACTTTATAAACAGAGTTTTAAGAAACTGGTTGAATTGGATAAACAAGACGCATGACAAATGATGGTCTGAAACAAACGGTAGTGGCGAAGCCAGATAGGCTTTCGCAGATAGCGCAGTTGCCGCAAGCAACCAGGGATCGCATTGCCCATATCGATTTCACCTTGTTGTTTAAGGGAGAAGCGGTACGGGCAGACTTAGTAGATCGGTTCAGCATTGCCGCCGCACAAGCAACGAAAGACTTCACAATGTACCGAGAGCTTGCGCCAGGCAACATTGAGTATGACCAAAAGCTCAAGTTGCATAAGCGCGGTGAAGCTTTTGAGCCCTTGTTCGACTATGACGTTGTGAGAACATTGGCAACTATTAGCCAAGGGTACGGTGATGGCTTTACTGGCAAGATAAAACCACCCCTTGCTTGTGAAGCGCCTTATCACCTCAACAAGCCGAGTTTATCGATAGTGGCGAAAGTCACCGAGGCCATACACAAAGGCAAAGCCTTGCGTATCACCTATGTATCGTTATCGAGCGGTGAAACAACGCGTGAAATTGTGCCGCATACGCTGGTGGACAATGGCCTGCGTTGGCACGTTCGTGGTTTTGACCGCAAGCATAGCGAGTTCCGTGACTTTGTACTGACCCGAATTAAAGCAGCGGCTGTGCTTGAAGACTCAAGGTTATCTGAAGCTGAGCACGAAACCCAAGACCGGCAATGGAATCGCTTTGTAGAGCTAGAGTTAGTGCCGCATCCTCGTATTGAGCACAGCGAAGCGATAGAGCTGGACTATGGCATGACGGGTGGCGTTCTAAAGGTTGAGATTAGAGCGGCAACTGCGGGGTACTTGCTCAGGCTTTGGAATGTCGATTGTTCTGAAACCGCTTGCTTATCAGACAGCCATTGCCAACTGGCATTAAACAATCATGCCGCGCTGTATGGGGTTCAAAACCTTGCAATTGCGCCGGGTTATGGCACTTAGACGAAGAGCACAACCCAGACAACCGCTTTTTATGACTAAAGATTAATCATCAGAATTAAATAAGAATTTAAGGAACACCTATGCCAACGTTGGATTTTAAAGGTAAGCAGTTTGTTTATTCACACCACCTGAGTGTGCCGTTTCGTGAACTAAAAGTGGTTGCGGATAAATCGTTACCGCAAGACGGCAAGACGGCATCACTGGATGATAATCTCATCATCCATGGCGACAACCTTGAAGCCCTCAAGGCGTTACTGCCTACTCATGCTGGTAAAATAGACTGCATTTTTATCGACCCGCCGTATAACACAGGCAATGAAGGCTGGTGTTATAACGACAACGTTCGCTCACCATTGATGCAGGAGTGGTTGAAAAAGTCAGCTAATCCTGTTGATAAAGAAGATATGGAGCGTCATGACAAATGGTTATGCATGATGTGGCCTAGACTAAATCTACTTAAAGAACTATTAAGCGATACTGGAGTTATATTTGCATCGATCGATGACAATGAGGGCTTCAGACTACGTGAGTTAATGGACGAAATTTTCGGCGAAGGTAATCATGTTGCGACTTTAGTATGGCAGAAACGATACTCCAGAGAAAATCGTGAAGCCATAGGTGATGTCCACGACTATGTTCACGTCTATGCAATGAATAAGGAACACTTTAAGTTAACAAGAAATAAACTGCCAGGAACTGATGACCAAATGGCGGTTTACAAAAATACCAACAATGACCCTAAAGGACCGTGGAGGCCAATACCGATAACGGCTCAAGCTGGTCATGCTACCAAAGAACAGTTCTATAAAATTACTTCACCGTCTGGAAAAGAGTTTTATCCATCAGAGGGAAGATGTTGGGGGCTGTCCGAAAAGACGTTCAAGGATTTGGATGCTCAAGGGAGAATCTATTACGGAGTAAATGGTGATAGTCAACCCAACTTAATTCGATATGCAAGTGAAGTGGATGGTTTTGTTCCTTGGACTTGGTGGCCTAGTAGTGAGGCTGGACATACGGATGAAGCTAAAAAAGAATTAATGGCAATAATCCCAGACAAAGAATTCTCATTTGACACAATTAAACCAATAAGGTTAATGAAGCGAATCTTCCAAATCGCTACTCATAAGGACTCGATTGTATTAGATAGTTTTGCAGGCAGTGGTTCAACCGCACATGCCATTCTTGCTTTAAATAAAGAAGATGAAGGTAATCGTAGATTTATATTAGTTGAATGCGAAACCTACGCAGACAATCTCACTGCTGAACGTGTTCGCCGTGTTATTAACGGCTACCCCTTCAAAGGCAACCAGAAGCAAGAACTGCTTTCTGAAAAAATCACTTGGTCAGTCTTTGAGAAAAAGCACGCAGAACTCCTTGAAAAAATTGCCAAAGTTGAAGCAAAACACAGCAAAGATTTCGACAAAATCAAAAAAGAGCTCAAAAATGGTGTGCTGACTGTCACCGGTGAGCGCAAAGTGGATGAGTTTGCCCCTGGCATTGGTGGCAGTTTTACATATTGCACCTTAGGTGAACCGATTCAAATTGAAAGCTTACTTACCGGCGATGCCATGCCATCGTTCGATGCGCTCGCACGTTATGTGTTTTATACCGCCACTGGTCAGTCGTTAGAAACGGTTGCTAAAGCCTCTGCCGATGGTTTTATCGGCGAAACAGACTTATTCCGTATTCATCTGTTCTATCGTCCAGATAGCGAATGGTTGCGCTCAAATGAAGCGGCTTTAAACGCGGACAAAGTCGAGGTTATAGCGAAAAACAATGCTACGAAGAAGCGCACCATTGTCTTTGCTGTGGCGAAGTTTATGAGCCAGAAAGACTTAACTGAAAAACGCATTGAGTTTTGCCAGTTGCCTTACGCCATCCATCGCATTATGGGGGCGTAACATGGAGTTAAAAGACTACCAAAATGGTGTGCTGGATAAGCTGGACTATTACCTGAAAAAGTTGGCCGACACCAAGGAAGACGCGGAAGACTTTGTTGCATTTCAGAAAATGAAAGGCAAAGAGGCTCGCTTAACCGATTACGCCAAAGATACGTGGGAAGCTCTGGTACAGGAGCGCCGTATTGACCTACTTAAAGACAAAAGCGGCCACTTGGTGCCAGCGCCTTACGTCACAAGATTTGACGGCTTAGAGCGGCCAATTCCTAACGTGTGCCTGAAAGTACCGACGGGTGGTGGTAAAACCTTACTTGGCGTTGCAGCGGTCGAGCGCCTGCAAACGGATTTGTTTGCGCAACAAACGGGTATGGTACTGTGGGTGGTGCCGTCGGATGCCATTTACAAGCAAACCTGGAAACAGTTGGCTAATCGTGAACATCCGTATCGGCAAATGCTTGAACGTGCTTCGGGTGGTCGGGTAAAAATGCTCGAAAAGAACGATGCCTTTACCAAGCGGGATACCGACGAAAACCTGTGCGTTATGCTGCTGATGCTGCAATCCAGTGCGCGTCAATCCAAAGAAACGCTACGCATGTTCCGTGATAGCGGGCGATTTACCACTTTCTTCCCGATTGAAGATGACACCACCGCCAATGAGGCGCTATTGAGCAGTATTCGTAATTTAGATTGTAACGATCTATCCGATTACGGTTGGCAAGAAGGCATAGCCCCAGGCTCAGTGTCAGTCAAACAAAGCTTAGGCAATGTGTTACGCATGGTTCGCCCAGTGATTATTGTGGATGAAGGGCATAAAGCCTATAGCGAAACCGCAAGAGAAACCCTGTGTGGATTTAACCCTAAGTTTATTCTTGAGCTTTCTGCCACGCCTAACGCAAACGGTAAGCATCACTCAAATGTGCTGGTGAATGTGTCTGGGCAAGCGTTGAAAGATGAGCAAATGATTAAGTTACCCATCAACTTAATCAACGAAGACAAAAGTGAGTGGAAGCATACCTTGTCGCTTGCGCACGCCAAATTGGCAGAGCTAGAGAAGGATGCTGGGCAGCTACAAAACGAAACCGGTCGCTATATCCGCCCCATCATGCTGATCCGTGTTGAGCGCACAGGTAAAGATCAACGAGATTCAGCCTTTGTGCATGCGGAAGACGCCCGCGAGTATTTAATGGAAAAATTGGGCGTAAATGAAAATGAAATTCGCCTGAAAACCTCTGACAAAGACGAGTTGGGTGACGATGATTTGCTCAGCGAAATGTGTCCTGTTAAATACATCATTACAAAAGATGCGCTGCGTGAAGGTTGGGATTGCCCTTTTGCTTATGTGTTAACCGTTTTATCTAAAATGACCGCAAAAACGGCAATCACCCAAATGATTGGCCGGGTACTACGTCAACCACATGCTCGATTGACGCAAAAACCAAGCTTAGATGAGTGTTATGTCTATACCTTTGATCAAGACGTGATGGAAGCCGTTGCCGGTGTTAAGCAAGGTTTAGAAGAAGAAGGAATGGGGGATGTGGCAAATCTGGTTAAAGCCTCGGAAGCCAATAAACCCGCCGCAGTAGTGAGCAAAGAAACCTTATTGCGTAGAGAGCGTTTTCGTAACCTACCTAAAATATTCTTGCCTCGGGTTTTACATCGCGATGCTGGGTACAAAGACGGCTACCGTTTGTTTGACTATGAACGGGATGTGCTGGGTGACCTAGACTGGGAATCGCTGTCTTATTTGAATGCAGAGAACTTCCAGCTAGTGGACGACAAGTTACAGCGCACGATTGCCCGTATCGACTACAAAATGTCAAAGGATAACCAAGGCGAATTGGACTTGGCCGATCCGGTTCACGAAAACATCGAGTTTGACCCCAGTGCAAGTCTAGATATCTCGTTTATGGTAAGGCAGCTCACCGATGTCATTCCAAACCCATGGCAAGCAATGCGGGTGTTAACGCACACGTTAGACATTTTGCGTGGTAATGGCGTTTCTGAGGAGGCCTTGTTTACTAACCGCCTTGAGTTAATCAAAGAGATGAAGCGCGACATTAAACACCAGGTCGCGCAATTATCGGAGCAAATCTTCAGATCTAAGTTGGACAAGGGTGATATTTCCCTGCGCCTACTCGCTTCAGATAACGAAAAGCTAAATTGGGAACTGGCGCAAACCTTAGAGGTTAATGTCAGTGAGCATGATCAGGTACTTCGCCGAAAAGATGGATCTGAACTCGAAAAAAGCCTGTTCGAAAAGGTCTATCAAAATGGGCTGAACAATTTAGAGCGCGACACAGCCTGGTATTTGGATAAGCAAGAGTCTGTGCATTGGTGGCATCGTATTGCAGTGAATCAACGCGAGTACAGCCTGCAAGGCTGGCAAAAGCAAAAGGTTTACCCTGACTTGTTGGTGTGCGTCGAACAGCGAAACTCTGGCAGTTACCGCTTCTCTGTACTGGAAACCAAGGGTGAGCATTTAAAAGGAAACGATGACACTGAGTACAAGCGCCGATTATTTGAGCTGTTAACTGAGCACGTCAAGACGGCGGTAGATGCTGGCGAACTTACATTGGAAGCAGCGTCGGGTGGTATGTCGTTCAGAATGCTGATGGAAGACAGTTGGTCACAGGAAATCGTGCCTGAATTGAATTAATGAGTCATTTGTTGGTGCTGTGTTGTCTCCAACCTTGTCGCCCCTTCTAAAAAAGGGGCGAAACTCAAAAGGAAAATCAAGTTAACGAGGATTTAGATGAGTCAGCCAATACCGACTTCTTATAATCAAATCATTGCGCATACGATTGAACAGGCGCTTGCCCTATCGGTTAATGCAAAGAACGAAAATGCTATTGCTGGCTTTTGCCAGTTACAAGGCCCAACAGGCGGGGGCAAAAGTAGTTCTCTTTATCGTAGTCCAGACGGGAAAATTCCAGCGAGCCTTGAATTTATAAAATCCAAAGGGTTGCAGGCCATATTGGTTACCCATCGCTGGAACATCCTGCATGACATTTATGAAAGTGCCACGAGTGAAAAAGACAGCTCAGGTAACCCACTGCTCGTTAGTATTCTTTATGCTCAGGATGAAACTGTTGTTAGTGCGGTTTCGCAACGGGCACTGCCACATGAACAAGGCGTTCAAAAGTCTGACTTGCCCGATCCTTATAAGGCCATTGAGGGTATTCATGGTTTAGGTGCGTTTCGTTCTAATGCTGATAAAGAGGCTCTCGTCCGTGCTTGCCACAACGTTTCAGCCATAGCCCGTAATGTTGAGTATAAAAAGAAAAACCCTGATTCGATGGGCGTCTTACTCGAACGAGAAGAGCAGGAACTAAGAAAACTGTGTGGCTTTGTCGAACGAACGCTACTTGGGTGCATGTCGTCCTTAGAGAAGGCAGTGAAGTATGCCAGCAAGCAGCATGGCAAGACGCATGAGCTCACGGAGCAAGCAAAAGAAAAGCTTCGTTTATTTAGAGAAAATAAATGGGTGCGTCGAATTTTCCCGGCGATTGCCTGGCACGATGATAAGCAACATTTGCTGGTGTTAACGACGCAGAAGCTATTCGCTTCCTTTTACGACGGTAAACAGAAAGTCAGAATGTCGAGCGGTCAACTGGCAGGAAAGGTAGTATTTGTTGATGAGTTTGATTACCAAGCCGACATTCTACAGACATTACTTGCCCAGTCTCAAATGGTGCAAGAGCCGCCTGAGTGTATTGGTCAATTACTTGAAGGGGGTAAACGCCTATTAGCGCGAATGCAGTTTGTTACTGCGCAGCCTATACCTGAGCTTTACAGTGAGCTTAAACAGCTTATTGCGGAGCTAGAGGATGATTTGACCAGCAAAGGAGTCGATCTGAATCAGTCTAGGGCGCTGGTAATGCCTTTAAAACAGTATGAATCCGGTGTGCCGTTCGAAAAGAAATACCTGTTTCGCTCAGATCACTTAGTAACCAGTGAGCCGTTGCAGTTACAGCAAAAACCTCATGGCTTTGAAGTGAAAAGTTATGGGCAAAGCGATGATGTATCGGTTGATGTTGGTGATTTTTTGCGTGTGATGGAGAAATATATTAGACGCTTCAGTTTGTTGTTGTCACAGTTCGCGACCGATGAGTCCGAAGCCTATGAGTATCTCGTTCGGCTAAACCGATTGCTGTTTGATCCTGCGAATGATTATCGACCATCCTACTACAGCACAGCGTTACCCAGTTTATCGCTGTTCTCCCTGCCTCGCACTAGCTTACCTGAGTTAGAAGCGCTGAGTAGATCAAACCGATTACCCAATACTCAGACGAATATGTTTGGTCTAACAACCTGGCTATTAACCACTGATGAAGCTGAAGCGGATATTGACCCGTTGAGGATCAAGATTAAACGCGCACTATTGCCGACAACACCTGAAGGCTTAATGGTTTCGTTATCGAGTCGAAACCTCGTTTTTGCACTATCCGCAACTTCATATATCGAAAGGGGAATTGGTCATTTCGATATACGCTGGATTGAAAGCGCTTTGCGTTACGTAGCACAGGCCCGCAACCCACAATGTACCGAGAGTTTTTTGGGCGATAGCTTTGAGCAGCGCCCCGAAGATTGGTTTAAGAAGCCGATTCCATATTTACAAACTGACGAGGATAAGCAGTTACAAATGGCGGTGATCCGCTCGTTGGTTAAAGATAAATCTGAAAAGCGTCGTTCGGCACTGAAAACCACGATTCACGACTTTGATGATGCTATCAATGAGCCAGTTTTTCAGGAGGCAAAACTGCATTTGAACGCTGCATTTTTTGAGGCTGAGCACTCAGATTACAAGTATGAATACCGACAGTCTGTGTTGTTTAAATTACTGCACGTTCTACATTTGGCAGCGAATGAGCCACAACATAAAGGACACCTGGCCTTTGTTAACTCAGTCAAGTATCTTCGGAAGTGGTTGATAAGTGATACCGCAAAAAACAGCAGAATGAGCGCGGATTGGCTTGAAATGGAGCGTTTAACCACTGGCGTATTGTCTTCTTTTGACGATGTGTTTATTCCTTTGGCTGTCAACGGTAAGCCCATGATGATTTGCTTACTCAATGCTGAAGCACAAAAGCGAGAAGGATTTGAGCGCGCCTATCAAGCGGCGTTCGACTCTGGCCGAACCGTGGTGGTAATGACACAAACCGCATCCGCTACCAATGGCATTAATTTGGATTACTCCTTGCCTAACTCTCAAGGGCAGATGGATCTGACGTCGCTGTTTATTATTGAAAGTAAGCACTTTTACTTTTCACCATGGGATAGCAATGACGATGATGACGAAATGTCTCATGCTGGCTTTCAGCTCAGAAACTTAGAAAAATTAGTCAGGCGTTCAGAGTTTTCACGTAAGCAGCAGCGGCAATTTATTATGCCGTTAATGAATAACTCAGTCGCTAAAATCCAGGAGCTAAACAAGCTCTATAAAGGGACAAATGACTACGTTAAGAATCTTGCTGCTGACGTGCAGCAGCAAGTTGGTCGTATTGAACGTGCTTGGACGTATGTGCCCCATGTCGCCGTTCATTTAAGCGATGATGTAGCAGGCCATCTTCGCAACTACGGCCAATTAACCGTTTGTACTAACAACCGAAATTGGGTTTCAAACCTTAATAATCAGCTGATTGATGATCTTACTCATTCCGAAGATGCATCGGTTTCCAACTTTCTTACCCTGTTGAAAACGCGATCCCAAGATGGCGCTGCTGCGGTAGATATTATTGATAACAAGTTAGTTTCCGCTATCCGAGATGCACGACAAGGTAAGGGTTGTATCGAAGATATTTCAGGACTTTGGCATGAACTAGGCCGCGCTGTATTACAGCATGATCTCCAATGGATGCCGCATAACAATACGTTTGGCATTACTGAGTCTTTGTGTCGTTGGGCGTGCTTTGAACGGCCCGAGGAATCAAAGGTTACTGGTGAAATATGGTACGACCCAAAAAGTTGGCAGTTCTTTGAAAAGCGTGCAGCCGGATTGATTAAGTATAACCCACAGACGCTTTATGAGGTTGTTAATCGGCAACCTGCTATTTCGGGTTGGTTTAATCGTAAAGGTTTTCGAACGTCGTTTCAGCCGTTTGCCAACGACATTGAAGAGCAATTTGCATTTCATCCCGTTGTGATTCAGCGAATTTTACAAGGGCGTATTGGTGAGGAAGGTATTCGCGCACTGCTGAGTGACAAGCAGCTAGCCACTAAACAAGACGTCTACAACCATGAGTTGTTTGAATTATATGATTTTGAGATAGCAAACGCGGATGTTTTTGTTGATGCTAAATTTTGGTCTATAGCTGCTCTGGAGCAGTCAGATGAAGGCTTTGAGCAATGGCTTGCTTCTGGTAAACGTCCTGAATTTGCGCCTTTGGGATTAATTAAGAAGCTGGAAAAGATCCGACAAATCCGTGGTGAAAATGCCATTTTGGTTATCGCGAACCTATTGGCTGGTGAAGATTGTTCCTTATCGGGCTTTTCTGAAATGTTGGAGCCGGTAAAAATTGAAAATGCTTCAATCCTGTTTCTACCAGGTTGTTTGGTGAGCGATGGATATCAAATGACGTCTGGCTTTAAGTGGTTTTCGAAAATAGTTTGGCAGCGTATGGGGGAGCAAGGTTAATGGATAAAAATAAAGATTTGAGGAAGTTGCCGCTGTCTCATTTGGTTTATTTGAATAGCGAGGTTGATGCAGATAAAGCCAACAAATTTGTGGTTTATCACTATCCACTCATCAATAACAACTATCAGTGGAAAGAGAAGAAAGCCTGGGAAGAACGTATCGATACTGAACTAGACAGTCGGCAGTTTGCCTATTTAATGAAAAAAAATGGTAATCAGTTTGGTCTCTATGTGGCTTTACAAAGTTCAAGTGATATCCCTCCATCTATTGTAGACGCTGAGTTGCAACCTATTACTCCCGTTCGAGTTGAATATTCACCAGTGTTAAATCCTGTATGGATTCGACTAATGATGCGATCATTACGGGCTTTTGGCGGTCATTGTAAAGGCGCTTACAGTTTAGGTTGTCCGTTATTGAAAGTAGATAGCTGGGCTGGCGGTGTTAATGCGATCAGCCTAGATTGTAGAACTCAGCAGTTAAATGATGGTAATACCACTGAAATTGCTCTGTTCTATACCAATGTTCCATTAAGACCGTTATCTAATGATGATGATATAGATCGCATTAAGAAGCCTCTATGGGTCTATGACAAAAATAAGGTACTCGTCAGGTGGTATCCTGGCCATGAAAGAAAACCGAGAGGTACGCTGTTTAAAGAAATTGGAAAGAGTAAAAATTCACGGAAACAGCGTCCGTTTCTGGATCTTTCTACACCAACTAGGTTTGAGCAAAGTTGGCCTATGGTGTTAAAACCAGTGCAAGATGCGTTTATCTGTTTTGCGCGTGACTATGGTTTTGAACTTTCAGCTAAAACATTAAATCTCCAACCACTGTCGTTGAAAACAAAGCATAAGGCCAATAAGGCTAAGTCATCTTTCCCAAGCATCGAGATATCCGGTGAAATCAAGGTTATAGACCTAAGAGTTAATACCGTTGTTGCTTGTGAAGAAATCTTAGACTTATTTAAATCGCTCATTGCACAGAAAGGCGTCGATGTTTCGTGGGATTTACTAGATGGAATTGCGGTAAATGACTTTGAACGGATAAAGCTTGACCGTTCGGATCGCGTTTTGATTCTGCTTGATCAGGAAAAAGGTATTGAAGATGACCGTTATCCACTAACGAAGTCTTTAGTTGGACGGTGTGCAGTTCAACATATCAATGTTAATCCTCATGATGTAACGGGAGACCCAGTCGAAAAAGGGTTGTTAATCGAGTCAAAAAGAGACGATGACCCGATAAAGCTATACGTTGCGTCTGAAGGTGGGTATTACACCTACAATTACGACTTATTAGATACCAAGGCATACAAAGAAGCGATTATTAGAAAGCTTGAAGTGGTTCTTAAAGAGTTAGAGATCAAACGTTTGCTGATTGATTCTGATAGGCCTATATCTCAAGTCTTGCCATTGCAACGCGCCTGTTTAAACGAATCAACCATTGTTATTACTGATGGTTATTTGTTTACGGTTTCAAACGACAGGCCGGTGTTGATCCCCTTCGATCCCACTGATTCTGGTATGACTTTGAAAACAAATGAGTACCTGGCCAATTTCGAAACATCTGTAGATGATTTGCTCACTTTGATGAATGAGAATTGGCCCTATAGTTATCGTCAGAATGTCGTAATGGATTACTACGGTACTGAAGTTGATAAACAACGACGATTTGCGGCAAGAATTACGCTTGTTTTGAGTAAGGATAAGGATGCACAAGTATCAATCATGATGCAAGATCCATCTTACGACCAAACGAATGTATTGCCACTGGGTATGGAAGATGCGCTTTCGGATTTAACCAAGAAACAGAAGCCTTATCCGTTGACGGATTGGATTCTGCCAGATAGTGAAGTGTTGCTCAATATTGTCAAAGAGTTGAGTGATGATGGCGTGTTATCCAGCCAAAAGGCAACAATGCGATTTGAAAGTGAGTTGCCCGAATTAGTTGAATTATGGCAAGAACAATTAGTTTCGCTTCATCAGCAAAATGAAACTAAGGTGACTTACTATCAGGTAAAAAAAGAGGTTATTCAGCGTTGGTTAGATAAGCGAGGTAAGAAAAAAGATACATCAATCAGTGGTAGTTTAGATACCTTGTTATCTCGATACTTTGATAAGCCTTTAAATGACATCAAACGCTGGATGAGTAACATACCGGGTATTCAACGCATATGGTACGACAAAGAAAAGGGATATTTTGTTATCGGTGGATTAACCTCTCCAAAAGCTCAGTTGATGAGACAGCCAAGCATCCGACAATGGCACACCTTGCAAGGTGAATTGGACATCGAATTACTTGCTGATTTGCTAGATGTTGATTGGGTTCGTATGAATCAGCTTGCGGGTAACCCCTGCGTCACAACATTAATCAAACGATGGAAAGAGATAAATCCCGACTCTAGAGATGTAAGCGCCCCTAAATCAGCATCTTTTACGGCACTGCATTTCTGACCAAACTCCCCCCACACTTTCAGAAACAGGGGGCACCTCATGGACCATCACGAACGTCAGGCGTTTTGGCAGCAGCAGGTTAAGCAGCATCACTC
>WPCI01132134.1_pt1 | contig 23000 bp, 24 predicted proteins | sample 5399871 | NCBI WGS metagenome assembly WPCI01 (sample SAMN12869469, study PRJNA574797) | sludge metagenome | isolation source: wastewater treatment of pH7 | place: China:Beijing | collected 2019-05-20 | reverse complement strand
GCCGCTCCCGTGAAGGGGTATGTCTTCGCTCCCGGTGTCGTGACGGAGTGGACGTTCGCGTTTGAGAGTGATGTTGTTCCGGTTCCTGTGACTGGTGCGAATGTGTTTTTTGCTGATGATTGGGCGCAGTCTGTTGCTCGTACGGGGTTGAGGATTGCGGGGGCTGATCAGGTTCTTGCTGGTGATTGGGATGGTGATGGTGTCGATACGTTGGTGTTGCGTTCTGGTGATGCGTATACGTTCTTGGCGTCCAATCGTTCTGGTGGGGATTCGGTGAAGGTGCGTTTTGGTGGTGTTGATTCGCTTGCTGTTGTGGGTGATTTCAATGGTGATGGTTTGGATGATGTGGCTGTGCGTGAGGCTCGGTCGAATCGGTTTGCGGTGTTTTACAACGTTGATGGTGTGATGTCGACGTCTGTGGGTGATTCGGTTGCGTATGGGCGTGTGGGTGATGTGCCTGTGGCTGGTGATTGGGATGGTGATGGTAGGGATACCCTGGGTGTGCAGCGGGGTAATGTGTTCTTTTTGCGTGATGTGTTGGCTGGTGGTCAGGCTGATGTGAGGTTTGCCTATGGCAGGGTGGGTGATCTTCCGTTGGTTGGTGATTTTGATGGTGATGGTAGGGATACTGTTGCTGTTGTGCGTGGGACGCGTGTGTTTGTGCGTGATGTGTTGGCTGGTGGTCAGGCTGATGTGTCGGTCAATTATGGGCGTTTTGGTGATGTGCGTGTGGTGGGTGATTGGTTTGGTGAGGGTGTTGACACCCTCGCCGCCTACCGCCGCTGATCTCTGACCGTCAACGGTTCCACTGTTGGTGGGGCTGGGAGGGACCTGAAGGAAACTTTGGGTCCCTCCCTCATTTGTTGTTACGCTCCTTCACTGGCGTAGCCTTGGTCCGTGGCACGAAGGATCACGGTTGAAGACGGCATGAGATTGTTGGGGCAGGTGGCGGGACAGAGCCCGCAGGACCTGACAGCGGCACAGGTACGCACCGCTGCCCGATACTGTCTGGAGGAGATGGCTGAGCGCCATCCCGGGCGGAGCGTGGAGATTCGGATTCCATACGCGGGCGCGGTTCAGGTCATCGAAGGTCCGAGGCATCGACGAGGAACGCCCCCGAACATTGTGGAGATGGACTCCGCCACATGGCTGGCATTGTGTTCTGGCTCCCTGTCGTGGGAGGATGCCGTGGCGCAGGGACGTGTGAGCGCCTCCGGGATTCGGGCGGATTTGGCTGAGTTCTTTCCACTTTTCTCACGCCACTCGCTGCAGCGCTGGAGTGGCTAAGGACTGTGCCAGTGGTGTCACCTGAGCCCCGGGCCATGCCCAACTTTGATACATGTGTGGCAGTGAGCACAGTCTCATCTGGTATTACTCAACTGTGTGCTTCTCATGGGGCATCAGCCTGACCTGCGCATGGAATATTTGCGCGGTGGACGGTCAAGGTCACACTCGGATTTCCCACGATATGGACGGTCGCTTCCCCACGGATGGCCGACATGTGGGACGATGTCGTAGTGAATGGTGATGGGCATCTAACTGCTGAACTTTTCCCCGGCGAGAAACCGCAAGATGAATGTGGTGTTTTCGGCGTATTTCTACCAGGTCAACCGGTGGCGCAGATGGTCTACTACGGTCTTTATGCGCTGCAACATCGAGGGCAGGAAGCTGCCGGCATTGCCGTGTCCGGGCGCGAGACGATCTTGGTCTACAAAGACCTGGGCCTCGTGTCCCAGGTCTTCCAAGACGAAAACCTGCGCACGTTGGTCGGCGACATGGCAGTCGGACACGTCCGATATGCAACCACCGGCCAATCCTCGTGGGAGAACGCGCAGCCCACACTGGGGCCCACACCCTTCGGAACGATCGCCATGGCTCACAATGGCAACCTCACCAACACCACGGATCTCGTGACTGAGGTACGGGAGCGCTCCGGCGAGGATCTACGCGGGGAGATGGGACGAGGTAGTTCCACGGATACCGCCGTGCTCACCGCCCTGCTGGGCCTCGAATCTGAAGCGTCCTGTCTGGAGGAACTCGCTCTCAACGTCTTTCCTCGGCTCGAGGGCGCATTCTCATTGGTGTTCATGGACGAGCACCGCTTGTATGCCGCCAGAGATCGCCATGGATTCCGTCCGCTGGTGCTTGGCCAGCTGGAAGGCGGATGGGTGGTTGCCTCCGAGACGGCGGCGCTCGATATAGTCGGCGCGGAGTTCGTGCGAGAGGTGGAACCGGGCGAACTGCTCGTCATCCACAAGGACGGCACTGTCCAGTCGAGGCGCTGGGGCGAAACCAAACGCTCGGGCTGTATCTTCGAATACGTCTATCTTGCGCGCCCGGATACCTCGATCTCGGGGCGCTCCATCAACTCATCGCGTCTAGAAATGGGGCGCATCCTCGCCAGGGAACACCCTGTTGAGGCGGACCTCGTCATGCCCACTCCCGATTCGGGAACTCCCGCGGCCATCGGATACGCGCAGGAATCGGGAATCCCCTACGGACAGGGCCTTGTGAAGAACGCCTACGTGGGCCGTACCTTCATTCAACCAACTCAGCTTGCGCGCCAACGTGGTATTCGTCTGAAGCTCAACCCGCTGAAGGAGGTCATCGAGGGCCGCCGTCTCGTCGTCGTCGACGATTCGATCGTGCGCGGAAACACGCAACGGGCGCTCGTGCGGATGCTGCGGCAGGCGGGTGCCGCGCAGGTGCATGTTCGTATCTCATCCCCACCCGTGAAGTGGCCCTGCTTCTTCGGAATCGACTTCCCAACCCGGCAAGAGCTCATTGCCAACGGCATGGTGTTGCAGGAAATTCAGGAGTCCATCGGTGCTGACACACTTGGATACATCAGTCTGGATGGCATGGTCGAAGCGACGGGCCAACGACGCAACCAGCTGTGTACGGCATGTTTCACGGGCGAATACCCAGTGGATGTCAGCAAAATCCAGAGCGTCTCGGGCTGCTGAACCAGTCCGAAGCTCGATTCCACGAATTCTCCGAATGCACCGCGACCGCACCACAATCCCAGACACGGCACTCGCCAGTCCGGAAAGGAACATACAACCGCGAGCTCCCGGGTACCGTGAAACCAGAAGCCACTCGCCCGCACGACCACAACGAACTGATGCCCCGACGACTGGAGTAGCAATGAATACGAAGGCTCAGGACGAGCTCCCCACCGCACACGCTCAGGCAACCGACCCGCAGGCCGGAGGAGCGACTGCCTACGCGGCCGCAGGCGTGGACACCGCAGCAGGGGACCGAGCTGTCGATCTGATGAAGGCTGCCGTGGCGCGAACCATGACTCACGAGGTATTCGGGGGTGTGGGCGGCTTTGCGGGGCTCGTGGACGTCTCCGCACTCAAGGAGTATCGCCGCCCACTGCTGGCCACCTCCACCGACGGTGTGGGTACCAAGGTGGCCATAGCGCAAGCTCTCGATGTGCACGACACCATTGGCCAGGATCTGGTGGCGATGGTGGTGGACGACATCGTGGTGGTGGGCGCCCGCCCGCTGCTCATGACGGACTACATCGCCTGTGGTCGTGTGGTTCCGGAACGGATCGCCGATATCGTTCGAGGCGTGGCGCAGGCCTGTGAGGCTGTTGGCGTGCCCCTGCTGGGCGGGGAGACGGCAGAGCACCCGGGCCTGATGGGACCCGACGATTACGATGTGGCAGGGGCCGCCACGGGTGTGGTTGAAGCAGATGCCATTCTCGGTGCGGACCGAGTGCGAAGCGGCGACGTGCTGGTGGCGATGGCCTCCTCGGGCCTTCACTCCAACGGGTACTCCCTCATTCGCAAGATCGTTGCCGATGCCGGTTGGGAGTTGGAGCGTCAGGTATCCGAATTGGGCCGCACGCTTGGTGAGGAGCTGTTGGAGCCCACGCGTCTGTACACCCGAGTCTGCTTGGACATGATTGCGGCGGCACCCGTCCACGCCTTCTCGCACATCACCGGTGGGGGACTGGCGGCCAACCTGGCGCGAGTCATTCCGGCGGGTCTCACGGCCCGGGTCGACAGGTCCGCCGTGGCGGTCCCATCGGTGTTTCAAGTGTTCGCGAGCTTGGGCGGAGTCTCGTGGGAGGACCTTGAGGACACACTGAATCTGGGTGTCGGAATGATTGCGATCGTTCCCGAGCGGTCAGTCGATCGTGTGGTCGAACTCTCGAATGCGGCGGGAGCTCCCGCGTGGATTATCGGCGATGTGGTTGGTCCGGAATCCGATGCGGTGTCCGGAGCAAGATCGGGGGCTCGTGCCGCCACCGCAACCCGGCTGATCACCGGTAGCAAGGGTGTGAGTGCCGGATCGGTGCGCATCACGGGCGACTATCGGCTCTAGGTTGTGCGCCGATTCCGTCGGTTCGGCGAGTGCGGGGTGTGTTGTGTCGAGCAAATGCGGTGAGTGGAAGAACCATCGAGACTTGAGATCCTGTGGTTACGAGGCCTCGGCTCGACTTCATTTGGTACGGCGCTGTGCGCTCAGCTCAACCGCCGGGACGCGGAATACGAGTAGGGTCTGGCACCGGCCCAGGAATGGGACGTGTATATGACGAAGGGGCGGAAGATATCTTCCGCCCCTTCGTCATATACGTCAATTTAGCGCGACGAACGCGAAGACCTGTGGTCCTCGTCTTCATCCCAGTCATCCATCGCTGGGGGGATCTCGTAGTAGTCCTCATATTCGTCGTCGTCCTCAGGAACCTGCGACGACTTAAGCTCCCGCTCAAGAGCCTTGTAATCCGTCTCCGGAGCGAAGTACTTGAGATTTCGGGCTACCTTACGCTGCTTAGCCTTCTGACGGCCGCGCCCCATGGCTCGACCCCCTTCATCTCTTCGTGGGGCAATCGTAAAGGTGGCCCCATGGACATATCCGTTCTCTGCTATACCTTACCGTGAATGTACTCCTTGTTGCCATGCAGCTCACCATGGCGCGGGCAACATCTGGTAGTTCTCAGACAATGAGATCAAGCGTTTCCATAGGCAATTACCAGCAAGATTCTTCTGTGGAATCCAGGGAGGTAGGCCCCAGAGGTGTTCAATTCCATTGTGTTCGGTACAGCGTTTCCGGTCTTGCGAACCGGATCAGGGGCGTTGTTCCCACCCCTTTGCATTCGGCAAGTGTAGAACTGTGCGTGTGCTCGATGGAGTCTCAACTCACTGGAGAAGTCCTACTGGCCGTGGTCCTCACTTCTTCCGGCGTATGAGTAGTGTAATTCCGGTCAGAACGAATGCGGTGCCACCGGCAAGAATTGCCAGAGCTCGCGAGTCTCCGTTCTGGGCATCGTCCACCGTCTGTTTGGCCGCCTCCGCGAATGAGGAAGCCTTGTCCTTGGCGGTGTCGGTGAACGCGTTGATCTTCACCTTGGCTTGATCGCTTGCCTCCTTCGCCAAGTTCTTTGGATCGAGGCGGCCCGCGAGTTCGTTGACCGTGCCGGCCAGTTCCTCCCGGGTGCGTTGTAGATCATTTTCGATCTGTTCGGCTGAACGGATCTTGTCCTCGGGAGTGTGTGCGGCATTCACCTGTCGAGTCCCTTCTTGATGGCGTCTATGTCCTGAGTGATGGCTCCCTTGGGGTCGACGACGTGCTTTTTGGAAGCCTTGAGTGCCAAGACACCGGCACCTATCAGGATCAGCACAATGAGCAGCAAGATTCCTGCAACGATGAGGAAGGCGGCCCACCAGGGAACGATGTTTGCAAATGCCGCAACCGCTGCAAAGAGAAGAAGGTTGAGCACAAAGATGGCAAGGAACAGGGCGGCGGCAATGAGGACGCCACCGAGGCCAAGCTTGGTCACCTTGGCCTTGAGATTGATCATTGTAAATTCAATCTCGTCTCTGACGAGAGAAGATGCCTGTTCGGATACCTTGGCAATCAACTCGCCAATAGAGCGATCCGACTGCGCCCCGTTTGTCGTTCCGGCTGGTGTCTGGGTCTCCACGGTCCGCAACTCCTTTTCAGTGCCGTCCACGTCAGGGCAACGCCTGATGACGTAGCTCATTACTGACTAAATCCTATTGTGGCTGAATATGGGGGCCAATGGCGACAGCAACGCGAAAGAAGTCTCGCGAAACCAAGAGGTACCGATGTCTCGGGCGGTATTGAGTGAGCCTTTTGTTGGTACCTCGGTGTTTTTCATCCATGAGGGAGGGTTCCTCCAAGCGAGAACAGTGGCGCACGTGGGAGAGCGGGGAAACGTATGACACGCCGTGAGTGTGGTGCGTTGCTTCGTTGCGACAGACTGAAAGCCATCGCGAAGTACGGACGAGGACTTCCCGCAGGAGACCTTGGGGCAGGAAGGCAACGTCGTGGGGCGTGTCCGCTGCTGGCTCAAAGACCGCATAGGGCGTACTCACCCTTGTGGTAATGAGATGTGCGTTACACAATAGGGGCATGGCTACTACCGCATTTGAAGGAAATCCCGTTGAGACCGTAGGAGAACTTCCCGCCGTGGGAACAACAGCTCCTGACTTCATGGTCACGGGAGCTGACCTGTCGGACATCACGAATGAGACATTCGCGGGCAAGCGAATCGTTCTCAACATCTTCCCAAGTCTGGACACTGGGGTTTGCGCGAATTCGGTACGCGAATTCAACAAGCGCGCTGCCGGCCTCGACAACACGGCGGTGGTCTGCGTGTCTGCAGATCTCCCCTTTGCTGCAGCACGTTTCTGTGCCGCAGAAGGTATCGATGACGTCGTCACCGGCTCGGTGTTCAAGTCCCGCTTCGGTTCCGCCTATGGTGTGACGATGGCCAACGGGCCGCTCGCAGGATTGCTTGCACGATCCGTCGTCGTCATTGATCCGAATGGAACCGTCATCTACTCCGAAATCATCCCCGAAATCAAAACGGAACCGGACTACGACAGAGCCCTCGATGTCCTGAAGTAGCAAATCAGGAGACGAGAAGCAAAGGACCCGACTGGCGCGGAGCCGCTCGTTCTTTTCTGTGTGCGGCCGTGAACGTCATTGTGTTCGCCATCTGCTCCAGTTCGTGAAAGGTACGCGATTCACCGAATCAAATCGCATGGCAGTACGCAAACATGACTCATAACGTCATCTACACAAGGAGTGATCAACATGGGTTTTCTAGGATTTCTACTTTTGGGACTGCTCGCAGGAGCCCTTGCCAAAGCCATTTTGCCGGGTGAGCAGGGAGGTGGATGGCTCGCCACTCTGGTTCTTGGTGTGATCGGTGCGTTCGTCGGTGGCTGGTTGGGCAGCGTGCTATTCGATGCTCCCCTCCAGAACTTCTTCTCGATCCAGACATGGGTGTTGGCAGTTGTGGGTTCGATCGTCGTGCTTCTCGTTTACGGTTTCTTCACGGGCAGAAGAGCTCGCTGAAAGAGGAAGCCCGGGTAAACAAGGAACGACGCAGTATAGGGTTGTTCTGAAGGATGCTTGTAGTGAGCAGTACTCACCAATGACAGAAAGGTAGTGCGGTATGGCAAGTCAGAATTCCGAGGGAGATTTCGAGACGAACCTCCAGCAGGCGGAGAACGGGTTTGTGGCATCGCCACGCCTGCGCAGCTCTTTGCAGAAGGTGCTCGTCAATCTGATCGATCTTCAACTGGTGGGCAAGCAGGCGCACTGGAACGTGGTCGGCCCCAACTTCCGAGATCTTCACTTGAACCTCGATGAGGTCGTGGACATCGCGCGCGAAGGTAGTGATGAGATGGCCGAAAGGATGCGGGCACTGCATGCCACTCCTGATGGCCGTTCCAAGGTGATTGCCGCCCACTCCACTCTGCCTGATTTCGTTCCGGGCGAGATCGGCACCCACGATGCAATCCGTGCGATCGTGCAGGCAGTCGAGACAACTGTGAAGACGATGCGGGACGTACATGACGGGGTCGACGACGAAGACCCGGCATCGGCGGATCTCCTTCACGAGTACATCATCAAGCTGGAGCAGCAGGCATGGTTCCTGAGCGCCGAACTGCGCTCTCCCAACGAGGGCTGATCTTCGAAACTGAGCCAATGAGGCTCATGAGCGATCACCCCGTGTGATGGCTTGCAGGACGCCGGGTGCATGCATGACAGCGTGCACCCGGCGTCCTTGGCTTTCATGGGATGGCGAACCTGCTTTCAGAGAAGGACGGGCCCCGTGGCGCCACTGGATCAAAGGGCCGGAATTGCGCGCCGGACCTGGAGCAGAGCGAAGAGCCACAAAGTGATACGGACTGACAGCAGACTGACAGAAGAAGGAGCGACTCATGCACGTTGTTCTCGCAGGAGCTTCGGGCCTCATTGGCACGGCCGTGGCCCAAGCCTTGAAGAATCGAGGAGACGAGGTGACTCACCTCGTGCGCAGACCTTCAAAAGGCTCACACGAGGTTCAGTGGAGTCCGGGGCGGACCAGACTGGATCCCACCCACCTGGAGGGCGCTGCCGCAGTGATCTCCCTGGGAGGGGCAAGTATCAGCAAATTACCGTGGACGAAGAAGTACCGTAAGAAGATCCTCGATTCTCGAATAGAAAGCACCAGAACGATAACCACCGCGATCCACGAGTTGGGGGATGATGCGCCGGATTTGCTCTCGGCTTCGGCGGTCGGATATTACGGATCTGCACCAGGGCGGGTTCTGGATGAACGGTCGGAACCTGGTGAAACCTTCTTGGCAAGGGTTTGTGTGGACTGGGAGGGGGAGGCCCGGCGTGTGGAGGACCTGACTCGGGTCGCCCTGTTGCGGACCGCGATGGTGCTCCACCCCGATGGTGTACTGGGGCCACTCAAGTTGCTGACCAACGTCGGGATTTCTGGGCCGATCGGCTCCGGTGAGCAAGTGTGGCCTTGGATATCACTTGATGACGAAGTGGGCGCGATCCTCCACGTTCTTGATCATGAGATTTCCGGACCGGTGAACTTGGTTGCTCCGGTACCCTCGACGAACCGTGAAATCGGAAAGGAGTTGGCCCGCCAATTGCACCGACCGTACGTGCTTCCTGTTCCCGGATCGCTCCTGAAGGGTGCGATTGGCAAGGATGCCGCTGAATCATTGCTATTGGCTGACGCCAACGTGCCGCCCGCGGTGCTCACCTCCACATCCTTCGAATTCGTACACCCCAATGTGGAAACCGCTATCGGTGCGGCCCTCGCGAAACCCGAGTACAGCTAGAGGTCCGCACGGCGCACGGCGAGTCGTTTGCCGACAAGGCCATGCCGTGGGCTGAACAGGTAGACCAGAGTGAAGGCCAGCCCCTGGACCAGGACAACCAACCCTCCCGACGCCGCGTTGATCCAGTAGCTGAGGTAGATGCCCACGACCGCGCACAGCGCCGAGAGTGCGGGTGCAATAACGAGCATGTGACCGAAGCGGTCCGTCAGAAGATACGCCGTGGCCCCCGGAATGATGAGCATCGCCACCACGAGGATCACGCCCACGACCTGCAGGGCGACAACCGCCGTGAGAGCCAGCAACCCCAGGAGGAGAGCCCCGAGTCGGCGCGGATTGAGTCCGATGGCGTGGGCGTGAACAGGATCGAAGGCATAGAGCGTGAGATCTCGGCGCTTGAGAACCAGGATGAGGAAGGCCACCGCTGCGAGGATGCTGATCTGAATGAGATCCGACTGCGAGACTCCCAGAATGTTGCCGAAGATGATGTGGTTGAGATCCGTGTGTGATGGCGTCACTGAGATGAGCACGAGCCCCAACGCGAACAATGTGGTGAAGACGATGCCGATGGCGGCGTCCTCCTTGACTCGACTGGTGTCACGGATCGTGCCGATGAGAGCTACGGCGAGGAAGCCGAAGATCAGTGCTCCCAGTGCAAAAGGTGCACCGACAATGTAGGCGAGCACCACTCCGGGGAGCACGGCATGAGAGACGGCGTCGCCCATGAGGGACCAACCAATGAGCACGAGCCAGCAGGAGAGCAGAGCACACACGACTGCTGCGATGATTGTCGTGATCAGTGCCCTGGTCATGAATCCATACTGAAGGGGCTCCAGAATGAGGTCGAGGATGTTCATTCGTGCTCACTCCGATCGAGGACATCGAGACCGAATGCGCGCGCGAGATTGTCCGTCTCCAGCGCGTCGGAGACGGAACCGTGAAAGATGACGTGGCGCAGAAGAAGGATGGCTTCGTCCGCCAGTTGGGGGAGCGCGTGCAGATCATGGGTGGAGACGAAGACGGTTCGTCCATCCGCGGCGAGCTCTCGGAGCAAACGTACGATCGTCGCCTCGGATCGTTTGTCCACACCGGCAAACGGCTCATCCAGAAGCAGGATGCGGGCGCCCTGAGCAATTCCGCGCGCGACGAATGCGCGCTTCTTCTGCCCACCGGACAACTGACCGATCTGGCGATCAGCGTACTGGGCGAGTTCGACTCGTTCCAGCGCGTCCCTCACGGCCTCGCGATCCGCTGCGCGTGGTCGACGAGTTGGCCCCAGATGCCCATACCGGCCCATCATGACGACGTCGTGAACTGAGAGGGGGAACGTCCAATCCACTTCCTCACTTTGGGGAACATATCCCACGATGCCCTGTTTGCGGGCCGCCGTGGGGGATTCTCCCTCAAGGAGTACCTCGCCGGATGTCGGGCGAACGATACCCATGATCGCCTTGAAGAGCGTGGACTTTCCGGACCCGTTCATTCCGATGAGACCCGTGACTCTGCCTGGCATCACGTCCGCAGTGGCGCCCTCGAGCGCCAGCACCTCACCGTAAGTGACCGTCACATCACGGACGTGTATGGAAGAAGACATGGCTGTTCCTCCTGATGTTTGGGTTCTCGCAGCGGCTGCGATCTTCGCGGCCGCTGCGACGTGCGCAGCCCGGGCCGGCTGGGTGGCATGGGTGTCGATGGTCAATTGCTTGCGCCTTCCACGCCTGTCAACGCTTCGGCGATGAGCTCTGAGTCGTATCGGATCAAATCGAGATAGGTGGGTACCGGACCGCCTTCTTCGGAGAGAGAATCGACATACAGGGTGCCACCAAAGGCGGCGTCCGTGGCAGAGACAACCTGCTGCATCGGCTTGTCGGAGACCGTGGACTCGCAGAACACCGCCGGAACGTTGTTCTCCCTGACGAATTCGATGGTTCCCGTGATCTGCTGCGGGGTGGCCTGCTGTTCGGCGTTGACGGGCCAGATGTACTGTTCGGTGAGGCCGGCGTCGCGTGCCAGGTAGGAGAAGGCTCCTTCGCACGTCACGAGGGCACGCTGGTTCTCGGGGAGTTTTGAAAGCCGGGCAACCAGATCATCCTCGATCTTCTGCAGTTCTTCCTTGTAGGCTTCTCCGTTTGCGGCGTACTCATCTGCATGGTCGGGATCGAGGTCACTGAATGCCTCGACCATGTTCTCCACGTAGATCTGTGCGTTGGTGGGGCTCATCCAAGCGTGCGGATTCGGCTTTCCCGCGTAGGCATCTTCAGTGATGTCGAGGACCTCCACGCCGTCCGAGACCACCACGTGTGGCACGTCGACGTCGGCAACGAACTGTTCGAACCAGGATTCGAGGTTCAACCCGTTGTCCAGAATGAGATCGGCGTTTGATGCCTTCGTGATGTCTCCGGGTGTGGGCTCGTAACCGTGGATTTCAGCGCCGGGTTTCGTGATTGACTCGACCACGAGGTGGTCTCCGGCCACGTTCGCCGCCATGTCCTCCAAGACCGTGAAGGTGGTCAGAACCGTGGGGCGGTCGGTATCGGAAGCGGCTGGCTGCGACGTGTCCGTGGCTGAGCTGGAGCATGCCGCCACCGTCAGTGGAATGGCCAGAAGGAGGGACGCGATTGAGAGGAGTTTCCGGTGAGAGCGCATGGGAAGATCTCTTTCGGTTGTGTAAAAAGAAAGTTTCGGTGGGCCGAATAATCGGGACTTTACCATGCGTATTGCTTGATTCGAAGGTCTTTGGTCCAAGGGTGAGGTTTCCGTTTGAGAGAACAGGGGCGGGAGTGTACGAGGGTGGGTGTAAAGGACAGCAGGTGTGGGGGACCGCAAGGATCGGTCCTTTGGCATGCGGTGGCCCCCTCTGTACGCGGAAACGGTATGGGAGGGTGTGGTTGAGAGGGTCGTAGAGATTCCGAGGCTGGCTCGCCGTCGTCGGATCAGAAGGGGGCGGCGTCAGTGCGGGTAGTTGTGGACGGTCAGACCCGGTAGTTCCGGAACTGCGGGACCAACGTGGCGCAGAGAAGGACCCCCAGAATCACGAGAATGCCGCCGCCGGTGACGGTCCAGACCGTTCCCAGATGCGTGGAGACGAAGCCGTGAAGAAGGTCTGCCAGACGTGGTCCACCGACGACGACCACGAGAAACACGCCTTGAAGCCTGCCGCGCACCTCATCGGTGGCTGCGCTCTGCAGGATTGACTGGCGGAAGGCCGACGAGGCCATGTCCGCTGCGCCGCCGAGAGCCAGCATGAATACCGCGATGGCCAGGAACGGGAGAGCTCTGCCTCCCGCGAAGGCAATGCACAGTCCGAATCCCACAATCGAGAATCCCCACACCGAAACGGCCAGCATGACGGCGCGGCCCTGACGGTGAACGTGGGAGACCCAGCCGGAGAAGATCCCACCGAGTACTGCGCCCGCGGCGATGCCAGCACTGAGCAGGGCGAACTCCATGCCGCCGGTCTGTGGCCCACCGAAGTCGATGTTGGCAATCTCGGGATAGAGCGCTCGTGGCATGCCAAAGACCATGGCGATCAAGTCCACGACGAAGCTCATGAGGAGAATCTTGTGCACCCAGGTGTAACGGAAGCCACCAATGACGCTGCGCAAGCCGAGCGATCCGGACGCCTTCGTTGGACGAAGCGAGGGAAGCTTGATGACGGCCCACAGCGTTGCAACCATCGTGACGGCGTCGACGGCATAGAGAAGATCAGCACCCAGAACCGGAAGCAGGGCACCGCCGATGAGCGGGCCGGCAATCGCTCCGAACTGCGTCACGGTCATGTTGAGCGAGTTCGCGGCGGGAAGCTGTTCCTTGGGGACCATGGCGGGGATGATGGCATTGCGAGCGGGCTGGTTGAGTGCGAAAAATGACTGCTGCACAGCAAAGATTCCGAGGATGAGCCACACGTTGTGGAAGCCGAAACCGGCCTGGATGGCAAAGGCGATACTGGTGATGATCAGGCCGATCGTGCTGACGTAGAGCACTGTGCGCCGATCGAAGGCATCTGCAATTGCGCCACCCCAGAGGCCAAAGACGATGAGCGGGACCAACCCGAAAAGTCCCGTGAGCCCAACGTATGTGGAGTCACGAGAAATCGCCCACAGCTGGGCCGGCACCGTCACCACGGTCAACTGCGCGCCGATCACCGTGATGATGTTGGCATACCACAGGCGGGCGAAATCTGGATTGGACAACGGGCGAGTATCCGCCAGCGCACTTTGAAGTCGGAATTTCGTGGGAACTCCTTGAGAAGGATACGGCCTGCGCAGCCGTCCGGATTCGACAGATTTTCATATGCTACTCGCTTGTGTCTCTCCCGCTGGAGGTGGCGATCCCGATCCCACATGGCGAACCCGGCATGGACGTTTTTCGGATGATCCTCTATCGTCTGAAGAAGAATAACCCGGTAGCCGATCCGATAAGTTGGTTGAGGTGGAACCGGACGGCAGGCAGTCCTCCAGACGTTGTGTCACTCGAGTACATGAAGTGGGTCCGGCATGAGCAGCAACACCATGATGATGTGGTCTTGCTGTCGAATGCGTAAGCACTTCGAGTGAGAACGGCGCCCGCCCCCAGATGCCCAGGTCATCAAGGACTGACGGCAGAGACACGCGAACAGGAAGCCTTCTTCGCTCGAAGTGCACCTCATCGAGATTCTGTCCCGTTCCCGCACTTGCGTCCAATTGACGCATCTGCCGCGATTTCCGAATCTCTTGCGCTCCTCTTCTTCGTGGCCAGTTAGCTGGCATGTTCCACCCTTTTCTTTTGCTGATTTTCCGTGAACACCGTGGATTGCACCGGAAGCCGAACGACCGAGCTCCCAGTTTGCGGGCATTACTACCTAGGACTATTCACATGAAACTGGAAACCATTGCCGTACACGGCGGCTACCGCGCTGACAGCGCCTTTCGAGCCGTGGCTGTGCCGATCTACCAGACCTCTTCCTTCGCTTTTGAGAACAGTGCTCACGCAACGGATGTCTTTACTCTCGGTGAGTCCGACGACCCCGCCTACACCCGCACGGGAAATCCAACCCAGGGAGTACTCGAGGCGCGTCTGGCCGAGCTGGAAGGAGGAACCGCCGCACTGGCGCTGGCTTCCGGAATGGCCGCGGTGACCTACGCGATTCAGGCAATCACCCGCACGGGTGACAATGTCCTCGTCACAACCGGACTCTACGGTTCCTCACACGTGTACTTCGCGGACCTGTTGAAAGAGGCCGGAATCGAAGCCCGATTCTTCAGTCCGGATTCTCCCGAGGAGATTGCACGGCTCGCTGATGAACGTACCACAGCCGTCTTCTGCGAAACCATCGGAAACCCACTGGGCAACGTCATTGACATCGCCGCATTCGCCGATCATGCCCACGCCGCGGGAGTCCCACTGATTGTGGACAACACAGTGACGTCACCTGCCCTGACGCGGCCTCTGGAGTACGGCGCCGATGTCGTCGTCCATTCCCTCACCAAGTACTTGGGCGGGCACGGCAACTCCATCGGTGGCGCGATCATCGACGGCGGCACGTTCCCCTGGAGGGAGTATCCGAACAAGTTCCCCGGCCTCAATGAGCCCGAATCCTGCTACGGAGGAGTCATCTTCTCGGAGAAGTTCCCCGAGGCGCCATTGGCGACTCGGGCGCGCGCCGTTCTGTTGCGCAGCCTCGGTGCACCAATATCCCCGTTCAACGCATTCCTGATTCTGCAGGGGATTGAGACTCTGCCGCTGCGCATTGAAAGAGTCTGCCAGAACGCACTCGCGGTGGCCGAGTATCTTCGCGCGCACCCTGCTGTCGAATGGATCAACTACGCTGCTCTGCCCGAATCTCCCTCCCATTCCTTGGCACAGAAGTACGCAGGGGGTCATGCCTCGGGACTTCTCAGCTTCGGCATCCGTGGGGGCTACGAAGCCGGAGCCAGATTCATTGATTCACTGCAACTGTTCACTCATCTGGTCAACATCGGGGATGCCAAATCCCTCGCCTGCCATCCGGCGTCAACCACCCACAGTCAGCTCACCGAGGAACAACTCCGCGAGGCGGGGTTGACGCACGATCTCGTCCGGCTGTGTGTGGGGATCGAGCACATCGATGACCTATTGGAGGATCTTGAGCAGGCGCTGGTGAAAGCGACCGAGAGTGCTCCGTCCGGCAATGCGCCGTCGTCGGCACAAGGTGGGAAGAACGCCATTGGTCACGCGACAGTGGGCGCCTCGAGCGATGCCGCTGCTGGAAAGGAATCGTGATGGCCCACATCTGTCAACCCACCTACGAATCCCTCTCCGCGGAAGCGAGACGACGCTGGGATGAACGTCTTGCCAGCGATGGCGAAGTCAGTAACATGAAGCAGACGCTCCTGCACTCGCCCGTTGCCTACGATGCTCTCATGACCTGGTTCCCGCTTCGCGATGAGTTGCTTCCGGTCGTGGGAGAGCGTGGAGTCATCATCTTTTCGCACGCCATATCGACCACGAACGACTGCTTGCTTTGTTCGCTCTACTTCCGGAGGGCTCTCATTGCCAGAGGCGAGGACCCCGATGCTTGCGATGATCTGAACAGCGAAGAATGGGATCTGGCCGAATTCGGTCGCGCTCTGGCTCGCGACGGTGTTGCGCCAAACGAACTGGTGGGGAAGCTTCGTGACCGATATGGCGAGCCGGGTGTGGTCAACCTGGTGGCCTTCGCTGGCCTGATGATCGCCACGAACCTCGTCAACATGGCGTTGGACATCAGGCTCGACGACGAATTGTTGGCCCTGCACGAATCCGAGCGGAAAGGGGCGCGTCCGTGAGCAACTTCGAAGAAGACTTCTCCGGAAAGACCGTACTCATCACGGGAGCCGCTTCTGGGCAGGGGAGGGCTGTTGCTCTCAAACTGGCCGAGCGCGGAGCCGACATCGTGGCCGTGGACCGGGCTGGAGGAATCAGCTACCCGCGCTATCTTGCCGAAAGCACGGATTCTCTGCAGGACCTGCGAGTTCAGCTGGAGGACCTGGGAGTAGGAGTGTTGGCTCGCGCCGGTGACGTGCGCGACGGAGAGTTTCTGGCGGATGTGGCAAAGGAAGCAGAGTCGATGTTCGGTGGGATCGACATCCTGTTTGCAAACGCCGGAGTCGCCGCTTACGGGCTTGCCCATGAACTGTCCGAGGAACAATGGGACGCGGTGCTGGACATCAACCTCAAGGGGGTGTGGCTTGCGGCCAAGGCCGTGATTCCCGGGATGAAGGCGCGCGGTCGCGGAGTCATCATCACCAATTCGTCCATTGCGGGCTTGCGCGGTCTGGGGAACATGTCCCATTACTCGGCCTCGAAATGGGGGATCACGGGTCTCACGAAATCGCTGGCCATAGAGTTGGCACCTGATGGGATCCGCGTCGTCTCGATTCACCCCACCGGGGTCAACACGCAGATGAATGACGGGCTTGCCGAGATGGAGGGTCTGACTCCGCTGGAGGTTGCGGAGCGTTCGGCCGGAAACCTTCTCCCCGTGCCATGGGTGGAGGTCGACGACGTCGCGAACCTCGTGTCCTTCCTGGCGTCCGACAGAGCCCGCTTCATCACCGGATCGCAGTTTGTTCTGGACGCGGGACTTCTGACCGGGTGAGCGGTTGCCTTCCTGGTTGAGGAATATCCGAGGGCCCGCCGGGTGGTTACCAAACCGACCCGCGCGGGTCCGCGGAAAGCAGCCACCTCGTCAGGAACAAGGGAACGGATGCCTACCTCATGACGCGGCCACTTGGGCGCAGAGGCTGCAACCTGCAACAAAAGTGCGTTTTTCTCGCCTCTCACCTGCGCAGAAGGTAGTGTTGTATCAAGCACATTTCTGCGCTAAAAGAGCTGGTCAAACACCAAGGTGCCAGCGTGACAACAATGAGGTAGTCATGCCAAAAGTGAAGAAAATTATCAACGACCCAGAGAATATTGTCGATGAGGTGCTCGATGGCCTCGTCGCAATCTCCCAGGGTCTGCTGACTCGCGATCCCGGTTCACGTGTGGTGCGTCGCGCACAGCTGGATGAGGGCAAGGTTGGTCTCGTCATCGGTGGCGGATCCGGCCATGAACCCATGTACGGTGCATACATCGGCCCCGGTCTGGCTGCGGCCAGCGTTTCCGGCAACATCTTTGCCGCACCCGCTCCCCAGCATGTGTACGAAGCGATCACTGCGGCGGACACGGGCGCCGGAGTCCTGCTCGTTTACGGCAACTACGCTGGCGACGTCATGAACTTCGACATGGGCGCCGAGCTTGCCGAGGATGACGACATCGAGTCGAAGACCGTTCTGGTGCGCGACGACGTCGCCACACCGGACATCGATGGGCGCCGCGGCATCGGTGGCGCCTTCTACGTGGTCAAAGTGGCCGGAGCGGCCTGCGCCAAGGGACTCTCCCTCGAGGAGGCCGCGGCCGTCACGGAGCGCGCCCAGTTCAACACCCGCACCATCGGCGTGGCGGTGAAGGCTGGAACTCTCCCCGAGACCGGTGCGCTCACCTTCGAGCTGGGTGACGACGAAATCGAGATCGGTCTTGGCGTGCACGGCGAGAAGGGTGTGGAGCGCTCGGGCATGATGTCCGCGGACGAACTCACCGAGAAGATGGTCGAGCGGATTACCTCCGATTTGCCATTCGAGGAGGGCGACCGCGTTGCCGTACTCATGAACAACCTCGGTGCCACCACACAAATGGAGCTCCTCATCGTCTACCGCAAGGTGGCCAAGCTGCTCGAAGCCAAGGGAATCAAGGTCGGGCGCACCGACATCGGCGCATACTTCACCTCGCAGGAGATGGCGGGATTCTCGATTACTTTGATGCGGCTTGACGATGAGATCGTTGAGTTGCTTGACGCTCCGTGTGAGTCCGTCCCCTTCACGCAGGGCTGATCCGCGATGGCAGCAACACTCGATGTTGAACAGCTTCGCAAGGTTCTGGCCGACATGAGCCAGGCGATCTATGACGCTCGCGATGAGCTTTCCGAAGCGGATCGCGAGACTGGTGACGGCGACCACGGTTCCGGTATGGCTCGCGGATTCTCCGCAGCGCGCGACGCGGTGCTTGCGGCGGACCTCAACACCGTGGGGGATGCCTTCAAGGCGGTGGGCATGGCCGTGCTCTCGACCAGCGGAGGCGCATCAGGCGCGGTTTTCGGAACCATGTTCCGAGCTCCCGCCAAGGTCCTGACCGGCGATGTCCTGGATGGTGAGAGCTATGCCACGGCGTTGGAGGCATCCGCGGAACAGGTTGCCAAGCGGGGCAAGGCCGAACGCGGTCACAAGACGATGCTGGACGCGCTCATTCCCGCGGCCGAGGCTGCGCGGGCAGTAGCGGGCGAAGATCTCTCCGTGGTGGCTCGTGCCGCCGCAGTTGCGGCAGAGGAAGGTTCTGCCGCAACCAAGGACATGATCGCCACAATCGGCAAGGCGAAGTCGCTGGGAGAGCGAAGCATTGGCTACCGTGATCCCGGATCGATCTCGGTGAGCATCATGCTCAAGTCGATTGCCGACGGAGTGGATGCAGCCTGAACAACTGACAATACCCAACAGTGGGGCTGGCCCGGGGAGTTTCTTCGGGCCAGCCCCACTGTTGGGTTGTTCCACTTTCGCCGGGTTGTACACCGGGCACGCGCGATTCATGCTGAGAAGCACGCCTGCTCCTACCGTGCTGCCACCGCACGCGAGGCATTCCCTCCCGAATCGGACCGGGTTCGGAGGCTGGCATCGGTGCGCCGTCAGGGCTCGAGAATGACCTTGAGGGCTTGACCGGATGCCGCGAGAGCGAAGGCTTCGTCGGCCTGATCCAGAGGGAGGCGGTGTGTGATCAGTGGCCTGAAAAGATCGGGTGCTGAAGCGACGAGTTCCAGGGCTTCGCGGCAGTCCTGGTTGGTATTCGCCGTCGACCCCGTCACCATCAGCTCGTTGTAGTGAATGAGGTTGGCGTCCAACGGAACAACGCCCCCGCCACTGGGAAGACCGGCGAAGAAGTTGATGCGCCCGCCCTTGGCGGCGCAGCGCAGCGAATCTGAGAAGACCTGCGCGATGGGAGCGGCGGCGACGACGGCGTCCGCGCCCCAGCCATCCGTGTACTTCAGTACCTGCTCGGCGAGGTCCGCGGCGCGCGGATCGAATGTTGCGTTCGCACCGAAGGACGCGGCCAGCTCGCGGCGGGCGGGAGAGGTCTGGCTGACCAGAACCTGACGCACTCCGGCATGCTTGGCCACGAGAAGTGCAATGAGGCCGATGGGGCCGGCGCCGCAGATCAGGACTGTGTCGGTGGGTTTGAGTGTCAATGGACGCAGGCCGCGCACCACCGCCGCGACCGGTTCCACGAGAGAGGCGGTGAGCAGGTCGAGCCCTTCGGGGATCACCATGACATTGCCGCCAGCCACGCCGGAAGCGGGAATTGCGACGGTTTCCGCGAATCCGCCGTCGAACGTCAGGCCCACGGCTTCATAATTCTCGCAGAGGTTTGCGCGCCCCGCCAGGCAGGCGCGGCACTGGCCGCAGGAAATGTTGGGTGCGATTGCGACCGGGGTCCCGGGGGCGAACTCGGGTTTGCCCGAGGCGTTCTCCTTGATGATTCCGACCGACTCATGTCCCGGTACGCGGGTCGTGCCGCGGGGAAACATCCTGTGCTCGCCGCGTGCGATCTTCAGGTCGGTGCCGCAGATTCCCGCCGCGACGACGTCCACGGTGATGCCGCCTGGTTCGGGGCTGGGGTCGGGGTGCTCGACGAGTCGCTGTACTCCGTCGGCTTGATGCTCGTATGCCAACATGTGATGCTCCAAATCTTCATTGATGCCGTCGTGAGTTGGTGTGGGATGGGTGCTCACGATGTATGTGCAGGTGGCAAAGCCATGAGATCCACTTTACCGGGGATTGGGTACGAGGGCGCTGCTGAAGCCGGAACGGCCAGCATATGCGCGGAGGCATGAAGATGGTCGGGGTTCGCTGCGTTACCAGGTCCCGGGATCGAAACCCAAGTTGTTCTATTATTCTAGTTATATTAGAATAATCCCATGTTGATCAGAATAGACATGGAGAGCGACGTTCCGCTTTTTGCCCAAGTGGCTTCCGCCATTCGTGGCGAAGCAGTCAATGGGCGTCTCAAGCCGGGTGATCGGCTGCCTCCGGCCCGTGAAGTTGCCTCTGCCCTTGGTATCAACTTGCACACCGTGTTGCGTGGTTACCAGGAGCTGCGTGACGAAGGGTTGATCGATATGCGCCGTGGCCGAGGCGCTGTTCTCACTGACGCGGTGAGACCACTGATGCAGCTGCATGAAGACATTCTGGTTCTGTCCCAACGCGCCCGTGCTCTCGGTATGCACCCAGAGACTCTGGCCGCTCTAGTCAAGGAGATTGCAGGTGAACACTGAATCCAATACCTCACAGGGGGTCGGGAAGGGTTCCAAGCAACTGCGCCGGTTCGTACTGGTGGCCATTGTCATGCCGGTTGTGCTGACGGGCGTTTCGCTTGCGCTCCAACTGCTGTGGCTGCCGCGCCTACCTGAACTGATCACGGTTCATTGGGGCCCCGGCGGCAATCCAGATGCCTCCGGGCCGTCATGGATGCTGCCAGCAGGTGCGGTGCTGTTCGCTTTGATTCTCCCGATGTGCGTCGCTCTGACAGGCCTGAGTGGGTTGCGCCGTGGCGACGGTGGCCCCACCTACCGGTTCATGGGTGCCTTTGCGTTGGGATTCTCGGTGTTCTTCGCGGTGCTCATGGTTTGGACTACGGGCCTGCAGCTGGATATTGCCACGTGGAGGGACAGCCCGTCCGTCGTTCTTCCTCTTGTTGGTTCTGTTGCGATAGCGATTGGCGGCGGGATCATTGGCTGGTTCATGCAACCGGCAACGACCAGAAGCTCGCACGAATCCCGGACGTTCCTGCCGATTGATGTAGGGCAGAGTGAGAAAGTCGCGTGGCTGCGTACAACCACCATGCCCCGAGGCACGATGATTCTTCTCATGGCAGTGGCGATGGCGCTGGCAGTTGGGACAGTCGGTGCATGGATGGTGGGGTCGGCGGCGATGGCGTGGATACTCACCGGTACCACGATATTGATTGGTGTGCTCGTGGCGACGATGACGGTATTTCATGTCCGCATCGATCGCAACGGTCTTCTGGTTCGTTCCGCCGCTGGCTTTCCACGTTTTCACGTGCCGTTGGCCGATGTCCGCGGTGTGAGCGTTGTGGACGTGAATCCTGTGGCTGAGTTCGGGGGAATGGGTATACGCCGGGCTCCGCACCGCTTGGGTGTCGTGTTGCACTCGGGCGAGGCGCTTGTGGTGTCGCGCGCGAAAGGACCCGAGTTCGTGGTCACCGTTGACGACGCCCCGCTGGCCGCGGCTGTCCTTGAAGCGTTGCGTGCAAGAAACGAGGGTGCCATCTAGAAATTTGGCTGCCGAGGATGCAGTTTCATCGCGGCTGCCTCCTGCTGCGACACTGCTGGAGCTGGTAATCACACCGTCCTGTTGGCAAGCTATGGAATGACTCAGGAGGTCTGATGAAGAATGCATCCAACGCTGACTCCGACGAACTTCAAGGCTTGCGGGAAGACGAATGGAACGCTGGCCTTCTGGTTTCACGGTGTGTGGGCGCATCTCCGGAGGCGTATGACGTCAATGGCAGGCAGGGCGCCGTCGACATAGTGATGACCTATCCGGATGGGCATCGAGCCGCGCTCGAAATAACCAGCCACGCGGCGGACGGAGTGCGGCGGCGCGAGAGTCAGCAGGGCAAGGACAGCAATCATTGGAAGGCCCCCGGCCGCCACAGTTGGTTTGCCACTGTTACCGATCCGCAGATCATTCCAGAGCTTCGTTCGCGGTATTCGGGCATTGTGCTTGCGCTTGAGGAAATGGGCGTTTCCAGCTCCGAAGATGTGGATGTTTCCAGCTCGTCTGTGCCTGACGAGCGCGGCCAAGCCAGTCTTCCCGAAGCTCTGCAATGGCTTGTTGATTGCGATGTGAGTTTTCACGTGGTCTCGAAGGAGCCGAAGGTACAACCCGTGGTGTATCTGTTGTCGGAACCGGTTGCGCCGATTGTTGGCACCGGACTTGCCGGGCTTGCGAGCGCCGTGTCCGCCATCCTGGCCGCCGAGAATCAGAAGCGCCATATTGAGAAGCTGCGAAATTGCCCGTGGCCGGAGCGGCACTTGTACATTGATCTTTACGAGGGTGGACTGCCGTTCCCGCTGGAAGTGGCGCTCATGGATGAAGAGATCAAGATGCCGGCAGGCAGACCCCCGAGACTGCCACGGGGCATCACCCACCTGTGGTTGGCTCCGCGATTCTCGCCGTTCCTGATTGAGGTTTGCGGGCGACAATGGAGATTTCATCTCCTCAAGGGCCTCGAGGTCTAGCGGCTTGAGTTTGCTTGATGGGTACCGAGCGTTGAGCGCTGCCTTTATTGGCAGCCACCAACGCTCAGTGCCCACTTGGTGTGCGCAACCGCCACCGGCTCGAGCAACCTCACTGATCCAATGCCGCCCGCACTGCCGCGGCAACCGCCGCCGTCGAGGTGATCACCGGCGCACCCGCGGCCTCGGCAAGTTTGTGCTCGAAGCCAAGGGAACGAACGTTGGTGCAGCTGAGAAGGACGGCATCAACGGCGTCGTCGCCACGAACGAAATCCGCAAGAGTCGCGGAATCAAGGCGTGCGGTCTCCTCGTCGTCGACGATCCCGAGCGCCCGCGAACTGGTCACCTCGAACCCCTCACGGGTCAGGTAGCGAGCCTCGGCCTCGACGATTGAATCAAGGTACGGTGCTCGCAAACGCACCCGCGTGCCATGGCGCCGAAGCTGGTTCACCACGGCCCGGGCCGCGGTGACAACCGGCACCCCGGTCCGGGCGGACAGCTCGGCGACGAGTTCCGCTTCGTGTTCGCGCCCGAGAAGG
>WPCI01082173.1_pt1 | contig 23094 bp, 20 predicted proteins | sample 5399871 | NCBI WGS metagenome assembly WPCI01 (sample SAMN12869469, study PRJNA574797) | sludge metagenome | isolation source: wastewater treatment of pH7 | place: China:Beijing | collected 2019-05-20 | reverse complement strand
TGCGCCCCTACGATATGCCCATACACCGCCATGCACGCATATACCGCAACACCCAGCGGGCGGTTACAAACCGCCCCTAGCAATGATTGTTTGGGTGTTAGGCAGGATCTCTCTGAATTTCTGTTGCAGCACTTTTTTGGCAGGTTCATCGCCATGCACCAAGCGAATACGCGCTGGTTTAAACTGCATGCGGCTGACGAAGCTCAGCAGGTCTTGCTGGCCAGCGTGGGCGCTGTAGCCACTCAGGGTAAACACATCGGCGTTGATGGTGTACTTCTGGCCGTCGAGCAGCACGTAGCCTTTCTTAGGGCCATAGGTCTGAATATCACGCCCAGGGGTACCGGCGGCCTGGTAGCCGACAAAAAGCACATCGGTGCGCGGGTCTTCAATCAGGGCTTTCAGGTAATTCAGAATGCGCCCGCCGCTGCACATGCCGCTAGCGGCAATCACAATGGCCGGACGGCCAGTGTTCTGCAAATACTCCACCGTTTGCAAATGCTCGCTGTGACTTTGACATCCTCCCCGCCCTAAAGGACGGGGATTCCCTCTACAGGACGGCCATGCCCGACCGCGAGAATGTTGTTGGCCGCATTGATGTCGCGGTCGTGAGTGACACCACACTCACTGCAAGCCCATTCTCTTATTCCAAGCCCTGCGATACCTCTCGGCCTGCTGTCGGGCAGTGCGCCACAACTGCTACAGGTTTGGGTGGTGTACGCCTCGTTAACTTCCTTAAAAGCAATGCCTGCGTGAGCGCATTTATAGTCCAGCATTGTTTTTAATTGCCCCCAGCCAGCATCCAATACTGACTTGGCCATCTTGGTTTTAACGAGTTTTAAACTACTGACATTGCCCACATAGATTTCACCGCAGCGGTTGACCAGCTCGCGGCTGAACTTGTGCAATGCGTCTTTTCTACGGTTAGCGATTTTCGCGTGAATGGTTTTAACTTGGGTTTTGTTCCTAGCCCGTTGTGCTATGGCCAGCTTTTCCTCAAGGCCACGGTAGAAGCGTCCCGCTTCTAGCTTTGTACCGTCTGAACAGGTGGCCGTATCAGTCAACCCAAGATCAATGCCGATACGGTCTTGGCCTTTGGTTGGCTCAACCTCCACATCAACCACCACATTGAAGTACCAGCGGCCACGGGCATCTTCATTGAAGCTGGCCGAGCGAAACTTGTACTGTGACAGACCATAGCTGTCCCATACGCTGAAGTAGTGACCGTTGTGATAGACCTGCCCATTTTTCCATTGCGCCGCACCTGTGTTAACAGGTATCCAGCCCAGTGAGCAGCGTACACCGCCAGATTTGCGCCAGTTCAGGCGTGATCTCTTGAACTGCCTGCGGCGCGTAGCGTACTCAGCACCTACCTTCTGCACCGTGTGGCTATGCAATCCCAGTTCTTTGTGCGCACCCTGCGTGTACTTCTGGATAGTGTAGGCGGACAAAAACACGCCACGCTCTTTGATTGAGCGGTGGCTCAGTTCGTTCACATAGTTCCAGACAAAGTTCACTGACCGCGCCATGTTATTGAGCAGTGGTCGGTGCTTATCTTTAACTCGAACTTTTAAAGTCTTGGTCTGCTTATTCATACTGTACATAATACCAGTACTGCACATTAAGCTCTAGGGAGGTGCTGAATAAATCGAATTTCCATGCATAGAACCGGCGTAACCTATTGATTTTTCATTGCCGTTCTACTTGCGGGTGTGTTTGTTCAGTATTTCCCTAGGGGAAGCTGCGCTTCCCGCGCTATCCTTCCCCGCACTAGAAGTACGGGGCTTGTCGCGCATTTTGGTCAATATAATCCCAGTTGATAGGGCTGCCTGCCCCGCCATTGCGCCCAGCCTGATAAATGATTTCTTCAATCTCGTACAGCAGCTCCTGGGTGCGGCCCACAGAAAATGCCGGAATCAAAATGGTGCCACGGTCAGTAAAGGCCTCAGCAATCACCTGCTGCAACTGCTCACGACGGCTGGCTCTGTTGCTGTGATTCTTGTCGCCATAGGTGCTTTCCAGCACCAGGTCATCACAGCGGTACAGCGATTTGGGTGCCGGCAACAAAGGCGCATAGGGCGCACCCAGATCACCGGAAAACACCACCCGCGTATCCTTGTGCGCCACGCCCTGATTCAGGCTGGCATAGGGCAAAGCAAACTCGACATAGGCAGAACCCAGAATATGCCCCGCCGGATGAAACTTGAGGCGCAACCCAGGCGAGCCGGGCGCAGAACTCAGCGTCTGCCACTGCTTATAAGGCACAGGCACCAGTAACTCCTGGATACGCCGCAACACCGGCGCAATGATGCCCGTGTCCCGGGTGATGCCCACCTTGATGGCATCCTCCAGTACCAGAGGCAGCAAATGTGCGGTGGCCTCGGTGGCGTAAATCGGCTTGTCAAAGCCCGCCGCCAGCAAATAGGGAATGCGCCCCACATGGTCAATATGGCAATGGGTAATGACCAAACCGGCCACACCCTCAAGCGGAAACTCGATCAGCAGGGGGTTGTCACCCGGGCTTTGCGCCTGCGAACCCGCCGCCGACACCTCCGCGCCCTGAAACAGCCCGCAATCAACCACAAATGAAGTGCCATCGTGAAGCTTTAATTGATGGCAAGAGCCAGTCACGCCATTGACAGCACCGTGGTGGAGGATTTGGTACATAAATAAGTCCTTTTATTTGGTGACAAATGAATAAACATGAGCATCTGTAGTTGACCACTACACCCGCATTTAGCATCACTGCCAGCCCAGCGAAACAACCTACCTACAACACCCCAGCCAACAACCCCTGCGCCTCATCAATCAACAACTGCAAATGCGCTTCACTGATAAAGCTCTCAGCATAAATCTTATACAACGCCTCAGTACCACTGGGCCGCGCGGCAAACCAGCCGTTCTCGGTACAGACCTTAATCCCACCAATCGCCGCGCCATTGCCTGGGGCATTGAGTAGCACCGCGGTAATCGCCTCACCCGCCAATTCAGTGGCGCTAATATGCGCAACAGTCAAACCCTTAAACGCAGCTTTCTGCTCAGGCGTGGCAGCGGCATCAATGCGGCGGTAATAAGGCGTACCGTGTTGCGCCGTGAGCTTGGCGTAATATTGTGATGGGCTTAAACCGGTCACTGCAGTGATTTCCGCCGCTAACAAACACAAGACAATACCGTCTTTATCCGTGGTCCAAGTGTCACCGGCAAAGGTTAATACAGTTGCTCCTGCACTTTCTTCACCGGCAAAAGCTAATTCACGCTGATGCAACCCTTCAACAAACCACTTAAACCCCACCGGTACTTCATACAACTCACGGCCATGGGCAGCAACAATGCGATCCATCAAGGATGAAGTGACCAAGGTTTTGCCAATCTTTAGCGTAGAAGACCACAGCGGCCGATGGGTTAACAGGTAATCCACACACACGCACAAAAAGTGATTGGGATTCATCAAACCCGCGGCATCAACAATGCCATGCCGATCCGCATCGGGGTCATTGGCAAAGGACAAAGCAAACTGCTCACGAATCTTCAGTAAATTCGCCATGGCTGCAGGGCTTGAGCAATCCATCCGAATACGGCCATCGTGATCCGGCGGCATAAAGGCAAACTCAGGGTCTTGGCTGCTATTGACCACAGTGATATTCAAGCCAGTATCCGTCGCCAACGCCTGCCACACTGCCAAAGCCGTGCCGCCCATGGGATCAACACCCAGCTTTAAACCGGACTGGCGAATCGCGGCTAAATCCACCACCTGATTCAGCTCGGCAATATAACGCGCCACATAATCGTACTGCGCAACCTGCGCCAAAGCATCCGATAACGCCACACGCTGCACCGCAGCAGAAGCATCACGCAAATACTGATTCGCCCGCGTTTCAATCCAACTCGTCACATCACTGTCTGCTGGACCACCATCGGGCGTGTTGTATTTAATACCGCCATCTTCCGGTGGATTATGCGATGGGGTAATAATCAAACCATCAGCCAAATCCGCCGAGCGCTGCGCGTTATAGCTTAAAATCGCCCGACTGACCAAAGGCGTCGCCGTCACGTCCTTATCAGTCGCCACATAGACCGAAACTTGATTGGCTACCAGCACCTGCAACGCCACTTCCCAAGCTGGGCGCGACAAAGCGTGGGTGTCTAAACCGATAAACAATGGGCCAGTAATGCCCGCTTGCTGGCGGTAATCAGAAACGGCTTGGGTGATGGCGAGAATGTGCAGTTCGTTAAAGCTGCCAGCAAGGGAAGAGCCGCGGTGGCCGGAGGTGCCAAAACTTACAGATTGCGCGGGGATAGATGGATCGGGGGTTACTGAGTAAAAGGCATTGCGCCAAGTGCTGATCAAAATATTAAACCTACAGAACATAAACTATTAAAGACTATTAATTTAAAAGCATCGCAACTAGGCGCTGGTTGACTTTATGAGCATCAAACTTTTCCTGCGCTATGCGATAGCTCTCTTTGCCCATCGTCTCAATCAATTCTGGCTGCTCAATAAAGCGAATCATTTTTTCAGCGAGCTGTTCAGGCGACCAAGGTGGTACAAAAAAACCATTGACGCCATCCACAACAGTTTCACGGCAACCTGGTACGTCCGTTGTAATGATCGGACGGCCTATTGCCATAGCTTCTTGGGTACTGCGCGGCACACCTTCACGATATGAAGGTAAGACAAACACACTTGAACCGGCTAACCACTCCTGCACATTATCGACATGTCCAGGATAAATAACTAAGTTTTTTTCAATTAACGAATCAAGCTTTTGCTGCGTCAAACCACCCGGATTGCCCTCATCCAAACCACCCAACACAACACATTCAGTATCAGGGTATTGCTGCTTGACGATATGCGCCGCTGCAATATATTCATTAATGCCTTTTTCAGCCAATAAACGCCCAATAAATATAAAGCGCACAGGCTGTGACTGCGGTGCAGAGTACGGGTAATCAGCAAGGTTTAAACCGATGCCACCCAATACACTCACTTGTTTGACTTTAAGCTTGTATTTTTCAACAAGATCAACAGGATCGTCTGGGTTTAAGAAGATAATGCGCTCTAACAAGGGAAACGCTAAGCGATACAATAATACTTGAACTGAACGGATCAGCTTTGTCTTAAAAGGCAAACCATTGGGCTGCTCGGTAAAGGTAAAACCTAAGCCCTCAAGCATTGCTATACGGCATGGTACACCAGCCAGTTTTGCCGCTAAAGTGCCAAAAACCACGGGTTTAGCGAAATATGAGAATACTAGGTCTGGCTTAATGGCTTTGATTTTCTTTGCCAAAGCAAATGTATCTTTAATATCGCGAAAAGGATTTAAGCCCGTACGACTGAATGAATAGGCAACTGGAATAGCTCCTAAAGTGCGGACTTGGTGATCTTCGTCAAAGCTAAAAAACAAACCAAATACAAAAACCTCATGGCCACTTTTGACAAGTTCTTTAATAAGATCTTGGCGGAAGATGATGCTGTTGAATGCGGTTGTGCCGAGGAGAATAATTTTCACTTTAACAAAAGACTCCGCTTATAAATAAATTTATTTTGATACACAATAAATACAGCAATATAAACAACTATATAATTAAACATTCTCAACCGTGTAGCTGATCCTAAATTATCATTCCCCAACAACCAGACAACACCATAAGCAACAAAAAAAACAACTAAATAATCAACAAATTTGTTACTGAACTGCCTGTTTTTAATTAGATAAAAAAATGCAAATATAAAAATTAATGATTCACTTAAAAATGCTATAAAACTAACTTCATTAGGAAAGTAAAACCCCATCATCTGGTATAAAAAACCTTTTATAAAATCTAAGCCGAAACTAGCTTTTGATTCAAAAAGAAGCCCTATATTGCTACCTCCCTCCATTCCATTATGAAAAATTGTTCTGTACTGTAAAATTGGATCGATAAGGCCCATCAAATTCAAACAGAACAAAATTAACAATAATACAAAAACTGAAATATAGAATGGATATCGTCTAAAACTGTACACCCAAGACAGAGTAAGGGCAGAAAAATAACCAAAGCCAAGATAAGGCCTTAACTTATACAAAAAAAAACTGATTGCTATACCAGCAGTAAACCAGACCACCGTACCTAGACTTAATTTATATTCAGATATTTTTTTAAAAACTAACAATCCTATCGTAAAAATAAAAACCATAAAAACATCACGATATATGTCAAGCGATAAAAAAAACAGATTAGGATAAATAGAAATGATTAAAAACAAGAAAAGAAAAATATTATTTTTTATAGGGGAGCCTTTTACAAAAGCCAGTTTAGAAACTACATATGGAATAATTAAAAAAGATAAAAAAACCAAAAAATAACTTATAGCAACTCGCGAGTACAAACCATAATCAGCCAAATAACGTAAAATGATAGGCCAAACATTAACTGCAACATCATCATAACCAAGGGCATAAGCATGATAGTAGTTGGAGTCATTTCCACCACCGAAAACCTCATGACCGTAGAGTCTTGCTAACACGAGTAGCAAAGCTTTAATCATAAACACCAAAAAAATTAAAATCAAAAAACTTTGGTTACTAATTCTAAAGCCGACCATACAATACCAATATATTAAAATTGAACAACTGAGTTACAAGTATATACTAAGAAAAAAGTCTACATTTTTTACTTAATGAATACTCTTGCACTATCCGTCCACGCGCATTAATTCCAAGCTGTAAGCGATCCGCCGGACTCATACCTAATACCATATTAATCGAGCTCGCTAATACGTCGAAGTCGCCAGTGGGCACTGTAAAACCAGCATCACCAACCACTTCCTTCACCCCACCACAATCCGTTGCAACAACTGGCCTTTCACATGCCATAGCTTCCGCAACAACAAGGCCAAAACCTTCCAAAGCGGAAGAAAGTACAAATACATCAGCCGCCGACATTAATTTAGCAACATCACGCCTAATCCCTAAAAACTCAACGCAATCCGTTAGCTGCAAACGCTCACGCAATTGAAGCATGTTGAACTAGAGACAAAATCAAGTCGCGACGAAAACCAAGAATGGAGGCAGCAGTGGTGCCGATGATGGTGAGTTTCAAATTTACCTCTCATTAAAGTACTAGATCTTTCAACCCACATTCTCAATATACCAAGGCATGGCCTTGGCAATTCCATCCATAATTCGGTACTCAGGCGCATAGCCAAGTTTACTCGCAGCCTTACTAATATCTGCTTGCGAATGGCGTACATCGCCCACTCGGAAATCACGGTACACTGGCTTACGCACATATGGCCTACCGTTCTCAGCAAGTGCCGACTGCAAGGCATCGAACAAATCGTTCAGCGTAGTGCGATCACCCACTGCCACATTATAGACTTCGTTCTTCGCCTCATCAGGCGCAGTGGCAGCCAGTAAATTCATTTGCACTGTATTTTCAATAAAACAAAAATCACGGCTGGTTTCGCCATCACCATTGATAAACAGCTCTTCGCCTTGAATCATTGCTGCTGTCCACTTTGGAATCACTGCAGCGTAGGCACCATTAGGGTCCTGGCGCTTTCCAAAAACATTAAAATAACGCAAACCAATGCAGTTAAAGCCATAGGTTTTCGCGAATACATCGGCGTACAGTTCATTCACATACTTAGTCACCGCATAAGGTGATAAGGGCTTGCCAATGTTTTCTTCAACCTTAGGTAAAGCAGGGTGATCACCATAAGTCGAACTGCTGGCTGCATAAGTAAAGCTTGTGACCTGCGCATCACGCGCAGCAACAAGCATATTTAAAAAGCCACTGATGTTGGCTGCATTAGTGGTGATCGGGTCAGCAATCGAGCGCGGAACCGAACCTAAAGCTGCCTGATGCAGCACATAATCCACACCCAGACAGGCTTTTTGACAATCCTCTAAATTACGGATGTCACCTTCAATAAACGTAAAGCCTGCCCACTGCTCCGGCGTGACCAAGCCTTGAACCTCATCAAGATTGTATTGATGCCCAGTCGCAAAGTTATCAAGGCCAATCACGGTCTGGTTAAGCTTTAATAAGTGCTCAAGCAAATTCGATCCAATAAAACCAGCCGCACCGGTAACAAGCCAAGTTTTGGGCTCGCGGGTCAGACGTTTTAATAATGTGTCGTAAACAGTCATGTACTCAACCCAACCAGTGGGCCTCCTTGTTGGGTGTTATAAACGCAAATCACTTTCTTCAGCAGGCAGCAAGTACTTCAAGTCATATAAAATATGCTCTGACTTACCCAACGCGCGAATCTCGGCAGCGCCCATCTCTTTAAATTGCTGATGACCAACCGCTAAAATAATCGCATCATAGGTCGCAGCTTCAGGCTGACTGATTGGTGTGATTGCGTATTCGCGCTGAGCTTCTTCTACAGCAACCCATGGGTCAAACACATCTGCTTGCACACCGTAATCTTTTAACTCAGTCACAATATCGACAATGCGAGTATTGCGTAGGTCGGGGCAGTTTTCTTTAAAGGCTAAGCCCATCACCAACACGCGTGCGCCTTGCACTTGAATACGCTTTTTCATCATGGCTTTAACCAACTGCGACACCACGTACTGCCCCATGCTGTCGTTAATACGACGACCAGCAAGGATGATCTCTGGGTGATAGCCAATCGATTGCGCTTTGTGCGTTAGATAGTAAGGATCAACACCAATACAGTGCCCGCCTACTAAACCTGGACGGAACGGCAAGAAGTTCCACTTAGTACCGGCAGCTTCCAGAACGGCTTCAGTATCAATACCCATCTTATTAAAAATCAGCGCAAGCTCATTAATTAAAGCAATGTTCACATCACGCTGCGTATTTTCAATCACCTTAGCCGCTTCAGCCACTCGAATGCTTTTGGCCTTATGTGTGCCCACAGTGATGATCTCGTTGTACAGCGCATCGACAATATCGGCAATTTCTGGCGTTGAACCTGCCGTGACTTTTTTGATATTGGTCACACGGTGTTCTTTATCACCAGGATTAATACGCTCTGGGCTGTAGCCCGCATAAAAATCTTGGTTAAAGACCAAACCCGATGCCCGCTCAAGTACGGGGACACAGTCTTCTTCTGTTGCGCCGGGATACACAGTCGACTCGTAAATAACGATGTCGCCTTTTTTTAACACCTTGCCAATAGTATCTGAGGCTTTAATCAAAGGCGTTAAATCTGGGCGTTTAAACTCATCGATAGGCGTTGGCACAGTAACAATAAAAACATTACAGTTTTTTAAATCGTCTAGATTCGAGGTGTAGCTAAGTTGTGCTGCTTGAGCTAGCTCCTCGTCACTCACTTCTAAGGTACTGTCATGACCAGCTTGCAGCGCTGCAATACGAGGTTGGTTAATATCAAAGCCAACAACTGAACGCTGTTTACCAAACTCTACAGCAAGAGGAAGGCCTACGTAGCCAAGACCGATTACGGCTAGTTTTATTTCTGAGAGTGCTTTCATAGGTGTTCCTTCTGTTTAACTATTCCAAACGTCATGATATTTATTAATCATGGTTTCGATACTGAAATGTTCTAAAATTCTATTGCGTGCTTGGTTTTGCAGTTCCAACCACTTTAAAGAGTCTTGTTTTAGCGTAAGTGCCTGTGTAATAGCTGAAGCTAACTGACGACTATCCTGCGCTGGCACAACCCAGCCTGCTTCACCAACAATTAAAGCTGCATCACCGACATCAGTGCTTACACAAGGTGTTCCACACGCCATAGCCTCGGCAATAACATTTGGAAATGCTTCACTGGAAGAACTTAAAATATGCACATCTAACGCATTCATAATGGCAGGGATATCGTTACGCTGCTCAAGCAAGACGATATGTGACTGCAACCCTTGCCTGTCAATTTCACTTATCAATTCCTCATTCGTAGCACTTAAGCCTTTACCCACTAAAAGACATTTAAAATCAAATTGATGTTTGAGTTGAGACAAGGCTGCCAGAAGGTTGGTGTGATCTTTTAGCGGGTCGTACCTGCCCACCATGCCAAGCAAGACAACATTTTCGTTTAGCATTAATTCATTTCTGGTATCAAGCGCAAGCTGGCTATTAGGGGTGAACTTATCCAGCTCATAACCATTACCAATCACCACCATTTTATTGCGTTGATAGCCCTTTTTTGCATGCACTTCTAAGGCTTTATTAGCGCAACAAATAATCTGCTTTGGTATAAAAGGGCTGATCCAAGAACAAAACTTAGCTATAAGAATAGTGCTACGCTTCGATTTACCTTTTTCAAGGACTGAATGGCGAATATTCCAAAATATATTTTTGATACCAGCTAAGCGTGCTATCACGCCACCAATTAAATCTGCGTGATACATCCAAGTTTGAACTACATCTGGCTTAGTGGATTTTAATAAACTATAGAGCTGTCGCAAACCAGAAAAAACCACTCGGCCTTGAGGCATATTTAGGCAATATACTTTGATACCTTCCTTTTCTAGCAAAGGCCCATATTTCCCCATATCCATTAACGAAATAACGCTGTGCTTGTGCTTTTTATCTCGTTTACATAAACGATAAAGAACGCCTTCAGCGCCACCGTTATTAAGGCCGGTGATAATATGAACAATATGCATTATTGAACTTCCAGCCAAGCCTGAAACATTAACACGCCCCATAACTTCAGAGCATGGTCGCGCTTCCCCTGTAAGTGCTGATGCCAAGTTTGACGTACCATTTGCACATTAAAATAACCGTCATTACGCAATCTGGTTTCTGAGAGCAGCGTTTCAGCCCACTCTTTTAATGGGCCGCGCAGCCATTGTGCCAATGGAATAGAAAATCCTTTTTTCGGACGTTCAATTAGATGCTTAGGTACATGTCTGTAGAGCACTTCACGCAGTACCCATTTGCCTTTTCCGTCACGTATTTTCATAGACAAAGGCAGTGTCCAAGCAAACTCAACCACACGATGATCTAGCATGGGTACACGTACTTCAAGGCTATTTGCCATAGCCGCTCTATCCACTTTTACTAAAATATCGTCGATCATATATTGACTAGCATCCATCGCCATCATCCAATGCTCAAAGCAATCAGTGTTGGGCTGCTGATTAGGAGTGTCGAATACAGTAGGATAGGGCTTAGCACCAAGAACTAACTGTTCGGGCTGCTGCCAGTGAGTCATTAATATATGGTAAAAGTCTGCGCGATCTTTGCTAGGCAGCACATTTAAAAGCTTCAAAAGCTTATCAGGCATAGGTAGCCCGCCAAGCAAACCAGCTACAGCTTTTCTTATTGAAAGAGGGAGTTTGCTAATAGCATCCCATACCTTGGGAGCAAATTGATAAGGAGTGTAGCCTCCGAACAACTCATCCCCAGCATCACCACTTAGTGCCACAGTCACCTGCTGCTTAGCCATTTGATTAACTAAAAAAGTAGGGATTTGTGAGCTATCAGCAAAAGGCTCAGAGTAAATATGCGGTAACTTAGGCACTACTGCTAATGCATCTTTAGCACTGACGTAAAGTTCGATATGGCTTGTACCTAAATGCGCAGCAACTTCTTTAGCATAAACAGCTTCGTTATAACTTGGCTCATCGAAGCCAATGGCAAAGGTTTGTACCGGACTTGAGCTTTGTTTTTGCATTAAGGCGACAATAGTGCTGCTGTCTATACCGCCACTTAAAAAAGCACCAAGTGGTACATCAGCTAACATCTGCCCTGCAACACTCTGATTTAATAGACTTTCTAACGCATTGACAGCCTGAACATCATCACCAGTAAAAGGGTTTGCAATCCCAGCCTCAACCACATCCTTAAAAGACCAATAAGGCTCTGGTAATACATCTGAGCGCTTTTGCCCTTTTTTAATACGTACTAAATGCCCAGATTTTAGTTTTTCGATTCCTTCATAAATACTATAAGGAGCAGGAATGCTGTTATAACGCATCAATAGCGCCAGTGAATTTCTATCTATATTGGCATTAAAGCTGGGGTGAGCTTTAAGCGCTGCAAGTTCAGAACCGAAAAGCAACACATCATCACACCAGCCCCAATAGAGAGGTTTTTCTCCTAAGCGGTCACGCGCCAGCGTCAATTGCTGTTCTTGTTTATCCCAGAGAGCAAATGCAAACATTCCAACCGTTGTTTTTAGCGTAGCCTCAATACCCCAAGCACTAAAACAGGCTAACAAGGTTTCTGTATCGGAATGGCCACGCCAAGAAGGTGCAGAACCTTGAGATTCAAGTTGATTTCGCAGTTCAAGATGGTTGTAGATTTCACCGTTGAAGGCAATAACAAAACGATCACAGACTGATGCCATAGGTTGATGGCCTGCGGATGAAAGATCGACTATGGCAAGGCGTGTGTGTGAAAGAGCCAATCCAGCATCATGATCAAACCAGAAACCACTATCATTAGGTCCACGATGCTGTAAATGAGCTGCCATACTCTGAATAGAAGCTGTCTCTGACTGCTTTAAATGATTAACAAAACCAGAAAAACCACACATTTAATAAAACCTTTATGAACTGTAATCAAAATCAAAATTTAATCTTAAAATAACCAAGGATGAACAATAAAAAGAACAAAACAAAAAACACAAAGAAAGGGCGGTTTCTAAATCCGAGTGCAACACTGTTAATGAATTGATGCCGAGCCATTATCGCTCAACGCCATCTCTTTGTTCATGACCTCTGTCAGCACCTGAATCGGACATTTGAAGCCAAAGCGCTGGCGTGGTCGCCTGTTCAAGGAGAGCGCAATCTCATTCAGCTCTTCCTGGCTGTGCACCGACAAGTCAGTACCCTTGGGCAGGTATTGCCGAATCAGCCCGTTGATATTTTCGTTACTGCCGCGCTGCCATGGGCTGTGCGGGTCACAGAAGTAAATCGCCACCCCTGTTTTCTGCGTAATTTCGGCATGACGTGTCATTTCACGACCCTGGTCATAGGTCATGCTTTTACGCACCGCCAGGGGCACTCGGTTCAAGGCAGCGCTGAAGCCTTCAACGGCTGACGTGGCCGTTGCATCGTTCATTTTTACTAACATCAGATAGCCGCTCGTGCGCTCAACCAGCGTGCCCACAGCAGACGCGTTACCTTTACCCTTGATCAAATCACCTTCCCAATGACCCGGTACCAGACGATCTTCAATCTCGGGCGGGCGCATGTGAATACTGACCATGTCAGGGATCTGGTTGCGTCGGTCAACGCCGCCAGTACGTGGCCTGCGCGTGGTTTTGCCGTGGCGTAGACAGTGGATGAGTTCCTTACGCAGCTCGCCGACAGGCAGGGCGTAAATGGCGTTGTAAATCGTCTCGTGACTGACGTAGGCATCTTTCATTTTAGGGAACATACTGCGCAAGTGTCCGGCAATTTGTTGGGGGGAGAAATGGTCGCGAAGCATTTCCTTGACCATCTGGAACAGCTCACTACCTGGCACCAGTTTACGCTTGGGACGACAGGCCACACGGCGGGCCTTTGTGCACTGGTATGCACCATAGGCTGTGTAGTTGCCATCTGCATCAGTATTGCGCCGAATCTCCCGGCTGATGGTAGATGGCGAGCGCTTTAGCTGACGGGCAATTTCACGTAGGCTCAGCTTTTCTAGCAGGCCCACCCTGATCGCGATACGTTCTTCAAGATTGAGTTCATGATATGACATACTGCAGTACCTTACCAAATTGGTCAGGTGTTGCACTCAGAATTTGAGACCGCCCTTACTTTTCGTGTTAGTCATTATCCGAAATCAACTCCTAGTTACTCTATTATTAAGACTGCTTCCTTTTATCCTCAAAGTGAATGAGTAGAAGAAAAAACTAAAGGAATACATCAACCTGAATCCCAACGAACACTTATTAATCCCGTGCATTTTTAATGGAGAAATCGAGTTGAAGTTTTCATTGCATATACTAATGGAGAATACTTCTGCTTTTTTAATATGTTCGTGACATAGGAAGTTTTTTTCCTCTACACTCAACTTCAAAAAGTTTTCCAATACATTCAAAACTGGGTGTAGTTTATATAATCCGCCTTCGTTGTATGAAAACCCTGGGATATCACTTAGAAAGCCATAAGTCAAAGGTGCGTTCTCATTTTCAACCCCAATAATTGACGGAACGCCAAGGCTTGCAGCTTCAACAATAGCTGTACCCGAACCCACAAAAACATCAAAAACACTTACTGCACCAGGAAAATCAGAATAGTCTAGCGTTCCTTTTAATATAACTTGCTCAGAAATACCAAGACCATCTATTTTTCGCTGCATTTCGCCTTTCAAAGGCCCATCTCCGTACACTAGATAAGACACATCAACCCCAGCGTCTTTCAGAGACCTCACAACATCAAGCATCCATAAATTATATGACTTGAACTCAACCAATCTGCCCACCGATCCAAGCACTAACTTTTTATCATTATTTATAACAATTTTTTTAATACCATCCTTTTGATCAATAACACCAATAGGAAAAAGATTAACATTTGAAAAGTCTTTACCATAAAAATCAATCATAGCTTCGTTAAAAAATACAATATTTTTTTTAGGAATAATTTTAAAAAACAACTCGCGATTTTTACACTCATAAAAAGGAAGCTTCCCTTCGCCCCAGCTAAACTCAAGCGAATGATAAAGGCCTATCGTTATAGGAATTTTTAGCCACGTTAATTTAAGCAACCTGAGCGCCATATAAGCGCCAAACCCTCCAGAAACATGTATATGACTACTTTTCTCAACAACTTCTAAAACTTTCTTTTTATCCAACGGAACAAGCAAAGATAGATGGTATGGAATTTTGTCTGTAACCCACACTGGCAACATTGATATTTCACTTAAAAAATATATATCTGCGTATTTATATGCCTCCGCAAGAAGCTCCGCGTTGCTTCTGGATCGAGGCGTCAATAAAAGAATTCTTGTTGCTTGCCCCATCTTATGTCGTTCTTTTGCCATCCTGACATAAAATGTCTCAATCCCACCCATTGACAGTGAGCCATGAATAAAAAGCATTATCGTGCACCTGAAAAATAAAGCATCATAAATCTAAAGCTCTCCATTACCCTTCTAAAAAATGTAGCTAACGTAATAGCAAATAGTGCAATCCATACAAATTCAAAATACTGAACACCTGCCTTACTTAATACAAAAAAAACAGTTGCTACTGAGTAGGATATTACTACAACATAAAGTTTCACTCTTGGTAGAGAGCGCCAAAGATATGCACTAGATTCAGTTCTTACTAAAAAAAATACAAAAAACGCAACCAAGCTAGATAGGGCTGCTCCAGAAGCACCAAAATCATGAACTAGAATATAATTTAAAATAGCATTGCTTATAAAAGCAGAAATTGATGCGAGCATGGCAAAAGATGTTCTCCTTGTTATCCCTATTCCAACCACTGTGGTTTCTGAAAGCATATAGAAAATAGGCATGCCGATAGAGGCAACAACCAGGTACTCAATTGCCTTATACTCACTGGGTAAAAAATACACTAATACCCATGAAAGCAATCCAGCCAACGTCCATATAAGTGCTATAAATATGGTCATATTTTCGAAAACAAGTTGAATGCGCTCTGGATCAACTCCTTCTTTCACCCACTTGTATACGACTGGATGCCATAAGTTAGAAAAGATCGTAGACAGTACACCAACCCCGCCTGCAAAGGTTGCTGATACTGCGTAAACACCAAGTTCTTCGAGGTTAGAAAAAGCTCGCAAAAAGAACCGATCCATCGTTGTCAGCCCCCAGTATGCAAGCCCGCCTGCCACAAGAGGCAAGCTAAACAAGAACATTCTCTTCATTAATGAAAAACTTAATCTGCTCTGTAGTAATGATAACCAGCTTGATTTTGTCAGATAAAGAAAGAATATTAATGAGGTAACCAGTGCCAAGGTATTCATTAACATCAAATTTTCAAAGCTATTATTTAATCCGAAAACTAGAATCAAGCCAATAAAAAGTAATAATGCTAATTTAGGTATTATCTGGGTTGCAGAGAAGGCTAACCCGCGCTCTTCCATTCTTACAATATGCGTCAAAAAATTAATAAAGAATGTTGCCAGCACACCCAGCAACAACATAAATGTTAGCTTGTTTGAATCTATTTCGAAAAGAATTAGCGATACTGAAAATGGAGAAACTAATATACTCAATGAGACAAGTACCAAAAAAATCGCACCTGGTATCATTGTTGCTTTTAAAAGGGCTGTTTTATCCTGTTCTTCGTGATATTCGCGTACGTATGCTTGGTGCATGCCAAGACTAAAAAGACTAACACTCAAGCTTAATACAACTTGTAACATGGTTAGTCGACCAACATCTTCAACTGAAAAAAACCATGTCACAAAAGGTAGTGTAATTAAACTTAATGCGGCTGCTCCAATAGGGCCAATAGCAAAATGAATAATTTTTTTTGTATTCACGAAAAGAAACCAATTATTTTATCAATTATTTTTTCGTATGCAGTTTTATCGAGTCCATACCACATGGGTAAGCGGATCAAACGCTCACTTTCTAATGTTGTATGACAATCTTCCCTATGAAAACGAGCAAACTTTACTCCAGCTATGGCTGTGTGCAGCGGTATATAGTGGAAAACAGCCATAATGTCATGCTGTTTCAGGTGGTCGATCAGTGCTGTACGTATTTCTAGATTTTTGACTTTCAGGTAGAACATATGAGCATTGTGTTGACAGCCTTCTGGCACTTGAGGTAGCTCGATATGACCTGCTTCTGCTAATGGCTTTAAATCTTGATAATAAGTATTCCAAGTGGCCAAGCGATTTTTATTTATGTCATCAGCTTTTTCTATCTGTCCCCACAGGTAGGCAGCGCTAATATCATTCAACAGATAACTACTGCCAATATCGACCCAGCCATACTTATCAACCATACCGCGGAAAAACTGGCTGCGATTTGTACCTTTTTCGCGAATAATTTCGGCACGCTCTTTAAACTTAGCATCATTGATAAGCAACAAGCCACCTTCGCCGCCACTGGTGTAGTTTTTGGTTTCATGAAAGCTAAATGCACCTAAATGACCTATTGTGCCAAGCGCTTTACCCTTATAGCTGCTCATCATACCTTGAGCAGCATCTTCGATCACATACAGATTATGGCGCTGGGCAATATTCATAATGCTGTCCATTTCACAAGCAACGCCGGCATAGTGAACTGGCACGATGGCTTTGGTTTTATTCGTAATAGCTGCTTCAATTTTGGTTTCGTCGATATTCATCGTATCCGGGCGAATATCGACAAAAACGATTTTAGCTCCACGCAATACAAAAGCATTAGCGGTACTAACAAATGTATAACTGGGCATAATGATTTCATCCCCAGCTTGGGTATCAATCAAAATAGCGGCCATTTCTAAAGCGGCAGTGCAGGAAGGTGTTAACAAGGCTCGCTTGCATGGCAGGTTTTGTTCAAACCAACTCTGACACTTCTGCGTAAAAGGACCGTCCCCCGACATTTTTGGGCTGCGCATGGCTTCAAGAACGTATTGGTCTTCGTTGCCGGTGTAGGGGGGGAGGTTGAAAGTCAGCATTATTTAAACCTACTTCTAAAATTAATTTGTTTTTTTCCGTTTGTTGAATTTCTGATATCAATCAATCTGAGCATTCCTTGCCTGCATATCACAACTGGGCAACCTTTATCTATCAATAGTACTTTTCCTAGATGTCTTTCTCTATGTTCTATCGATAAATCTTCAACTGTTTCAACCTGTACAAATGTTACAATTTCATTTCCAAGTTGTGCTTTTGCGCCACTGTAAGGATACCCAACAGCGTTTACAAATCTTTCTATTTTTTCTGCTGGCCATTGCCAATCAATAAAATAATCTTCTTCATCTAACCAAGGGCTATAAGTAGCTTCATTATCTTTTTGCTTTGTTGTTAACAGTTTTTCATTATTTAATAGGCGTTGATAAATATCAGCAATCAGTTCGAAATATAGTGGTTCAATTTTCTCTATTGCTTCTTGAATTTTTAATGGATACTCAAAGGGAATTGTTTTTTGTGCTAAAATATCACCGCAATCATACTTGACATCCGCCATCAAAGCTGTCACCCCCCCCAGACTCTCTTTATTGATAAGGGAGTTAACTAACGGAGCAAAACCTCTGTACTTTGGTAACAACGAATCATGGAATACGATTAAGTTCTTTTCATTCTGGATTAGCCATCGCCAACCTATTGAAAACTTATATCCTTGGAACTGCTGCTCTACTTCTATTGGAAATTTCGTTCTATCATAAAACTTCACATCATGTTTATTAGTTACTTCTTTTAATTCATGGTAAGCGTCATTTTCAAGCTTGAGGTCTCTTGCAGCAACAACATACTCAATAGCACGACTACCGAACTTTTTAATGAAATTCTGTAGAGTAAATAGCCCTTTAGAGTTCATTAGATACAAAGCTACTTTCATTTAAGCACCGCTCGCTAGAAATTGCTGCTCTAATTCCAGTAAGTCTTTTTTTCTTTCTTTAATACGCTTAGCTGGATTACCAACATAAACGCCCCAAGGCTCCGTACTCTTGTTGACTAAAGTCATAGCACCCACGGAACAACCTTCAGCCAAGGTAACGCCAGGAAAAATCACTGAATTTGTACCAACTATTGTTTGTCTTTCTAGTTTTACTTTTGCGAATATTTCATTTTTATATATTTTCGGCACTAATGAGTTGACCATGGATTCGCCAGAATAATCATAACTTTGCGAAAAGATTTTTACACCATAAGCAAGAGTACAGAAATCTTCCATTACAATGCCAGGCTCCCCTCCTGCTAACAAGCACATAGGAGTTATATGGCAGTAGTTTCCAATCTTAACTTCCCCCGAAATCACACAAAAATCATCAATGCGGGAATTATCACCTATCTCAATTTGATCGGCGTTATAAATACTCGCTTTATCACTAATCTTTACATTTTTGCCTAAACGCTTAAAACCCATCTCTTTTAGTTCAAATTCAGTTAGATATGCCATAAAAAATACCTTTTAACTGATTTATAAAATTTTCTTTTGAAAAATACTGCTTAATTTTTTCTTTGTTTCCATTCACGTTTAAAACACCTAAGCTATTTATAGCTTCTATATCACCAACAGCAATTTCTTTTTCTTTGAAAAACTGCCACTGAGTAGTACCGCTGCGCATATAAACAGTTTTCTCCAGCCCTAAAAGTGTAATAGTGTTACCCATGGCTTGCTGTCGTCTATGATTAAAAATCGCGATATCTATGGCACCAAGGAGTGTCAGGTATTCTTCAAAACACATAAACTCAGTTAACGGCTTAAATTTTTCTCCAAACCATTCTTTGCCTTGCTTAATGACCTTTTCAGCATATTTTTGATCACCATATGAAAGCGGGCAATAAATAGCTATATCTTGCTCTTTAAAAGGTAAAAGCTTTTCGAGAGTTTCAAGATGGTTATTACTTGGGTCGGCAGAATTTCCTACTAAAATATTTTTGGTTTCGCCTTGCTTATCTTGAATCTCGTAAGATTTGTACAGGTTACTAGAGTACATAATGCATTCGTGGTATTTTCCTTTAGCTCCATACCACTCCCTTGCCAGCTCTACATCTCCCAGTATGTAAGTTACCAAGTGGCCCATGTTTTTGATTACTGGTCTGCGGAAAAACTCTCTTCCTTTCCAGTTCTTATTATTTCCTCCGAGTTTGTAAACATATAAATCTCCACCCCAAACAACCCAATAACATCTTTTTAAAAGCCATGGGGTAAAAAAAAGAATAAAGACTAACTTTATATCAAACAGGCCATGCAGGATTATCTTATCTGCTCTATGCATTTTGAGTAGCGCAACAATATAAAACTTCAGCCGTTCTATTATTTTACGCTCATAAACTTTCACATTTGGATAGTCAGGGGCTTTACCCATACCGGAATGTAATAAAAACTCATGCTGATCAAAGTCGAAATTTTCTTTGATTAACTCAATAAATGGCGGCAGGAATTTGTCACATCCGCCGATATGAAGGATTTTCATTTTTCCTCGACCAACTCCAGCAAATACTGTCCGTAGCTATTTTTACTGAGAGCCTGCCCTTGTTTTAGCAACTGCTCTTTGCTCAACCAGCCGTTGTAATAGGCTACCTCTTCTAAGCAAGCAATTTTATAGCCTTGGCGTTTCTCAATGGTTTCGACAAACATACCGGCCTCAAGCAAACTTTCATGTGTGCCGGTATCCAGCCAAGCGAAGCCACGGCCAAGCAACTCAACGTCTAAGTCGCCGCGCTCTAGATAGGCTTGGTTGATGCTGGTGATTTCTAACTCGCCACGCTCGGAGGGCTGCACTTGTTTGGCGATTTTCACCACATCGTTATCGTAAAAATACAGGCCGGTTACAGCATAGTGTGATTTTGGTTTCAGTGGCTTTTCTTCAAGGGAAATAGCGCGCTGGTTTTCATCAAACTCAACCACACCAAAGCGCTCCGGGTCTTTCACTTGATAACCAAACACCGTTGCGCCGCTGGGCTTGGCCGCCGCTTTACGCAGCATGGGACCAAAGCCTTGGCCATAGAAAATATTATCGCCCAACACTAAACACACATTGCTGTCGCCAATAAAGTCTTCACCAATAATAAAAGCTTGGGCTAAACCATCGGGGCTGGGCTGTTCGGCGTAGGTCAGGTTAATCCCAAACTCACTGCCATCACCCAATAGTCGCTGATAGCCGCTGATGTCGTCGGGTGTACTAATAATTAGAATATCGCGAATACCCGCCAGCATCAGTACCGATAATGGATAGTAAATCATCGGTTTGTCGTAGATGGGCAACAGTTGTTTGCTTACCCCTTTGGTGATGGGGTAAAGGCGGGTGCCTGAGCCGCCAGCGAGGATTATGCCTTTCATGCCTGCCCTCCGATACGTTCCAGTTGATAGTTGCCGCTGAGGACGTTTTGCCACCAGCGTTCGTTGTCCAGGTACCACTGCACGGTTTTGCGCAGTCCGGTTTCAAAGGTTTCTTCCGGCACCCATTCCAGCTCTTGTTGCATTTTGCTGGAGTCGATGGCATAGCGGCGGTCGTGACCGGGGCGATCGGTGACGTGGGTGATTAGGTCGGCGTAAGACTGTAGGGGCGATTTGTAATCGCCAGCGGGCGCATGCAATGCGCCCCTACCAATGGGTTTTAACTCGTCCAAAATCTTGCAAATTTCTTTTACTACTTCGATATTGCGTTTTTCGTTGTGGCCGCCGATGTTGTAGGTTTCGCCTACTTTGCCTACGGTGATTACTTTGTATAGCGCACGGGCATGGTCTTCCACATAGAGCCAGTCACGAATTTGGTCGCCTGTGCCGTAGATGGGCAGAGGTTTGCCAGCCAAAGCGTTAAGGATTACGTGCGGAATCAGTTTTTCTGGGAAGTGGTAAGGCCCGTAGTTGTTGGAGCAGTTGGTAACCAAAATCGGCAAGCCGTAGGTACGGTGCCAAGCACGGACGAGGTGGTCGGAGCTGGCTTTGCTGGCGGAATATGGGCTGCTGGGTGCATAGGCCGTGGTTTCGGTGAAAAGATGGTTAGCTGCCTGTGAGTTTTCATCAGGATGCGGTAAATCGCCATAAACTTCATCCGTAGACACATGGTGAAAGCGGAAGCTTTGCTTTGCGCTAGCTGGCAGTTGATTCCAATAAGCGCGTGCTGCTTCCAGCAAGGTGTAAGTGCCAATAATATTGGTGTGCATAAACTCCGCTGGGCCATCAATACTGCGGTCTACGTGGCTTTCAGCAGCCAGGTGCATAACGGCATCGGGCTGGTATTGCTGAAACACACGGTCTAACTCTGCCCTGTTGCAGATATCGATCTGCTCGAAGCTGTAGCGGTTGCTTTCGCTTACCTCTGGCGGAATGGACTCCAGATTACCGGCATAGGTCAGCTTGTCCAGATTGACAATACTTGATTGCGTTTCCTGGATGATGAAGCGGATCACCGCAGAGCCTATAAAGCCGGCACCGCCGGTGAGTAAAATTTTCATATTAATACACTATAATCAAGCCAAAAACTTATGACGCTGTTTATCAAATTTAAAAAAGCTGGAAAGTATGCGCGTGGCTGTTGCATCGTTCATTTTGACCAGCATCAGGTAGCCGCTCGTGCGCTCGACCAGCGTACCTACAGCAGACGCATTACCCTTGCCCTTGATCAAATCACCTTCCCAGTGACCCGGCACCAGACGGTCTTCAATCTCGGGCGGACGCAGGTGAATGCTGACCATATCAGGGATCTGATTGCGGCGATCAACGCCGCCTGCACGCGGCCTGCGTGTGGTTTTACCGTGACGTAGACAATGAATAAGCTCCTTGCGCAGCTCACCCACTGGCAAGGCATAAATTGCGTTGTAAATCGTCTCGTGACTGACGTAGGCATCTTTCAGTTTAGGGAGCATACGGCTATGGTGGACGGCGAGCGCTTTAGCTGGCGGGCAAATTCGCGTAGGCTCAGCTTTTCTAGCAGGCCGATTCTGATCGCGATACGTTCTTCAAGATTGAGTTCATGATATGACATGCTGCAGTACTTACCAAGTTGGTCAGGTGTTGCACTCAGAATTTGAGATCGCCCGATATTGATTATGGTAGCTCCTATACCACTCCACAAACCTGGCTATACCTTCTTCAATTTCAGTCTGGGGTTTGTAGCCCACTATGGCTTCTAGCCTTGTGGTATCGGCATAGGTACGTTCCACATCGCCGGGCTGCATGGGCAGCATTTGCTTTTCGGCTTTTTGGCCGAGGGCGGTTTCAATGGCCTTGATGAAGCGTGACAGCTGGATGGGCTCATTGTTGCCGATATTGAACAGGCTGTAGGGAATTTCGCCTTGGGGAATCACGTTTTGAATTCGGATGACCCCTTCCACAATGTCATCAATGTAGGTGAAATCGCGCATCATTTTGCCTTGGTTGAACACCTTGATGGGCTTGTTTTGGCTAATGGCCTCGGTAAACAGCCAGGGAGCCATGTCGGGGCGGCCTGCGGGGCCGTATACGGTGAAAAAGCGCAGGCCCGTGGTGGGAATACCGTATAGCTTGGAATAGCTGTGGGCCATAAGCTCGTTGGCTTTTTTCGTGGCTGCATACAGGGAAACGGGGTTATCCACCTGATCTGTTTCGCTGAAGGGGATCTTCTCG
>WPCI01161628.1_pt1 | contig 23118 bp, 19 predicted proteins | sample 5399871 | NCBI WGS metagenome assembly WPCI01 (sample SAMN12869469, study PRJNA574797) | sludge metagenome | isolation source: wastewater treatment of pH7 | place: China:Beijing | collected 2019-05-20 | reverse complement strand
CTCGCGAGCGAAGGCATCACCTCTGTGCCCGTAGTGAAAATTCATCGCAACGGTGAGCTGGTGCACACCCTGCTGGGGGGAGTCATGCGCGAGGATCTCCTCAACTCGCTCGACCTCGCGACCGAGTAGTCGCACCGCCGCACAGCCGTACAGCCGTACAGCCGTACAGCGGCACAGCGACACAGCGGCACTTCCTTACAGGCGCCCACCCTCACAAAAGCGGACCCGTGAGGTGAAAAGTGGGCAGCGCCGCCCCGAACGCAACAAAGAACCCCCGGAATCCGTTGATTTCTCAAGGATTCTCGGGGGTTCTTCCTGGCGGTGACGGTGGGATTTGAACCCGTATCGCAGCCCAGCAGGCGAGGTGGCGCCTGGCTACTTCCGCATGTTTCCGCCCTTTATGCTCCGGCTTACTCACACTTGCCCCGGTGTGCTTGCAGTCAATCGGTAGTCAGATTGTAGTCAGACAGAGCGGCCTCGCGGTGCTTGCCGAGCACCGCCGCAACGTCGTCCAGATCATCCTCGAAGAGCGCGGCGTAGGTGTCGAGCGTCATCGCCGCCGAGGCGTGGCCCAGCATCCGCTGCACGGCTTTGACGTTGGCCCCGGCGCTGATCGCGAGCGATGCGGCGGTGTGCCGGAGGTCGTGGGGCGTCACGCGGGGCATGACCGGCGGCTCGGGCTCCTTGGCCTTCTTCGCCTCGGCAACGGCCTCCTGGTCCTCGGCGCGCACTCGTTTGACCGCGCCCTCGAACCACCCCGACTTCGCGTTGCCGGGCCTGAGGTAGCCGCCTTCCGCTGCCTGCCAGAGCAGATCGTCGGCGGACTTGCCCTCGCTGGCGCGCTTGATCGCATCGTCCATGAACGCCGGGTAGGGCACCGTTCGCCGTTCGTGGGTCTTCGGTGTGCCGACCTGAACATGGCCGTTGACGATCACGGCGTTCTCCTCGATCGACACCCTGCGCCGTTTGGCGTCGACATGCTTGATCTTGAGCCCCGTGGCCTCGCCCCAGCGGAGGCCGGTGTAGGCCAGGAATCGAACGAGGTCAGGGTAGCGCGACGCCTCGGCCAGCCTCTCGACCTGGCGGTGGTCGAGGAACGGCATGCTCTTCTTGACCCGCTTGGGAGTCTTCACCTCGCGGGCCGGGTTGGACTTGATGCGCTGGTCCCGCACCGCGCCGTCGAGGATGCCGGCGAGCACGCCGTGAGCGCGCTTCACCGTGGTGGCCGACTTCTCGTCGGCAAGGCCTGCGACCCATGCTGCGACCTCGGTGTGGCGGATCGAGCCGACCGCCCGCTCGCCCCAGACCGGCTCGACATGGATGCGCCAGGCGCTCTCGTCCGAGTGGTACGTCGAGGGCTTCACGGCCGCCTTGTGCGCCGCGAGCCATTCGGTACCGAGCGCGTCGACGGTAGCCCGTGCGTCTGATGGCGCGATGTAGTTGCCAGTGAGTTTGGAGACCTCGACGGTCGCCGCGAAGGCCTCGGCCTCGCGCTTCGTCCTGAAGCCGCTCTTCGTCGTCAGCTTATTGTCTGGCTTGCGGTACTGGACGCGCCAGGTCTTGCCCTTGGTGCGGGTGTCCCTCTTGATGCTGGCCATTTGCTATACCTTACAGTGGGATGGTTTTGAACGGGTTATTTGTGAGATTGCCGGGATAGCTGTATGCTGGTCTTAGCGTAAAGTAAAGCGTTAGCAGGACCGACACATGCTCGGCGATGCGGCTGGAGATGAGCGGCAATCGCCGCAGCTGGCACAGTAGGGCGCGATTCAGTACCCCGCCGGGAAGAATCTTCTGGGATATTCCAGGAGAGCCCGAATATGGGAACACGCAACACCCCGGTCCCGGTCAGCACGCCGTTGCTTGACTCGCTCATCACGCAGCGCACGCTCGCGGAGAAGCTGGGCCATCTCGACCGGAAGACCGGCGAGCCGCAGCTCAGGACGCTCGAGGAATGGCGCCGAAACGGCACCGGCCCCGAGTTCGTCAGGCTCGGGCGCACGCCGTACTACACGCCCGAGGCCGTGGACGCCTGGATCCTGGCGAACCGTCGCCAGAGCACCGTCGAGGAGGTGCGCTGATGAGCGAGTTCACGACGGGCGCCCCGCCTGAACGAAGAAGCCGCCCCATGGTGAGTGAGGCGGCGGAGTCCAGCGCAGTCAGTGAGGAAGCTTTGAACTACCCTCAGTCTACCGCTAATGAGAACCGTTCGCAAGAAGCGGGGCGGTCGGTTGCGTCCGCTGCTCCCACCACGCCGCACAGGACTTCCCCTCAGAAGCCGTCCAGCAACGCCGTGCCCCCGTTCCAGCGCAAGGTCCTCTCGGATACCCCCGGAGGGCGTTTCCGAGTGATGTCGCGCAAAGGGATCATCGGCGACGTCACCTCCCGCGCGATCACTGCCTGGAAGGAGGACGACTCCGAGTTCCAGCTCGCGTCGGACAAGGAGCGCGAGCTGCTGCGCCTCGTGAACGAGGCGTTCAAGTTCCGCGGCATCGAGGTGATGGGCAACGGCAAGGACAAGGACACCACGCAGGGCGACTACAAGCCCCTGCTGGAGCTGACGGAATGGCAGGCCGCAGAGCTGCTCGCGGCGTTCCCCGGCATCGTCGACGACGAGACCTTCGACTTCATCGGGCACTACGGCGAGAGCGCCGGCCCTGCCGCCATCGCCCGCATCGTCGCGGAGAAGAGCATCGTCGCGCGCATCGAGCTCGCCCCAGGCATCGAGAGGATCGGCATCTATCAGGAGTCCGGCGAGGACGAGGGCGTGTACGCGATCGAGGCCCGGGCCGTGTCGGCCGCGGTGCGGTCGGTGATGCCCGGTGCTAAGCGGCATTTCGTGCAGGAGGTGGCCGACGCGCTGGCGACGCTCGACGGGCTCGTGCCGAAGCGCGAGATCACGCGGGAGACACATCTGTCGATCCCGGTCCTGAACGGCGTCTTCAACCGTAAGACGCGCGAGCTCGAGCCGCACACGCCGGATCGCGTGTTCGTCTGGAAGAGCCCGGTCGCCTACGATCCGACGGCGGAGTGCCCGGTGATTGCGAACCCGGACGACGGCACGACGTGGAGCGCCGACGAGCTGGTCACCTCGATGACAGACGACGTCGGCGTCCAGGAGGTGCTCTGGCAGGCGTTCTGCGCGGCGGTGTTCCCGCACCACGCTTGGAATAAAGCGCTGTTCTTGTTCTCGGCGCTCGGGAACAACGGCAAGGGCACGCTGCTGCGGGCGATCCGAGGCTTGCTCGGCGCGGGCAACTCCTGGAACGGCGATCTCCAGATGCTCTGCTCCCAGTTCCTCCCCGGCCGGCTGATGACGGCGCAGCACGCCATCGCTGACGAGAACGACGTCGGCCTGCGGGTCGACTCGCTCAAGACGCTCAAAGCGGTGCTTACGGGTGACGGATGGCAGCTGGAGGCGAAGCACCAGGACTCGGTGGACCTCAGTCATCGCCTGTTCGTCTTGCAGTGCGTGAACGAGCTGCCGCAGGTCCGCGACCGCAGCGACTCGTGGGGCCGGCGCGCCATCTTCGTGCCGTGCACGGCGCATTTCGAGGGCGTCGAGCGACGGTACATCAAGACGGACTACGTCGGGCGCGAGGACGTGCTGCGCTACTACCTGCGCCGTGCGCTGGAGTGCGAGGCGCAGGAGTTCTCGGAGCCGCGGGCCTGCGTGGAGCTCAAGGCGGAGATGGTCCGCGAGAACGATGCCGTGCGGGCCTTCTGGCACGAGTTCGAGCCCCAGTTCGTCTGGGACGGCCTGCCTTGGGGGTTCTTGTACGACCTGTTCCGGGGTTGGTTCAAGGAAGAGTATCCCGGAAGCAAGATTCTCAGTTCCAAGGAGTTTCGGAAGTCGATCCGGCTCGAGGTCGCGAAGTCGAGCGCGTGGAGCGACGGCGGCAAGACCGAGGGCGCGCGCTTCCGCTCGTCGGGGCGCTGCACGGTCGATGAGCCTCTTGTGAAGATCTGCTACCGGGACCGCGACGATCAGTTGATGGCCGACAACGGTATCTACAAATGGGAGCACATCCGCCTCTCGGAGCTCCAGCGCGGGATCGTCCGTGTCGGCGCTAGGGCAGCTGGCAGCGACGGCACGGCTCAGGCAGACGAGATGTGCTTCGACGACCTCGCCGCTCTCGAGGCCCGAGGCTTCCCCATCGCCGACTCGTCGAGCGGGTCGCAGGACAACAGATCATACGAGAGGAGCTAGGCATGGCGAAGAAGGTAAGCAGTCGCGTGGCGAACGCCCGGGCGGCCGCGGAGAAGGCGAAGAAGAAGCTCGCGGAGATCGAGCGCGAGGAGCGCGAGGCAGAGCGCGATGCGAAGCGCGCGGCGAGGTCGCAGCAGGCCCGCAGTGAGCTGGCGGAGGGGCTGTACGCGCTCCTGGGCATCGCTCCCGAGCCGCCGCGCCAGGAGGTCCGCGTGGTCACGAAGGACGGCGCACGGATCGAGCAGCCCGTGAGCCGCGACCGCGATCCGCAGGAGAGGGCTCGCACGAGGTGGGCGCTGAAGGCGGTGGAGCTCCTGGTGAAGGACGCCGGCGACGACTACATGTGCATGCTGCGAGACCAGATCGAGCGCAATCGCCAGAGCGCCCGTGACGCCGACGACGCGGCCCGCGCGGAGAGGGCGCGCGCCAGGGCCGGCTCGGCTGCTCCGCCAGCAGCAGCGCCACCCACGGCGGAGGTCGCTGACGAGGTCGGCTACGACCCGTTCGACGGGCAGGACGCTGGCTGATCCCGGCGGAGGTCGCGACGGGGCCCCGGGCGCATCTGCGCTCGGGGCTTCTCGCTGCCCTCGGAGCGCTCGAGCCTGCGCTGCCGCTTTCGCCCGCTGCCCGAAGCGCCGAGCGCCTCCCTGCGCTGCCGCTCCGGTCGTCGCTCGGCAGGCCGTCGTTCTCGTCTGTGTCGATCCCCCTTCGGCCTACTCGAGGTGCTGGGATCGGCTTGCGTTTTGGGACAGAGTGGTTGCGAGCTGGTTGCAGGTAACAGACAGTTCGCTGTCCTCAGTTCGTCGCTCGTTTGTCAGTTGCTCGTTCTCGCTCGCATTGTGCCGGGAATCGTGGGGCGAGGTGGGTGCGAGCAACTGACGAGGTGGTTGCAGGCTGCGTACGAGGTGGGCGTATCCTCTTTTCCTGTGGGACGGGCTGGTCGCAGGCTGCGTACAGCCTGCGTACGGTTTTGGTGCATCCATTTTTTCGTGGGACGTGCTGGTTACAGTCTGCGTACAGCCTGCGTACGAGCAACCGACAGGCTTTCAGCCTTGCTTTCGGGTCTGCGAAGCGAAACGGACGAGCTGAGTGCAATCTGGTTACAAGCCCCTGACAATCACCGTACGAGCTCAGTGCAAGTATCAGTCGAGCTCTGCGGCACCGCGCCCCTCATAACGGCTCCTCTCGGTGCTGCTCTTGACCCCTCATCGGGCTGCGCTGCCGCTGCGCCCGCCCTCCAGGCCCGCCGCTGCCGCTCCGGGCCCTGCGGGGTATCGAACGCGGTGCGCCCAGCCTTCGCGAAGCTGCCATGGCGGGCATCCGCTGCCGCTCCTGCCCGTGCCGGAGCACCGAGCAATTCACTCCGCTGCCGCTGCGTTCCTTGCTCGGCCCGATGCAGCGATCGCCTGCGCTGCCGCTCCGGCTCCTCACCCCGGGCGTGGCATGAGCACGCCTCCTCGGAGAGCAGTTCCAGCGGTGCGCGTATATACAGTGCACCGCGCGGAGTGCCCTGATCCTCGTCCGTCGCTCGCGATACCGCGACCAGTAGCGGATCCCGATTCAGGTGCGAGCGCTCGCAGGGCCCTCGCAGCAGGCGGGCACGTTTCAGGCCTCGGGAAAGCGTGAGCGCCGCAAGGACGAATCGACACATCGCGTCGAGAAGTCCGCGCAGTTCTTACAGGGGCGAAGTCACGGGCAGCGCGCGCGACGAGCACCGAGAGAACGGAGACTTCAACGCAGTGAGCCGAGCGGACCACCGTCCGCGAGGGCTCATCGCGTCACGGCACGGGGCAAGGATGCGCACCAGCATCCGGTCCCGTGGCGTGCGACGAGTGGTGAGCGGCAGCGAACGACGAGGAGGGAGCTGAGCCGCGGCAGCGGCGAGGGCGACAGCGGGTCCAGGGCGGCAGCCCGGCAAGTAGCTTGCGACGGGAGACCGAAAGCGGAGCTTTCGTGTCGTACGTCGTAAAGTACTTGCCTCAACAGGGCCCGACCTCTAAACTGGGTACTGACGGGGTCTCCCCGAGGCTCCATTTCGCGCGGTTCCGCGGAATGGAGAAGGGAGATCACGGCAGTGCCCGGTTGGGCCCTGTTGACGGGGTGGAGGAGACGTGGACGTGATCGGATCGGACGAGGCGCAGCCGAGGGCGTCCGAGCGCGACCACGTCTCCGGAGCCCCTGGGCGTGCGGAACGTGAGGAGCTTGCCGCGAAGCGGAAGCGGATCACGCGCAGCCGCCCTACGCGCTACGGCACGAAGCGCAACGTCCGTTTCTCGGCCTCCGAGGAAGCGGCGGTAGAGGCAGCGCGATCGGAGATCGCGAAGGCGCAGGGCGTCGACGTGTCGAAGGTGAGCTTCAGCGCGGGGCTCCGTCTCCTGCTGAATCTCGACGAGGGCGAGGCTGCGAGCACCGTGAGCATCGCGCTCGGAATGCACCGCCGCAGCGCGAGCGACGAGCGGCTGGGCGAGGAGGCGCGCGAGGCGTTCGTTTCGATGAACGACGAGCTCGCGGCGTGCCGGAGGCAGCTCGTCGGGATGGGTGCGAACCTCAATCAGATCGCGAAGGCGCTGAACAGGGTCGCGGCGAAGGGCGGTGGCCATGACGCGGAGTCCGCCCAGGCCGTAGCGCTCCTGCCGGACGCGCTGGATCATGTTGCGGCGATGCAGGACCGCCTCGAGGCGGTCGAGACGAGAGCGTTCCTGACGGTCTACGGCGGCGACGCCGACGGTAGCGACGAAGGGAGCGCATCATGATGGCGGCGCAGGAGCACGGCGCGCTCTAGGAGTCGTGGCTCAGCGGCGCAAACAGTTAGGGCAACCCGCCCCGAAACTGTTTCGGACGCGGAGCAGCAGGGTTCAAAAGGTTTAGCAAACAGTTAGCAGCGAGGTTGTAGAAGGGTTTTCAGCCCCGGCGAGGAGAGCGAGGAGAGCGTGGCGAATATCCGCTGGTCGCCGACCTACGTCTCGCGAGCCCTGAATCTGTACCTGCTGTCGCTCAAGGAGGGCCAGGAGGACGGCGATCGCTACGTGATCGCCGAGGGCGTCAACGGGGTCATGCCCCGGTTCGTCGAGCAGCAGTTCCGTGCCGTCCGCCGCAAGTGGCAGAAGGACGGCCTGGTGATGCGCAAGTGGAAGCGCACCGGCACCGATACGCTCCAGGGCGAGTTCGTGCAGGCGTACCACGGCATCATCTCGTTCGGCCAGGACGAGCTCGACCCGAACGACCCCGAGGCGTGGGATACCGCGCTGCGGATCGCGCGGGCCACCGTCGGGGAAGTCTTCCCCACTCGCCAGGCGATGGTCGTGCTGCAGAACGACGGCGCGGGCGGCTGCCTGCACGTCCACATCTCCGTGAACAGCGTCGATGAAAAGACCGGCCGGAGCATCGACTCGAGCCTCACGACGCACACGTACCGCGAGCGGCAGGCCGACGGCTCGTACGAGCTCGCAGGCATGGCGCTGAGGTTCAACGAGATCCTCGAGCGCGAGGGCTTCCAGCAGCGGGCGGACCTCGTCGAGATGATGGCAGAGGCGCAGCAGCGCGTCCGACAGGGCGGCAGCGCGAAGCTCAGGGCGAAGGACCGCCGCGAGGCCAGCGAGCAGCGCCAGGCCGAAAAGCACGAGGACTGGCTCATCAGGCGCGAGGAGTCCGAGGTGCAGGGCATAGCTTTCAGCGAGCCCGAGCCGTTCAGCGTCGCGGTGCTGAAGCAGCGCGTGAAGCAGGCGATGCGCGACCCCCGCAGCACCGGCTTCGACGCGTTCGTCGAGGCCGCTAAGGAGCACCGCGTCGACGTGGAGCTCCGGCCTGGCACGCGCGGGCTCGCCTACGTCATGCTCGACGAGGCCGGCGAGCCGGTCGCCGAGGGCACGAGGGCGCGCCGCCGGGCGTCGACGCTCGGCTCCGGCTTCATGCTCGACGCTGTCGAGGCGCAGTGCGCGGAGAACAGCGCGCTGGAGGCGTTCCGAGAGGCGGTTGCGGTCGAGGACGAGACCGCCCGTGTGGCCGCCGCGCTCGACGAGCGCGCGAGGCAGGAGCAGGAGGCGAAGCAGACCGCTGAGCAGGCCGCTGAGCGCGAAGTAGCAGAGCGAAAGGCCCAGCGCATCGCTGATGCTGCGGCCGAGGCGAAGGCCCTGCGCCTCGAGAGCGTGCGCGGGGCCGTCAGGGCCGCGCTGGAGCCTGAGGAGGTCAGGCACCGGGAGGAATTCGAGGAGAGGCTCGAGCGCCTCGGCTACATGCTTCTCGAGGACGAGGAGACCGGGTCGCTGACCTACGCGCCCACGCGCTCCGGTGACCGCTCGCTATGGACCGAGGCGGAGCTGGGCGAGGCCGAGTTCGGAGCGGAAGCGCTGGGTGCGCTGCTCGGCGAGCGTGCTGATGCGTTCCGTAAGGCTTACTACGCCGAGCAGGCGCGCGAGAGGCGAGAGCAGGAACTGCGCTATGCGGAGGAACAGGCGTGGATCGCACCCCGTGCTATTGCCCGCGATCACCGTACTCCCTCCGCTGCCGCTCCGGTCGCCGAGGACGCCGCCGCTGCCGCTCCGGCCGCCTCGGCAGAGCAGCCTGTCCGCTCGAGGTTGCGCCGCATGACGCATCGCAACGAGAAGACTCAGGAACTCCTGCAGGAGTTCGCCGTGTTCGAGGAGCGAGCTGTCGAAGCTCTGCGCGCAGGTCGGCGCATCGACGACAGCGAAGTGCCGAAGGGCGTTGGTGCGAGCTTCCTGAATGCCTTCGGCGAGCAGCTGTTCCCCGAGGTGCTCGCGCAGATGGAGCTCCGCGAGGCCAAGAAGGCCCTCCGCAAGGCTGCGTTTGACGAGGGTGCCGCTGCGAAGCGGGAGCTCGACAAAGGGCTTGCAGCAGCCGAGAAGCGCGTGGACCTGTACTGGAAGCACGGTTCGGAGGCGAAACAGCTCGAGGAGCGGAACCTCCAGGCCCGCGAGCGCGTCGCGCGCCTGGAGCGCGAGATGCGGGCGGGCGTCTATGAGGTCGCGCCCGAGGCTGAGCCCGGGGTCGTGAGTCACGACGAGGATCTGATCTCGCGAGACGCGCAGCAGAGGCGCGAGCAGCAGCTTGAGTAAAACGAATACCCCGCCCCAGCGCCGTGAAGCGCGTGGGGCGGGGTATTCCGCTGGTGTGCAGGTATAGGCTCAGTCGCCGCTCGTGCTCACGACTTGGCTGGAGAACTCGCCCGTCACAGCATTGTAGAGAAGCAGGTTGAGGCAGCCGGTGGTCTCGACGGAGCCGTCGATGTACCAGTGCGAGGCTCCGTCGAAGAAGGCTCTGTGGCCGGTCTGGCTGTTCCGGAGCGTCCCCGCCCGGACGTGGCCTGCGACGATGGTCTTCACGAACAGGCCGGTCGATGCCGGGAACTTGTGCGTGTAGAAGTGATCTGGTGTGAACGCGCGCCAGTCGGCGCCTGCGAGCTCGTCGACGCCCGCGTGGACGTAGATCGCGTGGTCGGTCTCGTGTACCAGCGAGAGGTGTTGCAACCATCGCAGCAAGCCGCCGTGGCGGTCGCGCAGTGCCTGCTTCAGCGCGGCACCGGCGGTCTCCAAGGTGACGTGGGCGCTGATGACGGCCTGCAGCTCTACCTCGCCCAGCATGGATCGCAGCGTCAGGAGCTCCGGGTCCTCGAGCAGCCAGCCGTCGGCGTGACCCTCGTCGTCGGCAAGCCATTCGAGGAACGCAACCTCGTGGTTGCCGAGCAGCGCGACGGCTCGGCCGGGGTGAGCGAGCACTGTGCGCTGTACGGCCTTGAGAACCCCGAGGCTGTCGGGGCCGCGGTTGATGTAGTCGCCGAGGAGCACGAGCGATGCGCCCGTATCGCCGTCGAGGTCGACGAGTTGCAGAGCCTGTTCGAGCGGCGCGAGGTGGCCGTGAGGATCGCTGAGCGCATAGGTGCGGCGGATGCTGTTCATGCTCTCGTGGCCCCCTCTGCTGCGTTCGAGTCAGTCAGTCTATTCGGCGGCTGTTGCGTAAAATCCCCGCCACGACCGGTTTTCACCGGGTCGTGACGGGGCTCTACAGGCTCGTAGGCTTAGCCTCTGAGTGGTTTAGTAGCAGATCTCCGGGCCGTGTGAGTCGGCGCGGTAGCAGGTGCCGGGAGGGGGCGTGTTGCTGTTTCCGCCTCCGCCGCCGGTGCCGTAGTCGGTGAAGCCACCGCCACCACCGCCGCCGGAGTTCCCTCCGCCGCCGCCACCGGAGTTCCCTCCGCCACCACCGCCGTTCCAGCCGGAGTCGTTGCCGCCCCAGCCTCCGCCGTTGTCCCAGCCGCTGTCGTAGGCGGGCTGCTGGGCGGCTGCTGCGGCAGCTGCTGCTGCTTCAGCCGCGGCTGCTTCCTCGGCGGCCACGGCGTCGGCGTGGCCCTTCTGCAGGGCCTGGGCCTTCGCGACGTAGTCGGCGAGCGCTGCGAGCTGTTCCTGGGCGCCAAGCAGGCTCTGCTCATCCGGCTCCACGGTGTGCGGGGCCTCGAACAGGGCGTCGCTTGGGGCTTCAGCCTCGGCACTACCCTTGATGCTCGCCTGGAGGCGCTTCAGCGCAGCGTCGAACGCAGCGGCGTCGGCTTTGCTGTTGGTCTCCTTCCAGGCGGGGGCGAGCTCTACGGCGCTCTCCGCGGCCGCGAGTAGCTCGGGGGCTGCTGCGATCAGTGCAGCGTCGAGAGCGTCGTGGCGCTCCTCGATTGCTGCGAGCTGCGCGTTCAGCTCGTCGAGCTGTTCCTGGGCCGCGTCGACAGCGGCGTTCACCTTGTCGCGGGCTGCGCTGCCGGTGTCGGCGCCCTCGTCGGAGAGCGCGAACTGGCCGGTGGGCTCAGCGGGAGCGAACGCCGTCGCATCCGTCTTCTCGTCGTCCATCAGCTGCTGCACGGCTTCGCTGGCCGCGAGGTCGTCCTCGGCGGGCGCTGCGGTCTTGTCTGCAGCGAGCGCCTTCAGGGCCTCGGCGAGGGGCGCGAGGCCGGCCTTCGCGTCCTTGCCGACGAGCTTGTCGTCGGCGGCGGCGACGAGGGCCACCTGGCTGGACGCGCTGTTCTTGTCGCCTGTGGCGAGCTGCCAAGCGGCCACGTAGCCGTGCTGTGCCAGCGGGAGCTGCGACTCGGCGAGCGCGGCATCGTCCAGCAGCTCGGCGTGCTGCGTCGCCGCGGCGTCGTACGCGCGGACGTTCGCTGCGTTGACGCCGTATGCGGTGCCCGCGCCTGCGAGAGCCAGGGCGACGACGCCGGCGGTGACTCCGATGGCGATGCGCTTCTTGCGCTTGGACTTCTTCGCTGGGAGAGGTGAAGCGTCCAGTGATGGCTGCACGTTGTCCGTGTGTGGAAGTTCTGCGGTCACGTCGTCCTTAGTTTTGGGGCGGTGTGCTCAGATCGATAGCGTAGCTTCACCTGAGGTGCTGAGATACAACGCACGAGGCGGTGAGTGCGATCGTCCCCATGCCCATGTTGATAGATAGACATGAGCATGGGGACAGGCTCAGCCCGCGATCCAGTCGCCGTTGCTGTCGGTCTCGTAGCCTTTTACCTCTGCGTCGGTGATCAACAGGTCGCCATTCTTCATGACGGCGATATCCGCGCTGGCGAAGTATGGGTTGCTGAACTTGGCGTCGCTGGCGTCCTCCGCGAACTGCCACTCGCCGCCAGCGAGACGGGCGGCGATCCAGTCGCCGTCGGGGTCACTGGCGTCGCTGGTGCAGCGCATGACGTAGGTGACGGTCTTCAGGTCGTCCGTGAAGAACACGCCCTCCTCGGAGCCGTCGAGCTCGGAGACCGGGCGGGCGTCCTTACCGAGGACGCGCTGTCCGTCGGGGAGCTTCTCCCATGTGGCCTGTCCTTCGAGCGCCTCCTGGAAGCGGATCTCGTTCCACTTCTCGCGCTCTGCCATGGTTTCGGCTACATACTTGGACACCGTGTCCTCGCCGTAGCCGTACCCGCGCTGCTCCTCGGTGAGCTTGTCGGCGTAAGCCTTGCGCCACTCCTGGTAGGTCGTGACACCGAGCTCGTCGGCGTCGCTGGCGAAGCGGAGGCGCGTCTCGTCCTCGGTGATGTCGCTGCCCTCGAAGAGCGCGTCCACGCCGTCGGGGTAGCTGTACTCGACGTCCACTGCGCAGTACTTCGCCGAGTCCAGCTCGCGCGCTGTGGCGCTGATCGGCACCATGGCCAGATCTCCGGCCTCGGGGGCGATGGTCGTGAGCTCATCGGAGAACGCGAACGACACGGTCTTCGCCGGGCCGTGGCTGGCGCGCGACCAGTCGAACGTGTCGCTGAGCGCGGGGTTGCCGCCGGTTCCACCGGGGCTGGTGGTGTCACTGTCTCCCGAGCATGCGGCAAGAGTGGCAGTGAGGGCGAGCGCTGCGAGCAGCGCAGGGGCGGTCTTCATGGGCTTCATTAGGTCAGGTGCTCCTGTCTTCGGTGGTGGTCGATCGAAGTTATTCGATGTCTTTGATGCACGGTCCCGGCAGGACGGCGACGCTGTCGTAGACGCCGGAGTCGACCGGGCCGCCGTAGTATCTGTCGGTGGCGAAGCTCCCGTCGTTCTCTAGCTCGTCGACTGTGAAGCAGTCGTCCAGCCGAAGGCCGTTAGTTCCGACGATCTCGAGGCCGAACCTGTGATCTTCGCCGGCTCCGTGGGCATTCGTGACGGTACCGGTGATCGATACGAACGAGAGATCGGCCATGTGCGGCTCTTCAGTGGGTGTTAGCGCGGAGAACTCTGGAACGTAGCGTTCGTAGTCTGTGGTGTCAGGCTCCGACCGGGAGTCGATGTCGATTCCCATGAGCTTCCACTCAACGACCTCGGGCTCGCAGTTAAAGTCTTCGAAGTGCATGCGCGCGATGGTGGGAGTGACGAGCCGCACTTCCTGATCGGGAGCGATAAAGCGCTCCTCAATCTCAGTAAGCACACACGTTTCGCCCTCCGCGTCGGAGACGTGCGCGAGGACGAGGGCGGCCTCCCAGAGTTCTTCGCTCGTGTTCTTCAGGTTGCCCTCGACGCGGATTTGCTGGTCGCCTTTGTAGCTGATGAGCTCGGGGGCGGAGAGCACGTACTCCGAAGCGGCAGGTTCGCGTACGTCGCTTTCGTTGTCCAGCATCGCCATCTGGGAGCCGGTGAAAGAGAAGAATGCGGCGATGACTGCCGTGATCCTGAAGAACGAGAGCACGAAGAGCACCACAGTGATGATCAGGCTGACCTTCGTAACTCTCGTATATCCGATCTTATGGACGATGATCGCGGCGATGAGCAGGGCCAGCGTGATGAAGAACCCGACTGGATCGAAGAAGATGGCGAGCATGCTGTCCTGGGCGTCCGCGGCGATGTCGTCGTTGGACTTTCCGGAGCCCTCGAAAAAAGAGGTCAGCCCGAAGACCTGGAGCACGGTTGCGATCACGATGAAGATGCTGAGGAGCCCAGAGACGCTGAAGCCGCGCTTCTTCTGAGCGCGCGGGTATCCGGTCATACACAGGCCTCTCAGCGGCGATGATGGGCGCCGGGCCGGAGCAGGGCCCGACGCCGACATGGCCGCGCGGAACGGTGCGCGACGATATCAACACTACAGGATGCGATAACATCCGGGTGGCTATAATCACCTGGTCACGATAGCATCCGGGCGCAACGCTTGAGGGATGAAAGATTCAGCTCTCAGGAGGCAGTTCGGCGCCGCCCTGCGCCAGTACCGTGCCGATGAGCGGATCACGCAGGAGGAGCTCGCGCGGCGGCTGAGCCTGACGCCTCGGTACACCGCTGGCCTGGAGCGCGCGGAGCACAACATCTCGCTCGACACCATCGATGGCATGGCCGAGAAGCTCGGGCTGGTGTTCAGGCTCGAGGCGAGGGGCCGGAGCAAGTCTTCTCGTATCATGCCGAGCCCTGACGCGCCGTCTGCGCAGGAGACGGTGTAGTTCGGCGGGAGTTTCGTGACTGCCTAGGAACGTCGTACGCCTTCCGGTACAGTTAGGGACTGCTGCCGACTGGGATGTCTGAGGCTGCTTATAGGATCGAAAGCGTGGCCTCAGAACTATTCAAGCGCATCGATACAAGCTATCTGATTCGCGCGCTCGCAAACGATACGACGCATGCGGGCATCAGTACTTTCGATTTATCGGTCGGAATCGACACGAGCAATGATGGAAGCAAGCATGATCGTGCGGTGAAGGTAATCAAGCACGTCTTCGAGCAGCCCGACACCGACGCTCTCATCATCGAGATGCTTGACGTGCTCTACCTGCAGAATCCGTACGCGATGCGGGACGACAACGAGACCTATCAGCAGCTTCATTCAAAGGTACTGGTGCCCCGCGGCATCACGCTTGGAGACGATGGGTTCACACTCCCAGACGGTCGCGGCCTCGACCAGTTGGAGCGAGTCACCGGCGCGGTCGAACCGACGCCGAAGCCGACGCCAGCATTTCCAGACGTATGGCCGTCCGCGGAGTTCACGCCGTGGTCATCGGCGGAGCATTCGAAGCCAAAAGTGGAGCCCGCACCGGCTACCGAGCCCAAACGGGCTCTCAACAAGGTGTTCGTCGTCCACGGGCGGGATCCCCGGCCAGTGGACACTCTCAAGCAATACCTTCTGTTCCTCGGTCTCCACATGATGCCGTGGTCTGAAGCGGTGAGCCTCACGGGGAAACCGCAGCCGCACACCTATGACGTGGTCCAAGCTGGCATGGAGAATGCTGCGGCAATTATCGTGATCTTCTCGCCCGACGACCTCGCGAGGATCAAGGACGATTTCTCGGAGAGCGGCGATCCAGACCGCACGCCTCAGGGCCAAGCTCGCCAGAACGTCACCCTGGAGGCCGGTATGGCATTCGCAATGGCCCCGGAGCGCACGATATTCCTCAAGAGCGCAAATACTCGGGAGATTTCCGATATCGACGGGTTCAACTGGGTCAAGATGAATGGCACGTGGGACAGCCGCATGGATCTCAAGAACCGGCTCACGAATGCGGGGGCGACCGTGTCGAGTGGGAACCAGAACCTCATGGATACGCTCGCCGGACCGTTTAAGGTCGAGTAGTCCGTTTCTAGTTGCCATCGAACGGGCACGCCTTCCGGGCAGTGCAGCGCACAGCCCTGCTGGCGGCTTCGCTGTCGGGCCTCCCGCTACAAGCCGAGGAGCGCGCGTCGCGCGATCAGGGCTGAGACGAGCCGATCAAACTTCTTCAAAAGTTTTTGGCGTGTCGGGAATAAAACGGGGATCGAAATTGTTAGCTCTGTCGCTTAGGTGATTCGAAGCACCCCTATCGGGATTCGAGGAGAGTCCCTCGGGGCGCGTTAGCGAGCCGGTTGAGGGTCGGGGCTCGCGGCCGGGCAAGCCCGGCCGAGAAGGCGGTGCAAGAAGCACCTGATCGGAGCACTTCGGCTCCTCACTTACGAAGCGAAGCTGCGACGATCTGACTCATGGGCGACCGGCGGGCCCGCCGGATCGCAGCTGAGAGCTGAGCTCCGCTCAGCGATGGCAGCGACTTCCTGTCGCTGCCGAGCGTGTGATTGCGAGAAGTACTCGTCTCAGAAAACACGAAGGACCAACCATGCACAAGATCGACCCGAAGAACATGACCAACACGACCGGCTGGATGAAGGTGCCGGCGTCGAAGCTGCCGACCGAGAGGGTCAGCGGCAGCCTCGAGGTGATCCGCGCCGCGAGGGACATCGCCGACAAGGTCTTCCTGGCGGCCGGGGAGGAGCTCGAGCGGATCGAGGCGCTGCCCGAGAGCCAGCGCCGGAAGGCGGGCCTGGACGAGGCGAAGAGGACCATGCTGGAGCACGGGCAGACCTGGCTGGAGGTCGAGCTCAAGTACGCCGCGGCGCTGCTGCAGCGCGGGCACTCGCTGGAGGGCCAGTCGCCGCTGGTGCTGGTGGCCTAGGCCCCAGGCGGCAGGACGCAAAAGAACTACAGACCCCGTTCCCGGGAGCCGCGCTGCGGCTTCTCCGGGAGCGGGGTTCTTTTTTCGCGCGCGCGAGGTTTTTCTGGAAAGCTCATCAACGGTCGATGTCGCCGTCCGTACTGGAAAGGTCTCTATCGAGTGCCGCGAGTGAGTAAAAGTGGAGTACAGGGATGCCTCTGCAGAAGCTCGCGCACGAGCAACGCAACTCATCGGTAGGATCTGCCTCAAGTACCTACTAAGAAGGAGCGGGATGTCCGAGCGCGAACCCGTCTATCGACCGATCCACGACGAGGGCACACACCTGGCGCAACCGCGAGGAGACGACGACACCTACCTCGGCGCCCTTCTTGACGACGACACGAACAAGCTTGCAGGGCAGGCTCGATGGGAACGTGTCGACCTCGACGACCGCGATAGCTCAGACTCAGGTTCCCACTCTGAGCCAGATATAGACCCTATGGCAGCTCTAGTCCTCGGTATCGCGCTCGGGGTTATCGCGGGAGTAGTGACCACGACAGTAGTTGTCGTCAAGAAGGGGCCTGCGATCAAGCGCTACTGGGTCGAGGAGACCATGCCGCTACTGAAGTCGATCTGGCGTAAGGTAACGAGAGCCAAGGATCCGGAGATCGAGCAGAGCAAATCCTCGAGCGCAGAGCTCGTGCTTGCGCCGCCCGCGACGATCGAGCCTGCGGCGATCTCCACAGAGATCTCGCTCGCGCTCGACAGCACGAAATCGACGATGGGTAGCGCTGAGGCAGAGAGGAGGCTCCTGCTCATGATGCTAGGCCTCGCGCTCGCAGCTGCTCAGATGCGAGCGCTTAAAGACGTACGGATCGTGGATGATAGCAAGCTTCGCGAGCTGAAGAAGGCGACTGCGATGCTTTCCACTAACGAAGCAGTCGCGGCGATCAATCAGATACTTCGGAATGATCACGGCACGGTGGACGAGGACATGCTCGCGGAGTTCGTGCTCGCCTTCGATGTCATCGAGAGTGACGGGAAGCGATTACCTCTCCACGCTAAGCAGATCGAGGAAGCGCTCCGCCTGGAGGTGGACGAATAGCGACCGGCCGCGGGCCTATTTTGTTTCCTGTTCCGCTCAGTCCTTGCTCTGGAGCCCGATCTCGAGACCGAGGGCGTCGACGACCTTGGCAAGGGTACCGGTCTTGACCTGAGTGCCTTGCTCGATGCGGATGATGCTCAGTCGCGATGTATCGGCAGCTGCGGCCAGCTCCAGCTGAGTCAGGCCGCGCCCCTCTCGAGCGATGCGCACAGCCTCACCGATCACAACAAGGTTGTGGATGTCCTCAGCCATCAGTGCGCCCCTCAGCGCTGGACGTCGGGTCTGCATCTGGTGTTGTGTGATGCTGCGCATGAAGCGAATCCGCGCTGATCTCTGCGAGCTTCTTGAGGACTTCAGGGTCCGAGATGTGCTGGCGGATCTCCTCGACCTCTTGGAAGGCCTGGAACATTGCAACCCCCACCGCTGAGTTGAAAGCCTCGGAGGTCTTCAGCTGCTCCGGTGAGTTGTGCTTCGCCATGGCCACGGCCTCGGCGTTCGAATCGAGGAAGCCCCAGTAGGTAGTGATGAAGCCCGCGATGCTTCCTCTGTCGAGGTCAGCACCCTTTGCGCTGAACATCTCGTTCACACGGTCGATGGCCTCCTCGAGCGGCCCACGAGCTGCCGGAGCTGAGCCTTTATGCTCACCGTCGAACGTTGGAAGCTCGATCCCGTCACTGCTGCCCTCGCTGAGCGAGTGATCCTCATTGATCGACGAGGGCACGAGCTGCACACCGACGAGCTCGACGCTCTCGAGGTAGCTGTCATCGTACTTCGCCGCATCGAGGTGCAGGTTTCGAGAGAGCAGCGTCGCGAGGATCGCCCGGCGGTGCAGGTCGGGGTCCTGGTAGTCGACGATCTGACTGAGGAACTGCCATGCGTTGCGGTAGTTGATTACGTCGGAGCGGAACGCTTCGAGCTGTTCGCGGCGATCCTTGTCTTTGTTCAGTGCAGCCTGGCGCAGAAAGCCAGCCCAGCGGTTCTTGATCGGGCCGAGCGCACGAGCGATAGCCTCGCCGCCCTTCTCATTGATGTAGACGTCAGCGACATCGTTCATCTGATCCTGGGTGTAGATGTCGGCGTTGTCGAGTCGATCAGCAAGCGTGTAGAGCGCATTCGGGTCCACCTCGCCACTGACGTGTGCGTCCGAGTAGTACATCTTGAAGTCTTCTTCGATGCGCTCCGGCGAGTTCTGGAAGTCGACGACCATCGGCGCCGTCTTGCCAGGGTAGTTCCGGTTCAGGCGCGAGAGAGTCTGAACCGTGGCGATGCCCGAGAGCACCTTGTCGACGTACATCGCCATGAGGCGCGGCTCGTCGAAGCCAGTCTGGAACTTGTTGGCGACGATGAGCACCTTGTACTCGTCCTCTTCACGGAACGCGTTTGCGGTGTCGCCGCGGCCGTTCAGGCTGGCCTCCGTAACCGTGCTGCCGTCCTCGGCCGTGAGCGAGCCAGAGAAAGCGACGAGCGTGTCGAGGCCCTCGTAGCCCTGCTCAGCGATGTAGGCGTTCATCTTCTGTGACCAGAGATAGGCCTCCTGTCTACCGCTGGTGACCACCATCGCGCGCGCGGAGCCGTTCAGCAGGCTCGCGACGTTGCGGCGGAAGTGCTCCACGACGACGCGGACCTTCTGCGCGATCGAGGTGGGGTGCAGACGGGTGTACTTGACGATGCCCGCCACCGCGCGACCGGTCTCGACAAGGGTCTCGTCCTCTTCGCCAGTGAGCCTGTCCCTGACGTGCACGAACATGTCGTAGGTCGAGTAGTTCTCAAGCACATCGAGGATGAAGCCCTCCTCGATCGCCTGGGCCATCGTGTAGGTGTCGAAGGCTCGCCAGGTGCCGTCCGGCTGCTCGGTGCCGAACAGACGCAAGGTCTTGGCCTTCGGAGTCGCAGTGAGCGCGATGAAGGTGATGTTGCTCGCCTGCGCGATAGCCGAGTCCTTTGCTGCGAGGAGCTCGTCGGCAGTGATCTCCCCGCTGCCGTCGTCGGCAGCATCGACTTCAACGTCGGCGAGCAGCTCCTTGAGCTGGCGCGCGGTTGATCCCGTCTGCGACGAATGCGCCTCGTCTGCGACCACGGCCCAGTTGCGCCCCCGCAGCTCGTCGGTGTCCTCGATGAGCTTCATTACTTCAGGGAAGGTCTGCAGGGTACAGGTGACGATGTGGTTGCCCTCGAGCAGCGCCTTCTTGAGCTGCGGCGACTTCGCGCCGGACTTCTCTCCCACGGAGACGACGAGACCGGCGCTCGACTGCACGAGGTTCATGTCGTCGCGGATGTTCTCGTCGAGCACGGTGCGGTCAGTGACAACGATCACCGAGTCGAACGTGGACTGGGACTTGGCGTCCATTTGGCGGATGAGGCGGTGGCTGAGCCACGCGATCGTCTTGGTCTTGCCCGAGCCTGCCGAGTGCCAGATGAGGTAGCGTCCGCCTGGGCCCTGAGCCTCGATGTCCTGTACTACGCGCTCGACTGCGCGGAGCTGGTGGAAGCGAGGGAAGATCAGGCGGCCGTCGCCTTTCTTGCCCGTCTTTTTCGTGGGCTCGAACAGTGCGAAGTCCTTGAGTATCCGCATGAACGTCGGGCGCGCGAGGATCTCGCGCCACAAGTAGTCGGTGCTCGAACCGGTCTCCGAGGGCGGGTTGCCCTCGTGACCGTCGTTGCCTTGGTTGAATGGCAGGAACACGGTGTCCTCGCCCTCGAGCTTCGACGCCATGTAGACGAGGTCGTTCGAGACAGCGAAGTGCACGAGCACGCGACCGGGGGCGAGCAGCGGGCGGGTCTTGCCTGGCACGCGGTCGTTCCGGTACTGGCGGATGGCGTGCTGGACAGTCTGGGTGTTGTCGGTCTTCAGCTCCATCGTGACGACCGGGATGCCGTTGGCAGTGAGGACGACGTCGATGCTCTCGTTCGTCGCAGTGTCGAACCGCACCTGGCGCAGCACGCGGAGCCTGACGTCGTCGGCCTGCTTGATGACCTCGGTGAGGTTGGGGTTCGCCGGCGGGAACGCCATGAGAGGCCCGAACTTCGCTGCGGGGCGCCCGACCTGTGCGTAGGTGAAGCCGCTGCGCAGCACGCCGAGAAGGCCACCGATCGGGTGACCGGTGGCCTTGTTCATCGTGGTTGTCTTCGCGAGCTCTTTCACGATGTGGTCGAGGAGCTTCTTCTCGGCAGTGGTGCGCTGGCCGTTCACCAGATCCGCAGGCACCGCCTTCTCGTACTCGTCCGGGTACTGCGTCTGGAGCCAGTGCAGGACGTCCTGCGGCACCATCGCAAGCCCGACATCCCAGCCCGCGGCAGAGGTGTCGCCTTCGTCCTCGTAGGTCCAGCCGCGATCCTTGAGTTCATCGCAGAGGTTGGATTCGAACTCGAGTTCCATGAGCTGTGCGTGGCTCATCAGACCACCTTCTTTCGTCCGGTCACCACGTCGGTGATTAGCGCGGCGCGGCGTTCGGTAAGCAGCAATTTGAGTTCGGCGGCCTTGGCCAGCATGGCGTCGATCTTCCCGGTGACTTCGTCTAGATGGTCTGCGATGCGGAGCTGTTCTGCGAGGGGCGGATGAGGCACGCGCCAACGGCGCAGCATTCCTTGACTGATATTCGGCTGTCCTCCACCCGCAGCTTCACGAATGATGTCATCTCGCTGACCCCAGAGCGTGTAGTAGAAGAAGCGTGGATCAACGTCTCTGGGGCGCGAAAAGGCACAACAAGCCTGGTTCATCGTCGCGTCTACGCCGAGTACTCCCAGCCGTCCGATAGTTGCTCCATACATCGCGATGATGACGGCACCGCTGGGGTGCACGCGTAGAGACGAGACTGAGCTAAGCGCATGCTCGGTTACGTCTTGGAACGTCGTTGTGATGGTGTTCTCTCGAAGTTCTGCCGTGGTTACCCATGGTATGCCTGATCCGCTCTCTGCATAGTGATGAGCGCCTTTGGGGGTAGTGCCACTACCGATAGAAGCAAAAAGGTGAGCTGTGGGAACTAAGTCCCAGCGCCCCCCGTTCTCCTTGAGTTGAGTTGCGTTTTGCATTACCTGAACGCGACGCCCCTCCAAGGTCTTCGTCAATTCGTCCATCTTGGCGATCATTGCGTCGATCTCGCCTGTCTCGCGATCGAGGTAGTCGGCGATGGCTTTCTGCGTGCCGGGTTCATGCTGCACGACGGGGTATTCGCGCAGAGCCATCCACTCGACGCGCGGCATCTTGACACCTTTAGAAGCGGCCTCCGCGAAGCGCACGAAGTTCCGGCTTCCCACGATGTAAGTCAGATACCGAGGGTCAATATCTGACTCTGGACGGTAGACGTGGATATCTCCGCCAGCAGTTCCCTCACGGTCGGCAAGCCAGTACTTCGCAAGGTACGGACGTAGCTTTCCGAACAGGACATCCCCTCTGTTAAAGGGAGTCCCATCTGCTGAGTACTGGGAAAACTCACCGTCGACGAGCCTGCCTGTATGCGAAATCATGTCCTCGAGGGAAACCTGGAAATCCGAGGGTTCGCTTGACCCGGAAACCAGTGAGGCAATCGACCAAAACGGTGCAACCCTAGTCATCGGCCTTCACCGCCTGGAACATCGCGCCGAGCTCACCCATGAGACGCTGAACATCGGCGTCGATCTCGGCGAGAGGGCGAGGCTCTTCGGGGACGTAGAAGATCCTCGTGAACGGGATCTCGTTACCGGCCTTTGCCTTCGCCTCGTCCCACTGCGCCTCGGGAGCAAACGGCAGCACCTCGCGCTGCATGTGCTCGGCGAGGTCCTCACTCATCGGAACTCGCTCGGTGATCTTCCAGTCGTTGTCAACGACGGCGTTGCCTTTGCGGTCGAATGCCAGTGGTGCCGAATCATCGAGGGCCGCAGTCGCGCCCATAACGGCGTCGATGAGACCTGCCGGAGCCTTGAGTCCTGCGGCCTTCGCAGCGGCTGGCAGCGCCTTCGGGATCTCGTTCCAAGGGGTCCCGTCGAGGGATCGCACAATCTCTGCGTGACCGTCTGTGAAGTCGCGGCGCTCGCGGAGAGCAGTAATCGCTTCGTCGGTGCAGCGCGTCGCGAGACGCACCTGCTTGAACACGGGGACGTCGCGGAACATGAAGTCCTGCGGCGTTAGCACCTTCGATATCGAAGAAGCAGGCTTGTGTTCGCTGCCCTCGAAGGCACGATAAGCCTCGAGCACGGGCTTGCGGTCGAGCTCGGTCATCTCGCGGCGCTTGTCGCCAAGCGGCTTTCGCATGGGAGTCCAGCAGCCGCTGGCGTCGATGAGCTGAATCTTGCCCCTGCGCTCAGCGTCTTTGTTCGTGTCGAGAATCCAAACGTAGGTCGCGATGCCGGTGCCGTAGAACATCTGCGTCGGGAGGGCGATGATCGCGTCGATGAGATCCTCGTCGAAGAGCCACTGGCGGATCGAGTTGGGGCCCTTGTCGCTATTGAACAGCGGTGAGGCGTTCGAGACTACTGCCGCACGGCCGCCGTGACCGCCCTTGCCGGCAGGGCTGAGCTTCGAAGCGCAATGCGCGAGGAACAGCATCTGCCCGTCGGATTTGCTCGGCAGTCCGTGACTGAAGCGAGTGCCGGGCTCCTGTGCCTGCTCACGGACCGACTTCTCCTGCACTTCCCAGTCGCCGCCGAATGGCGGGTTGGAGAGCACGTAGTCGAAGTACTGGCCCTCGTACTCGTCGTGCAGCAGGGTGTCGCCCTTGCGAATCGCGTCGGGACGCCCGCCCTGAATCAGCAAGTCCGCCTTGCCGAGTGCGTAGGCCGAGGGCATGAGCTCCTGGCCGAAAAGGGTGACCTGAATATCAGGGTTCATGTCGCGCAGAGCCTGCTGAGCGACCAGGAGGGCTCTGTTGCAAAAATCGTGAAGCTTGAGCATGCTTGGCGGAGATTGGACGGACGGAACGATGACGGATTTCAAGTGGCGCCATTTCCAGGGTGATGTGATCCTGTGGGCGGTGCGCTGGTATTGTCGCTATCCGATCA
>WPCI01353223.1_pt1 | contig 23179 bp, 19 predicted proteins | sample 5399871 | NCBI WGS metagenome assembly WPCI01 (sample SAMN12869469, study PRJNA574797) | sludge metagenome | isolation source: wastewater treatment of pH7 | place: China:Beijing | collected 2019-05-20 | reverse complement strand
CGCGATGACAGTTGGCAGTGCGCCGGTCGGGCCTGTGGATCCGGTGACCCCGGTCGGCCCGATCAAACCAGTGGGTCCAGTTGGTCCGGTCAGTCCGTCGAGTCCCGGCAGTCCGGTTGGACCGGTCAGTCCGGTCGGTCCGGTCAGACCGTCGAGTCCGGGCAGTCCGGTTGGACCGGTCGGACCAGGCTGGCCATCGAGTCCAGGCAGGCCCGGCGCACCGGCTGCTCCTGTGACTCCGCCTTCACCGGTTGCTCCCGTGTCGCCCATCGGCCCGGCGGGACCCCGCGCGCCCGGTGAACCCTTTGGGCCTGGCGCGCCGATCGTCATCGTCTGGCAGATCAGCTTCACCGCCTTCTTGCGCTTCTTCTTCGGAACGCCCTTCTTGAAAGTGAAGACCGTGGTGATCGCACGCTGGCACTGCTTCTGTTTCTTGGTTGCCGCAAAGGAAGCTGACGGCGCGATAAGAACCATCGAGGCGAGGATTGTCCCGAACAGGAGAATCGCAAGACTTTTTGGTACCCCTGCCGCAGTCATGGTTCCACTCTATAGTCAACCGTTTGCCAACGTGCAAAGCCCGCGATTTGCGGCTGTTTTGCGGGGAATCGGCAAGTAAACTCTGGAGCGCTGCTACTCTCCCAATGCAGGCAGACTGCCTGCACCTTTTGTACTTTCCCATTCTTGGTGGCCTGACCTGTGACTGAGCGGATCGACCTGGACCGCGAAGGCCCGCGCGACGAGTGCGGGGTCTTCGGCGTATATGCCCCCGGACACGACGTGTCCCGCTTGGCCTACTTCAGTCTCTATGCGCTGCAGCATCGCGGCCAGGAATCGGCCGGAATTGCCACCTGTGAAGGCGGTCACATCACCACGATGCGTGATGGCGGGCTGGTTTCACAAGTCTTCGATGAGGACAAGCTCCGGGCTCTGACCGGCGACATGGCGATCGGTCATGTTCGATACTCGACCACTGGTGGCGGCTCCTGGGAAAACGCCCAGCCGATCTGGCGCGATGACGGCCGTGAACTCGCGCTCGCACACAACGGCAACCTGACAAACGCGGTCGAAATCTACAACCGACTGCGACGCAAGGGCCTTGGATTCAGGGGGACCACAGACTCCGAAATCATGGCTGCCCTGATCTCCAGCGATTATGGCCGGCACATCGAGGATGCGGTGGCCAACGTCATGCCGCAGCTTGAGGGCGCCTATTCGACGGTGGCGATGACCAAACATGCGATCGTCGCCTTCCGCGACCCCTATGGGATACGCCCGCTTTCGCTCGGCCAGTTGCCGGATGGCGCGTACGTGATCGCGTCGGAGAGTTGCGCCTTCGACATCATCGGTGCCAGACTCGTCCGCGAAGTCAACCCCGGCGAGATGATTTCGCTGAGCGAGCGCGGACTTGAATCCCGCCAGGTGATCAAATCTGACCGGACCGCGATGTGCATCTTCGAGCACATCTATTTCTCCCGGCCCGACACCAAGCTTGAAGGCAAGCGCCTCCAGGAAGTCCGCGGTCAGATGGGCGAGATTCTCTGGCGCGAGGCACCCGTCGAAGCTGACCTGGTCATCGCGGTACCTGACTCTGGCACCCCGGCCGCCCGCGGTTACGCCCGCGCCTCCGGCCTGCCGCAGGATGATGGCCTGATCAAGAACCGTTACGTCGCCCGGACTTTCATCCAGCCCGGCCAGGAGCTCCGCAAACATGGCCTGCGGATGAAGTTCAACCCTCTGCCCGAGATCATCTCCGGAAAGCGAGTGGTTGTGGTGGACGACTCGATCGTTCGCGGCAACACGACCCGCCAGATCGTGGGAATGCTCCGCGACGCCGGTGCCACCGAAGTTCACTTGAGGATTTCCGCCCCGCCGATCCGCTACGGCTGTAACTACGGGGTTGACATGTCAGCCCGTGAAGAAATGGTTGCCCACAACCGGACCGAACAGGAAATCGCCGAGCACATCGGCGCCGATTCACTCGCCTACCTCTCGATGGAAGGGGTATATGAAGCGGTTGGCACTCCGGCCGAGGTCCACTGTGATGCCTGCTTCACCGGCAACTACCCGCTCGGGGACGATCCCGAAGAAGCCGACGGCAAGTTCGACCTCGAACAAATTGCCGTCCTGCCGGTCACCCGATAGTGCGGACTCAGCAATTCGGACATTGATGTTGGCCATGTCGCGCCACTCCTGCCCCTTCGACCAACGAAGATCGCTCTGTTAGCTTCAAGGCGATGGCAACAATCGCCGACGTCGAACGGATTGCGCGGGCCCTGCCTGAAGCAGAGGAGGGCACTTCATACGGAAACCAGGCCTGGAAAGTCCGACGAAAGACCTTCGTATGGGAGCGGCCGCTTCGATCGAGGGACGAAGACGAACTTGGCGAAGCCACGCCGGAAGGGGACGTGGTCGGGGTGCGAGTGCCAGACGAGTTCACCAAAATGGTGCTCTGCGAGAACGAAGGCCCGGCGGTTTTCGCAACCGCTCACTTTGACGGCTTCAATGCTGTTCTGATCGACCTCGAAGCTATTGAACCCGACCTTCTCGAAGACCTGATCACCGACTCATGGCGAGCCATGGCGCCCGCCCGTCTCGCCGAGGGCTTCGGCGGCGGGTAGCCCGACTGGCTGACCGACATCTGCCGGGACGACAGGAGAGCCCCAGCGGCCAAGGCCCAGATCGCTGACAACGCGGACATGTGCCAGACCCAATCCGTGAGAAGCAACCCGGTGAAAAGCAGAAAGTAGGGGACCAGCGGGAAATCACCGAAAGAGGTACGTCGCTGCCAAGCCAACCGGAACGCATCGGTGATTACCACCAATGCGGCGACCAGCCCGATCAAGCCAAGCTCAACCGCAGACTCGACAAGCAGGTTGTGAGCGTAACGGGAAGGCGCCTCCAGATCCATGGCTGTGGCCGTGAGATAGGTCCCATGCCCATGACCCATTAACGGCTCCCGGAAAAACGTCGGGACCGAGTCAACCCATGTTGCGGCTCTTCCGTGAGTAAATCCCAGATTGTTCTGAACTCCCTTGCGTGACGTTCCATCATTTGCCACGACAAGAACGGTCGCCGAAACGATCAGTAGCCCCAGAACAAGTAGTGCCCGCCTTGCCTGTCCAGCTCCTGGCTTTGTTGTTCGGCCTTCTCCCTGCCTGACAAGAACTGCTCCGAATGCAAAGCCGCCAGCGACGAGCAGTGCGACCACGAAAGAGGGCGCACCTGGGCCTGACAGTCCCAGCACTGCCGCTGAGGCTAACCCGCCGATCACCGAACAGGTGATGAGTATTCTGGCAACCCCTCGATTCAGTCCCAGCGTGAATCCCGGTCGTATCAGGCAGATCGTCAAAAGCAGCACCGTGGCGAAGCCCAGGAGACGATTCTGGGTCAGAACTATCGAAGAGAGCCCAAGCGCCACACCCCAAACTGCGACCAGCCGGAACGAACGCCTGTCTGTTCCGGCAAGCCTCAGCAACACGACTATCGCGCCAACCTGGAGCAGAGCGAGCGCGGTCGAATACTCCACTGTGCCTGCTGGCCTTCTGGTTCCGCCGAGCACTTTCGCCCAGATCTCGCTCTTTGACGCAACTCCAAAGAGTCCCGAGATTGCGACGAGAACAGCAATCAGCGCCAACCAGAGCAAGAACACATTCCGTCTTTCCGGAAAGACGGCAGACCCGTAGACCACCAATGCGGCCAGCGCTGCCGGCATCAGGATCCCGGGAAGGACGTCATCCGCCGGGAGCGGATTCCACAGGAGGCTGACGGTTCCAGCCACCGTTAGCGCCATAAGGGCGAGCACGATGGGCCGCTTCAGGACAAGGACAACCCGATCTGGCCGAAGTGCGGTTGCGAGCGCAAGGTCCAAGCCTGCTACAAGAACGACCACGATTACCCATGTGTCGGTGAAGCCGCCCCCATCAAGGATCGACGCGGTCAGTGCCGTCAGGGTGACGACAAGGCTTGAATCGAGCGCTCGTTGGACGAGCGGTGTTTCAGGGCGGGTCCGGCCCGGATCAGATCGGGCCGGACCCACTCCTGGCAACTACTTGACTTTGACTTTGGCCTGGGCTCGCCTTGCGGCGATATCCATGCCACTCGCAACGAATTTCAGGACAGCCTTCTTGCCCTTCTTCGCCTTCTTCTTGACGGTCACCTTGAAGCTCGCGGTACCCGTGTCTCCAGATGCGAGGGAACCGATGGTCCGACATGACTTCTTGATCGAAACCAGCTTCGACGGGGCGGCGACACAAACCCTGATTCCGTCCGCGGTCGCATTGCCGACACTCGAGACTTTCGCGGTGAAGGTGGCCGAACGACTCCGTTTGACTGCCTTCTTGCCGGGCGTCACCTTGAGCGGACCAAGTGAACGGACGGTACTCGTGTTTGCTCCGTTGACCTGCCACGAATAAGTCGCAGCCGGTCCGACACCGTCACTGTTGGCTGCCCGCACCGAGAAGCCGTGCGCTCCGACCGAGAGGCCGCTGTATGACTTCGGAGATGAGCAGGACTCAAAGGCTGCTCCGTCGAGGCTGCACTCGAACCCATTCACTTCCTGGGCCTCATTGCTGTTCTTCGCGAAAGCAAAACTGGCACTGGTTTCCAGAGTGGCCGCGCCGGGGCTGCTGGTGATCGTCGGTGCCAACTCCGGTCCACCCTGACGAAGCAGCGGAATGTGCAAGTCGAGGACTGGTGGCGGCACAGTCACGACGCGACTTGTGACAGGGCGATAGCCGGGTTTCGTGACCTTTACCCGATAGTTGCCGTCGGATACATCCCACTGGAACAGGCCGTCAGCACCTGTAACTTCGGGGTTGATGTTCGGTGAAATTCCGGGATCGCCGGAAAGGACATTGACGAACTCGCCCCCGACCGAACGCTGCAACGTCACGGTTGCTCCAGTAAGAGCAGCCCCGTTCCTGGCGTCAGTCTCGCTCTTGCCCTGGGCGAGCAGATTGTTGTAGGTCTGCTTGTCGTAGATCACTCCCTGAGGATCAATCAGGGTCACGCCCCCTAGCGGGATGATGAAGTCCTGGGAGACAGAACCTTCGGTAAGCGTGTAACCGACGCTCAGGAAGCCATTGCTGACACAGGGAATGTGTGCTCGCCACAGATTGGCGGAAACATGGGAAGTGGAGTAGCTACTTCCAGCGTGATAAAGAACCACGTTGGAAATCGAGCCCTGTCCCGGGTTCAACGGAATATCAATGTCCATGGGGACGCAACCGTTTGCGAACTGTTGCACTTGAGAACTCGGCAGCGTGTAGTAGACGAGGTTGCTCGACTCATCCACGTACTTGTGGAAGCTCAGATTCTCGCCCTGGGGAGTCTTGGCGGGAACGCTCGCACCAACTTGACCCGCATCAATGACGGGTTCCGGAGCTGTACCCGCATCGAGGTATGCCCAGCTACCGAAAAGCGTGTCTGAAGTGCCGCGAAGTTCGACTTCCAACTTCACAGACTGACCGACGTAGTCGCTCAGATCGATGTCAGCTGAGCGCCAACCTGTGGTCTTCAGGTCGGTGCCCGAACTGAAACCGCCCTGAATTCGCTCCGAAATTGGCTGCTCCCCGGGAGAGGTGACCCGGACAAGCAAAGAGAGCTCGTCAAATCCGGAGTAGTCGTAAGTAAAAAGGTTGTAGTTGAGATTGACGACCGGACTTCCCTGCTGAACCGTGAAGGTCTGCTCAACCGCGAAACCATCAGTCATCTGTCTGATTGCGTTGTGACGGAATGGACCGGCCAAGCGGACCATCTTCGAACCGTCGAGAACAGGCACCGTTACCTCGGTGTCAGAGTCCGTCTGCCAGCTATGGGACATGAAGGTATCGCTGCCATTGACCACGCAAATGCCATAGGGGTCGCCGGCCACACAGGGGACCGGATCCTCTCCCGGTCCGTAGACCTGACTCCGAGTCGACCCGCTGTAGCTGTAGGTGCGGACCTGCCAGTCGTCCAACTGGCTGCCTGATCCCTGTTCAAAACTCTGATTCAGCAATCCCGATGTTGCGGCCCAGGCGAAACCTCCAGCCAAAAGCAGCACCGAAGTGAACGCTGCCAGCGCAATCCCCAATCGACCCTTCACGATGAAACCCCCAAAATAGTCGGATAATCCATTCCTCTTGGAGGGGGAGCTTAGCGGACAAATGCAACCTTCTGACTTGGCCAGGATGAACTGCCACCTGAAAGGATCGTTCCCGGCGGAACCGGAACTGGGAAGATGGCGGGCATGGACTCTTCCCGGGCTTTTCCACTTGTGGTGCTGGCCTCCGGTGGTGGAACCAACCTGCAGGCGATTCTTGACCGGCTCCATGGACGTGGTGAGGTCGAGGTGGTCGGGGTGGGTTCAGACAAGCCCGGCGCCTTTGCGCTTGAACGGGCGGCCTCGGCGAAAGTGCCGACCGCGGTCTTTCCTCGCGATGACTTTTCCGACCGGGAGGCGCGGGACCTGGCGATGGCCGACTGGATCGAATCGACGGGGGCGGATCTGGTCGCCCTGGCCGGCTATATGCAGCTGGTTTCACCCTCATTCGTCGAACGGTTCCGCGGCAGGATCGTCAACGTCCATCCGGCGCTCTTGCCCTCATTCCCCGGGCTTGATGCCATCGGGCAGGCGCTTGAACAAGGCGTGAAGGTGACCGGAGTGACCGTTCACTTCGTTGACGAAGGGACCGATACCGGGCCGGTGATCATCCAGCGGGCCGTGGAAGTTCCCGCAAATTGGGACCGCAACGAGCTCGAAACCGCGATCCATGCGATCGAGCACGAGATCTACCCCGAGGCGATCGGCATGATTGCCCGTGGCGAGGTTAGGATCGCCGACGGCGAGCCCCGCAAGGTGATCGTCACCAGAGGGAAGTGAGACCGGCCGGCGCCGGACGCTTCGAATGCAAAAAGAGAGTTGACAATGGACAACATGGATCCGACCAACGGACCGGTCAAGGTCAGGCGCGCCCTGGTCTCGGTCTCGGACAAGACGGGTATCGCCGACTTCGCCAAGGGTCTGGCCGAACTCGGAGTCGAGATCCTCTCCACCGGCGGCACCGCCCAGGCCCTGCGCGATGCCGGCCTGACCGTGATCGATGTATCCGAATTCACCGGTCAGCGGGAGATCATGGACGGCCGGGTCAAGACCCTTCACCCGAAGATCTACGCAGCACTGCTTGCACGGCGCTCTGACCCTGCACATATGGAGGTCCTCGGCGAAGAGGACATCCCGCCGATCGATCTCGTCTGCGTCAACCTTTACCCCTTTGAACAGACCATCGCCCGGGAGGATGTTGGCCCCCAGGAAGCGATCGAGAACATCGATATCGGTGGGCCAACCATGATCCGGGCCGCTGCCAAGAACCATGAGGATGTGGTGGTACTGGTCAAGCCCGAGTGCTACGACGCTGTGATCGAAGAAATGAACCAGACCGCTGGCGAGGTTTCCGCATCTACCCGGCACTGGCTGGCGAACGAGGCTTTCGCCCAGACCGCCCGTTACGACGCCGCGATCTCGGACTGGTTCTCCGAGACCTACGAGGCATTCCCCGAACACCGGGTGCTCGCTTTCGAGAAGCTGCTCGACCTTTCCTACGGCGAGAACCCACATCAGCGGGCGGCGCTTTACTCGCAGGTCGGTCTTGACAGCAATGTGCTGACCGGCATGTCAAAGCACCACGGAAAGGCTCTTTCCTTCAACAACGTGCTTGACCTCGACTCCTGCCGCAAGCTACTCGCCGATCTCGAAGGACCGGCCTGCGTAATCGTCAAACACAACAATCCCTGCGGGGTCGCGCTTGGGGATTCCGGGCTCGACGCCTACGAACGGGCCCGCGATTGCGACCCGGTATCCGCCTATGGTGGCGTGATCGCGATCAACCAGGTGATCGATGTTCCCCTGGCCGAGTCACTCCACAGGAACTTCGTCGAAGTGCTGGTCGCGCCGGGCTACGAACCGGAAGCGATGGAGATCCTCCAGCAGAAGGAGAACATCCGCATCTTCACCGATGAGGCCACTCCCTTTCCCGACTCCCGCGAGAAGGACATCAAGCGCGTCCGTGGCGGGATCCTGGTCCAGGACCGGGACGGGGAGCCGGAGCAGAGGGAGCTGATGGAGGTCGTGACAACGTCCCGGCCCTCCGAGCAGGCCTGGGAGGACATGCTCTTTGCATGGACCGTCTGCCGACACGTCAAATCGAACGCGATCGTCCTCGCCAAGGACGGGGTGACTCTCGGAATCGGTGCCGGCCAGATGAGCCGGGTTGATTCCAGCCGGGTCTCGATCGAGAAGTGTCGCGACGCCCACGGTGAAGCCGCCGACGACCTGTTGGCCGGTTGTGCCATGGCCTCTGACGCCTTCTTCCCCTTCGCGGACGGACCCAGCCTGGCGATCGAGGCCGGGGCGACCTCAGTTATCCAGCCTGGCGGCTCAAAGCGGGACGCCGAAGTGATCGAAGCCTGTGACGAAACCGAGACCGCGATGGTCTTCACCCGGCACAGGCACTTCCGGCATTGAGGTGAGCAAGTCGGCGAGCTTCGCCTCGCCGACTTGCAGTTAAGCTCCCCGGGCCCCCTTAGCTCAGTTGGTTAGAGCTGCAGGCTTTTAACCTGTGAGTCCTGGGTTCGAATCCCAGAGGGGGCACTTGAGTGACCGGGTGATCAATTGATCAACGTGGTTGAAGCATCAATCGCCGATCTGCGCGGGGCGCTGGAATCCGGCCGGACAACCGCCGTCGAGCTGGTCGAGGCGTGCCTGGTCCGGATTGACGCCTGTGACGGTCCGGACACCGCGGCCGCATTGAACGCGGTCGTGGTCCGAAACGAACGAGCCCTGACCGAGGCGACCGAGTCCGATGCCCGCCGGGCCCGCGGTGAAACTCTCGGACCGCTGGAAGGGATCCCGTACACCGCCAAAGACAGCTACCTGGTCAAAGACATGACCGCTGCCTCCGGCAGTCCGGCCTTCATCAACCTGGTCGCACAGCGGGATGCGTTCACGGTTGCGCGCCTGCGGGCAGGGGGGGCGATCTGCCTCGGCAAGACAAACATGCCACCGATGGCAAACGGCGGCATGCAGCGCGGTGCCTACGGACGAGCCGAGAGTCCTTACAACCCGGACTATTTGACGGCGCCATTCCTGTCCGGTTCATCAAACGGAGCCGGGAGCGGGACCGCTGCCAGCTACACACCATTCGGGCTTGCGGAAGAGACCTGGTCCAGCGGGCGCGGCCCCGCCTCGAACAACGGGCTTTGTGCCTACACGCCATCCCGCGGAGTGATCTCGGTGCGGGGCAACTGGCCGCTCACCCCGGGCATGGATGTCGTCGTTCCGTTTGCCCGCAGCATGCCCGACCTGCTTGAAGTCCTCGATGTGATCGTCGCCGATGATCCCGAGACCCACGGTGACCTTTGGCGGATGCAGGAATGGATCGATATCCCGGCCAGTTCGGAGATCCGTCCCGACTCATACCCGGCGCTTGCCAGCGGGTCCGAATCACTTTCGGGCAGACGATTCGCGATTCCCCGGATGTACATCAACGCCGACCCGGAGGCGGGTACCGGCGAGAAGACCGCCGAGCTCTGGGGCCCCTGTGGCGAGCAGATCGAAACGAGGCAGTCAGTGATCGATCTCTGGGAAGATGCCCGACGGGATCTGGAAGCCACCGGGGCCGAAGTGATCGAAACAGACTTCCCGGTGATCTCCAACTACGAGGGAGACCGGCCGGGCTGCCCAACCATCTTCACCCGTGGCCTGGTCCGCCCCGAATACCTCGAAGAAGAACTGAAAGAACTGACCGCCTGGGGCTTCGATGACTTCCTTCGAGTCAACGATGATCCCGCCCTCAACCGGCTCGAGCAGGTAGACGGAGAACTGATCTTTCCCGAAGAGCCGGGCACCTTGCCGAGCCGCGAGGGAGGCATTTCCATCGGCATGGAGGAGTACGTGGAGATCGCCAGGAGGGGGATCACTCCCTGGAACCGGTTGCCTGAACTCGAGGCCGGGCTGCGGGGCCTCGAGGAAACCCGTCGGGTCGACCTCGAAGACTGGATGGACGAACGGAACCTGGACGCGGTTCTCTTCCCGGCCGTGGCAGATGTCGGGCCGGCCGACTGCGACGTGAACCCGGACTCGGCTGATCTCGCCTGGAGGAACGGGGTCTGGGTCGCCAATGGCAACGTGGCCGTTCGTCACCTTGGGATCCCGACGGTGACTGTGCCGATGGGTTTGATGAACGACACCGGCATGCCGGTCGGCCTGACCTTTGCCGGGCGGGCCTGGAGCGACAATGACCTGCTCGCGGCCGCTTCGGCGTTCGAGGCGATCCGGCCCCGTCGGGTCCCGCCACCGCTCGGATAGAGCGCCGGACCCCGCCGCCACTGCGGACCTCAGCCCAGGCCCGGCATGCCCTCATCCGGGGTGCTCGCCTCCGCGTACAGCCGTTTCGGGATGCGCCCGGCCTCACGGGCGGCGCGACCAGCCAGCACCGCATGTTTCATCGCGGTTGCCATCAGGTCCGGCTTCTCGGCCCGGGAAATCGCCGAAGCCAGCAGAACCCCGTCGCAGCCCAACTCCATCGCCAGTGCGGCGTCCGAGGCGGTGCCGATGCCGGCATCGAGAATCACCGGGACTCCGGCCTTCTCGATGATGATCGAAATGTTGTACGGATTGCGAATCCCCGCGCCGGAGCCAATCGGTGAACCAAGAGGCATCACGGCCGCACAACCCGCCGCTTCCAGACGACTCGCCAGTATCGGATCGTCATTGGTGTACGGAAGCACCGTGAAGCCATCCGCAACCAGTTCTTCAGCCGCCCGCAGCAACTCGGGAGCATCCGGGAGCAGAGTGCGGTCATCGCCGATCACCTCCAGCTTCACCCAGTCGGTGCCGAAGGCTTCACGGGCGAGTTTTGCGGTCGTCACGGCGTCACGGGCGGTGAAGCAACCAGCGGTATTCGGCAGGACGAAAAGTCCCAGTTTCCGAGTCACGTCCATCACGGAACCCCGGGCAGTCGGGTCGAGGCGGCGCAGCGCAACCGTGATGATTTCGGTGCCGGAAAGCGCGAGTGCGCTTTCCATCGCTTCCAGGGAGCGAAACCCGCCGCTGCCGGCAATCAGCCGTGAGCTCCATTGCCGGTCGCCTAGCTGCCACTCGTCCGACCCTCCCTGGATCGCAGCGACGACCTCGACCCGGGCACCGTCTGCAGGGCGGGTCGCGGCCCAATCCGACCGGGGCACGACCTCGCCGTCAACCGCGACTGCGAAACCCCGGTGGTCATCCGGGAGATTTCTTTCCCCGAGCAACGCGATCAGGTCCGGAATCGTCAACCCGTCGCCGACTTCTACCTGGTCGCCATTCAGTTCGATCTTCACTTTCACAGCTCCTCGGTCTTGAACCTGGTCGGGCTTGCGGCCCCGATCTCTTCACCTGGCCTGCCATCGATGATCAGCCCGGCAACCGCCCGGGCCGTAATCGGGGCAAGCAGAATTCCATTGCGGTAGTGGCCGCTGGCAATGACCAATCCATCGATCCCGGTAGGTCCGATCACAGGCAGGTTGTCTGGTGTGGCTGGCCTGAGACCGGCCTCGATACCGGCGAATTCCATTTCAGCCACATCGGGCAGCAGCCGGTAGGCCTCGCGCAACAGTTCGTGCGCCCCGCCCGCGGTGACTGTGCGGTCAAACCCCATCTCCTCGACGGTCGCACCGACGATCAACCGTCCGTCCGGGCGCGGAGCCAGATACACCCGCTCCGAGCCCAGTATCCGGGAACAGGCTGGTGACTCTGGATCCCCTCTCAGTTCAGCGACCTGGCCTTTGACCGGCCTGACCGGGGGCCTGACCTCCTCGGGAATCCAGCCGGCGATCCCGGCTTCCGCTCCCGGCGCTGCCAGCACACATCCCGCCGGGAAGTCCGCCTGACTTGCCACGACGCCTTCGGCGCGGCCATTCGGGCCGCGGAGAAGCCCGGTCACCTCCGCCTGGATGATCTCAACCCCCACCTCCGTCAGTGCGAACCGGAGAGCCTCAACCAGAGCGCGGGGATCAACCACCGCATCTTGTTCAACCAGGACCGCACCGGCCAGCGAAGGACTTACCCCCGGTTCCAGTTCACGCGCTGCGATCGGTCCTAGCCAGCCAGAATCGAATCCATGACTTTGCTGCAAATCCATTGAACGCCGCAGCTCCCCGGCCTCGTCACGATCAAGTGCCACATGAAGTGCTCCGGTTTCCCGGAAACCCGTGTCAATCCCGGAAGCCGCCTCAAGCGCCGCGACGAAGCCGGGGTAGAGCTCCCGCGAGCGAAGGCTCATCGACAGGAGCCCGGGTTCACCGAATTCGAGCTCTCCGATCGGCGCGAGCATGCCGGCCGCAACCCGGGTCGCACCGGAACCCGGGGTGTCCCGCTCGAAAACGGTGACCTTCAGGCCACGCGTTGCCAGCTCCAGGGCGGTGGCAAGGCCGATCAACCCGGCTCCGACCACGGCGACATCACTTCGGGTCCTGTTCTCGGCTTCGTTCATTTTCACTTCTGCGCGAGCCGCTCCGCCAATCCCTTTCCGCCGGCATTATCCGGATCAGGTTCAGGCGGTCGGTGGCCTCGACGCCACCCTCTCAGCCCGGGCGAAACGGGCTCCCGCAGGTAAGAGCGATTGTAGATGCTGGGGCACTTTCTTTTATCCTCCGCTTCATGAGCTTTGAACCAAGTGAAGGTGCCGGAAACCTTCGAAGGGAACGCCTGCGGACCGCGCGGCTTTATTTCGTTTGTGACGCGAGACCCGGGGGCAAGGATCCGGAGCCGCTCCTCAGGGCCGCCCTCGACGGTGGGGTTGACATCGTCCAGTTGCGCGAGAAGGAAGCCGGCACAAGAGTGATCGAACGGGCAGCCGATACCTTTCGGCGGATCTGCGACACCTACGGAGTGCCCTTCATTCTCAATGATGACCCGGAACTGGCGCTCTCGGTCCGGGCCGACGGCGTCCATATCGGCCAGGACGACATGACTGTGGCCGAGGCACGACAGTTGATCGGGCCGAACCACCTGCTCGGGCTTTCGACGCATTCCGAGGATCAAATTGCCGCGGCCCACAAGACCGCCAGTGACGGCATCGCAATCGATCACATCAGCGTCGGACCGGTCCATGAAACCCCGACCAAGGCCGGACGTCCGGCGGTGGGCCTGGAACTTGTCAATCATGCCGCGAAAGTTTCGACGCTTCCCTTCTTCGCGATTGGAGGGATCGATTCCGGAAATGTGGTCGAAGTTCTGGAGGCCGGCGCCCGGCGGATCTGCGTCGTCCGGGCGATCCGTGATTCCTCTGACCCCGCCGGAGTTGCAAGCTCGTTGCGCCGCGCTTTCGCCACGGTCGGTGCGGAGGTGGCTCCCGGTGGCTGATCAGAAGCCGCCCCGCCGCAAAGCCAGAACTCCACGCAGCGAAGGGGAGCAGCCGCAACCACGATCGGGTGCGGACGCCATGAAAGCGGGTTACGCAAAGTCCGAAGCGAAAAACCAGGCGGTACGGGATTCACTCGAACCGCTTGCGGCGGGTGAGCGTCCCACCGCAGTCACCGTCGGGGCAATCTTCTCGACCGTCGTTGCGGTGATTCTCTGGGGTTCCTGTATCTACGCGGTCATCACGGGAGCGGAGGCGAACGGACGCGATGTGAATGTCTTCCAGTGGGGACTCTTCTCACTTGTGATCAGCGCCATGGCCTGGGGCATGTGGCAAGCGAAGTACTGGGCAGTACTGGGGTTCCAGATGCTGCTGGTGATCCTGATCCTGGCCGGCATCCTTGGCATGGTCGTGGCTCCGACCCTGTTGCAGATCATCGGCACCCTGACACTGGTGGTCGGTCTTTCGGTGCTTTTCTGGTTCATGGTCAAGGCAATGGCCCGGATCCAGATGCCGCAACGTCCCGGCGCCTGACCAGCTCGCAAGGATCGTGGAGAGACCTGCGACCGTCCCTGTGTACCGGCCAATCCCTTCCTATAGTCTCGGCTCACCATGGCTGATGAATCCTTCGATGTAATCGTTATCGGGGCAGGACCGGGCGGCTATGTTGCTGCGATCCGGGCTGCTCAACTCGGCAAGACCACCGCCGTGGTCGAGATGGACAGGACCGGCGGCCGTTGTCTCAACTACGCGTGCATTCCGGCCAAGACCATGCTGCATACCGCCGAGGTTCTGGATGAGGCGAAGAACAGCGCCAATATCGGAGTCAAGGTAGAGGGTGCGGAGCTTGACTGGGGGACTCTCGGCCAACGCCGGACCGATGTTTCTGCGGGACTCTCCGGCGGCGTCAAGGGTCTTTTCGACAAGAACAAGATCACCTACATCGAAGGTGAAGGGAGCCTGACTGCCGACGGTGACGTCGAGGTAGCCGGGACTGTTTACGGAGCGGGGAAGGTAATCCTTGCCACAGGTTCAGTCGCACAGGCCATTCCCGGGGTTGAATTCTCAGACCGGGTACTGGACACCTGGGGTGCCTGGTCCCTGCCGGAACTGCCAAAGAAGATTGCCGTGGCCGGCGCCGGTGCTTCCGGTTCCGAGATCGCTTCCGCCTACATCCGTTTCGGCACCGAAGTCATCCTGGTCGAGATGCTCGACCAGATCCTGCCAGCCGAAGACAAGGATGTCGTCCGGGTGGTTGAAAGGACTTTCAAGAAGCAGGGCATCGAAATTTCCACTGGTACCCCGGTCGAGAACGTCGAGGACACTGGCTCATCAGTCAAGTTCACATACGGGGGGAACCCGGCCGAAGTTGACTACCTGGTAATTGCCGGCGGTCGCCGGCCAGATGTCGATGCGCTCGGACTCGAGGCGGCCGGGGTGAAGCTGGACGAGAACGGCCGGGTCCAGGTTGACGAGTTCCAGAAGACCTCAAACGGCAAGGTCTATGCGATCGGTGACTTGACCCGGGGCGCCGCCCTCGCTCACAAGGCAATGGAAGAAGGTGTCGTGGCAGCCGAGGACGCGGCCGGCGAGAAAACCCATCCGGTCGATCTCGACCTGGTGCCCGGTGCGACCTTCTGCCATCCGCAGGTCGCCAGCGTCGGCCTGACCGAAGCGCAGGCCAAGGAGAAGGGCCTCGACGTCAAGTCCGGCAAGCTGAAACTCGGCGGGGTTGGGGCCGGCACCGTCTACGACGACCGCGACGGGATGGTCAAGCTCGTGGTCGAAAAGGAGTACGGCGAGATCGTCGGTGCCCATATCGTCGGCAACCGGGCCTGTGACATGATCGCCGAACTGGTCGCCGTGATGGCTCTTGAAGGCGGCATCCAGGAGCTCCAGCGGATCATGCATCCTCATCCGACGATTTCCGAAGCCATCCTGGATGCCGCCCGAGCAGTCGACAAGTGGGCGACTCACGCCTGAACCGGCGTTATTTCACGCCTGAACAGGCGCTATGTCTGTCGCGGTTAGCCGCGGACCTTGTAGATCGTCCCGGTGAGATCTCCGACATAGAGGTTGCCCTTGTGGGTAGCCACGGAAAGCACCGGTGCGACGAAGCCGGTCATGAAGGGCTTGATCCCGGTTCCGTCAGTTTTCATCTCCATCACCTGAGGGCCAGCTTTCGCGGTTCCGGTGAACAGCGCCACATACAGCCTGGGACCGATCGCCCCGATACCCATGGGCGACTGCTGGTTCAGTGACTTCTTCTTGCCTGGCTGGGCTTCGAGCTTGACCAGGGGTTCGCTGTAGTCACTGCATGTCTCCTCGTTGAGCCAATTGCATTTCGGGAAGCCGAAGTCATCACCCGGGGCAGCGCGGACGATCAGGTCAGGGGCACCATTGTTCTTCGGCAGGTCCTGGCTCAGGACCGAAACGAAGGGGTCACGGATTCCCGGGGCGAATGCCATCATCCAGGGCTGGCGCATACCGCTCGCCACCACCTGCACATCTTTGCCGGACCGGGTCATCGAGACGACGGAATTCGCGTACAGCGAGGTGTCGGCACTGTGATCGAACTTCTGGTTCAGTGCGACACCCGCGTAAAGTCGGCCGTTGGGGCCGATTGCCATACCACTGAAACCGTTGAAGTTCTTCGGACCGTTGAAGATTGCCTTCGACTGGCGAAAGCGTGTTCCATCGAACTTCGAATACGCGAACACCTTGCGGCCGGAGCTGACGTACACCGTTCCGGCCCTGGCGGCGATGCCGAAAGCTGTCTTCGGCGTTCCGGCGACCTTGACCGCCTTCTTCGAGCCGGGCTTGACGACGAAGACACCGCCCTTGAACGGCCCTTCGGCGGCTCCGGCAACGAACGCGTTTTGCCCCGAGAAGGCGACCTGGGTCGGGATACCGACGCCGGTTGCGAAGCGCTCGACCTTGGCGCCGTTCACGGCCTTGGGCAAGGGCGGTGGGCCGGCTGCCTGTGCCGCGGTGGGAGCCGCGAGACCGAGCACGAGAAGAATCATGATTGAGAGGCTTCGGAGGGGTTTGCTCATAACTTCCTGCTTTCTGTCTGGGTTGGGTTCAGAGGGCGACTCTGAACTTCAGAGTCGCCCTGCCGGTGTTTCCGGATTCGTCCTTGAGCCGGGCTTTGGCAATGAGTGACGGGCGGGCATTCAGGGATGCGAGCGACCTGCGGACCTTCGCGGTCGGACGGAGCTTCAGCTTCGCCACACCGGCATTCATCAGGTGGATTCGGCCGCTGAACTTCAAGCCGCTTCCCCTGACCACAACGCTGCCAGAGCAACCCTCGTCACAAGCGACCCGCAGCTTCAACGCCCGACGAAGCGATTTCAGGCTCTGTCTGGGAGCTGCAATCCTGACTCCCGGAGACTTCCGGTCCACGTTGCCGGCGTTTCCTCCGGGACCGTCACCGGGTCCCGGATCCTGCCCCGGCTGGGGAACCGCCGGTTCCTTCACCGTGAACGATCGGCTCAAGGTGGTGGTGTTACCTGCCTGATCGGTGATTGTCACCTCAAACTTGTGCTGGCCGGCTGCGGGACGTGCGGTGGAGGTGGCGTCGCAGGGCGAGGCTTCCGCTCCATCCCAACGACAGAGTCCGGTGAGTTCCAACCTATCCGACGCGCTCCAGGCGAACTTGACTTCTCCGGGCTCAAGCAGCGAGCCATCAGGCGGCCCCGCAGAGAAGGAAGCCTCCGGAGCGGTGCGATCAACCAGGAAGTCGTGAACCACTGTGGTCTTGTTGCCAACCCGATCGGACGCTTCAACCACAAACTCCCAGTGGCCTTCTTCGGGAATTGCCTCGCTGTAAGGCTCGCCGTAGCCGCAACTGGTCAGTTCTTTGGTTTCGCCCGCTTTCCGGATCGCACAATCAGCCCACCAGTAATCCTCGCCTGGCGCATCGAAGCTGAATCCGGGGGAATCCTCATTGGTGAATTCAGCCGGTGAGTCAAGGAGGACCTCCGGCTTTGTGTGGTCGAAGTTGATGCCGTAGGCGATGCTGTCTGCGCTGTTTTGGTTGCCGTCCCAGGCGCGGACCTTCACCATGTGAGTTCCTTCCGGAACCTCGCTTGTGTCAATTTCCGAATTGAAATAGTCACCGGTTCTGGTCGCGATGACCTCGTCGTCCACCAGGTATTCGACCTTTGTGACCGTCTCGTTGTCCGAGGCTTCGACGTTCAGGTTCATCTGGTCGCCCGCCCAGTCGGAGTAACCGGCAATGCGAACAACGGGGGACGCCACATCGAAGAAGTAGGCATGGACGATCCGGGTGCCAGACGCCGGAAAGCTCACCCGGCAGTCGTTCATGTGCGGAAGTGACGAGCAACCGCTCCAGCTTGTGATTCCCCAGCCTGCTTTGGTCGGATGCGGGTAGATGGAAAGTGACGGGGCCGGGCCGGAATCGTCCCAGGTCATCGATTCGGAGCAGTCAGTGCTGCCGTAGCCGCATTCGATGCCGTTCGAGAAGAGCTTCCCGTTGCCGTAGACCACGACCTTGACCTCACCCGTTACCTGTGCCGCCTGAGCTTGCTGGGTCACGAAAAGGAAGGCCACCAGGGCCGCCGCGGTGATCAGGATCTTCTTCACTTGTCTGCTCCTCCTGGAAATCGGAATAATCGGAAATCGAATGTGACGGCAGCTTTCCGGGAGCAGGTTTCCGCGTTCTTGCGGAAACTTTGCGATCCGTGCAAGGTCTGGTTTGCGGCGGCCGGGATTCCAGTCGGGAAGCCGATAGGGTCACTGTGGATGAGCAACCCCGTGAAATCCGTTTCGACTCCGCCGAGCAACAAGGGCGAGTCAGAATTCATCGAGTACTCCCGTGCGCGGCAGTCCGTTTCCCGGCGAATCGCGGAGTCGAAGGCAACGATTCCGCACATCTACCTGCAGGTTGAGGTGGATGTCACCAGCCTGATTCGCCGCCGCGCCGCACTCCGCGCCGAGGGTGATGCCCCGACCGTTAATGATCTGGTCATCAAGGCGACCGCTCTCGCCCTTCGTGAGCATCCGCGGGCCAACAGCAGCTACCGGGACGGAGGCATCGAGCTTCACTCCCGGATCAACATCGGTGTAGCGGTCGATACCGGGGACGGATCACTGACCCCGGTGGTAGCCGACGCCGACCTCAAGGAACTGGGGGCGATCGCCGCCGAAGTGCGCGAACTTTCACGCCGGGCCCGTTCGGGCGAGATCACCCCGCCTGAACAGGCGGGGGCGACGTTCGCGATATCCAACCTCGGCATGCTCGGGATCGCGAGCTCGGAACCGGTCGTGAATCCCGGTCAGGCGGCCAAGCTCGCGGTCGGGACTGTCAACTCGCGACCCGTAGTCCGGGGCGGTGAGATAGTCCCGGGGGATCTGATGGTCCTCGACCTCTCCTGTGACCACCGGGTGCTCCACGGGGGTGAGGCGGCCCGGTTTCTGAACGAAGTGAAAGCCAACCTCGAGAGCCCGGGTCTGCTCGGGTGAAGACTCCTCCCGCAACGGCCGGACCGGATGCGGGACCCGACTGCGTGAAGGAAAGCGCCGGTGTGGCGGGCAGCCGCAGGATTGAAAGGTCGGCCGGGGTCGCCGGAAGTGTTCTCGCCAGTCACTCTGCCGGGATCGCCGGGTCCGTGGCAACCGGCTTCAGCGCCGGAGTCGCCGGCAGTGCCCTGACCATGTTCAGTTCGGCTGTGGCTTTTTGCTTCGCCACTGCTTTTTCCTCGATGCTCGTCGCCTCCGCTTTCTGTATCGGCTGCTTTCGCTGCCGTCGCTGCGCCTTCTGTGTCGGTTGCCGGGGTTGTGTTGACTGCGTGGGCTGCATCGGCTGTTCGGGTCTGATCGGTGCTCGCGGTGTGATCGGGGAGACCGCAAGGTGATCGAACCGGCTTTTCACCGATGACCATGCTTTCCGTGATCTCGCTCGGTCGCCGCGACTACGCGGAGATGGCCAGGGCCCAGGAGCAACTTGCGGCCGATCGTCTCGAGGGGAAGATCGGGGACCTGCTGCTCTTGCTTGAGCACCCGTCCACCTACACGCTCGGACGACGTTCGGAACCTTCGGACCTTCTTCACGACACTTCCTGGTACCGGGCCCAGGGGATCTCAATCTGCGAAACCCCCCGCGGCGGCAAGGTGACCTGGCATGGTCCCGGCCAACTGGTGGCCTACCCGGTGATCGACCTGCGCGGACTCGGCACGCAGCCTGCCGAAGCAGGCCGGGTCGACGTCGCAGGTTTCGTCGGGTCACTTGAATCCTCAATGGCCAGGACCCTCGCCGAGTGGGGGCTTGTCGCCGGGAGGATCGAAGGTCTGACCGGCCTTTGGATCGATGACGAGCGCCCCCGCCCCGCGGACTTCGAGGGCGTGAGCGCAGTAGATGCAGCTCCTGGCCTGGCCCGGGGCAGTATCCGCAAGATCGGCTCGATAGGCCTGAGAATCCACCGAGGAGTCAGCACCCACGGCCTTTCGATCAACGTGAACTGTGACCTTGAACCCTTCAACTGGATCAACTCATGCGGGATCGAGTCCTGTCGGCCGACTTCAATCGCCACCGAGCTCGGGAATGATGGACCTTCGGTTGAATCGGTCGGGGCGGCGCTAGCAGCAGGAATCGGGGCAGCGACCGGTCTTGTTCCGGTGAAATGCGATCCCGGCCAGGTCGGCCTGCCGGAAGCCAGGCCCGAGAATTCCGTAGCCTAGGTGGCAGTGAGCACTTCCGAGCGCATTCATGTCACCCGGTCACGGGCCAATCCCGGTGGCGGGGAGGTCCAGATCGAGGGCGCAGTTCCGTTTCGTTCGCGCAAGCCCGCCTGGCTGAAAGTGCCGCCCCCCGGGGGGCCGGTTTACCGCGATATCAAGCAGTCGCTCGAGGGCGAGGGCCTGAATACAGTCTGCGAGGAAGCAAACTGCCCGAACATCGGTGAATGTTGGGAACGCGGGACCGCCACATTCATGATCCTCGGTGATGTCTGCACCCGCCGCTGTGGCTTCTGCAATGTCCAGACCGGGAAGCCGACCCACAATGATCCTCTCGAGCCGGCCCGGGTCGCGATGCAGGTGAAGCAACTGGGCCTCAACCATGCTGTGATCACTTCGGTCGATCGAGACGACCTGCCGGACTACGGTGCCTCGGCGTTCGTCGGCGTGATCCGGTCGATCCGGGCCCGGGCGCCGAAATGCAAGGTCGAGATTCTGACCCCGGATTTTCGCGGTCAGGAAATGCCATTGGCCCGGGTGGTTCACGAACGGCCCGATGTCTTCAACCACAATGTGGAAACGGTGCCGCGGCTCTACCCGAAGGCCAGGCGCGGCTCGAAGTTCCTTCGTTCAGCCCGTGTTCTGCGGCTTGCCCGGGAAATGGGCGAGGGTGAGGTGATCACCAAGTCCGGGCTGATGGTCGGTCTGGGCGAGGAGTTCGATGAAATGGTCGAGACCTTCGGCATTCTGCGGGAGCATGGGGTTCAGATTCTTACGGTGGGCCAGTACCTGCGCCCGACCGCAAATCACCTGCCGGTGGTCCGTTACTGGCATCCGGAAGAATTCGAGGCGCTCGAGAAGGCCGCATATGAGATCGGTTTCGAATCGGTCGCGGCCGGACCCCTGGTCCGCAGTTCGTATCACGCAGACGAGAGCGCCCGCAAGGCAGCCGAAGCAGCCTGACTGATTTTGTCCCGATACGCTCGCTAGCCCCTCGTGATTCCCTTCCGCGACACCATGGACCTGAGAGGCCCGGTCTGGGGCACTCTGGCGCTGCTGGGCGCATATTTGGTCCTCGCTGTAGCCGGTCAGGTCCCGGACATGAACGCCTGGCAGGTCGCTGTAGCCCTGCTCGGGTTGTGGCTTTTCGCCCCCTATGTGGAGAGAAGGGCCGGCACTCCCGGATTTCTCGCGGGATATCTGCTCGTCGCCGCAGCCTGCGGCTTTCTCGTGGGCGCTCTCGATGGGTCGTCAGGGATCTGGACGGTCAGTCTTTTCCTGCCAGTTCTCGCTACGGCGGGGGTACATATCGCTCTGTCGCCGCGTTCGAAGATCCTCTGCCTGATACCGGTTCCGTTCGCGATGACTTTCGTCGAAGTTCCGACGGTCGCGATGACGGTCGTCTGGGTTGCCCTGGAAATGCTGCTTACCGCTGCCTGAGGGTTGCGCGGTCAGACCGAGATCAGGCCAGCCGCGGTGAGGGTGAGGACGCCGGCGCCGACGATCACGCGATACCAGACGAAAATCGCCATCGAGTGGCTGCTGAGGTATCTGAGCAACCAGGCAATAACCGCGTATCCAACGACGAAAGAAACCACCGTGGCAACCGCGATGTTCAGCATCGGTTCATCGAAGGTTTCCTTGCCGGAAATCAGTTTGTAGAGCTGATAGAAGCCGGAGAGGACCACCGCCGGGATCGCCAGCAGAAAGGCGAAGCGAGCCGCGGCCCGGCGGTTCAGGCCGAGGAAGAGACCGGCGCTGATTGTCGCGCCGGACCGGGAAACGCCGGGGATCAGGGCAAGCGACTGGGCGAGTCCGATCACCACGCCGTCGCGGAATGAAAGGTCGACCACTTCCCGCTTCCGGGTTCCGATCCGGTCAGCCAAACCGAGGATCAGCCCGAAAACGATCAGCATCGCACCGACGATCCAGAGGTTGCGGGCAGCAGTCTCGATCTGGTCCTGGAAGCCAAGGCCGAGAATCGAAATCGGGATGGTCGCGATGATCAGGTACCACCCCATGCGGGCGTTGATTTCACCCCTCAGCTCGGGACGACGCAGCGAGGCAAGCCAGGCTTTGGCGATCTGCCAGAGATCTTTGCGGAAGTAGATCAGCACCGCTGCTTCGGTACCAAGCTGAATCACCGCGGTGAACGCCGCACCAGGATCCTCCCAACCGAGCAGGGCCGGCAGGATCAGGATATGTCCGCTCGATGAGATCGGGAGGAACTCGGTCAGTCCCTGAAGGATGCCGAGAATGATGCTTTGAAATAGGTCCACGGGTCAGAGCAGGCTACCCGTGAAGCCGGTGGGTCGGATTTCCGTCCCGGATACCGGCTATCCGACCCACCGCCGACCGGGGCTCACTTCGGGGCCATCCGCAATGCGCCGTCAAGCCGGATCACCTCGCCGTTCAGCATCACGTTTTCGGTGATGTGAAGAGCGAGCGCACCAAACTCTTCGGGGAAGCCGAGTCTGGATGGGAACGGGATCGTCTCGCCGAGAGCCTTCCGCGCGGGTTCCGGCAGCAAAGCGAGAAGTGGCGTGTCGAAAAGGCCCGGAGCGATCGTCACGACCCGGACCCCGTGGCGGGACAGGTCCCGGGCGGCAGGCAGAGTGAGCCCGACAACTCCACCCTTGGAAGCAGCGTATGCCGTTTGCCCGATCTGGCCGTCATAGGCGGCGATTGACGCGGTATTGATACAGACGCCGCGTTGACCATCAGCGTCAGGCTCGTTGCCGACCATTGATTCCGCGGCGAGACGCAGCACATTGATCGTGCCGATCAGGTTGATGTTGATCGTCCACTGGTAGCCCTCAAGCGGTGCGGCACCGTCTTTCTGGACGATCCTGCCGGCCGCGCCGACCCCGGCGCAGTTGACGCATATCCTGACCCCGTCGCTGCTGCCGCCTGACCCGGGTCCGGAAGCTTCGGAGATCGCTTCCCGGACCGACTCTTCATCGGTGACATCCGCCTTGACGAATGTCCCTCCGATCTCGCCGACCAGCGCAATTCCCTTTTCTTCATTGAGATCGGCGACCACAACCTGGTGGCCGGCTTCAACCAGTGTGCGGGCAGTGGCCTCACCCAGCCCGGAGGCC
>WPCI01183451.1_pt1 | contig 23181 bp, 18 predicted proteins | sample 5399871 | NCBI WGS metagenome assembly WPCI01 (sample SAMN12869469, study PRJNA574797) | sludge metagenome | isolation source: wastewater treatment of pH7 | place: China:Beijing | collected 2019-05-20 | reverse complement strand
TAACCCTCTGTCTCAATCCATTTTGCCGCAGCCTCATTTACAGCTGTCATCTGTTCATAACTTCCATTAACTGTTATAGAAGCTACATTAGTCGATTCCATATTTTTAAATGTAACGTCTTTTGTATTTTCGTGCTTACCTAGAATACTTAGCTGTATTTCTATATCTACATCATTTTCTTTGTATTCACGATCATGGAAAACCGCAATACTATAACTCGGTTGGGCAATACTAATATTTTTCATTTGAATTTCTTGCATTAATACACTCCATAAATCACCTTCGCAATTATACGATGGAATAATCTTTCTAACACTAGCTACAGTTCTTTCTGGAATTTCTTTTATTGAAACATGATAATTCATCTCAACAACATCCTCTCTCATCGTTTTCATTGAGTCTTCGAGGAGACGTAATTGTTTTTGGAGGTTATTCATGTCTTCTTTAATTTGAGCACTACGATTTAAAAATTGCTCTTTTATGGTATCTATATTATCGCATTCTATTATTTCTTTGATGGTAGCAATATTAAACCCCATAGCTTTTAACGTTTGAATTTGATTTACTTTTTTTAATTGGTCTGCTGAATAAAATCGATATCCACTCTGCTCATCGACTTTTACTGGTTGTAGTAATTCCACTTTATCGTAGTGTCTCAACATTCGTATACTAATGGAAGATAGTTTTGAAAAATCCCCTATTTTAAACATGATTTCCTCCTATAAGTTACATCTACTTTGAAGCTCAACTTTATCTTAAACAATGACATTGTGTGAGGGTCAACTATTTTTAACGATTTAAATAACAATTTAACATGTTATATTTATATAATTAAAAACCTATATTCCTGTTTTTATGACTACTGCAATTGACAATCCATCACTAGTTATTTTTCTCAAGACATTCATAAACCGCCATCATATCTCGTTTATCCAACTCACGTATGCGATTAAAAATTGGTATTTGTCCAACAGCTTCTGTTAATAAGCTTTCATTCACAACATCACTTACTTTTCCAGTTAACCACGTTTGTACATCCACGCCCTCAACAACTTCTTTTAACCCTTCGTCATTAATACCACTTGCATTACAAGTTACACATGGAATTGTTAGTTTAAAGACACCATCATGTAGATTATCTTCGGTTATCACTTTCTTACCTTTACAAAATGGACATGGATTACTCTTTTTAATTTTATTAATTTGGGTAACTAATTTTTTGTATCCAAACGCTTCGTATACATACGTAAGTTTTTTATATTTACCATTTGTGAAATACTTATCTATAATGGTTTCTCTCGTTTCATAAACATTAGGGAAATCACAAACAGTTACTTGATTATTAATACTAATGGATTCGATATTTCCTTTTATTTCGCCCCAGAATGGTAAGACATTTTGTAACACCATTTCATAGTTTGAAAAGCTTGCTTGTTCTAATTCAAACATCTTCAGTGCAACTTGTGCTTTTCTTGGCAATAAAGAAACATCTTCTGTCAATACCATATCGCCACCAACAATAGACTTCAATTTAACAAGTGCCGGTAAATCACCAACTGTTTTCAATACTTTATTAATAGGCTGATTGATTATTTCACGAATATCTACGTTACCAAATTTAAGTGGCTTATGATGATTTAAAACCGTCCCCTCACAAATTGGACATTTCATCATTTTTTTTGAACTCTTAATTTCTTCTTTAATAGGTGCTTTTGAAATAACAATATATCCACCAATAATTGTATTAAATCCTACCCATGTTCTGCGTGTCTTTCCTTTTTTATCATAAAATGATTTTTCAAAATATCCGTACCAAAACGTATGCTTTTCTTCTTCTGACATATCATTATAGCTCTTTGACAAATCGTGACCAAGCTCATTTTTTATTTCTTCGAATAGAAATTCTATTTTTTCATGCTGATAAAACTTTAATACCTTCATGATTTCTGGATCGAATAGCCCATCCCAAAATGGAACACTTTTATCTTGAATGGCAATATCTTTATCAAAAACTTCAATTTGAAGACGTCCAGAACAAGATGGACAATGATTGTCCTGTGAATAGAAATCAAAACTTCTCGTATCTTTATTAATTGGATGAGTAGCTACAATATGATTAATTAATCCACCAATCTCATATAAGAAACTATATTGACTATATAAATGTCTTTCAAGATCAATAGCAATAACAGGTGCGATTGTATCAGATTCATATTCACCATAAATTAACCTAGCCATTGATGATAAACTTTTTAAAATACCGCCCTTATAAACATTTTCGGCATTTTTAAAATAGTTAATATGATTTTCTTCTAAATAGTGAACTCCTTTTTTCTGCTTAAGCATTGAAGAGATATTTATTTTCTTTGTGCTATTCACATTACTTTTTTGACGATAGTAATCCTCATGATTAACAACATCCAAATGCTCTACAGATTCATTCTGCCTTTTTCCAAAATCAACTATATAATCAGAGCTTTCTAACATGTAACGATTATGCTCAATCATAATGATAGAAACTGATTCATCTTGCAGAATACCTCTAATACTATCGATAAATTGATTTAAAATATTTTGTGATAAACCTTTTGAAGGCTCATCAAAAATGAATAATGTATGTGGATTTCTAGTGTTTGCAAATAATTCCGAAACTAAATGAACACATTGAAACTCACCTGTCGATAATGTTTGTGTTTTTCTCTCTAATGTTAAATAGCCAAGTCCTAATTTAATTAGTAGGCTCAAACGTTTATAAGCGATATCTTCATTTGGAAGTTCATCAATAATATCCTCAATCGAGCGCTCAAAAATATCATCAATGTCTTCACTATACTTTGTCAGTTTCTTTTTAATATCTAGGAAAGTTGCTACAGTTGATCGACTTGTAATTGATTGATTTCGGTCTTGTCCCACCATAACTAATTTATCTTTTGGATATCTTTTCAAGAAATCTGTAGCTAGACATTCATTGACAAGTGTAGATTTCCCACATCCTGATTCTCCTGTAACCGTTACAAGCCTGTTTTTAGGAATTTGAAACTCCTCCATTTGGATATTACGGCAATATAAATCATAGAATGTATAAAATTCTGTTGGTATTTCTTTATTTCGATCCCACAGTATTGACTTTGGTCTTGGTGATTCTTCCACAATTTTCCCGCCATATTTTCCGCTACCAGGTCCAAAGAACAATTGCTCATCAGATGTATCTAGTACTGTATCTGAATGATCAATAAGCCAAATTTGATTTTTACACCCTAATCGTTTAATCTCTTCTAAAATTTGTAATAAAGTTTCATGATCAAGTCCAACTGAAATCTCATCAATAATAATTACAGCATTTTCACTTACTGCCATGAATTCGGCCAAATAAAGTCGTGTTAACTCTCCACCTGATAACGTACCCATAATTCGATTTAATGTTAAATAACCAATGTTCATATTAATAATATTTTGCAGTATATGCTGTTTTTCTTCACTAATATTTAACTCTTTTGCTAGTGAAAGAATAGATTCAACACTTAAATCATTAATATTTGAAATTGAATGTGGCTTGGCCAACAAATCAATCTCATGTTGTTCAATTTCTTCACTATAACGTTTTCCCTTACATTTTTTACACTCAACATTTTTTGTAGTACCACGGCCTTTACAACCAGTACACCAGCCTAATTGATTATTAAATGAAAAGACCTCTGGAGAAAGATTAAATACTTCAGCAAGTTTTTCCCGAACCTCTGTAAAAACACCAGTATGAGTACCAATCGTTGAACGCGGATTAGACGAAATCGATGATTTTCCTAGAAAAAGTACTAAAGGCATTTCTTCCATCTTAATGGCACTAAAATTTGTTTCCATAATGTTAGGAAATAAATATTGATATTCAGCCTTTGGTAATAAAGAAACTAATCGTTTTTTTGACTCTTCACCAATTGTTTGGCAAAAAGTTGTTTTACCCGATCCAGATAAACCAGCAATTCCAAACGATTTATTAAACGGTATAGTTGCATCTAATTTATTTATGTTATTAGCAATTAATTGATTTACTTTCATATTAACCTCTATTCTTATTTATTCACAAAAGCATTTTTACAATATAATAATTACATAATGAATATTACCTATTATGCAATTATCCTCTCACTTCATGAATCTTATCCTTGTATATTTCAAACCACTGTTGCCATTCATCTTTAGAAAATTCTTTCTCTTCTCCTTCTAAAACGAAAGAAAAAAGATTTAAACAAATATGCCAACCAGCTACATCTCTCGGTGTATGATCTGTTAATTCATGAATGTACTCTTTAAGAAGTAAAAGAGTACCATTTTCCTCATTATGTATTTCAAATCTGACACGGTCTTTATCCCAAGTAAATTCAAGTACTGAGTTTAGTTGACACTCTAAAATATCAATATTTATGAATGAACCGTCCATCATGTCGAACTTTATTATTCCAGCAGTTTTAAGGCTTTCAATCTGTAAATTGGGCATCCATTTTTTCAGCTTACTGTTTTCTGTTAATACAGACCAAACTTCTTCTGCCGTATATGGAAATTGGCGTTCAAATTTTACAATATATCCATCAGTTAGTTTCCTAATTTCAGCTATCATTTTGATTATCTCCTTATATAGAATATATGTTCCCATTTCATTTTACACGAATATAAATATAAAATAAATATTTATGTCAACGAAGTGTTAATTTAAAGTGAATGGTGCTGAGAAAAACTTAAATATTTTCTAAATCGAATTATATAATATTGAAAATTAAATATAGATTTATGTACAAATAAAAAAGCCGCATTTGCGACTTATGAAATCATAGGATTAACTCCTTTTTTTGTTGAATGATTAGCGCTTAATCGCATCGACAATTAGCGATGGAAAACCAAGTTTATCGCCTTTATTTCTAGAATCATACCTTTTCGAACGGAAAATAACACCGTCGTTTGCATCCCATTCGTTGTAATAAAACCGACCATTTTCATCACAATATTCAAGTAAAACTACCTCGAATCCAGCAGTTTCAAACATTTTCGTTAATGTTATATAATTATGAACGATTTTATGACTTGCTGCTGGATGATCTTTCGGACCGGGGCCCCCTATTTGAACTATATTTTGATATGCCTCATCCTGAAAGAATGCATCAGGGACTCCGCACCGAATATGACCAGATGGTTTTAAAAATTCATAACAAATTTCAGCTGCTCTTACACCTTCTTCAAAAGTAAGGTGTTCCCATACATGCTCAGCTAAAATAGCTGAAATAGAGTTGTATTCAAATCTTTCTTCCCACGTAGCTTTATCTAGTAAGTTAAGTTCATCTTCTTGCGTTTGAATCCAACCTGGATTATTATTAAACACTCCAGCTCCGACAACTACTTTAATTTCCTCTTGTTTTATTGCCACCATTTTCACCTCTTAAATATTTTAATTCATTAATATATTCTATGTTTACTATTATCCTTCCTCCTTTAACAAATTTAGTACCATGAGTCCAGTACAATACCGAACTCATGTCCTAAAAACTCTCTAACGTAACAATCTGTCTAACTCTATAAAATTAGTTCATAATATACGATTTTTCTTACAGAAATATAGCACACCAAACATTAGCATAATACCAATTACGTAAAAAATTGTTGTTCCGCTCCCACCAGTATTAGGAATTACCCAATTATTCTTCGCATTTTTCACTGTTATTTTTTGTGTCTTTACTGCTTCTGTAATTTCTATTTCTATTGGATCCCTAAGTAACATATATCCGTTTGGCGCTTTTATTTCTTTTATCGTATATTTTCCAAGTACTAATTGACTGGAAATCACCTTTCCTTTTTCATCCGTTGTTAATCTAGCCACTTCTTTACCCTCTTTATCTAAGACTTGAAATATAGCGCCTTGTAGTTTTAAATTGATATCCTTATCATCAACTTTCTCAATTTCAAATTGTCCAGTCGGATCTGGTAATTTCTTATTTCCTATTTTAATTTCTACTACTGCATCTTTTTCTACTTTTACAGTTATTTTTTCTTTTAATAATTCGTAACCTTTAGGTGCTTCTACTTCCACTAAGGTATAGTTTCCTATTGGTAAGTCTTTTGATACTACTTCTCCTTCTTCATTTGTTACTAGTTCTCCAACTATTTTCCCATTTAAATCTTCAATTTTAAACTTTGCTCCTGCTAGCTTTTTATTTTTATCACTTATGTCTACTTTCACAAGCTTCATTTTCCCCATTGGATCTGGCAATTTCTTATTTCCTATTTTAATTTCTACTACTGCATCTTTTTCTATTTTTACAGTTATGTTATCTTTTAATAATTCGTAACCTTTAGGTGCTTCTTTTTCCACTAAAGTATAATTTCCTATTGGTAAGTCTTTTGATATCGCTTCTCCTTCTTCATTTGTTACTAGTTCTCCAACTATTTTTCCTTTTGAATCTTCTATATGAAACTTTGCCCCTGCTAGCTTTTTATTTTTATCACTTATGTCTACTTTCACTAACTTCATTTTTCCCATTGGATCTGGCAATTTCTTATTTCCTATTTTAATTTCTACTACTGCATCTTTTTCTACTTTTACAGCTATTTTATCTTTTAATAATTCATAGTCTTTTGGCGCTTCTATTTCTACAAGGGTATAGTTTCCTTTTGGTAAGTCTTTTGATATCGCTTCTCCTTCTTTATTTGTTACTAGTTCTCCAACTATTTTTCCTTTTGAATCTTCTATATGAAACTTTGCTCCCACCAATTTTTTATTATCATTATTACTATCAACTTTTTTTATTTTTACTTTTCCAGTACTAGGCTTGTTCCAATGTTGCCAGTTAAATTTGAAATTGTGAAATTCAAATCCACCAGTTTGTTGTACAGCGCCGACAAATGCTTGTCCATTAATCGAGCCGCCTTTTGTTTCTAATACAGCATTTGGGGCAAACACACTCCCAACGACACCATATCCCTCTGTTGTAATTTTTTTCGCATTTGGAAAAACCCAAATCACTTTCCCGTATAGCTCAGTAAACGGGGAATTAGGAGAATATGGTTGTGATGTAGGAATTATATCCGTAGCCCTTCCAATATTGTTCTTGTCATATAGAATAGCCCCATTTTTAAATGTAACCTCTGTTGCATCCGAATACATAACAATAAAATCTTTGTCCTTAGCACTCGGTAAAAATACATCTCTTATATCTAAATTAATTTTCCCTGTCAATTCTGATGAAACATAAATATTAGGATTGTTTATATCTTTTCCGATTCCATGACTCATATTTGGAATTGGGGTATTCGTTTTATATTGACCTGCATTTTTACTGACTTGGTTCACTATATTGCGAAATTCATTAAATTTCGCGTCAATTTCTAGTTTTTCTTTATAAACGATACGATCATAAGAGGATTGTATGATGCGATCTGGATCACTCTCTTTTGTCATTACGACTATTCCGTTTTGAATGATAAAAGATTCTTCTCTTGATTTCTTAAATTTTCCAGACAATAACAAGGACGGATATCCCTCATCAACCCATTTTTCACCTACTATATTAGATGTTCCCGCTGCAGCACCTACAATTGTATACCCCGATGCATCCATATCACCTTGAACTGCAATTGCTCCTTCAATGTCGCCACCTATTGCTTTATGGTTACCAAAGACAACAGCATTATAACGCGATATATCTCCTAGACCTTCTAAGTTAGTCGTGGATCCATATGCTTCTTTTGGTACATATACGACAAAACTTACACTTAACATTAACAAAACAATAAAATGAATACTTACCAGCTTTAATCGTAGCCTCAATTCCTTTGTTCCCACCTTTACCGTATTTTTTCTATAGTCGAATAAAATGAAATTTTTATTAATGATGATTTACTTCAATCCCCTATATACCTTCTTTACTTATCTCTGAATTTACGGTCCCACTTCCCATTAATGCAGGATAAATACATACATTCTATCGAGTAAACCTTTTCTTATAAATTACGACTATAAACACACATAACAATAGGAGTGGAACTATTACAGTCCACTTATTAAACATAAATATCTCTGTACTCACTTTTGGTTTTTCTTTCTCGTTTAACTCCACACGCTCACCTCGAACTAGCAATCTATTGGTGTTTACTCCATAAGGCGTACACGTAATTAAAGTTGTATAATCTTTATTTTCTACAATTTGTAGATCTTCCATTTCGTGTGGTAACACTACTTTAATTTGATCTACTTTATAAGCAAGAACTTTGTCTAAAGAATGAATATAAAAGAGATCTCCTTCGCTCAACTTATCTAAATCTGTAAATAATTTTGCTGATGGTAAACCACGATGCCCTGTTAAAATAGTGTGCGTATTTTCTCCACCTACCGGGAGCGAAGAAAAATCTAAATGACCTATCCCGCGACTTAATACTTCCTCAGAGGTCCCTTGATAGATTGGCAGTTTTATATTAATTTTCGATATTTCAATATACCCCATTACATCTCCTAAATTTAACGCATCAGCATACGCTTGATGATTACTTTTTTTTTCAGAAAATGGATCTGTAAATGTTTTCGCAGAAGTTTGAACTTGTTTATTATATTCGGCTGCTTCTTTTTCCCTACGTTCGACTTCTTTCTTTTGTAATGCTTTAATCTTCTTATCGTAAGAGCTAATCTCAGAATAATGTGCACGGGTCGCCAACCAATTACTAATAGTAGGATATAAAAAAATACCTAATCCAAATAAGAAAATACCTCCCAAAACAAGATTTCGTTTCATATTTCCACCTCTGTATACGCTTAAATATCGAAAAGAGGAAAGCATTTTGCTTCTCCCCTTTTCATATGGTTACATGTTCCTAAAATCTTAATTTCTAGCAAACTTTTTTCTAAAGAAAACAAATGCCGCTGTAAGCATTAAAGTAAGGCCTATTACAGTAAAAAGAGTCGTTCCTATACCACCCGTTACCGGAAGAATCCATCCACTTTTATTATTTTCAATCGTCAATTTAACCGTTTGATTATTTTCACTAATCTTTACATCAATGGGGTCTTTTAATAATTGATAAGATGCTTTTGTACCATCTTCTTTTGTATATGTTGGTGCTTTCGTTTCAAAAATTTGATAGTCTCCATATGGAATGTTAGACCATTTAATAACACCATTTTCATCTGATACACCTGTTACTTCTTTTCCTGCTACGACAACTATTTTTCCATTATTATCTTTAAGTACAAACTCTGCACCTTTTAATTTATTCTTATTAGCACCATCAATTTTTGTTAACTCAATTATTCCAGTTGTCGGAATAACAACTACAGGTTTAGATTCCTTTTCTCCAATTACATCATTTTTATTTGTAAAATGTATTTTTGCTGTATTGAAAATTTCCGAACCAGATGGTACTCCTTCTTTTACTTGGGATTTAATTTGCAAATGAAATTCTTTTTTACCATCTAATTTTGTGAAATCTTTTACTGTAGCTGTTACTTTTTGACCTTCTATAGCTACCTCAACAACGTTTGCATTTACTTCTGCTCCATCAATTTTCACGATTGGCTTTCCTTGAATCACTAAACGATTATCCAAAGTATCTGTTACCACATATTTTTTGTATTCCTTAATGTCTTCTGGAATTAATGTTTTAATATCATAATTATAATTAGTTAACGGATTGATTAGTAACGCTTCCAATTTTCCGTTAATCTTTTTATCAATTGTTGGTTCTTCATAGTTTTTCACTTCTAATTTAACTACTGTACCAGAAGTAATAGTTCCATCTTCATTAATTGTTCCGGAGTTCTTAACAAAAAACTCACGTTTAGTTGGATCTATTACATAGCCTTTCGGAGCTTTTGTTTCTTGGAAATAGTATTCTCCATACACCAATCCTTGCACGCGAATATGACCATTAGCATCTGTTACTAACTCTTTTTTCACTTCTGTACCGTCTTTTTTAAATAAAGAGAATACTGCACCTGCTAATGCTTTTTCATTTACACCAGTTTTTATTAAATCAACTGCACCACGTTTAACCTCATTTTTAGGATACATGTGAACATCATAGTTTAGCACCTTACCCTCTTTATTCGTTAATGGGATATCTACTGTATACGTATTGGGATTTAGATTAACATGTGGAGGTCCTGCCACTTCTTTCACCTCATAACGTCCTAGCGGAAGATCTTTTAATACAGCTTGTCCGTTATCATCTGTTACTACTTGATTGGGAGTGGCTCCCATTACAGGTTTCACGTCTTCTTTTACGATTTTCCCATCGTTTGAAATTTTTTCAAAAGAAGCAACCTTTTTTACTTCAAACGTTACACCTTTTAATGGTTTCGCATCTTTTGGCACCTCTTGATTTGCAGAACCGTCACCTTCTAGTCCCTGCGCTCCATCTTTTTCTTGTTCATACTTATGAATCGTTAAAGTACCTTTAGATGGTGAATCCGCCTTTACTAATACACTAGACCATGTAGAAAATGTTAAGAAAAACACTAAAAGCACACTAAATATTTTTTTCATTTCTCTTATCCCCTTTACTACTTCTATCATTTTAAAAATTTCTTTATTACTATTACCTTCTTAAAAGCAATAGTGTGCCAAGTATCAGATTTAAACGAATAACATAAAACATAGTCGTCCAACAATCCATTGTTTACAATCACTTATTCACTTTTCTTATCTTCTATTATTACGTTGTCTCTCCACATGATATATGTAATTTTCTCCCCTAAATTACACTTATATCCCTATTTCAAGAATCATTACATTTGTTACACAATAGCTTTCACTACTAATTTCGACTAGTCACTTACTGTCAATCTATTCATTTCTCACTTCCTATCCCTATTTAAAATCCAATCTTAATCATTTTTTAATACATATAAGTAATAACCAACAAATAAGTGTGACGATTCATATTTTACGCTACTGTCCAAAACTGTTACCTGTATATTCAAATAATATGTGCTATTCATGTTAAATTATGGTATTATTCTTAGAAGTTTATAACTTTTATTTATATTTTTTATTAATAAAGGTTTTCCGTTTCTACTTATGAAAAAAGGAATATATGTTTATTTAACTATTACGCATAACTGTAAGGAGGAAGAATATGACTAAAAAGCTCAGTCTAGTTGAGATAGAGTATATTTGCAATATGTTTTTCCAATCTTTTGAAATTCCAGTTTATTTTTTAGATTGTAACAAAAATATTCTTTTAGAATTCACATCAAAAAGTGATTCACATTCGTTGTATACATCAAAAATAGAACAGTTACATATGCTTTTTCAGAGAAATGATACATATAATTCCCCCATCTTCAGAACTCACGAATATCTAGGGCACTTTATTTTAATTCACATAAAGAGCGATTATATGGTGAACGGTACTGTTATTATTGGGCCCTTGACACATGTGAATTCTTCTACAAGTAAAGCGGATAGTAACCTTAATTTTATTCCAAATTATAAAAGAACAAGAGACCATTATTTTTCATTGTCAGTCAAAGATCAAAATTTCTTTGTAAATATAGCGATATTGTTCTATAACATTCTCTATAAAAAAAATTCAGATGTAAGCACCTTTTCAAATAACAGTGACTCACTTCATATAAGTCATAGCAGCATCTTAAACGAAGATGTATATATTTCAATGCAAAAAGACGAATCCATTTATCATAATTTATATATAGAGCAGCAACTACTTAGTTCTATAGAACACGGGGATAAAGAAACCGTACTCAAATATTATTACGAATTCCAACAAGAGACTCTTTCATCTTTATCTTCATTCCATCAATTAAGACGTCATAAAAACATTTGTATTTCATCCATCACGCTCGCTACTAGATATGCGATAAAAGGGGGACTTCCATCTGGGATTGCTTACAAAATTTATGATTTACATATTCAAAGAATAGAAGATTTAAAAGACAAAGAATCTGTTTGGGATTTATTAAAAAATGCTTTTTGTACCTTTGCAGACCGTGTAAAGGCACAAAAAACACAGCAACATTCACAGACTATTGCTATTTGCAAAAACTACATTTTTAAAAATATTTACAATCCAATATCTGTTAAACAAGTTGCTAAATTTGCAAATGTGAATTCAGATTATTTATCTATATTATTTAAAAAAGAAGTCGGTATTTCATTAATTGAGTACATTCAACGTGAACGAATCGAAGAAGCAAAGAAATTATTAACTTTCACCACCTATCCTTTATCAGACATATGCGCTTCGCTTAATTTTAGCGATCAAAGTTATTTCACTAAAATTTTTAAAAAATTCACCAATGAAACACCTGGTAAATATCGAAAATCTCATGTTGTCATTTAGAGTGAAACTTCCATTAAAACAAAATGTTTTCAGTAACTCATCAATGGCAGATTAGAAGCACTCCCAGATTCATGAACTATAGGATTTATGCTTTTTCCAAACCAAAAAACACGTTACTATTCTTTTATTTTAATGAGAATAGTAACGTGTTTTTTATGTAATGTAGTTTTGTAGACAGAACATGATCCAACTACAAATTTTTATAGAAGCCAAATGCACCGCTTAACTACTAAAATCTTATTAAGTAAAAAATCCATATTTTGTTTTACTTACTTTCTACTTTATTTCTTTTGAATAATGAACTCTTTTCTTCAAACGAATGATCCCTACTATTATTTTTGTATCTTTCTAAATTTGCGAACAAAAGTGAGTACTGTGCCTGTAATAATCATCAATATGCCGATTGCTGCACTGTTAGTTGTACTTACACCCGTCTTTGGAAGCTCCTTATATGTATATTCTTTTTTATCGCTATTACTGTTGTTTGAGATATTACTCTTATTTTCCTTATTAGCAAGGCCATTAGCTTTGCTAGTTTCTTTATCTTTCACTAATACTTTTTGTATTGCATTTACCTCATTACCCACGGAATCTCTAACACTATATATTATTTCATAAGTACCAGCTTTAGTTGTATCTATAGTTCCTTCATACGCTACTTTAGAAATAAGGTCACCGTCCTCTTTATCAGTAGCTGATACCCCTACCAATGAATCAAATTGATCACCCTCAGTAATTGAAGTTGTAGCAGGTACTTTTAGTATTGGTTTATCATTTTTAACTTCTTCTCTAACTTTGACCGTTACAGTTTGCTTCGCCGTTACTTCATGACCTTTAGAATCTGTAACCGTGTACGTTAATACGTAAGTACCGGCTTTAGTTGTATCTACTTCACCATCAACTTTGATTTTAGAAGTGAGATCACCGTCTTCTTTATCGATAGCTAATACTTCTGCCATTGGAACAAATGAATCTCCAACATGAATTGTCGCTCCAACAGGCACTGTTAATTTAGGTTCTAAATCTGATGTTTCTCCATTTCCCTCTACAATTACAGTCTGTCTAGCCGTTGTATTTCTCCCTTGGGAATCAACGACCAAGTATTCCACAATGTATGTACCTGGTTTTGAAGTATCTACATCGCCTTTATGCTTTACTTTATTTGTTAAATCACCATCTTCTTTATCAACAGCTTTTACATTTCTCATTGGATCAAACGTATCACCTACACGTAGTGTAATCGTAAACGGTACAGTTAACTCTGGAGCTTGGTTTTCTGCTGTTTTTTCGTTCTCTTTCACCGTTCCTGTAATTTTTGCCGCATCAAAAGCATTTTGGACTGCTTGAACTTCAATTGAGTTCGCTCCATATTTATTAGTTGCCACTTTAAGGCATGCCAATTTCAATTCAGAGAAATTAGAAGTCATATTTAATTCATCAGTATTTGCATAATAGAAAATATCAAACATTCTATCTTCACCAATACCATTTACATTTACACCGTTATGAGTACCACCTTGTGCCATTAAATACGCAACTTTATTAATAATACTTGAGTTAAAATGAACGCCTCCATAATCCTCTCCATTTAAATCATTATATTTACTATAATCATCCGGATACGGTAGTCCTTCTGAAAAATTAATTGCAGTTGGATTTTTCATATTACGAAAAGTCGATCCAGTTTGTTCTCCTATTGTCCAGTTAAATTCCCCATTATTTATGTATTTCTCTATAGCCGTTCCCATAATATCCGATAATGCCTCGTTAATTGCCCCAGATTCTCCTGAAAATTCAAGGTTAGATTCACTTGATGTAACTGCATGTGTAAATTCATGACCGGCTATATCGAACGCTTTTACCATGGGATCTCCATATAAAAGCATACTAATGTTATTAATATTAGTACTAAATGCATTCTCCCAATTTTCAGGATCATTTGTTCCTCCAGAATCCCATGCATGTACAACTGAAACTACTTTTTTTCCTTTATTATCAAAACTATTACGCTTATATTTTTCTTTATAAAAATCGTATACCTTTGTTGCTAAGAAATGAGCGCTTACCGCCTTTGGATCATTAAATGTTGTTGAAACACTAGTTGCTAGTATACCAGGATAATAACTTTCTTCATTTGTAATATCTCTATAATTTACATCATATGTCTCAATTCCTTGTCCTCTTGTGTAATCAGCAAGCGCATAATTCCCACTGGTCTGTTTAGAAATACCAAATGTACGAGTTACGCCTAAATCATCTTTTCCTGTTCCAGTTAATGATGTAAAATTACTAGTTTTATTTTCCTTAACGGATTCAACATACTCTTCACTTATTTTCAAACTTGATTCTTGTACCATATCTTTTAACATTTCACCATTATGAGCATTCACTAAATAAGTTCCAGATACATAATTTGGTGTTGTAGCAGCAAATGTAACTTGATATGCATTGCTAGCCTGCCCATGATTTTCATCAACAAAAATAACTGCCTTAACTTCTGGCTCAGAAATAAATTTAGTATCGTTTCCGTACTTTTTATAAATATATTGTTTTGCTTCTTCTTTTGATAAATTAATAGGTTTCTTTAAATCTTCTTGTGTTAAATTTTGTGCGCTAGCTCCTGAAATGCTTTTAATAATACCTTTTTTATCTACGTGAGCAGTCAACTGGTGGCCATATACTTCTTTTCCTTCATATATTTGTTGCATGCGCACAAGTGTAGTTCCATCATAAGAACCACGTTTTTGAAGAACCTTGTAATCTACTCCTGTTTCTGCACTAACTTGTTTTGGAGACAAAGCATGCTCCGTATTTTCCTTAAGTGCATCTTTCACTACATTCTTTGGCGCCTTTTTTGATGGTTGTGTCAGATCACCTGTACGGAACGAATCCTCTTGAATTTCAACTTGCATTTGACCAGGTTCCTCTGCATGACCTACTCCATATGGTGTTACACTTGTTAAAACGAATCCTGTTGTTAATGCAACTATAGCTATTTCTTTTTTATTTCCCATGATATTTACCTCGTATAAATTTCTATTATTTATATGAAACTGCTAAAATGTATACAATCTATTCCTAACATAAAAAGATGACTTTTGTAATCTACAAAAGCCACCTCTTCAATATGTAATATCCCTAAAATGTTTTTAATACATAATTTCTATACGAACAGAAAAAAGCATTCATTAACGAGCATTTTGCAATACTTTTATTAGGTCATTTATATTTTCAACTTTCTGCTGAAACTGATCAAGTCTGCTATGTAACAATGAAGGATTTTTATCTTCAGTTGAAATAACTTGTTTTAATTCGTTTTCTAATTTATCATACATATCAAAGAAATTATCAAATTCTACACTTACAAGCTCTTCATTTTCGCGATAGAATCTTTTTGCTTCTATATAAGTCATATATGATTTATTTAAAAATCCTAATGAAATTAAATATTTAGAAGTGTTTTCTTGATAAATAGCAATATCACACGCTATTTTAATATCAGAATAAGTCTTTTGAACGAGACAATGCAATTCAAAAATCTTAAACTTTAATCCATTATTCATTTCATCCCCTCCCATCGTATCTATTCTACATAAAATTAGAATATTATACAAAGAAAATTATTAGCATGAAATTGACAATTTAAAAAATAACTTAAGGATAAACAAAATCCCTCTCATTATAAATTATAGTTGCGGAGCATTTACCAACGTAACAGCAAAATAAAAAGCGAAAAGAATAAATCTTTCCGCTCTTAGAGTAATAAATACATTTCATATTGCGCTAAAGAATTCTTTTCAAATCCACATTTCTTAAGAAAACCTTCCAGTAAATTATTGTTAGGAAACCCAATTGATAAACTTGATAAATTTAATTCTTCTCTTGCTATTTGTAATAATTTCATCCCAACACCAATATTTCTATAATCTTTGTCTACGAAAATAAAACTAATTTTACCTTGTTTATTTACACATAGAGAGCCTTTTAAGTCATTATCGACATATGCACCATAAAATACATGATTTGTTTTTTTGATATAATCAATATCATTTTGCCAATTTATATGGAAGTTTAACCATTTCTGAATTTCATCTTTAAAAGTTGGAAATTCTAATTGTTTTACTTCAATATCCTTACAATCTTTATTCATTATTTTAGTCAAATCATTTAAATTATAATAAGAAAGATCGTACACTTTTTCATAGCCCAACTTATTATAAAAATGAATCGCTCGGTCATTTCCTACAATGACTTCGAGAAAAAGTTGCTTACATCCATGTTGAATCGCCTCTTCTTTATGCAGTTCAAATAATTTTTGACTTACACCAATACCGCGGTAATTAGGATGAACCGCTAATGTTCCACAGCGCATAGTCTTAATACTTTCATAATCCTTTATACCACCTAGTATTACGCCAACAGGTTTGCCTTCTTCTAAAGCAAGAAAAGAATGTTCTAGCAAATTACCTTCTGGTCCCAAAAAACGTTGTATAAAATCCCCTTTTGAAACTTCCATTTTAATAATGTAATCTGAAAATCCAACTTTAAAAGCTTCATATACTAAATCAATATTTACATCACTACACCTTTTATATTGAATCATAATATAATTATGCCTCCAATTACTTATGTTAAAACCCTCTAACTATCTATTATTTACTACATTAATCTCATAAACACGTAAAAAGGCAATTAAATGCTCACATGCTCTTTCGCATGCTAGCATTTTAAAGATTTTTTGTTCTTCTTTCGTTTTATCATTTGCTTGATCTGAAGCAGCTTTTAAACAGAGAAATGGTTTTTTATTTATTTGACACACATAGGCGAAAGCTGCTACTTCTTGATCAACTGCCAATGCTCCATATACGGTATGGAGTAAATATCTCATTTCTGAACTACGAATACGTTGATCTCCGGATAAAAATGTACCGAAATGTATTGGATCATATGATCGTATTTTTTTTATTCTTCTTACAAGTGATTTTGTTGTTTCAATAGGTGCTGTTCTACCGTTATATAAATTAAAAACATCTTCCCCTGAGCCAGCTGCAGTAACATCGTGTTGTATTGCGTTTAGTGCCACTACAATATGACCGTTTTTCACCTTGTTTGATAAACTTCCGCATATTCCTGTCATAAACAACTCATCTGGCTGAAACTCACTAATTAACAATTGTACACAACTAGCGCAGCTTACTTTACCGACACCAGTAACAACTGATATAATTTCCAGCTCATTAATAGTATGAAAATGAAATTCCCAAGCTGCTCTTTTTTCAACACGTTCACTCGGATAATGTTGATGCAAATACGTCAGTTCTGGTTCCCATGCAGATACAATTGCAATACGTTTCATTACACGCTTCACTTCCCCTATTGTCATTTAAATAAGTTATCTATACTTTCTCGTTCATAATCTGGAATCCATTCTTTGTATTTCTTATATAAATCTCGTATTATTTCTTTATTCTTCGCAATTACTTCACATCCTCTATCATCATACATAAACATCACAATATCTTTCTTTGCATTTATGAGAAATACATCTGGATAAGAGATTTCTTTTTTTCGTCCAAATCGAAGATACAGATCAGAAAAATCCTCATGATTAGCAGCTTGTATCAGCGGTTCATATTTAATATCTTCCGCAAGACATTTAAAAGAAAATTGATATGTACAATATAAAGTGAAACTTTAATCAGTGGGGGGTCTTACTGCCCGGCAAATAGCGGGATAAATCTGCTTCTTCATCTTCAAATAAAAACGGTAACGTTTCTTATCTTATATGAAATCTTAAATCTCTTTGCTTAATATATTTATTGTATATATTTATTTTCTGTGAAGTTTTTATGTTTTCCTTTTTAAATCTATAAACATTTGTCACTACAAACACTACATCTTCTTTTGAAAATATGTCTTCAAAGTTGAGAAAAGTATTCCATATTTAAATCGTCGGTTCCTTCTACAATTTGATATTTATCTTTTCCGAAATCAAAATGTAAATGATTTTCCCACTGAGAATATAAGTAGGATCCTAATGTAACTCCTGGAAATGTTTGATTCATATATTCTTTTAATTGCATTTCCTTGTCCTTTCTACTGTACAATTCTTTTTAAATCCCAATATGCTTCTTCTAGCCACGGATGTATAACTTTCAATGTATCTTTCCTTTCCCACAAATATGAAATATATACAAAAGCTGCTTTTTCCAAAGATTTTCCCAATTCTTTTTTTATTTCTATTAAATATGGTGGTGTCCCTTTTTGATCCCATTCTATTTTATCTGCAACAAATAATACTAAATCCATCTTCGTTGCATGTTTACGCAACGTTGTATGGCAACAAATTGCATTTAAAATCTCTTCATCTTCGACTTTAAATATTTCTTTTGCGATTACCCTCGATAATTTTTGATGAATAATCATAGGAAACTTTCTTTCCGCTTCCACTATTGCTACACCAAATTCTTCAGCAACTGCAATCCGCTCCTCGTTTGGAAAAATGCCACTAATATCATGTAAATATCCTGCAATTGCTGCTTTTTCTTTATCTACGTGAAACTTTTCTGCAATCTTTTTTGCCTCATTTGCCACACGAATTGAATGTTTATATGTAAACTCTTTATTATATTTTAGTAGAAAAGCTTTAATATCATTGTCTATTTTTCCAGTTAGAGTAAATGAATATATATCATTACATAACATAGAAAATCCCCCTTATAACTAACTTTCATTATAATGTAGAATCTAAATATCCTTGTTATTTTATATTCGTTATTAATCTTTTTACTCCTTTTTAATACGTTACATGAAATTTTATACATAATCATCGCTACAAGTACATAAATGTTTGATATTATAGTAATGTTGATGATTTGTAAGGAAAGGAACTACACAATGAATAAAAATATATTAATTATTGATGATGATAAAGAAATTGTTGAATTACTTGCTGTTTATTTGCGAAATGAAGGCTATAACATTTATAAAGCTTATGATGGCGATGAAGCATTGCAAAAGGTTTCTACATATGAAGTTGACCTTATGATTTTGGATATTATGATGCCAAAACTAAACGGATTAGAAGTTTGTCAGGAAGTGCGTGAAAATAATACTGTACCAATTCTAATGCTTAGTGCAAAAGCAGAAGATATGGATAAAATATTAGGCCTTATGACAGGTGCTGATGATTATATGATCAAACCATTCAATCCATTAGAATTAGTAGCTAGAGTGAAAGCTTTATTACGAAGATCCTCTTTCCAAAATGCTACTTCGCAAAAGAATGAAGATGGTATTATTCGTATTCGCTCTGTTGAAATACACAAACATAATCATACAGTTAAAGTAAATGGAGAGTACATTAAACTAACCTCTATTGAATTCGATATTTTATATTTACTTGCGAGTAATACAGGAAGAGTATTTAGTTCAGAAGAAATTTTCGAACGCGTTTGGAATGAAGATGGTTATGGTTCAAATAAGACGGTAATGGTCCATATTAGCAACTTACGAGATAAACTTGAAACAGTAATAAATGGAGAAAAATTTATTCATACTGTTTGGGGAGTTGGCTATAAAATTGAGAAATGAAGCATTTGATATATTAAAAGATATTCCTAAATGGAAACTTATTTTTTGGCTTTTATTAGCTATCACACTCACTCCTATTACTGAACTAATTATTTATCGCCTCGTTACGAGTGTAATTGAAAGTTCACTTACTCTAACCGAACTCGGTAAAGAATTCATTCGAATTTTTGGTTATGAAAAGTATAAAGGGATTAAAGAGTCTTTATGGATGATGATTGTATCTTATTTGTTTTTATTTTCTATTTTTTCATCCTATCTTTACATTTTTTATCGTCACGAGAAAAAACTTTATTATGAAACTTGTATAAAAAAAATGATAGAAGAAATTCGTTATATTGCAAATGGAAACTTCAATCATAAAGTTTCTATTGTAAATCATAATTATCTAGAAGAATTAGCAATCGGGGTCAATGAAATTGTTGAACAATTAAAAGTCTCCATTGATGAAGAAAGACAAGCTGAACAAGCAAAAAGTGAACTTATTACAAATGTATCACATGACTTACGCACTCCCCTTACTTCTATAGTTGGATACGTAAATTTAATCCATCATGATAATTATAGAGATGAAGTGGAATTGCGATACTATATTCAAGTCATTTACGATAAGGTAACTCGTCTTAATGCATTAATGAATGACTTGTTCGAATATACACGTGTTCAAAATAAAGAATTAAGCTTGTATTCTGTTCCTATTGATATTGTAGAGTTACTTGGACAATTAACTGTTCAATTCCGCATACAGGTTCAAGAAGCTAATATAGAATGTCGGCCTTCTTTCCCGTCTCAAAAGCTCATGGTATTAGCTGATGGTGACAAATTAGTGCGTGTGTTTGAAAATCTTATTATAAACGCTATCGCTTATGGAAGCGAAGGTCGCTATATTGACCTTACTGCTTATGAAAGCAATAATATGATTACAATTGATATAACAAATTACGGACAACCTATTCCTAGTACGGATTTACCTCATATTTTTGAACGTTTTTATCGCGTTGAGAAATCTCGCTCTACAAACACTGGTGGATCTGGACTTGGATTAGCAATTGCAAAAAGTATAGTCGAATTGCATAAAGGAACAATTGAAGTATATAGTGATGACGAAAAAACAACATTCACCGTAAAACTACTTCCATACAAATGTTAATATTACAAATAAAAAGTTCAATTTCTTACCATATAAGAAATTGAACTTTTTCCATAATTACCCTAAATTTAATAATCCTTTATAATTCTTTAGAAATTCTTTACCTTTTCTTTCTTCCTAATTAAGCATTCCTTTTTACAATACTATTATTGATGTCATAATAGGAGGATCGCTTATGCAATTCTTAAAGACATTCGCTATTTTATTATTATCTTTTTTTATTACTGCACTTATCGTTTTATATTTTTATCTTTATGTAAATGGTCCGATTATTCAAGCTAAATCAGCTATTTTAATAAATGCTAATTCAGGTGAAATTGTTTATAAAAAAAATGAAGAAACCCCAGTACAATCAGCTGCTTTATCTAAATTAATGACAGAATATATCGTATTGGAGCAACTAAATGATAAAAAGATACAGTTAGATGACTTCGTACAAATAAGTAACGAAGTTTTCCGAGTAGAAACAAGCCCTATACAAGTAACATCGAATGATAAAACAACGGTTCGTGATTTACTTCATGCATTGCTACTGGCAGGGAATAATCGTTCTGCACTCGCTCTAGCAGAACACATTGCTGGAAATGAAGATAACTTTACAGTATTAATGAATAAAAAAGCAAAAGAACTAAAGTTATTACAACCATCTCCATTTCTAAACTCTACTGGAATTAATAATAATACAAATAAACAATCAACTACAACAGCGATAGACGCAGCTAAACTAGCAGCACGATTAGTAAAAGATTTTCCAGATGTATTGAATATTACGAAACTAACCTCTTACCAATTTACCTTCAAAGATTCCCAGGTTTTCAATACGAATAAAATGATATATTCCCTTAATGAAAACATTAAACTTCAAGGTGTTGATGGCTTACAAACTAGTTTTTCAACTAACGGTAATTATAGTTTTGTCAGTACAGCAAAACTTGGAGATACTAGACTAATTTCAGTAATATTAGATGCAGATGAAGAAAACATTTCATTTATTGAAACAAAAAAGTTGCTACAGTATGGTTTTGATCCTTCCTCGTACTCTGCACTCCAGGCTTTTAAAGACGCCCTTACATCTTGGACAATATTGCTTCAGTTTAAAAATTTAATTATACAAACTATAATGATTTTTTTAATCATTACCACCTTAATGTTTTTACATATACGTCAGAAAAAATCCGAGGATTTCAATTAAGAAATCTTCTTATATATAGAACCGACTTGCGCTTGAGATGCAAGTCGTTTTTTAATTCTATCATCCTCTTCCAAGCAAATTTGCTGAAACTGGTTGCAAGTTTAACTCTCTCGCCCATATAGATAGCTGACCAATATGATAAATTTAATATCCCATTACATGTCTTAAAACCTATGTTTTTTGAGGCATACATCCATCTCTGTTTCCTTTCGTTGTGTTCGTTTGTTTAGTTTAAATGGGTTAATCTATTAATTCTATTAAATCCAACAATTGAACTATTACACTTTAAAGTTCTACTCATATACTATAGTAGATTACTAGAAAGGAGGCTTAACTATGGATAGTTGCGTTGTATTTGTAAACGGACAACCTTTTTTAGTTCTTTCAGTAGCTGGTATTGAAATTGCTAGATTAGAGATTTCCCTTCAAGTAGCATTAGCTCTAAGAGTGCTTGGGATACCAATCTGTGATTAATTACCAAATTAATAAAAAAAGAGGGCATTAGCCCTCTTTTTTTATTTTCTTCTCACCTTTTCTTAAAAACAAACAAAATTTAAATTTTATTTTTTATATTGTAATAAAAATCCGAAAAATTAACCCATTTTATTCAATAAAAAAGAGCTCCACCCATACCTCATTATCCGTTTCTAAAAAATTAGAATTCGATTAATTACAAGAAAATTTAAATATACGAACGTTACATAAAATACTTGTTAGAATAGCTGTCCCTCACACTATTTATTTCGCCGACGTTATATAATCAAAGCACCAATGATTAACTTTTTATACGGCTTATTTTAAGTGTGCTAGCATTCTAGGCTAGATGATCATGACTGCAAAAAAAACTTCAAGTTCTCGTTTATATAAATCAGATAACGCTTTCACTTTTTGAATCGATTGATAATCTTTAAAT